>Ga0315282_10000644_pt1 | contig 68682 bp, 76 predicted proteins | sample YL17G07_20_MG_FD_203693 | JGI IMG/M metagenome (GOLD analysis project Ga0315282, IMG submission 203693) | Sediment microbial communities from Yellowstone Lake, YNP, Wyoming, USA - YL17G07_20 | ecosystem: Environmental > Aquatic > Freshwater > Lake > Sediment | place: USA: Wyoming | collected...
TACACGACGCCCGCTCTGGAGTTGAACGTAAGACCATCCACATTCCACCCGCCGACGTCCACGGAGTCAATAACTTCCTGCGGCCAGGCTGTTGCGGCGAGGCCAAGCAGGACTACGACAGCGGTCAATCTGGCTGGCATTTCGAGGTCCCTGCTGCCATCATTCTATGCCGCTTTCGAGTCCGGTCAAGCAGACTTCCCCGGTGGTTCCCGGTGCGCCGATTCTCTGAGGGCTATCGGTGACTGTAAATGTCTCCAGCCAGCAAAGTCAAGACGCGCTGTCCGTGGTGGCCGCGCAAGCCTCATCTGAAGCGACCCGGAGGGCCGGATGAAATGGCAGAGCCCCTCTTTGCTTGACTTCGCGTCTTTTCCGGCAAGAATGGCGGCATGTCGGCAAGAACGAAATCGAACCTCGCCTATTGGCGCAAGCTGAAGCAGTCCCTGCCCCGTCTGGCCCGGAAGCACGGGACCCCGCTCTTCATCATCTCAAAGACGCTTCTGCTGGAGCAGGTCGCCCGCTTCCGCAAGCTGCTGCCCCGCGTCGAGCCGTTCTACGCGGTCAAGGCGAATCCCAATCCGTACGTGCTGAAGATTCTGGCTGATGCCGGGCTCGGTTTCGACGTCGCCTCCGGGGCCGAGATAGAGTTGGTCCTTGCCGCCGGGGCCACGCCGGACCGGCTGGTCTATGCCAATACCATGAAGCGCAACGAGGCCATCGAGTTCGCCTGCGAGCACGACGTGAACCTGATGACGTTTGACTCCGAGTACGAGCTCCTGAAGATTGCCGAGCACGCGCCCGGCACGCGCGTGCTGGTGCGCATCAAGGTCCCGAACGTCGGCTCCGCGGTCGAGCTGTCGCTGAAGTTTGGGGCCGACCCCGGGGACGCGGTGCCGCTGCTCTTGAAGGCACAGCGGCTGGGTCTGAAGCCGGCCGGCGTCTGTTTTCACGTCGGCTCCCAGTGCACGCACGGCGACAACTATCTCGAGTCGTTCGAACTGACGAAGATTATCGTCAACGACGCGCTCCTGAAGAACATGCCGCTGGAGATTGTAGACATCGGCGGCGGGTTCCCGATTCGGCACCTGGACTCGGACGAAGACTGTTTCACCCACATGGCCCCGGCAATGAACCTGGAGATAAACCGGCTTTTCGAACCGAACCTGCGCGTCATCGCCGAGCCGGGCCGGGCGCTCGTGGGCCCTGCCTGCCTGCTCATGATGAGCGTCGTCGGCAAGTCCATCCGCAACAATAAGCACTGGTACTTCCTCGATGACGGCGTGTACGGCGCGTTGTCCGGACTCATCTTCGACCACTGCAAGTACCAGTTTGAAGTGCCGAGGCGGGGCACGACCCAGCTCACGACTCTGGCCGGACCGACCTGCGACTCGCTCGACATCATTTCCGGGGACGAGGAGCTGCCCGAGCTTGATTTCGGCGACCTGATTTATGCCCGGAACATCGGCGCCTACTCGCTGGCCAGCGCCACGACGTTCAACGGCATCCCGCCGGCCAAGGCGATAATGGTTCCTTAGGGAGGGCAGGTGAAGACTGAAAGAAACAGGTCAAAAGGCAGGGTGCAAAACGCAAAAGGCAAAACCGCAGCCCCGGAGTCGAAAGTCCGGAGTCCGGAGTCCAAGGTCTCCTCCTCGGTCTCGCCCCGCACGCGCAAGGACCTGACCGAAGTCCCGGACTGGCTGCGCAAGCGCGAATGCCCACGCAAAGACGAGTACCTGTCGGGCCAGCGCATTCTCCCGAAAGGTATCACCGGCAGGGAGCCGCTCGCCCGGCTTCTGGATGAAACGTTTCTGGCCTACAATGCCGCCCGACTGCGCCAGTGCTGCCGGCTGTACGTCGAGAAGATGCTCAAGCCCGACGTCACGGTGGGCATGAGCCTGGCCGGCGCGCTGACCCCGGCCGGGCTCGGCTGCTCCTGCCTCGTCCCCCTCATCAAGGCCGGGTTCGTTGACTGGATTGTCGCCACCGGCGCGAACATGTACCACGACCTCCATTTCGCGTTCAACCTGCCCCTGCACTCGGGTTCGCACCTGATGGACGACACCGACCTGAGGCGGAACGACGTCGTCCGCATCTACGACGTGCTCCTCGGCTACACCGACTGCCTGATGGAGACCGACCGGGTCCTGCGTTCGATTCTGGTGCAGCCCGAGTTTCAGAAGGAGATGGGCACGGCCGAGTTCTACTACCTGCTCGGCAGGTATGCGGCGGAATGGGAACACAAGAGCGGGAACCGGGACGTGTCGGTCCTGGCCGCGGCGTACCGCGCAGGGGTGCCGGTGCACACGAGCTCGCCGGGCGATTCGACCATCGGCATGAACATCGCGGGCCTCGAACTCAAGGGGCTGAAGCTGCGGATAAACCCCTCAATTGACGTGAACGAGACTACGTCCTACGTACTCAATGCCAAGCGGTCAGGCGGCAAGTCCGCGGTCGTCCTGATAGGCGGTGGTTCGCCCAAAAACTTCATGCTCCAGACCGAGCCGCAGATTCAGGAAGTGCTGATGATAAGGGAGTACGGCCAGGATTACTTCTTCCAGGTCACGGACGCGCGGCCCGACACCGGCGGCCTGTCCGGCGCGACCCCGCACGAGGCGGTCTCATGGGGCAAAGTCGACCCGGACAAGCTTCCCGACGCCGTCGTCTGCTACACCGACTCGACCATAGCGCTGCCGATACTGACCCACTATGCGCTGAGCCGCCACCCCCGGCGCAAGCTCAGCCGGCTCTACGACCGCCGGCCCGAACTGCTGGAGAACCTGACCCGCGAGTTCTTCGCCCACACCCGCTTCTAGGCCGTACCTGACCGCCTAGAGCCTCTCCAGCTCTTCCTGTATCAACTGCCGCTGATACAGCTTCCAGTAAAGGCCCTGCCTGGCCAGCAGTTCGTCGTGCGTCCCCTGTTCCTCAATCACGCCGCAGTCGAAGACATAGACCCAGTCGCAGGCCGACAGCACCGACAGCCGGTGGGACACAAGAATCGCGGCCGTGTCCTTGAGCTCGGTCATCACGTGATTGACCAGTTCCTTCTCGGTCTCCGCATCCAGCGCTGAGGTCGCGTCGTCAAAGACCATGACGGGCGGCCGGCTCACGAGCGCCCGGGCAATCGCCACGCGTTCCTTCTGCCCGCCGGAAAGCCGGGTGCCGCGCTCGTCCAGCATCTCGTCCAGTCCGCCGGCAAAGCCTGCCACGTCCGTGGCCAGTTCCGCGCCGGCAACGATGCGCTGCAGGTACGCCTCGCTCACGCCGTCCCGGCCGAACACGACGTTGTTGCGTACCGTGTCCGAGAAGAGCGCAGGCTCCTGCGGCGCGTAGCCGAACAGCCGGCGGTAGGCCGCAAGGTCAAGCTCGCGAACGTCCTTTCCCGACAACGTGATGCGGCCCTGCTGCGGGTCAGCCAGCCGGAAGAGCAGCCGGAAGATGGTGCTCTTGCCGGAACCGACCGTTCCGGCAATTCCGACCTTCCGGCCCGGCGCGAATGCCATGCTCACGTCCTTGAGCACCGGCCGCGAGTCGAAGCAGAACGTCACGTGCTCGAACCGCACCTCACCCGGCTGCGGTTCTTCGGGTTTGTCCGGATTCACAACCTCGGGCGGATGCTGCCGGAGCGAATTGATGCGCTCGGCCGTGCCCTGCGCCCGGCGACCGGACACGAACAGCCTTCCGATGTCGAACATCGGGGTCAGGAGCATGAGGATATATGCGTTGAAGGCCACGAACTCACCCAGGGTCAGGTGCTTCCCCACCACCTGAATGCCGCCGACCCAGAGCACGAGCAGGGTCGCAAACCCGGAAATCGCCATGTACATGACCTCGAAGCGCGCCTCAAGCCGGGCCTCGTTGACCGCGACGTCAACCCGCTCATCCAGCGTCTTCCGGAATCTGCCCGCCAGCTTCTCCTCCATCACGTACGACTTCACCAGCCGGATGCCCGAGAATGCCGACTCAAGCTGGTTGTTGACCTCGGATATCTTCTGCCGCCACTTCATGAACCAGGCGTACATCCGGGGCCCGAACCGCAGCCAGCCCACCACCGCCAGGCTGACCGGCAGGACCGCGATGAGCGTCAGGAAGGCATTCATCCGGACCATGATGATGAGCGCGAAGACCAGCAGGAAGATGGAACCGACGAAGCGGAAAATCACCGAGCAGGCGAAGAAAGAAAGCTCGCCCATGTCGTGGTCGAGACGCTCCATTATGTCGCCGGTGGGAAACTTGCGGGTGAACGTGTGGCCCATGTCGAGCACCCGGCTGAAAACGTCGGTCCGCACCTTCCACGCGTAGAGCTCGTTGATTCTGCCCCGGGCAAAGGGCAGCAGCACGTCGCTCCCTACCCTGAGAACGCCCAGACCCACGAGCAGCAGGACGTATCGGATCAACTGCGGCCGAAGAAGAACGTCGCGCACCAGCAGCGGCTGCTCGGCGCCGCCTTTCAGGGCGTCTATAATCAGCCTCAGCACGTATGGGAACGCCAGAGACAGGCCGGTGCCCGCGAGCATCCCGACGACGAGCGCCAAAGCCCAGGTCCTGCGCGTGCGCCAGAACTCGAGCACGATGCGAAAGCTGCCCAGACCCCGACCCGCTTTCTCGTTCTCCTTCACGCCGCCTCGCTCACGTACTGCAGCCGGTAGAGCCGTGAATAGATGCCCGCCCTCGACACCAGTTCTTCGTGCGTCCCTTCCTCGACGATACTACCCTTGTGCACCACGACGACGCGGTCGGCCATGCGGATGGTCGCCAGTCGGTGGGCCACAATGACCGCGGTCCGGCCTTTGAGCAGTTCCTCCAGTCCTTCCTGTATCAGGTGTTCGGTATGGGGGTCAACCGACGATGTCGCCTCGTCGAGAAGGAGTATCTCCGGGTCGCGCACCAGCGCCCGCGCGAATGCCAGCAACTGGCGCTCGCCCAGCGAGAAGTTGGCGCCGCCCTCGGTCAGCACCGTGTCATAGCCCTGCGGGAACTTGAGTATCGCATCGTGAATCCGGGCTCTCTTGGCCGCCTCGACCACCTGCTCGCGCGGAATCGATTCGTCCAGCATCCTCAGGTTGTCCAGTACCGTGCCCGGGAACATCACGACTTCCTGGGGCACGAGGCCTATCGACCGGCGCAGCCGTTGCCGGTCCATCGCGGCCAGCTCCTCGCCGTCGTACTCAATCCGGCCGCGCTGTGTCAGGTAGAACTTCATCAGGAGGTTGACCACCGACGTCTTGCCGCCGCCGGTTTCGCCCACCAGCGCCACCTTCTCGCCCTTGCGGATAACCAGGTTGATGTCCTTAAGCACAAGGCGCCGGCCGTCGTACGAAAAGTCGACGTGGGCGCAGGTGATGGCCCGCGCCAGGTGCAGCGGCGGAAGGGAAGCGACGCCGGCCGGAACCGGCACCTGGTCAAGTATCTGGAACGAGCGCTCGGCCGACGCGAACGCCCGCTGCATGACGTTCACCTGGTCCGAGATGGCCCGCAGCGGCCCGAAGAGCTGGGCGATGTAAGAGACAAACAGGAAGAGCGTGCCGATGGTCAGTTTGCCCTGCAGGGCCATCGCGCCCCCGAACCCGAGCACCAGCCCGGTGCCGATAATCTCGCCGAAGTCCACGAGAAACCAGATGATGTTCCACATCACCATCGCCCTCATTTCGCCGCGGAACTTCATCCGGTTCAGGTCGTCCATGCGTTGGGAGAATCGCCGCTGCTGGCCGAATACCTGGATGACGGACAGGCCCCTGAGCGACTCGGCTACAAGGTTGTTCGTCTCCGCCACGGTTTTGCGCACCTGCATGTACACCGGCCGGACCTTCTTCTGAAACAGCCAGAAGGCCACCACGAACGGCGGCAACAGAATCAGGACCAGCATGTACAGCCGCCAGTTGGTCACGGCCATGATGACGCTCATTCCCACGAGCATCAGGGCGCTCTGCAGGATGACTACCGTGGTCCGGGTGAAAAGCATCTTGAGCGCCTCGGTGTCGCTCTCGACCCTGGAGATGAGTTTCCCCACGGGGTTCTTGTCGAAGAAGGCCATCGGCACGTTGAGCAGGTGGCCGAACAGCGCCTGCTTCAGGTCGGCCGCGCCCTTCTCGCCCACCTGCGCCAGCCAGACGTTCTGGAAGTAGGTGGCAGCCAGGACGCCTACCTGAACCGCAAGAAACAGAAGCGAGGTCAACGCCAGGCCATGCAGGTCGCCGGTGCCGATGTTCACGTCAATCGCCCGTTTCAGCAGGACCGGCCCCAGCAGCCCGAGCCCGGTCGAGGCGAGCAGCAGCACGCCTGCTCCGGCGACCCGGGTCAGGTAGCGCCGGAAAAACGGCCACAGCCGCCTCAGGTAGACCGAAGCCTTGCCCTGAAGTCTGGCTTCTTCTACGTCAAGTTCGAAGTCGTCAAAAAACACGGCGGTTCATTATTACGACAAAGGGACGGGTGTAAAGGACGGAGGTTTGGAGAGTCTTGCTGCGCTGTGCCGCTAGAGCTGATTACGCCAGCGCTTCAGTTGCGCGATCATCGGGTCGACCGACCGGCGGGCCTCATCGGGCGTGAGTTTGTTCATGTCCGCCCAGAACTTGGTCACGACATCGACCATCTCCGGTCTGGTCATAGTCGGGCTGGTGAACCCTCCCTTCTGAAAGCAGTAAGTGCAGTACTCACGGTTGGGCGTGCCGTCGCTGTTGGTCCCGAACTGCTTGACCTCGGCCATCGGCATCCCGCAACTCTGACATATCTTGCCCTGAGGCCATTCCACGGTTCCTCCTTAGCTTGGTACTGACTCAGACATGATAGACAGCCCTACCTGTCTGTCAACAGGCCGCGTTGCCGCGCCGTTTGACTGCCCGAGCCGCCTCGCATATCTTCATCCGTGCCCGAGTCGCCGGAATCCGCTCCTCTCATCGCGGTCTGCTCTGGAATCGGCCGCGGCCATCCCGCCTATCTGGATTCTGCCTTGCGCTCGCTTGCGGCGCTGCCTCGGTTCAAACGCGAGATGCTTTCCTACGTTCCCTGCACCCGGCTGGAACGGGGCGTCCCCGGCCTGGCCTGGCGGGCCGTGCGCCAGGGGTACAAACTCGGCGCGCGGGGCGGCATCCTCACGTGGCTGTACAACCGCGTGCGCGCGCCCGGAGTAAGACCCTCGCCGCTCCAGCTCTCCCTGCTCGGTTCTCGCCTGCGCCGGGAACTGGACGGCTACGACGGCATCTGCCTCGTCGACCACCCCCTGCTCGCGCACATCCTCAGCCGCACCTGCCGCGTCGCTTACCTGCACGCGGAAATCGCCGGGCCGGCAATGGCCGCAATCCCCGACACGTGGCGGACCTTTGTTCCGCTGGAATGCACCGGTGACCAGCTTGAGGCCGCAGGCGTCAGACGCGACGCCCTCGTCGTAACCGGACTGGTAGTCGAGCCGGAGCTCGTCAGACTGGCAGAACCGGCCTTCGAGGCCCGGATTGAACGGCTCAAGTCGAGCCGGCCCCTGACTATAGGCTGCTTCGTCTCCGGCGCGTACCCGCGTCCTCACGTGAGTCGCATCCTCGCGGCCACGGCGTCGGCCGCAGCCGCAGGACACGAGGCGCTGCTCTTCTGGGGCACGGGCTGGCTGCGTGCGGCCAAGATTCGCGGCATTCTCGACAAGTCCGGCGTCCCCGAAGAACGAGCACGGCTGGTTTGGGCCAACAGCCCAGAGGCCGAGACTGCGCGCAACGTCGAGCTCTTCCCGCAACTGGACGTCATGGTCGCCGCAGCCCACGAACGGACAAACTGGGCCGTGGGACTCGGCCTGCCGATGTTCGGCCTGCTGCCTGACATTGGCCCGTTTGCGCCCGGAAACCACGCCTTCGCCGTCGAACAGGGCGTCTGCCTGTCAATCCGGGATACGAACGATGCCCGTGGGCTCGGCTCTGCACTCGAGGAACTGCGGAACTCGGGCCGGCTCCTCGAGATGGCCCGAAACGGCTTTGGTCGACACCCAATTGACGGCGCGGCCAGGACCGCTGAATGGCTGGCCCAGGCGACGGCCCAGGACGCTTTGGACCCGGCCCTCTAGCGCAGAACCACCATCCGCTCGGTGCCGGTCCTGCCCTGCTCAGCGCACCTCAGCAGGAATACCCCACTCTCAAGGCTCCGGAGGTCCAGGCGCATCTCGCCGGTCGTGCTGAACCTTGCCTCCGAGCTCCAGCGGCTACGGCCGACCACGTCGAAGATGCCGAGCCGCGCCCATCCCGACCGGCTGAGGGCGTAGGAAAGCCGCGCCCAGCCTCCGGTCACCGGGTTGGGTGCGACCCGCATCTTTGGCATCATCGCCGGCCCGCCTTCGCCCGCAATGCCGCTCGGCGCCGCGCGGTACTGCCAGAAGTCGCCGTACTGGTTGCCCCTCAGGACGTAGAGATACCGTTCCCCGCCCGGTGCGGTGTCGCCCGGGGTCAGAGCGCCGCCGCCGCCGATGTCGATCGGCGCTGCATCCAGCTCCTCCCACATATCCGCCCGAGGCAGGTATCTCCAGAACTCCGGCGAGTCGTTGCCTTTGAACGCGTAGATGAGGCCGCCGAACCACGCTGCACAACTGCCGTGCGAGGCCGGGGTCGGCACCCCGCGGCGACCGATGAGCGGCATACCGGTCAGCGCCTCGGTCCGCCACGCTCCAGCCGTCAGGTCGAAGGCCCAGAACTCATCGGCGCGCGACTTGTGCGCGTAGATGAGGTCTGCCCCGTCAGAAACGAGCCACGAACCATCGAACCACCCTGGCTGGGCTCCGTCCGGCGCGTGCGGGAGCGACTCCCATGCCCGCATGTCGAGGTCGAACCGGTAGAACTCACCCGACTCGCCCTTCAGCAGGTAGACGTACGGCGTCGTGTCCTTGCGCACGAGGACGATGTCCGACCCGCCTCGCAGCCGCTGGGAATCCGGCCCGAGCGGCACGTCGGGCAACTGTGTCCAACTGTCCCCGGAGATGTCGAACCGGTAGAACCCGTTGGAGTTGTTCCCCTTGGTCATGTAGAGCGAGTTGCCGCCGTCCCACAGGCCTTTGGCCCCTTGGTCCACGGCCTTGTTCTCCATGCCCAGGGGAATCGGCGCGCTCTGGTTCCACGTGTCAGAACCGGAAGTGTAGAGGTAGAAGTCGGTGGTCCGGTTGCCCTTGGCCGCGTAGACGGCTATGCTGTCGGCACTGGGGACGCCCGCCAGCCACGCGCCGTCTCCGACGTAGCGCCCGGAAGGCTCGGGCGGCACAGAAGGCTTCTGCACCCAGCGTGGTTGGGCCGCAGCCAGACCGGTGGAAATGAGAACAAGGACAAGTGACCTCAGCATCGTTCCTCCTTTGTTTGACCAGCCTGCTGGAAACAGCGGCACGACCCCGGGCGGCTGGCGCGCAGACCCGGGGCGCCGCTCGGTATATTCAAAACTGAAAAGAACGTCTTGTCAACTTTCTATCGCGCCGCGAATCGAAAAGGTTGACCTCCGCGTCCATTTAGGTATTGTAGTAACTAAATACCTGATATGAAGAACGGCTGCCCGTCCAACCTGTTCCGGACCTCCGAAGCGGCCAACCTGGCCCTGCACGCCAGCGCCGTCCTGGCCGGGACCGGGAACCGGCTCGTGCGCACGGCCGAAATCGCCGCGGGACTGAGGGCGTCGACCGCTCATCTGGCCAAGGTCCTGCGTAAGTTGGAGCGGGCCGACCTCGTTACCGGGACGCGCGGCCCGTCCGGCGGCTACCGGCTGAGCCGACCGGCCGAACGCATCTCGCTCAAGGAAATCTACGAAGCGATCGAAGGTCCGCTGGCCGTTGGCAAGTGCCTGTTCGGCGTGCCCGTCTGCAGCGGCGACCGCTGCATCCTGGGACGTTTCTTCGAGAAGGTGAACCGGCAGGTGGCGGACAAACTCCGCATGACCCGGCTCTCCGAGATAGTCATCAGAATCAGGGTCAAACGCGCCAGGGCGAAGAGAGACGATAAGGAGTCATAAGATGAGTATGTTCTGTTACCAATGCGAGCAGACCGCCAAAGGAGCCGGCTGCACGGTCCAGGGCGTCTGCGGCAAAGATGAAACCTGCGCAATCCTGCAGGACCTTCTCCTCTATGCAGTCAAAGGCGTTGCCATGTACGCCCATCGCGCCCGCCAACTGGGCAAAACCCACCCCGAGGTCAACGCCTTCACGGTCGAGGCACTCTTCGCAACCATCACCAACGTCGACTTCGACCCGGAGCGGCTCGAGAGCCTGCTCAGGCACGCCGCGACAATGCGCCTCAATGCGAAGAGAATGTACGAAGACGCCTGCCTCAAAGCCGGCAAGACGCCGGAGAACCTGTCGGGTCCGGCTGCCTGGGCTCCCGCGGTCGGCATCAAGGCCTTGGTCGAGCAGGGCCGGGACAAAGGCGTCCTCGCCCGCCACCAGGTGTGGGGCGACGACGTCGCCGACCTGCACGACCTCGTCCTCTTCGGGCTCAAGGGCGCGGCGGCCTACGCCGACCACGCCCACGCGCTCGGCTACGACGACGACACCGTCTACGCCGAGTTCCACCGCATCCTTGACCTGCTGGCGCAGGACAAGCAGGACGCCGGCGTTCTCCTCAGCACCGCGCTTGAAGTCGGCAAGCTCAACCTGAAGGTCATGGAACTGCTCGATAAGGCGAACACGACGACGTACGGACACCCGGTTCCGACCAAGGTCCGCATCACGCCGGTCAAGGGCAGGTGCATTCTGGTTTCGGGCCACGACCTCCGCGACATCGCGCTCCTGCTCAAACAGACCGAAGGCAAGGACATCAGTGTTTACACGCACGGCGAGATGCTGCCCGCGCACGGCTACCCGAAACTCAAGGCCTGGAAGCACCTGGTCGGCCACTTCGGCACCGCGTGGCAAAACCAGCAGAAAGAGTTCCCCGAGTTCCCCGGCGCCATTCTCATGACCACGAACTGTATCCAGAGGCCGCGCGACAGCTACAAAACGCGCATCTTCACCACCGGCCTCGTCGCCTGGCCCGGCGTCACCCACATCGGCCCGGACAAAGACTTCACGCCTGTCGTCCAGTCCGCGCAGGCCGCGGCCGGGTTCACCCAGAACGGCCCTGAGACCTACATCACCGTCGGCTTCGGCCACAATGCGGTAATGTCGGTTGCGGGCAAGGTGATTGACCTCGTGAAGGCCGGCAAGATCAAGCACTTCTTCCTCGTCGGCGGCTGCGACGGGTCCAAACCCGACCGCAACTACTACACCGAATTCGCTCAGGCCGTGCCCAAAGACTCGGTCATTCTCACGCTCGCCTGCGGCAAGTTCAAGTTCAACCACCTGGAGTTCGGCGACATCGAAGGTATCCCGCGCCTCCTCGATGTCGGCCAGTGCAACGACTCCTACTCAGCCATTCAAATCGCCCTCGCGCTCGCCAAAGCGTTCGACACCGACGTCAACTCCCTGCCCCTCTCGTTCATTATCTCGTGGTACGAACAGAAAGCCGTCGCCGTGCTCCTGACCCTTCTCTACCTCGGCATCAAGGACATCCGCCTCGGGCCCTCCATGCCTGCCTTCCTTACCCCGAACCTCGTGAAGATACTTCAGGACAAGTTCAACATCATGCCTATCAAGACCGCGCAGGAAGACCTCAAGGCCATTCTCGGCTAGCCCGCTCCCTGCATCCGTTCCGACGCCATTGCGGCTGGAGATGGAACATCTTCGGACCCGCGGCAGCCCGCGCGGTCGCGAAACTGACAGTCGCCAGTCGCGCCGGCACGCAGAGACTGGTCGTGCCGCGCTGAGACGCCGTCTCCCCTGCTCGAACCGTCCGTCAGTCGCGGGCGGCCGGTGACGCACCGACGACTTGCGGCTGACGGCTGACAGCCTCCGGCCAGCGGCTTGGGGTTTGCAGCTCGCGGCAGCGCGCCTGCGCGGCGCGGGCTTGACTTCGCCGAACCGTGACCTATTCTTTGCCCTGCAATGACCAACCCGACCTCGCTTCTGGTTGCATCGGACGACTGTGTTAGGAAGAAAGCGACACGGTGACGGCTGACCGGGTACTTCCCGACCTGGTAATCGGCGATCTCGTAGTCAACCCGCCCATCATCCAGGGCGGGATGGGCGTCCGGGTGTCGGCGTCCCGGCTGGTTTCGGCCGTCTCGAATGAGGGCGCACTCGGCGTCATCGCCTCGGCGGCACTGGGCGAGGAACTGACCGACACGACGCCCGGCTATGTCGCTCGCGGGGAAATCGGCCTCCGCCAAGCAATCCAGAACACGAAGAAGCATACACGCAACCCGTTCGGCGTGAACATCATGTGCGCCTTGACCAACTATGACAACCTGGCCCGGGTTTCGTGCGATGAAGGCGTGGCCGCAATCTTCTCCGGTGCCGGCTTGCCGATGAAGCTGCCCGCATTGGTATCGGACCGGCACGTCAAGCTGATACCCATCGTGTCGTCGGCCCGTGCCGCTGGCCTCATCTGCAAGACGTGGCAGAAGCGGTTCAGTCGCCTGCCGGACGCGTTCGTCGTCGAAGGGCCGCTGGCCGGAGGCCACCTCGGTTTCTCGCACAAGCAGACTGAAGACGTGGACGTGCTTCGGCTGGAGCGACTGGTCACCGAAGTAATCGAAGTGGCCCGCCAGTGCGGCGGCATCCCGGTCGTAGCCGCGGGCGGTGTCTTCGACGGTAACGACATCGCCAAGTTCCTTCGGCTGGGCGCAGCCGGCGTACAGATGGCCACGAGATTCGTCTGCACGCACGAGTGTGACGCCTCCGACGCCTACAAGGAAGCCTTCATCAAATGCCGGAAAGAGGACATCGTCATCATCCACAGCCCGGTCGGAATGCCGGCCCGGGTCATCAGGAACGATTTCGTGGACCGCTACCTCAAAGGCGAGAGGGTCACCTTCGGCTGCCCCTATCATTGCCTCTTGACCTGCGAGCCGGCGGAGGCCGGGTACTGCATCGCCCAGGCCTTGGTCGCGAGCTACCGGGGCGAGATGGACAAGGGATACGCGATGTGCGGGGCCAATGCCTGGCGGTGTGACAGAATTGTCTCGGTCCACGAACTCGTGCAGGAACTCGCTCAGGACGCGGCCGCCGCTCTGCGCTGTCAGCCTCGCAACCCGTCAGCCGACGCACCGCCCGGCGGCCCGCGCAAGCCGTCGGCGGTCGAACTCAGCCGCTACCCGACAACCTCCGACCCCATGCCCTGAGGCGGAATCCCGATTCAGACCTTGGCGCCCCCTTGGCGTCCGCTGGCGGTTTCACCGTTTCGTGCGTGACGGCTGACCGCTTTCGGCTTGCGCCTGAGCTTCCCCTGCGTGGTGCGACGGCTTGCGGCTCACGGCTGGCGGCCCGCTCGATTGGCGATTTCCGATTGGCGGACAGCGGCCTGCGCGGCGGGCCGCGAAGGGAAAAAGAAAGGCGGCCTTGGGCCGCCTGATAGCCCCATGGGGATTTGAACCCCAGTCTTCTGGCTGAGAACCAGATGTCCTAGGCCAGACTAGACGATGGGGCCGTCCGATTGCCGAAGCTGACAGCCGTCGGCTGACGGCCAACAGCGAATACTAGGCCTGCGTGCCGACCGCGCGCTTGCCTGCCTTCTTGCGCACGTACTCGGCCTTGTAGCGGACACCCTTGCCCCGGTAGGTGTCCGGCGGCTTGACGTCGCGCAGCTCGGCGGCGATCTCGCCCACCGCCTGGCGGTCGATGCCCTTCACGGTTATCTGGAACATCTGCTCTTTAGTGTCGTCCGGGTTGGGCACCTGGTTGACGTCGAAAGTGATGCCGGCCGGTGCCGCAACGTTGACCGGATGCGAGTATCCGCAGGCTATTTGTACGCCTTCCTTGGTCTTCTGGACCCGATAGCCCATGCCCCGGACTTCCAGCGCCTTCACGTACCCCTGGCTGACCCCGGTGAATGCGTTAAGGATGTGTGCCCGCGTCGTGCCGAGCATTGCCCGATGCACGGCCGGCCCGACTTCGACGGTCACGAAGCCTTTGTCGACCTTGACCTGCGTATCCTGAGGCAGCCGGACCGACACCGTACCCAGTTTACCCTTGACGCTCACGTTGCCCGGCCCGGGTTTGACCTCGATGCCAGCAGGGACGGGTATCGGTCGATAAACTCTGGCCATGTCACCAGACCCGGCAGAGCACTTCGCCGCCCGTGCGCTTGCGCCGCGCCTCGCGGTCGGTCACAAGCCCCTTGGACGTGGATATGATCGCGACGCCCAGACCTCCGATGACGCGCGGCACGTCGTCGGCGCCGACGTATTTCCGGCGGCTCTGGTGTGACACCGGCTCGATGCCCCGGATGACCGAGGCGCCGCCGTCCTCGTACTTCAGAGTCACGATGATGCGCTTGTGCGTGCCTTCGCCGTCAACCTGGAAGTTGCTTACGAAACCCTCCTCCATGAGCACGCGGCAGACCTCGTGCTTCAGACGCGAAAACGGCACCACAACTTCCTTCTGACGGCTGCGGTAGCCGTTCCGGATTCGCGTCAGGAAATCAGCAAACGGGTCCAAGCTCTATCCTCCTTACCAGGTAGCCTTGCGCACGCCCGGAATCTCGCCCCGCAACGCCAGTTCGCGGAAGCAGAGCCGGCACAGCCCGAACTTCCTGTAGACCGCTCTCGAACGGAAGCAGCGCTGGCAGCGGTTGTGCTTACGCACCTTGAACTTGGGAGTCCGTTGCGACTTGACAATCCAGCAGCGGCGCGCCACCGCTACTTGCTCCTCGCAAACGGCAAACCCAGCTCCTCAAGCAGGGCACGGGCTTCATCGTCGTGCTTGGCCGACGTCTGAAACGTTATGTTCATACCGAATATCTTCTTCACCTTTGCGACCTCGAGCTCTGGGAAAATCGCCTGCTCCTGCAGACCCAGGCTGTAGCCGCCCCGGCCGTCGAACGAGTCGGTCGAGAAACCGCGGAAGTCGCGAATCTGCGGCGCCGCGAAGTTGAAAAACCGGTCGATAAACTCGTACATCCGGTCGCCGCGCAGCGTTATCTTGAGACCAAGCGGCATGCCCTGGCGGATCTTGAACGCGGAAATGGCCCTCTTGGCATGCGTGCGAACCGGACGTTGACCGGCTATCGTGCCCAGGTCCTCGCCGATGGTATCGAGCACCTTGGCATCAGCCACCGCATCCTTGGTCGTGACGTTCACGACGACCTTCGTAAGCCGCGGCACTTGATGCCGGTTCTTGTAGCCAAAACGCTTCGTAAGGGCGGGCACGGCCCGCTTGAGATAGTCCTGTTTCAGTCTTGGCTGCGTCATGAGTCGATAATCTCGTCACACTGGCGGCAGATGCGCACGCGCCGGTTCTCGTGAGGCTCGCGCCTGACTTTGGACCTCTTGCCGCACTTGGGGCAGAGCAGCATCACGTTGGAGATGTCGACCGGGTTAGGCAGGTCGACTATGCCGCCCGGCTTGCCCGAGCCCCGGGTCCGCTGGTGCTTCTTAGCGAGGTTCAGGCCTTCCACGATTACGCGGTAGCGGCCGGTGTCCTTGTTCAGCACGACCCTGAGCACCTTGCCTCTGCGGCCCCGCTCTTCGCCCGTAAGCATCTCTACCAGGTCACCCTTGCGCAGGTTCATCTTACACTACCTCGGCTGCGAGTGATACGATCTTCGTGAACTTCCGCTCGCGCAGTTCGCGCGCGACAGGCCCGAATACGCGCGTCCCCTTGGGTTCGCCTTTGTCGTCGATCAGCACGCACGCGTTGTCGTCAAAGCGGACGTAGGTGCCGTCAAGCCGGCGGTACTCCTTGCGCGTCCTCACCACGACTGCCTTGGACTTGTCACCCCGCTTGATGGTGCCGTTGGGCAGGGCATCCTTGATGGCCACTTGCACGGTGTCACCCAGCCAGCCGAACCTGCGCCTCGAGCCCCCGTAGACCCTGAGAACCATCGCAACGCGGGCACCCGAGTTGTCGGCAACGGTCAGGCGGCTGTATTCCTGTATCACAGTCTCTTCACCACCCGCCAGCGCTTGAGCCTGGAAATGGGCCGCGTCTCGACCAGGAGCACACGGTCGCCTTCCTGGCACTCGGCCTTCTCGTCATGCGCGTACAGCTTGGTCCGCTTGCGCACGTACTTCTTGTACTTGGGGTGCAGCTCAAGCCGCTCCACCGTGACGACGACGGTCTTCTGCATCTTGACCGATTCCACCCTGCCTGTCACTTCACGCCGCGGCCTAGTCATTCTTCTTCTCCGTCGGTTGAGCGGTCCTCTCCGCCAGCTCCATCTGGCGCAGGAAAGTCAGACACTTCGCGATGTCGCGCCGGAGCATCCTGAGGCGCAACGGGTTGGGCAGCGACTCCGTCCCCTGCCGCAGCCTGAGCTTCAACTGCTCGTCGCGCAGCTCGGCCAGTCGCCGCACGATCTCGTCACGAGTCATCTCCCGTAGCTCAGAAGCCTTCATAACTCATCTCGTCGCGCGCGACAACGCGGGTGCGGCACGGCATCTTGCTGCCCGCGAGGCGCAGCGCCTCGGTCTCCTCGCTGGCCGTCAGTCCACCTAATTCGAACATCACCGTGCCCGGCTTGACCACGCTGACCCAGATTTCGGGCGTGCCCTTTCCCTTGCCCATGCGCGACTCTGCCGCTTTCTTGGACACGGGCTTGTCCGGAAATACGCGAATCCAAAGTTTGCCCGCCCGCTTCAGCGACTTGGACAGGCACACGCGGGCAGCCTCAATCTGACGTGCCGTGATCCAGCATGGCTCCAAGGCCATGAGCCCGTGCTCGCCGAAATCGACACGGTTCGCCCTCGTGGCCTTGCCCTTCATCCGGCCCCGCATCGCCTTGCGGTACTTGACTCGCTTGGGCATCAACACCGGCTAGCTCCTCGCCTGGGCACTGGCTTCGCCCTTGTAAATCCACACTTTGACGCCGACGGTCCCGGCCATCGTCTTGGCCACGTCTACCGAGTAGTCGATGTCCGCCTTGAGCGTCTGCAAGGGGACCCGGCCTTCGCGGTACCATTCGGTACGGGCGATCTCATGGCCGCCCAGGCGCCCGGCGACCATAACCTTGATGCCTTGCGCGCCGAGGCGGAGAGCCTGCGTGACCGCGCGCTTCATGGCGCGGCGGTGCGCGACGCGCTGTTCGAGTTGGCGGGCAACGTTCTGGGCCACGAGCTTCGATTCCAGCTCCGGAACCCGCACGACTTCGACCATGATCTGCACGTCGCGGCCCACAAGCTGCTTCATCTCTTCTCGCAGCGCGTCCAGAGCCTGACGCCGCGTGCCGAAAACCATGCCCGGCCGGGCCGTGTGAATCGTCACGGTCGTCCGGTTCGCGACGCGTTTGATGAACACATCCGCGACCATCGCGTCACTCAGCTTGGCCTCGATGTAGCGCCGGATCTTCAGGTCTTCGTGAAGATAACCGCGATAGTTCTTTTTCTCGAACCAGGACGACTTCCATTCCTTGGAGATACCGAGCCTGAACCCGAGCGGGTGCGTCTTCTGTCCCATGCTAGACCCCGGCTCCCTTTCTTGTACCCACTGCGACCTGGACATGGACCGTCCGCTTCCGGATCGGGGTCGCCATTCCGCGCGGCCCCGGGGTCCAGCGTTTCATTGCCGGCCCCTGATGCACCCTCACGTCGGTCACGACCAGATCTTCTTCTCTCAACTTGGCCTTGCCGGCCTTGTTGATCGCGTTGGCCACCGCCGACCGCAGCGTCTTCATCACCGGGCCCTTGGTCCGCTTGGCGAGAAAGGCCATGGTCCGGAGTGCGGTCGGCACGTCCTTTCCCCGAATCAGGTCCGCGATCAGCCCCATCTTCCTGGCCGAACCGGGCTGATACCGGCTTATCGCGTGCGCCTCAATCATCAATCCTTCTTCTTCTCCTCGGTCTTCTCCTTGCGCTGACCGGAGTGCTGGCGGAAGGTGCGCGTCGCTGAGAACTCGCCCAGCCGGTGCCCGACCATCCGTTCGGTGACGTAGACCGGCAGGAACTTGTTGCCGTTGTGGACCGCAATTGTGTGGCCGACGAACTCGGGAGGAATGAGGCTGCGGCGCGCATAGGTCTTAATCGTCCGCTTCTCCCCGGTCTCGGTCTGCTGTCTTATGCGCCGGAAGAGCTTCTCGTCAATGTACGGCCCCTTCTTCAACGAACGCCCCATTACTTCCTTCTCCTCTGCACGATCATCCGGCTGGACTTCTTCTTCCGGTTGCGCGTCTTGTAGCCCTTGGCGGGAATCCCGCGTTCCGAGCACGGATGTCGACCGCCTGAACTCTTGCCTTCACCTCCGCCCATCGGGTGGTCGATCGGGTTCATAGCGACGGCGCGAGACGTCGGCCTGCGTCCCATGTGCCTCGTCCTGCCCGCCTTGCCGATGGAAATATCCTTGTGCTCGGGGAACGAAACCCGACCGATAGTCGCCACGCAGGCAAGATGGAACTTCCTGAGTTCCGTCGACGGTAGCTTGATTACCGCGAGGTCCTGCTCCTTGTTCAGGAGTTGAGCAGCCGTGCCGGCCGAGCGAACCAGGTACGACGTGCTGTGGGGGTAAAGCTGGAGGTTGTGAATCTCCACGCCCACCGGGATGTCGGAGAGCGGCATCGCATTGCCCACTCGGACGGGCAGATTCCGTCCCGAAGCGACCTGGTCTCCGACGCGCAGCCCTTCCGGGCAGATCACGTAGCGATACTCGCCGTCGACGTACTTCACCAGCGCTATGCGGGCCGACCGGTTCGGGTCGTACTCAACCGACACGACCCTGCCCGGCACGCCGTGCTTGTCCCGCGTGAAATCGATGATCCGGTAGTGCCTGCGCTCGCCGCCGCCTCGGCCCTTAGTAGTGACCCGCCCCAGGTTGTTGCGGCCGCCGTTCTTGTGCTGCGGTTCAAGGAGGGCACGGTGCGGCTCGGTTGCGGTGATCTCGTCACCGGTCGCGACCATGTAGTACCGCCGAGCCGGCGTGATCGGGCGGTACTGCTTGATGCCCATGGTTCTACCTCGACAGCGCTTCGATCGCCTCGCCCTGCTTGAGTGTAACCAGCGCCTTCTTCCAGTCCGGTCTGCGACCTTCGAAGCGACCCATCCGCCGCATCTTGCCGCGCAGATTCATAACCCGCACGTCGGTCACATGCACCTTGAACAGCTTCTCGATCGCACGGCGGATATCAATCTTGTTCGCTTCCCGCGCGACGCGGAAAGAGTAAGTGCCCTGCCCGGAACGCAAGCGCTCGGCTTTCTCGGTGACAACCGCGCCGAGTACGATCTGACTGGGCTCGTTCACGATGACTCCGCTTTCGCGACCAGGCTCTTCAGGCCGCTCTCCGTGAACAGCACCAGGTCGTGTTCGAGAATCGAATAGGCGTTCACCTGCCGGGTCGGCATTACCGTCAAACCAGGCAGATTCCGGCTGGCCCGCATCAGGTTCTCCGAAGGATCAACGACCAGCAACAGGCAGGAACCGACCGGGTGGAGCCCGGTCAGGATCTTCGCTAACTCCTTGGTCTTGGGCGAGGGCAGCTCGAAATCCTCGATCACCTGCACCGCGCCCTCGGCCTTCCGGGCCGACAGCGCCTCGTAAAGTGCCTGGCGCCGGGCCCTCTTGGGCAGTTCGTATCCGTAATCGCGGGGCCGTGGGCCGAAGACGACGCCGCCACCCCGAAAGATCGGTGACCGGCGCGAGCCATGCCTGGCCCGTCCGGTGTGCTTCTGCCGGTACGGCTTCTTGCCCGTACCCGAAACCTCGGCACGCGTCTTGGTGCACGCCGTGCCCTGACGTTGGTTCGCCAGGTGGCAACGTATGGACTCCCACAGTACGCCGTGCTTGCCGGTCTGGCCGAACACGGACTCGGGCAGTTCGACCTGACCCTTCACCGCGCCGGATACCGTGAGAACGTCCACCGCTAGCCCTTTCGCACGATGACCACGCTGCCCTGAAATCCGGGTACGGCACCTCGGACGTACAGCGCGCCGTTCTCCGGGTCGACCTTGACGACCTTCAGATTGCGAATGGTTACTCTCTCTACTCCGTAGTGTCCCGGCATCGTGCGGCCGCGCAGTACGCGGCCCGGGGACGAACCGGAACCCAGCGATCCGATGCGGCGATGGGTCATCGAGCCGTGCGCCGCCGGCCCGCCGTGCCATCCCCAGCGTCTCATGCCGCCGGCGAATCCGCGGCCCTTTGTCGTGCCGACGACGCTAACCTTGTCGCCGGGCTGGAACAGCTCGACACCGAGCTTCTGACCTATCTGATAGTCGTCTGCCTTCGCCACCCGCACCTCGCGCAGGACCCCGGTCGGCTCCAGGCCGGATTTCCTGAAGTAACCGGAGTAGGGTTTCGTCAGCACGCGCTTGCTTGGCGTGCCCGTCCCGAGTTGCAGGGCCTCGTAGCCGTGGGCGGCCCGCGTCCGCTTGGCCACGACGACGCAGCCTGACACCTTTATCTCGGTCGAAGGCCGGACCATGCCCGACCCGTCGTAAAGCTGGAACATGGCGCCCTTCTTGCCGATGACCGCGATCATGCGGACTTTATCTCAACCTCTACGCCCGCTGGCACCTCGAGCTTCATGAGCGCATCGACCATCTCGGCCGTGGCGTTCGAAATCTCAATCAGCCGCTTGTGCACGCGCAGTTCAAACTGCTCCCTGGACTTCTTGTCCACGTGCGGCGAGCGCAGAACCGTGAAGAGAGTCCGTTTGGTAGGCAGCGGCACAGGACCTGAGACCTGGGCGCCCGTGCGCTTGGCCACGTCCACGATGTCCTTGGCCGACTGGTCAAGAATACGGTGGTCGTAGGCCTTCAGCTTAATCCTGATCTTCTTTGCGGATCGAATCAGACTCATATTAGTGCAAAAATGTCCTCTCGAACTGCGTTCGCTATGCTTGCTGGACTGTTACTTGTTGTAGGGGGCCGCCCTTAGCAGCCCGTCGCCATTCTGGCGAAAGCTGGACAATATATCCAAACTGCGTTACTTGTCAACATCGGAATCGGACGGACGAGGTCAGCGCCCACCCTGCATCTGCAAATAGAATGACCGTATCTGTGGATTGTCGGGTTGCAGCTCGTGCGCCAATCCTATGAAGTACGCGGCCGAGTCTGGCCGGTCAGACCGGTCGTAGACGCGAGCAAGGTTGAACGCTGCAGTGGCGTCATCCGGTGCAAGCTCCACCGCCCTCCTGAGCTCGCTGGCCGCACCGGCGTTGTCACCCTGTCGATACAGCAGTATCCCCAGGTTCACAAGCGCAGGGACGTAGTCAGGCAACTCTGACAGGGTCCTGCGGTAGAGCACGGCAGCCGAGTCTAGGTCACCCTTGGCCTGGAGCAAAACACCGAGGTTGGCGTACGCCCGCGCGAGTCCCGGGTCGAGGGCTATCGCCTTCCGGAGCTCCGCAATCGCGCCGTCGACATCGCCCCGAACCCGAAGCTCCATGCCCAGATTGAAGTGCCCTATCGGATTCCGGGGCGCCTGAGCCGTGATGCTCCGGAAAAGCGTGTACCCGTTCTTCCAGACCTGCATTCGACGGAGAGTGATGGGCGCAAGCGCAACGCAGGCTGTGAGCGACAGTGCCGTCAGCAGCCTCGCTGCGGCACGGTGACCCTGCGTGAACCGGTGCACGACTGAAACCAGCAGTATGACCAGGCCCGGACCCGGCAGATACAGCAGCCTCCCGAGTGGCCCGAAGCTTGACAGCCCGACGCCGGGCAACAGGAACGCAAGTCCCCAAAACCAGGCCAGACGTGCATTGCGTGAGCCGCGTGTACGGCGAAGCATGAGGGGGACGACCAAGTAAACCAGAGTCACAAGAGAGTATGCGCTGGCCTCGGCCGGCACCGGGGAATGCCACGCGAAAATCCTGTTCCAGAACGGGAAGAGAAACAACAACAGCGAGCGTCCGAAGTCGTGCGACGCGAGGGCAACGTTTGCCGCCACGCTTCCCCACGCATTCATCGCGACGACGCTGCCCAGGACGGCGCGCCGGGCTGCGAGGTAGCCGGCCAGCAGAACCAGAAGACCGGCCAGGAGAATCCAGTCCCTCGGGAAGAGCCGGCGCCGGTCTCTCGACACAAGAAGCCATATCAGAGCCACGACCGGAAACAGCGCCGCCGTCTCCTTCGAAAGCACGCCGACTCCAAAGCCGACCCAGACCATCACGGCGGCGGACCACGGCTGCCGACCCAGCCAGCGAACGGTACCCAGGAGCGCGACGGCGAGCCCCAATCCGGCAAGCACGTCTGTGCGGCCGCTCACGTACGCCACGCTGTCGGCAAACGCGGGGTGCAGACCGAAAAGCAGCCCTCCGACAAGAACCGGCCAGAACCGACTAAACAAGCGGCATAGCAGCAGCCCAAAACAGACGACTACCGCGGCGTGCAGCAGCAAGTTTACCAGATGCGAGTAAGCAGCCCGTTGCCCGGCGATCAGCCGATCGGTAATGAGCGAGGCATTAACGAGCGGCCGGTAGTACGCGTCCGGACCCATCAACCCGGCCTTGCTCTGCCAGAAGCTGTGAGTGAATGCTCCCCATGGCGTCGAACGGTCCAAGGCAACCAGGGCGATGTCATCCCAGACCAGGCTGTAACCCAGTGTCGGCAGATAGACTGCCGTAGCGGCCAGCGCGCAGAGCGCGACAGCGGCCCACGGATGGATTTCTCGCTTGCCTCCCCTCAGTGGACTCTGAGGGGCTCCGGTTCTAGTTGCCAGCTTTCTTAGGAACGAGGTAGGACACAAGCTCAGTCGTTCTAACCAACGACCGCTTGACGCCGTCCTTGCCGGTCCACGCCGCCCGGTTCTCCGACTTGACCGGCCCAATGTCCGGTGCCAGCCACTGCCGCATGGACCAGTCGGCCTTGGTGCTCGTCACAAGCACCTGGAAGCAGTCCGGGAACTTGCCGGCTGCAACCGCCACCGTCTCCTTCGCAACGACCTCCATCATCTCACGCTGGTCCTTGGTGTCGTACCATTTCAGACCCTTGGAAAGCGGCAAGGCCAGGTACAACAGCTCCACAGGCTTACGGTCTTGCATGGGAAGAACCTGAATTACGCCGTCGTCATGCTTCAGGAAATAGGTGTATGCCGGCTGGCCGGAATCGCGTGGCGCCTCGACGACCCAGACCTTCCCTATCCCCGGCAGTTCCTTCTCGCCGCGAACGACCTGCACCAGCCGCACGCGCGTGGTCTCGCTCGTGTCCGTGCCTGCGACCATCATGGTGTGGACCCGCATGATGCGTTGAGCGCCAGGGACGAGAGGAAAGTAGTCAGCTAGCTCGGGCCGGTTGCAGCCGGCCAGGATCACGAGACCGCCGATCGCCACCGCGCGCTTAATCATGGGACAAGACTATGCCGCCAGGTTCGAGTGTCAAGCGCAGCGATTGACCGCGCGTCAGGTTCAAGACGACTACTGAAACGGCCTGAGGCTCAGGCAGATCGAGCCAAGCCTAGAGGTCTCTGCGCCGCATGCGCCAGCGCTTGACAATACGGTCGACGTCGATGTCCTTCAGGCCTTCGGACCACCACTTGGCGAACTCCACGTCCGAGCTCATCGGCTTGGGGTCCGGGCAGTCGATTCTGACGCGCGTCGGCAGCGCCATCGCATCGCCGAGTATCAGGGCCTCGCCGGTCCGCAAGGAGGGCAGCATGCTCATAAGCCCGGAGAGGGAATCGGGCACGAGCTTGCGCACATAGTTCTGGTCATCGGGGTTGGTGAGTCGCATGGCGATGAAGGTGTTGCATTGGGAAAGCACGGTATCGGACAGTTCCTTGGGACGCTGGCTCACGACAATCATACCGATGCCGTATTTCCTGCCCTCCTTCGTGATGCGCTCGACCGATGACCGCGCCGCCGTGAACCTGACGTCGGGCCGGCTGGGTACGTAGTTGTGCGCTTCTTCCAGAACCAGCAGTACCGGGAACCGGTCATGCTCGGGATTCCACAGATTGAACTCGAACACCATGCGGCAGACCACCGCGACTACCACGCCCACCGCCTCGGAAGGAACGCCGCTCAGGTCGACGACCGCCATCCGCTTGCCCGTGTCGATCGACAGGTATTCCTTCAGAAGCCGGGCGAGACTCTCGCTGTCCGTGTAGCGGGTCGGCCCGAACATGAACTTGTAACGAGGGTCGCTCACCTTGCTGTCCAGTCGGATGAGGAACCGGTCGAAGACGCCGTACAGGGGCCCGGGCTCGAGTTCGCCCGCGGCATTCGGTACCATCTGTATGTTCCAGCCTCGAATCTGGCTGAGCAAATCCTCAACATCAAACCAGACCGGCGAGTCCGCGGTCACCGCGTCGGCTGTGCGGCACTTCTCCTCGCCCACCGTGCCCTCGCGTGCCCGGACCAACGCATCATGAAGCACGGTGATCTGGTTCTTGGCATTAGTCTCGTTCATGTCTATGGTCAGGTCCTGGAACTCATCAAAGTCAAGCACCCAGTAAGGCAGTTCGACCTTGTCCGCGTCGATCAGCATGACGTCATCGGGAAAGGCCGCGGCGTACTCGCCGTGCAGATCGAGAACGATGATGTGCGTGTTCCGGTACCGTTTGATCGCCTTCTGTAGCATGCTGACGACCGTGCAGGACTTGCCGCAGCCGGTCGTCCCGACGACGGCGACGTGCTGGCCGAAGAACCGGTCCACGTTGACATAGGCCCGCTGATCTTCTGCCTGCGTGGGGCTTCCGAACGAGAAATCGTAGCCTATGTATTCGGAGAAGACTCCTCTGAGTTCATCGGAACTGACCATCTTGACTTTCTGCCCCACGTTCGGGTAGACCGCGACGCCACGGGCGAACCGCCCGTCCTCATGCAGTGTGCCGATGAGGATACAATCTGCGATCTTGCGGCGGCCCGCGTCGGTCTCTTCACCACGGCCACCGTGCCTGGAGTCGCTGTCCACCATCTTGATGCTGGAAACGATACCGATTACGCTGTGGTCCTGGACGGGTATCTTGATATGGGAACCGGGTTGTCCCGGGTAGTAGTCATCTACGAGGGGTACCGTGGTGTCGACGGTCAGCTCGACCAGTGCCCTCTCGCCATTGACTTCCGATACGTACCCCACGTCTAGTCCGCTGGACTTCTCCATACGCTGCTACTCCTTTAAGCCCGCTGCACCCGAGGGAAAACTCATTGGCTGGCAATTGTAGCGGCTGCGGCGCCGGGATGCAACTGCGGCGAAGACCCGGCCGTATCCTCCGCAGTCCCCGTCTCTGGCAGCAGGCTGCTAGCGCCGGCCAGACTATTTCTCTCCGAACACTTGACCGGTGAAGCAGGATAGCCGGGCATCCTTGTCCCTGTACGCGTTCGGCGGCAACCCCGCTTTGCGGCACACGCCCTGTAGAAACGCCTCGCGGTCCCATCCCTGCTCAACCGGTACCTGCGGCAGCAGCAGACCGGAGCGATTCCCCTCGCGGATGATAAGCCCATGCTTGCCCACGATGACCGAGTCTGGACTCGGCAGGGGTCTCACAGGACTGAGCACGGTGATCTCAACATCGATGTCGCCCAGTTCATCCCCGGTGACGGGCGCGAAGCGCGGGTCTTCAGTCGAGGCCGCAACTGCCATATCGCTCACCGCCAGATACAAGGATTTCACTGGTTCGACGTACCCGATGCAGCCACGCAGTTCGCCGCGCTCGTGCAGCGTGACAAACGCACCTCGTTTCTCCTGCAACCGGGCAGTCAGCGGTTTGACCGGCGGAACCTTACCCGTACGTACGTAGCTCTCGATCGCGTTCCGGGCAATCCGGAGCAGCTCGCGCTGCTCTGATTCCGTCAGCTCGTCCGAGCGGCTGTCCGCGGATGGTTCCTTGGAATTCAGGAATGCCGTGGCACTGTACCCGACGCAATAGCCCCCGCGTTCGTTCATCACATCGTTCGAGTTGGTCTGGGCAAGAACCACCGCCTTATCCGCACCGAGTTCCCGCGCCGCGGCCATCATCGCCGCTATCGGATACCCGCCGCACGCCTGCGCTTCCCCCCGGGTCAGTGCGTCATATAGCGGCCTGGGCTCGAATCGTGCGAAAAAACCGACCGTCGTGCTGTCGGCACGCTTCGCTTCAGTGTATGAATAGCCGTGATACAGGTCGGAGGACGCGAGCAGCACGACATTCTTGTCCTTACATGCGCGAGCTATCGCCCTGCCGACAGCCTCACACTGCGCGTACGTCGGCCGGAGCAGCATTATCGGCACTATCTTGAATTCCGTGATCGTGCGCTGAAGAAAAGGAAGCTCGACCTCGAGCGAGTGCTCGGCGGCGTGGGCCTGAGGCATATCCTGAAAGAACTTGTCCTGGCTGATGATAGCCCTGGCCAGCGCTTCATCTACCGGCACGTCACCCAGGGGCGTGCGCCAAGTGCCGCGCGCATAGACCGCGGCGCAATCGACCGGCGCGTGGTGACTCGGACCCAGCATCACGACGGTAACCCCGGCCATCCCCTTGAGCAGCTTGAATGCGTGGGCTGCGGTCGGGCCGGAAAAGGGATAGCCGGCGTGCGGAACCTGAATCCCCACAACCCTGCCCGGGAAAGGCACTATATCGGCATCTGCCAGCATCGAGTCAACGATGGCGCTCAGGCTCTTCGCATCGCCTGGGTAGAACTGCCCGGCTACTGCCGGCTGTCTGACCATCTCACTCTCCTTGACTCCAGTGAACTCGTCCGACTTGCTCGGTGCGGCACAGAGCAGGCATGCCAGCCCGATGAATGCGGCCTGGCCGAGACCCTGCCGACCGGGAACGCACTGTATGCGACGCATCGACTGACTTCATGTTAGCCGACGCAGCCTGAAATGTCAATCGCTCTGACCCGCACGGCGCGGCCGCTGGTTCGGGCCTCGACGCTACAGCTTCGACCACTTGCCGCACCGGTCGCCGTGGCGGTCGATAACCGCCCCCTGCCTGAGCGTCTCGACCACCTCGCAACGATTGGGACACCCCTGGCACTCGAATGCGCGACTCTCGAAATGCATCTCCGAGACCTCGAAACCCGCGAACCTTGACGACCTGCCCTCGGTCTCCTCCGCGGCGATTATGGCCGCCCCAACAGCGCCCATAACCAGAAAATGCTCGGGAACGACGACTTCGAGTCCCAGCGTCCTTTCAAACGCCTTTCTCACGCCGACGTTGGCCGCGACTCCTCCCTGAAACAGCACCAACGGCTTGATGTCCTTGCCCTTGGCAACGGTGTTCATGTAGTTGCGCACGATTGCGTCGCACAGGCCGGCAACGATGTCCTCGGTGGACATGCCGAGCTGAGCCTTGTGGATCATGTCGGACTCGGCAAAGACCGTACAGCGACCCGCGATGTTCACCCGATTCCCGGCCCGCAGCGCCAGCCCGCCGAACTCCTCAATGGGTATGCCCAGTCGCGTCGCCTGGTGGTCGAGAAAGCTGCCCGTCCCTGCGGCGCACACGGCATTCATGCCGAAATCAACCGGTATGCCGTCGCGCAGGATGATGATCTTGGAATCCTGGCCGCCGATCTCAAGCACGGTCCGGACCTGGGAATAGAACAGGCTTGCCGCGACTGCGTGCGCGATGATCTCATTCTTCACGATATCCGCCCGCACCATCACCCCGGCCAGCCTTCTGGCTGAACCCGTCGTCCCGGCACCGAGAATCCGTACCCCGGAGTCAACCTGGCCGCCCAGTTCCGCCAGCAGCCTGCGGATTGAGTTGATCGGGTTGCCCTGCGTGCGCAGGTAGCGGCTCGCGACCACACGGTAGTCGCGGTCAATAACCACTCCCTTTGTGGAAATCGAACCGACGTCAATTCCTACGTAGCCGTCGACCAGATTTCCTCCGCTTCACCAGGTCCACAAAGGCCTCAAGGCGCGTCAGGAGACCGGTGCGCGACGTGTGTTCGTCGAACGACAACGACAGGACCGGCACCCCGGTCTCCTCGGTAATGCAGCCCAGCGCCTCCAGCGCGATGTTCTCCGGCATGCACGTGAACGGGAATATGTGAACGATGCCATCGACGCCGTCCTCGGCGAAACGCATCGTCTCGCCCACGGTTCGCATCGCCTCGCCGCCGGGGCATTCTTCCAGATAGCGCCGCGCCCGGCGCTGCGTCTGCGCCGAACCGGGACTGACGTGCAGCAGGTGACGTATGTGATGGTACAGGCTGCGTTCAAAAAGCACTTCCGCCCCCATCCTCGCCAGCTCCTTCTCGATGTCGCCGTTTGCGAACTGCTCTATCGTGAGATAGATTTCACCGACCAACCCCAGCCTGAGTTCCGGCTTTGCGCCGTTGAGATCGAACACCTGCCTCAGGCGCCGCCGCGCGCGCTGCACGTCGGATACCGACCGCGCTCGCTCGACCAGGGCAAGCGCGCGGGGCTTCAGCGTCTCGCCCGCTTCGAAATCCACGGCCCGCTTCCGGTTCAACAGCTCCCTGAACTCCTGCGTCAGCTTGCTCTTGGCAAGCATGAGCGCAGTCGCCCTGATGACCTTGGCCGGCGACACCGAAAAAAGCGAAGGCATCGCCCGGAAGAAAAACTGGTAAGGCGAGTACTGGGTTATCGGCACGAGCCGGCAGTCGCATCCCATGTCGCGCAGCACCCGGTCCTGCAGGTAATGATAGTAACCGAACCGGCACTTGCGGGCGCCGGCGGGCATCAGCAGAGTATCCGCGCCGCGCTCGACCGCCTCGATGAAATTGCCCAGGGTAATCTTGAAAGGCAGGCAGATGAGCTCCGGCGAGTGGACGACTCCCAATTCCATCGTCCGCTTCGAGCTGGCAGGCGGCAGCACCACGTCCGCACCCAGGTCCTCGACGAAGGCGGTGAGCGCAGGCGTGTCATAGCCGAAGCGGGGAAAGGACACTCTCATGACCGTTGACCGCTGTCAGGCGGCGGCGATTCCCCGGGACGCTGTTCTCCGGCGGCGTTCCGCCAGCTCGAGGAACGCCTCGATCCGCGTCACCAGCCCGGCAGTGCCGGTATGTTCGTCGATTACAAGTTGCAGGTACGGAATGCCCTGCGTGGCAGTCTCTTGACGCATGAACTCGGCGACCAGCGAATCCGGGCCGCAACCCATTGATACGACCATGCAGACACCGTCCACCTTGTCGGCGAGGAACCGGAACGCGTTGTACAGCTCCCGTTCATACACCCAGCGGATGTTGCGGGCGAAACCCGTGCGGCTGCGCAGCACGCGCTCGGGCAGCTCTTCCTTCGTGCAGAGCCGGTATCCGTAACCCTCGAATGCTGCCCGGATGGGGAACGCGATATACTCGTCCTCGAGATTATAGAAATGCCCGATGAGCGCGATCCGGCGCTGACCGGGCTCAAACCGTGGCTCGCCGGCCGAGCCGGGCAGAGCCTTCCGGGCGGAGCCGAGTGCACGTGCAACTCTCACGGGGTCCCGCGTAATGGCAAGCCCGGCCCGGAAATGCGCCCGCATGAAATTGCCCTTGATGACCGGCGCAATCAGCCTGGCTTCGCCGCGTAGCATCATACGGGCGATATCCACGATTCCGATCATCTTCGGGCACGCGTACAACCTGTCCTCCAGCCACATCATGCGGGGAAAGAAGATCGTCTCAGCCTGGCCGCGCAGCTCTGAAACGTGCCCGGCCGCAATCTTAATCGGCAGACAGACCTCGGAAGAAACGTGGCCCAGACCCTGTTCCAGCAGAGATTTGTCTGTCTTGCGGCTCACGACGACCTCGGCACCCAGGCCGGTGAGAAACTCATTCCAGAACCGGCCGTAGCGGTGGAAGAGAAGTGCCCTTGGAATTCCTACACGCATCACGGGCTCATTCTATTGCCCCCCCCCTTGAAAGTCAATACGGCCTCGGCTGTGGTCACGAGACGCGCTCCCGGTTGCGGAACCGGGCTGGCTCGACGCCTAGCCGCGAAAGGATGCACTCGACCTCGCCCAACCCACCGGCCAGGTCATCAGGCCGGTGCGCATCCGAGCCGGTCGTGAAGGAGCAGACGCCCGCATCCCGGGCCGAACGTAGAATCGCCTCTGCCGGGTAGGGCTGGTCGGCGCCCCGGCGCAACGCCGAAGAGTTGACTTCCAGACCGGTCCGCGAGCGGGCGATGAACTCAAGCGTGGGCTCGAGCAATGACTCTGCCGTAGTCCTGAAAGACTGGCCATGGAGCGGCTGGATGTACTTCCGGTAGACGTCGAGATGGGCGAGGCAATCGAACAAGCCGCTGCCCGCCGCGGACCGTACATACTGGAAATACCGTGTGGCCGCGTGTTCGCCTCCGTGAGGCAAGTACTCAGCCTTATACCGCTCCAGTTCCTGACCCGAGGTGATGGCCACATGGTCCAGGCAGTGGACGGCTCCAAGCACGAAATCGAACGCGTATTTCCCAAGAAAATCCCCTATCATTCCGTCGAGTCCCGGTTCGTAACCCGCCTCCACACCGGCCAGCACTGTCAGCCGGGGAAATTCGCGCCGGCACGACTCGATCTGTGCCAGGTAGACCTCGGCCCAGTCCGAATCGACTGCCCTCCTGCTGCCCGCAACGTACACGCACTCGTACTGCGCCCGCTCGGGATCCGGTTCGTAATGGGTCGTGAAGCATATCTCCTCGAGCCCGACCTCCGACGCTCTCGCGCAGAAGTCGCGTATCGAACCGGTGGCGTCCTGCGAGAAGTCCGGATGCACGTGATAGTCAATCATGGACCCAGCGCTATGTCGAGCTGTGCCGCCGCGTCCAGGGCCGGCGTCTCCGCCCAGCCGCAGCCGACCTTCAGACCCACGCGGCCCTTCCTGCCCAGGCTGGTTCCCGCGCCCGCGCTCGTGCGCCACACCGACCGGCCGGCGCTATATGAAGCGCCGAGGCGCATCGCCCCGGGCTCGTACAGGTACATCGTGATGCCGCTGCCCGTGATATCGAATCGGGCTGCGGCGAGCGACAGCGCGAGCCACCGCCAGTCACGCTGGACCGCGACAGCCGCCATTCTCCCTCGACCGTCACGCGACTCCGGGTACTGGTCCGCCACAATCAGCGCGACCCTCCCTGCGTCTCGCCAGCCGGCGTTCAGCTCCAGCCTGCCTGTCCGGTACCGCTCCTCCTCAGCCTTGTAGCTTCGTCCCAGGCCGAGCACGACCTCCACCGGGCCCAGCCGCTGGCTCAACGCCCCGTCAATCCGCGCGGGCAGCGAATCCAGCTCGAAATCCCGATACGTATTGCCCTGACAGCCGATGCCGAGCCCGCCGACGCGGAAGCGCAACCTGCCCGACAGGTCCAGCCGGTCTTGCCTGCCGGTCACGCCGGTCCAGCGACCATGAGGCGCGAAGTAGCGACGACTATGGCCGCGCAGGTTCACGCCCGCGGCAAGTTCGGGCCAGTTGCCGGCAACCTCCAGCGCCCCGGCCATCCCGCCGGTGCTTGCGCGGGCGACCTCCAGACCCACCTGGTAATCACCGACCTCTGCGTCCGCGCTGACGCCGACGTTAGTGAGTTCCCGTCCCGAGAACGAACCTGTCGAGTCTCGAGGGCCGAACGAACGATTGTAGCGGATGTCGCTGCCCGTTGCGGCCAGCGTCGCCCGCTTCCAGCGGCAGGAAAGCGCCAGCGCCGACGTCACCTCGGTGAGCTGGTGCTTCTCGGCCAGCGCGGTCGAGTCATCATGGATGCCTCCGCCGACGATTCGCTCCACGGTGCCGTCCGAGTTCAACCGGGCGTCGCGGCCGGCCATCGAGAAGAGGCCCGCGAACCGGAACCGCCCTGCCGTCACTTCTCCGGCTGCTCCCCGCAGCCCGGACTCCTCGGATGCGGAACTGACCGGCCTGACGCAGCTCGCTGCCTGGAGCTCGTCACCCAGCCGGATGCCGCTGCGCGCGAAAGGCGCGGAGAACACGAGACCCCGGCCCAGTCCGAAGACATAGTCGCCCAGAGCGATGCGGACCGACCTGCGGCTGAACACGAGCCCGTCCGCGGCGTAGTCGAACACGTTGCGCTCGAATCGGTCTTTCTCGATGAGCGCGGTCGCCTGCCACGGACCGTTCTCAAGCGCCGCCCGGGCGAACGTCGACCAGCGCTCTCGGCCTCCGGCAACCGAGTCGCTGCGTCCTCGCAGCAACACCGAACCTGTCCACTGCCCCTGTTCCCGTGCAAGAGTCACGACCGGCGCCAGCGACGCGAGCAGCTCGTCGGAGATGCCTTGCACGAGGCGGAGTTGCGCGGTACTCTCGAACCCTCCCAGCGAGTCCCGGGTGGCGACGATCCTCTGCGCCAGAATCGGGTTGAGCCAGGGAATGACCAGCAACTGCTCCAGCGTAGCGCGGTTCAGGTCAACCGGCCGGGCGGTCAGTCTCTCGATCTCCTCCTGCAGGGCTGCGTCCGCCTCATTCTGGGGGGCTTCGGGAAAGAAGTCGGTGCCGCCAAAGGCCAGCAGGCACGTAAGGAACACGGTCAGGGCCATGCCGCTGCCAGGCCGATGCTGTGGGTTCCGTTCAACTGCGGGTGGAACTGCCAGGCATAGTCGAGCGTGACCGGGCCGGCTCTCGCGCCGACGCCGCCGGCGTAGCGCAGCGGCCCGGTGGCGACGCCGAAACGCAACCCCGCTTCAGGGATGATTCGAAACTCGACGCCGAAGGCGCCGCGTTCATCCCTGCCTTCGCGGCAGGCGTCCAGAGCCAGCAGCAGTGATTCCACCGGCCGCCAGGCGCCGGAGAGCACGAGCCGGGCAGGCAGTTCGGACCCGTCGCGCCACCTCGGAACGTTCAGGCGAGACAAGCCAGCGCCGGCCGTGAACCGGCCGAATGAACAGCAGCCGCCGACGTCGAGCGCCGGCACGACGTCGCGGCCCTCGCGACCCATCTCCAGAGCAAGGGCGTGCAGCCCGACGCCGGTCCACACGCCGTGCGCGGGCATCGCGGCGATGCACACCTGCAGATTCTCCTCGCGGTAGAACCCCAATGTCAGGCTGCTGACGGCCAGCGAGAGACCGAGAGCACGGGCCCGCCAGTGGGCGCCCATCTGACCCCAGCCGAGCCCGTCCAGCCCGTAGGGCCGGCAGTACGCGGCAGCAATCCCGACCCCGGGACCGGGGTCAGCCAATGCCGGATTCAGGCTCAGGCCGTGCCGCCAATCCGGGACTGCTCCTCCGGCCAGCATGGCGCCGGCCGGTCCGCCCAGGCCGACGAACTCAAAGGCACCGAACAGAAGTGCGCACCAGAATATCATGTCACGCAAGAACCACGAAAACCATCCGCCGGGTCATCTGAATCCACTTCAATCCGCACAGTGAACAACCGTCGTCTTCCATCCCCTCAAGGCCCTTCCCGGGCCGCTGCCATTACCGTTTCACTTCACGTAGTAAAGGAACCGGCCGCAATTGGGACAGGAGGTCAGTTCAATCCGGCATCGGGCAGCAAGTTCGGAGGGTAACTTGACGTAGCAGCCACCGCAGAACTCACGAATCACCTGCACCACGACCCTGCCGCCGTACCGCTTCATGATCCGTTCGTACTGAGCGAGGAGCTTCGGGTCTACCTTCCTGGTCAACTTCTCCCGCTCCCGCTCCGCGGTCTTTATGAACTCATTCGAGGCCTTCACTCCCTGGAAGCCCATCGCCTGGTAGTCCTCGGTCTCTATGTCACGCAGGATGTGGTCGAACTCCTCCAGCGAACGCAGCGTGTCAATCTTGCGCGGGCTCATCGAATCTTCTCCTCAAGCGACCGGACCAGTTCGATGAACTCGTCCGGCCCCTGCGGATCGAAGATTCTCTTCTTCTTGGCAAGCTCCTGGCAGACCATCGCCACTCGGCCCAGGGTTATCAGGTACTGGTTGCCGGGGTCCTGAGGCGGCGCCATGATGAGGAAAAAAAGGTGAGCCGGCTTCCGGTCTATGGAATCAAACTCGACCCCTTTCGCCGACCGGCCCACCGCCATCTCGAGCCGGTCGATCAGAAGCGAACGGCCGTGGGGAATCGCGATGCCCTTGCCGATGCCGGTGGAACCCAGCTCCTCGCGCTTCAGCAGCGTCTGCAGCAGCATCTCAGCATCATCGCCCTGACGCACCAGCGTCACCAGCTCACGCAACGCCTCGGGTTTCTTGTGGGCCTTCATCTCCAGATTGACGCGTTCGGACCGCAGCAAAGACGTAAGGTTCAATCAGCACCTCCTATGGGTCGGCGCCTGCCGGCGCCGTGGTCATCACTACTTATCATCGACGGAAGAAAACGAACGATGCGGCGCGTCGCCCCACAGTCGCTCCAGACCGTAGAACTGACGCGTTTCACCGAGAAAAATATGCACGACCACGTCGAAATAGTCAAGAAGTACCCAGTGGCCGCTTTCCTCGCCTTCGACGTGGTGAGGCCGTTCACCATCGTGCTTGAGCCGTGACTGCAGCTCCTCGGCCATCGCCTGGGCATGGGTCGTTGAGCCTGCCGTGGCCACGACGAAGAAATTCGCGAGCGGAGACTGACCGCGCAGGTCCAGGACTACGATGTCCTCGCCCAGCTTGTCCCGGATAATCTCCGCGGCTCTGGTTGCCAGCCTCTCAGGTGTCATCGTCAATAAAGCGGCACCACGCCGGGAAAGAACCGACGGTAGTCGTCGCCCACGACCAACCGTACCTCCAGGTACCGCGACGAGTCAATCTCAACTGTGGTATCAGGTATGGCCGGCCGCCCGACGCGGACCCGCCACCACCGGCGCGTCACCGCCAGCGACCGCGCTACCCGGCCTGCGGTGCGTCCCGAAGGGTCGCGCAGGTCCACGACCGTGGTCCGCCCCCAGTGCTTCGTTGCGTTGCCCGCGCCGTAAACGTCATAGCCGCGCATCTGCAGATTGTCCGCCACGGCCCGCCCGATTCTCGGGACGCCGCATGCGTTCACGACCTCCATCCTGACCGACTTGCGGTCAAACTGGAAGTCATCGTTCCGAGCCATGAACCGCCGCGCGACCGAGCCGGCCACGGCCAGCAGCAGAAGCACCAGCAGCAGCCACCAGACAGCCTTCACGACTCGCCGCGCGCACGACGCCGGACAAGTTTCCGGACAATCTCCATCTGTTCAGGCGTATTCGCGCCCAGCATCTCCCGTGCGTCGTCCATCAATACCGCGGCCACGCGTCCCCCGTCAGCGCGTATCTCGCGCACCGCATCGGTCAAGTAGTACTCGCCTGAGACCGGGCTGGGCCCGACGTGCTCGAGCGCGGCCCGCATCCGACCCCAGACGAACGCAGAGAAACCGGAGTTGACCTCTCTTATCCGCCTGGTCCGGTCATCCGCGTCGCGCTCCTCCACGATCTGCTCGATGATGTCGCCCGGACCTCGGATTATCCGCCCGTAGCCGGATGGGTCATCCAGAATCGCGGTCAGCACCGCCACGTCCGCCTGCGTCTCCCGCCGGGCTTCGACCAGGCGACGCACGGTCCTTCCGCTCATCAGCGGCACGTCGCCGTAAACCACAATGCACTCCTCGTCGTCAGCCACGAGGCCGCGACACGCCAGCACCGCGTCTGCCGTCCCCTTCTGCTCCGCCTGCACGGCGAACTCCAGCCCCTGGCCCGAGAACCGCTCTACCACCTGCTCCCGGCCCGCCCCAACTACGACGACCGTGCGCGAAGCGCCCGCCTGGCGCACCGCATCGATGACGTAGGCAAGAAGCGGCCGCCCTTCGAGGAGCAGGAGCACTTTCGGGGCTTGCGCCCCCATGCGCTTGCTCTTACCTGCCGCGAGGACTATGGCCGTCACGCTCGACGCGGTTGTCTTTATCGTCGTTAACCCGGGTGAGGAAGTCTCTGCTGGTGATGGTCAGTCGCCGGATTCTCGACTGGACCAGGAGCCGGGACATACCGCCGCGGCTACTTTTCTTTTTCGCCGCGACCGCTCTCTTTGCCCTCTGCCGGTTTCTTCTCGGGCTTTAGGGACTTGGCCTTGCGGCCGCTCTTCTCCTTGGCTGCCGCCGCCTTGGCCTGTTTCTCCTTATGCCGTTCCTCGCGCACCACGAGTTCGAGTACGGCCATCTCGGCCGCATCCCCTTCGCGCGGCCCCAGTAGATGGATGCGAGTCCAGCCGCCGGGCCGGTCGCCGAACCGCGGGGCGATGACGTCAAACAGCTTCTTCACGAGGCTCTTATCCGAAACGAACCGAGCGACCTGGCGTCGTGCCGCCACCGTGTTCTCACGGCCGAACCGTATCATCCGGTCGGCCCAGCGCCGCGCCTCCTTGGCCTTGGGCAGCGTCGTGCGTATCCGCTCGTAGGTGAAGAGCGCCGCGACCAGGTTCCTCATCAGCGCGGCGCGGTGCGACTTGGTCCGGCCCAGCTTCTTGACCTTATCCCCGTGGCGCACCGCTCACTCCTCTTCCCGCTCGGGTTCCCTCTCAGCGACCGGCAGTCCCGATATGTCCATGCCCAGCGACAGACCGAGGTCTTCCAGCACCTTCCTCAGTTCTTCGAGCGACTTCCGGCCGAAGTTCTCGATGTCGAGCATGTCTTTCTCCGTGCGCTGCACCAAATCGGCAATCGTCTCGATGGCGATCCGCTCGCCGCTGGACTTGGACCGCCCCTTCTTCAGGCAGTTCAGCGCGCGGTTCGAAAGCTCCAGCTCCTCGATGTCCATCGCCAGCAGCTCCGCCAGCTTGTCGCGGTCGCGGTACAGCTTCTCCTCCTCGATGAACTCGGGCACCTTCTCCGCCGGCACCAGGGCCGCCATGTGGTTCTTCAGAATCGTCGCCGACTGAATCATCGCCTCGTCCGGCCGGACCGTGCCGTCGGTCCACGTCTCAAGAACCAGCCGCTCGAAGTCGGTCCGGTCCAGGACCCGCATGGTTTCAATCCAGAAATTGACGCGCTTCACCGGCGAGAAAAACGCGTCGAGGAAGACCGTGCCTTCCGGCGCCGTGCGGTTCTTCTTGATGCGCTCGGCCCTCATGTACCCGCGACCGTTCTCGACGAGCATCTCGATGCTCACCGACCGCTTCGCGTCCGAAATCGTCAGAATCCGCTGGTCCGGGTTGGCGATGACTATCTCGGGCGGCACGGTCAGGTCCCGCGCCGCGAATTCGCGCTTGCCCGAGGCGTGCAGATGGCACATCTTGGGCGTCTCAGACCACAGCCGCATGCGCAGCCGCTTCAGGTTGAGGATGACCTCGGGCACGTCCTCGACCACGTCGTCAATCGTCGAAAACTCGTGCGGGACGCCGTCAATCCGCACCTCGGTAATCGCCGCGCCCTGGACCGAAGAAAGCAGCGCCCGGCGCAGCGAGTTGCCGATGGTCTGGCCCCAGCCCTTCTCCAGCGGAGCGACGATGAACTTAGTGTAGGTTTCAGTAGCAGACTCGGCCTCGAACTCCAGCTTCTCGGGCAGGACAAATGGTTTAAGCTTCATTTCGAATACAGCTCCACGATTAGCTGAGTATTACAGGGTATATCCTTGACATCATCCGGCGTCGGGATGCGGACCACCGTGCCGGTCGCGGTCTGGGCGTTCACCGAGAGCCAGGTCATTTCCGGCGCCTCCTTGGTGGCCAGTATCGGACCGATCACCTTCAGGCTGTCCTCGCCCTTAACCCCGATCAACTGCCCCGCCTTCACCGGGTAGGAAGGAATGTTCACGCGGCGGCCGTCCACCGATATGTGGCCGTGGCGCACGAACTGCCGGGCCTGGTTGCGCGAGCCGGCGAGCCCGAGCCGGAAGACGACGTTATCCAGCCGCCGTTCCAGGAGAATCACCAGGCTGGCCGCGGTGTTCTTCGTTTTCGCCGCCTTCACGAAGTAGTTGTGGAACTGAGTTTCGAGGATGCCGTACATCATCCGTAGCTTCTGCTTCTCGCGCAACTGAATCGAATAGGCGGACATGCGCCGGCGGCCCCGGACCTCCGGTTCCTCGCCGCGCTTCATCAGCACGCACTTGTCCGAAAGGCACTTGTCCCCGCGCAGGAACATCTTCTCCTTGGCCTTGCGGCAGCGCTTGCACTTTGGTCCGATGTATCTTGCCATTTTACGCCCCGATTATAGAACGCACGCCCGGTGTGTCAACATCACCGCCGGCTAGACCCGGCGCTGCTTGGGCGGCCGGCAGCCGTTGTGTGGAATCGGAGTAATGTCGCGGATGGTAATGATGTCCAGTCCGGCGTTCTGCAGCGAGCGGATGGCGGCCTCCCGTCCCGGGCCCGGACCGCTGACGCGGACTTCCAGTTTCCTCACGCCCAGGCCCCCGGCCTCTTTGGCCGCGGCCTCGGCGCACTGCCCGGCCGCGTACGGCGTTCCCTTCTTGGCGCCCTTAAAGCCCACGCGCCCGGCCGACGACCAGGATACCACGGCTCCGGTCACGTCGGCGATTGTCACGATGGTGTTGTTGAACGTCGTGGTGATGTGCGCGATGCAATGCAGCGGAATCTTTCTCTTCAGCGACTTGCGCGCCATGGCTACTTACCGCCCGGAGGCGTCACGGCCTTCACCTTGACGACGCCCGAAGTCTTGCGCGGCCCCTTTCGCGTACGGGCGTTGGTCCGAGTGCGCTGACCGCGCACGGGCAGCCGGCGCTTGTGCCGGTCCCCGCGGTAGCTGCCGATTTCGATGTAATGCTTGATATTCGCCGAAACCTCGGCGCGCAGCTCGCCTTCAACCTTGAAACCGCTCTCAATCTCCTTACGGATGCTGGCGACCTCATCGTCGCTCAGCTCCTTCACCTTACGGTTCGGTGCGACACCGGCCGCGGTCAAAATCCTGCGTGCCGAATACAAACCCAGGCCGTAGATATGCGGCAGCGCATACAGAATCTGCTTATTGTCGGGCAAATCAATACCCGCGATACGAGCCACTAAGCCTCCTGTTCAGCTATAGCTCAAAAGAAAACCTATGATTGTGCAGCGTAAGCGTAGATATATAGCCAATCTAGCCCGAAAGTCAAGCACGACGGCAAACCCGAATCCCGGCGCAGGCATCGTGGGCTCGGCTCGGAAGCGGCGCCGGCGCGGGACATGGTCTAAATCCGAGGGACATGACCGAATTGCGGCGCGGGACACAACCGAAATCCGCCCGGGGATTTCGGATTGTGTCCCAAGCCCGTCATCCGGGCCGTGCTCCTCAACCTGCCGGGACAGCGCCTCCACCGCCTCATCCACGACCCGCACGCCCGCAGATAGTCGCCCACCAGCCGCAGCGACGGCGAGCGAAACCGCCCCCGCTCCAGCCGGCACACGTAAGTCTGCCCCGCCTTGCCTGCCAGCCCCATCAGCTCACCAAGCTGCTGCTGAATCAGACCCCTCTGCCGGCGCAACTCGACCAGGCTCCGGCCCAGTTTCTCAGGGAACCAGAGCGAATCCTCTGTGCGTTTTGCCACATTCTAACATTACAACTATGACAACTCAGAGTCAACTGGAAAACCGGGCCTAACCACCGCATTATCAGGGGCATGGGCGGAATCTGGCCTAGGCCCCCCGGGTCACCCGGGGGATAATCCCCCGGACCGTCCCGGGGGTTGTCCTCGGGGCCGTCCGGAGGGCTATCCTCCGAGCCATCCGGGGGGCTATCTTCCGGGCTATCCGGGATGCCATCTACCGGGCCGTCCCCGGGGCTATCCTCCGAGCCGTCCCCGGGGCTATCCTCGGAGTCATCCCCGGGGCTATCCTCGGGGCCGTCCCCCAGGCTCCCCCCGGGAGGCACTAGGGGGCCCCAATCCCCGACGGGACTGCCATCCAATTCCCCGGGGACTGCCACCCAGTTTCGCCCGACGAAACTGGTGGCTGTACCCGTCCGGGGACCGAGAATCGGAGGCAACGCGGGAACGCTGCGGTGGCTGTACCATTCCGCTGTCCCCTGAATCGTCCGTCTTCCGCTGTTTGACACCCCGGAGCAGTGAGGTAGAATTAGGACATGATGAAAGCACGACGCGCCGCTGCTTGGAGGATAGGATGAACACGGCCAAGGACGAAGTCCGTCAACTGCTTGACCGCGTAGCGGACGACGCCTCGCTGGAGGACATCCAGTACCATATCTACATCTGCCAGAAGGTGGACCGCGGACTCAAAGCCGCTGACCAGGGTCGCGTGCTTACGCAGGACGAAGTCGAACGCCGAATGGCCCGGTGGCTCGAGCAGTAGTCTGGTCCGAAGCAGCATGGCACGACCTGGAGCAGGTGGCAGATTACATTGCCCAGGACTCGCGCAACTACGCAGCGGCCTTCGTCCGCGAAGTCCGTGACGCTGCGCGCGACTTCCGCAGCCTACGGGCCGGCGACTGAACCGCTGCCCTGACCTTCGCTTCCATTCTATCTTCCGACCTCGCCCGGTCATTGCCTTCCAGCACCCGGCTGGCGTACTCGTACACGCCACGGGACTGCCATCCGATTTCCCCGGTGCGGGAATCGATGGCTGTACCGTTCCGCCACGGCATTCCCCGTCGAGCGGCAGCTCCGCTGCCGCTACCCGAAGCCCAGATATTCAGATTGCCAGACCATCAGATTCACAGATAGGGCTACTGACGCCAAGAACAACGGAAACCGAGGTCGCTGTCCCGGTGCGATGGTCCGCCCCCGCCCCGATCAGCGCAGCGCATGCGCCCGGCATCGTTGCACCAGGACCCGCCGCGAAGAACGCGGCACGAGCCAGACGAAGGGCCTTGCGGGTTATTGCTTGTGCTTGAGCTGTAGTATTTGTCGCCATACCAGTCATTGCACCATTCCCAGACATTGCCGGCCATGTCCATGCAGCCATAGGGTGATGCGCCGTCGGGGTATGTGCCGACCGGTGCCGTGTTGGCGTAGCCGTCGTTCCAGCTCTTGTCGCTCCATGAGTAGTCCGTGTTCCGGTCGGCGAAGTTGCAGGACCTGCCGGTCGGGTCGCTGTTCCCCCACGGGTACTTTCGAGAGTCCGTGCCCCGGGCCGCCTTCTCCCACTCAGCCTCGGCAGGCAACCGCTTCCCTGCCCACGTGCAATACGCTTGCGCATCATCCCACGAGACGTTGACAACCGGATAGTCCGGCCGGCTCGTGAAGTAGCTGCTCATCCCGAGGAAATCCGGGTCAGGTGGATAGCTCTGGCCGGTCGCATCGCAGAACCGCTTGTACTGCCGGTTTGTCACCTCGTACTTGTCTATGTAATACTCATCCAGATACACCTGATGCACCGGCTTCTCGTCGGCGTCTCCGTCATTCGACCCCATCGTGAATGTCCCGGCCGGAATCTTGACCACGACCGACCCGTCCTTAGTCCACGTGTACTCCTCATACCCCTGGCTGTTCGTCCGCAGGTACGTCATCCCTTGAGGCGCTCCCGTTCTCGTTTCCGGCTTTGCTTGCTCTGGCGTAGAGCGTATGGCTTCAGGCGTAGAGCGCACCTTCGCCATCCTCCCATCATCCGCCTTCACCCGTACCTTCACCTCATCGCTCCGCAGCGTCCCGCAGTCGCCATAGGCGTCCCAGGTTATCGTGCGGTTTGTGCCGGCCTTCACGCCGGCGCCGGCTGCGCCCGACCAGCGCTCGGGCTTGATTGACCAACTCGAACCGCCGTCAGTCGAGACATCGAAGGTCACGGTGAACTCGTTGTCTCCGTCCGGGTCGGAGAGGTCATAGGTGATGTCGACCAGGTTGGAGTTCGCACGCTGCTCGAACCGGACGTTGGAAACCACGGGAGGGGAGGCGCTCGCGCACAGCGCGAGGAGCAGTACGCCGTACGCTATACGCATCACACAAGAACTAAGTCGGGCGTACCGCGTATGGCGTGGAGCGTAAGGCTTCATTGTCTCTCCAGTCGCTTGCGCAGGTTGCGCAACTTCGCCTCGACCCGGTCGCAGAATGCGCACAAATCATTCACCTTCTCCTCCCGCAGCATGCCCAAGAACATGCACATCTTCAGGCACGCCACAACTTCGATGAGCGACTTCAGTGCTATGCCCAGGTATCGTCTGAACTCGGCGTCAGAGTCTGCTGCCCGCCCCTCGGCAATGTTCAGCCCGACCGACACCGCGGCACGCTTGAGCTGGTCAGCCAACGCGAACAGCTCGGACCTTGGTAGGCTCTTCGCGGCGACATACGCCTTCCCGGTCAACTCCAGCGCCAACTGCCACACCTCCAGTTTCTCGAACGGATACGCCCGGTCCCGGGCCGGCCGCTCACTCATCGGTCATCGCGAGACTCAGGCGTACAGCATCCGCATCCTGCGTACTGCGTAAAGCGTAGTGCGTAGGGCGTATAGCATCCAGCGCATCCGCGCCACCTGCTTCTCCCTTGCCAGGTCGAGCGCGAGTACGTCCGCGGTGGGCGGTGAGCGCTTGTCACTTCGCCTTTCCCACCCGCCATCCTCCGCCCGCCTGTTCCACGCCTTCCGGCAGCAGGGTCGGGACCTGCTCCGTGCCGAGCTTGTCCGCGGCTTCCTCGGACACGTTGTCGCGCACGTAGCCGTACAGTTCCTTCATCGACACCCAGCCGTCCGAGTCCGTGTCCGCCTCGCCTTTCAGGGCCTTGAGCAGGTAGTATGTGAACAAACCATGCTTCACCTCGGGCAGGTCGTGCGCTGACTGGTCTGCCGAGGAGGCCGTTAGCACCACGCACTTTGAGCTTCGGCCCAGTTCGCTCAGGTCCGGCCGAACTGCCGGCCGCTGGCCCTCGGCAAACAGCACGCGGCCTTCACCGGCAAAGCAGGCGTCAAGCATCACGAACGTGCGTTTGGCGCTCCAGGCGTCGGCCATGCCCACGATGTCCGCTACCGGGAAGAGTTTGGTCTCGGAGGACGCGGTCGCATCATAGGGCACAAGATTGGGCCGGCCATCCTTGCCCACCGGCGTGCCGTGGCCGGCAAAGTAGATGTACACCGTGCTTGACGGCTTGACCTTCCGCGGCAGCTTGTCCCGGAACAGTTCGTCCAGGTCGCCCCTGCCGGCCCGGTCGCGGTACAGGGCGAACATGTTCGTGGACTTCACGCCGCAGACGTTCTTCAGGTACTGCTCGACCCTCTGGGCGTCGTGTTCTGCATTGGCGACCTCGGGTACGCCTGCCTCGCGGTACTTCGAGATGCCGATGACCGCGGCCACCGCGTTCAGGTCCTCGAACCGCGGGTCCGGCACCAAGTCAACATCAACATAGGTTCCCTTGGTCTCGCGCTTGCCTTTACGCGGCTGCACCGCGAGGCGGAAGGTCTTCTCGTCCGGGCAGCTCCACTCCGAGCGTGCCTCGGTCACCTTGACCACGAGGCTCGTGCTTTCTTCAGCCTCTACGAGCGGCGGCAGGGTGACGCGCAGTGTCTCGAAGACCGACGCGCCCGGCGCGACGTTCCCGACGATGCACTCGCGGCCGAGCCTTGCCGCCAGCCCGGACGTGCCGGACAGGGCAATCCTCACGCCCAGGGCGCTGCCCTCGCCGCTGTTCTTCACCTTCACGGCAAGCGTGACCGCCTCGCCGCCCTGACAGATACCGTCGCCCGAAGCATCTTCAAGGTCCGCGTCGAACGTCAGGCTCGGCGGCGCTTCCTCGCGCTTCCTTATGTCCAGCGGCCCTTGGGGGCTCGTGCCGGTACCCGACTCGGCGAAGCAGAAGCCGAGGACAAGCACTACGCCGCACGCCACACGCCTTACGCTGAACCAGGAACAACAGACCAGATCAGACAGGGACTCCGTCATATACGACCTCCAATGATGGCTTCAGACGCATCGTGTTAACTCTACATCCAGCCCCACTCCAGTCAAATCGCGGCGGCCAGCAAGCCGGCCCGCCCCAGCAACTCGGCGTTCAACCGGTAGCTGTTCGCATGGCGAGTGTGGCCGAACCAGGCGGTTAGCGAAGCCCGCACCCGCCGTCCGTTCAGTCCACTAAGATGCCGGCCGCACCGAAATGCCGTTGCCTTGCGCACCAGCCTGTGTCTGGGAAAAACACGCAGCCCTAGAAACTCCGGCCCGTCACTCGTCCGCCAGACGCGGGTCCTGCGGCGGTGCAACGTCAACCGCAACGACGCAAGGAACTCACCGACCCGCTTCTTCGCCTCGGCCAATGCGTGAGTGTCGTTGCTGAACATGGCAAAGTCATCCATGTACCGCAGATAGCACCGACACTTCAGCCGCTCCTTCACGAAGTCGTCCAGTTCGTTCAGGTACACGTTGCCGAAGAACTGGCTGGTCAGATTCCCGATGGGCAGACCGCGCTTGCGCTCCAGCGGTGTGAAGAGGTTATCGCCGGGGAACCAAGCAATCTCGCACTCCGACTCGAGTATACCTGCGCCACTGTCCAGAATCGTGCAGCAGAGCGCAAGGATGCGCCGGTCGCGTATCCGTCGCGCCAGCAGCCCGGCAAGTATCTCGTGGTCCACACTCGGGTAGAACTTCCTGACATCGCCTCGCAGCACGTATTTGTGACCTCGGGACCAGCTCTGGAACCGGTCAATCGCCCGGTGCTGGCCCTTGCCCTTCCGGCAGGCGTAGGAGTGATAGAAGAACGTCGGCTCAAACACCGGCTCCAGCACGTTCAGCAGGGCATGATGGACAACCCGGTCGCGGAACGGTGCGGCGGTGATGAGCCTGCGCTTGTGGTCGCAGACGTAGAAGTTGTGATAGGTGCCGGGCCGCCATCTGCCGGAAACCAGTTCGTCCTGCAGCCTGAGCAGCTCGGGCTCCAGGTCAAGCTCGAACCCAGCGACGGCCGGTTTCCTGCGCTTCCCGCGCCGAGCCCTGTAGTACGCGGCCAGCAGGCTATCGAAGGATACCAGCCGGTCGAACAGCCCGCCGTGACTGCGCGGCATTGTGCGTCCGGGTGCCGGGTTTGGCCGCAGCAGCGCGCTTACTCCTCGGCACCCGGACTACTCCATTTTGGCCGGTCGACAGCGACCGGCTCAGGAAACAGGCTCTTCGGTAGCCACTCGGCCCAGTCCGTACGTCCGTGAACGTACGGCATCAGTTCGGCGGTCATGTTGCCACTGCTGCCAAGAACAACGGAAACCGAGGTTGTTGTTCCGGTTCGATGGTTCGTTCCTGTTCCGATTAGCGCAGCGCATGTTCCTGGCATTGTTGTTCCAGGACCCGCCGCGAAGAACGCGGTTCGAGCCATTTCTGCCTGTGCCCTCAACCGGGCGGCCGGCTCTGCTGACGAATCCAGCCGCCCAGAAGCTTACCGATTTCATCCACCTCCCTGGCCGCATACTCATAGGAATTGGCTGCCAGCACCCTGAGCGAGTGGCTCAGGCGCGTCAGAATGCGGAGTGAATCCAGTGCTGCGTCGGCCCTGCGAAGAAGCGGCATCTTATCTCGCAGCTTGTTGGCCACCACTACGCACTCAAGCACCTCGAGCACCCGGTTCTCCATCCGCACGGCCAACGAGAACCGGAGCGACTTCGGGAACTTCTGCGTGTGGGCGAGGAGCCACGCCGCGAAGTCGAAGCTGCGCTGTATCACCTGGAATTGAGTATGAGCCACGGCATTCCCCGTCGAGCGGCAGCTCCGCTGCCGCTACCCGGAGCCCGGATATTCAGATTGCCAGACCATCAGATTCACAGATAGGGCTACTGACGCCAAGAACAACGGAAACCGAGGTTGTTGAGCCGGTACGATGGATCGCTCCTGCCCCGATTAGCGCAGCGCACGAGCCCGGCATCGCAGTTCCAGGACCCGCCGCGAAGAACGCGGTCCGAGCCAGACGAAGGGCCTTGCGGGTTATTGCTTGTGCTTGAGCTGTAGTATTTGTCGCCATACCAGTCATTGCACCATTCCCAGACATTGCCGGCCATGTCCATGCAGCCATACGGACTGACTCCTCTCTCGTAGGTGCCGACCGGAGCGGTGTACTCGTACCCGTCGCGCTTCCATACCTCCTGGTCACTGCCTTCTCCCCAGTTCGCCCGATAGAAGCCACCGGCATCGGGCTCGCCGTTACCCCACGGATACTTCCGCGCGTCCGTCCCTCTTGCCGCCTTCTCCCACTCAGCCTCGGCAGGCAACCGCTTCCCTGCCCACGTGCAATACGCTTGCGCATCATCCCACGAGACGTTGACAACCGGATAGTCCGGCCGGCTCGTGAAGTAGCTGCTCATCCCGAGGAAATCCGGGTCAGGTGGATAGCTCTGGCCGGTCGCATCGCAGAACCGCTTGTACTGCCGGTTTGTCACCTCGTACTTGTCTATGTAATACTCATCCAGATACACCTGATGCACCGGCTTCTCGTCGGCGTCTCCGTCATTCGACCCCATCGTGAATGTCCCGGCCGGAATCTTGACCACGACCGACCCGTCCTTAGTCCACGTGTACTCCTCATACCCCTGGCTGTTCGTCCGCAGGTACGTCATCCCTTGAGGCGCTCCCGTTCTCGTTTCCGGCTTTGCTTGCTCTGGCGTAGAGCGTATGGCTTCAGGCGTAGAGCGCACCTTCGCCATCCTCCCATCATCCGCCTTCACCCGTACCTTCACCTCATCGCTCCGCAGCGTCCCGCAGTCGCCATAGGCGTCCCAGGTTATCGTGCGGTTTGTGCCGGCCTTCACGCCGGCGCCGGCTGCGCCCGACCAGCGCTCGGGCTTGATTGACCAACTCGAACCGCCGTCAGTCGAAACATCGAAGGTCACGGTGAACTCGTTGTCTCCGTCCGGGTCGGAGAGGTCATAGGTGATGTCGACCAGGTTGGAGTTCGCACGCTGCTCGAACCGGACGTTGGAAACCACAGGAGGGGAGGCGCTCGCGCACAGCGCGAGGAGCAGTACGCCGTACGCTATACGCATCACACAAGAACCAGGTCGGGCGTACCGCGTATGGCGTGGAGCGTAGAGCATCTAGCGCATTCGCGCCACCAGCTTCTCCGTCGCGTAGTCGAGCGCAAGTTCGGCTGCGGCGTTGGGCGAGAGCGGGTTGGCCATGCGGCCGAGCCCGCTGTAGACGACGGCCGTGGAGTTCACGCCATGCAGTTGCACGGTGGCAGTGAGCACGACCTTCGGCTCGACCTGCTCATAGCTCAACTCGGCCAGGCAGACCAGGTCCGCGCCGAGTTCCTGCCCGATGCTTCGCGCCAGGGCCGGGTCAACCGTGCCTTGCTGGCCAAACTCCTGCACCCGCACCGCAGCATCGACTGTTGCCTTGTCCATCGGCATCAGCTTCCCCGTTTCCATCAGCCGCCGCACCAGGTGGCCGTAGGCCATGTCCCGCTCGAACGCGCCGGGCGTCTGCAAACCCCGCACCAGGAACGGCATGACTGCCACCTTGTAGGTCTTGTTGGTGTTGAAGCCCGGGTCAATCGTGCCGTTGGCCAAATACTTGGCCGAGCAGGCCAGCAGCACGAGAGCAAATCCAAGCCCTACGCCACAGGCTCTACGCAATACGCCAGACCGATTTCCTGCGTAGAGCGTACGGCGTAAAGCGTACAGCGTATCGCGTACAGCGTATCGCGTACAGCGTCCACTGGTGTCCATCTCTCCTCCTATCTCCCCTGCTTCGGCGGCATGCCGCCTTTTGCCTCGGGCGGTACATTCGCTCCGGGCAGGGCGAAGTTCACCTGGTTCTTGAAGAATCCCACGACATCGAGCGGGGCAAGCTCGGGTATCTTCGCCGCATAGTCCAGGGTCGCGTCAGCCAGTTCGTCGGCCGCGCCTTTGAACGTGATGTCCATCTGGCTGTAGTCCTTGGCTGAGACGATTTCCATCTGGCCGCCGAACCGCAGGTCCTTCTTCAATTCGTCCTTGAGCTTGCGCAGGGTCTTGTACGAACTGATGCCGTAGAAACGAAGCAGGTACGGCTTGCCATTAAGGACCCAGTCGCCGAGGTACTTGGTCATCTGGTACAGAAGCTTCTCGGCTGCGGCCTGCACGCCTTTGTCCATGGCGCTCCGACTCGCATCCGCACCGATGTACTCAGCCACAGGCTCGCCCCTTCCGACCGCGGTTCCCATGCCTTCGGCCGTGTAAGTGTCATAGGCCTTGATGTCCACCGTGGCCTCTGACGCCTCGACGCCTCCGACGCCCATGCTCCGGTTCGTCACCGCCACGTTCGAGAGCTCCCAGAACACCGGCACGTTCGCCTCGACCGCCATGTTCTGGGCAACGGTCAGCGGCTGGGTCGAGTCCGGGAAGAGCTTCCGCGCCTCTTCCTTGAGCCGGTCAAAGACCGACCGTTCCACGTAGCGCAGGCGGTTGCGCGACAGGAACTCGTTGGCCCGCTCATAGGCATAGTCGTAGTTGGTTATCGCGTCGGGGGTCGTCACCTTACGGAAGTCATACCAGACCATGATTCTGAACCCGCCGAGGGCGCTCTGCAGGGTCTTGGCATCGGCCTGAAGCGGCGACTTGGTGACGTTGGCCCTTATCTTCACTTCGAAACGGTCCGGGAAGGGCGTCTCCTCGATAACCGTGTAGTTGCTGATGTACCCCTCGGCCCGGCTCAGCACGGCGTCCTTGATGACCCGGAAGTTGTCCATCTGCGTGATGCCTTCGACCGCGGCGCCGAGCGCCTGCTCGACCGCGTTCCGCTTGGCGTCTTCGATTGCCTGGGGCTTGTCCGGGCCGGTGCCTTTCACCTCGATGGCCGTCAGGTCCTGTGCCAGCCCGACACAGCACGCCGCGAGCAGCAAAACCAGTGCGTGTCTCATCTTGGCTCCTTTCTACCTCAGGAATAGCGCAATCAGCTTGCCGGCCTTGAGCAGGACATCGAGCGCCCGCTGCAGCCAGCTCACTTTCTTAATGTCCTTCTGTGCCACGACCCAGCCGTCCTTCACCGCCTTAACGATCTTGATGACCGTCGGGTTGGCGCGCAGGTCCGGGTTGCCGAGCACGTCCTCGATGCTCTGGATGTACTGGAACCGCTTGAAGGCGTCGGGCCCGGCCGACTGGTAGTACCGAATCATGTCCAGCAGCACGTTCCCGCTCGAGTCCAGCAGCGCCGGGAACATCTGTGGCTCGATGCCCCCACCGGAGATGTCGAACACGACGCCCGACGATGCCCGGACCATGTCCTGGTCCTGCGGTGACAGGGCGGTGGCCGGCAGTCGTGGCGGCCGCGACTTGAGCACCTCGTCGACCAGCGGCCCGGCCAGGCCGGAAGGACCATAGACCGGCACTTCCATCGTCACCTCGACTCGGCCGTCCCCGGTCTCGCGTGGTTCCCCGACCTGCACCGCACCTTTGATGACGCCGTCTACCTTGGAGAAGACGTAGTCGCTCCTCATCATCAGGTCATTCACCTTGGTCTCGGAGACGACCCTGACGCCTTTGACGGTTTCCAGCAGGTTGCGCTGGGCGTCGACTCGGGCGCCGCGTATCGCCATGGCCTTGCGTTGGCCCACCGGCAAGCTCGTATCGAGCACGCTCATTCCGGTAGCCCGGACTATGTGGTACGTCCAGTCCACCTGGCCCGGTCCGACCGGCTGAATCACCGGCGCCGATACCGGCGATTCGCGCACCGGGACCACCGGCCGCACCGCCTCTACCGGCACACCCGCTGGCCGACTGTCGACCTGTGCGAGCGCGCCTTGCACCAGAACTGCCAGCACTAGGCTGGCCGCCATTCCTCTCATCTTTCCTCCTGTAACCGGACTTTCACGCTAACCGCAGGACGCACGGCGCAGACCGCAATCCGCACACCGCAAGCGGCAACGGCGAGCGGCTATTCGCGCGCATCGTGCCACTGACCCTGCGCAACCTTGCGGAGTAACCTGGACAACATCCGCTTGACGTCTTCATACTGCCTCTGCATCTCCTGTATCTCACCAGTCGGAACGTAGCCGAGCTCTTCCGCAAGGTGCAGTTGATACCTGACTTCCTCGCATGAACCGACCGCCATGTCCACGAACCGGGCGAACTCCTTGTGGCTGGAGCGGGCTGCTCCTTCGACAAGGTTCATCGGCACTGAGTACGCCGCCCGCCGCATCTGTGCGGTCAAACCGAACGCCTCGCTCCTCGGAAACTGTGCGGTCAGACGATACACGGCAAGGACCAGCCGGTCAGCCAGCTTGAACACGTCATATCCGCTGATGTCCCTCATGTTCGCCTCCGTGCGGTCTGCGGGTTGCGTCCTGCGGCCTGCGCCATCCGGTTCATTCTTCTATGTAATACCCATACGACGCCGAACCCCACGAGTCTGGTCCGAGCCGGCGAATCCGCGCCACCAGCGCGTTCTGAGCCGCCGGGTCCTCGATGAGGTTACTACCCGTTGAGGTAAGGTCAATATCGTCCCTGGTGGCGACGACCTTCACCATGTTGTAGCCCGGCGGCGGTATCGCCTGAATCCAGCCTGCGGTCGGCAGCGTGAACTCGTCGTTGCCGGTTCTGGGCGACTCGCCCTTGCCCGGGAATAACACGGTCAGATACCCGTTGGTCTGGTCCCAGCCGAGGACATACAGATAGCACTCCTGCTTGACCTTGACCTTAAGCCGCATGTAGGTATTGGCTCTTATCCTGCCGTTCGCGGGGATCCGCTCGCCGCCTTGAGTTTCCATGCCCACAATCTCTACCGCGTCCCAACGGCCTTCGGCACAGAAGAATGCGGTCATCGAGTCGCTCGCGGTTGAGAGCGGCAGCTTGTCCTCCTGCTCCCAACCGTAGAACTGCTCGTCGCTCACGGTCAGGTCGCAGCAGCCCGCAAACTTCAGCTCTGCCCCCATCGTCTGCACTGCCCGCAGGTCCAGCCTGATGCCGGGACCGGCCCGGTTCAGCTCAAACTCCCCGCACACCGCGTAGTCGGCCTGGAACCGTTGCAGCAACTCCGCGGGGTTCATTCGGTCAATGACAAAGCGCATCTCCTCAGCGACCGCCTGCATACCCGCGCCTCGGTCGATTACGACAAGCCGGTTGCCGGCGCGATTCGACTCCTGCCACAAAGCCGTGCTGAACCGCTTGGCCAGTTCCACGCCCAGTTGCGACACGCTGCCGCCTGACGACCGGGTGAAGTTCGCCACCACGACACGCTTGCCTATAGGGAGCTCATTCACTGCAATCCTTGCCGCCTGCCGCATCGCGGACTCAATGCCGCCCCCCGGAGCCGAAGCGCCGACTGGCCTGGCAACGCCCACCGGCCCCGACTGACAAGAGGATAAGAGAACCGCCAGGAGCAGTGCGCACAGCGCAAGACGCAGGGCGTAGGGCATGAGGCGTAATGCGTAGAGCGTGGCGCGTACAGCGTGTGGCATCATCTCACCTTCCCCAGTCTTATCTCCCTTGCCCCCTTCAGAACCGGCACCTGTACATCATTCGTGGCGTCGGAGACGTTCTTCTTCACGTAGTTGTACAGCTCGGTCGTTGTTATCCAGCCGTCGTTGTTTCCGTACGGAAGCGAATCCGCCTTGCCCTTCAGGCCCAGGAGCGTGTGACAGGTGAAGAGACCATGCCGCTTATGTAACGGTCGGGCACGATTCTTACATAGCCTTTCTGTCATGTAAGTTCCCTTTCATTCCAGAACCGCCGAAAGGCAGGCAACGATGAGCGATGAACTCTGAGTGCTGACTGCGGACGGCAGGGAGCAGGGCGCATACCGCCTCAGAAGGAACTAGGTAGCTGCTCAACTGAGCCTCCTTTCGGAGAGATGATTGCCATGTCGCTGCGCTCCTCGCAATGACAGACCTCGTGTTCTTGGCATTACGGCTCTTCCTCGTGCATAGACGTCAAGGTCTTTCGCAGTACGTATTTCCCGTGCGGGTCACGCGGGCCGGTGCCGAGTGCGGCCAGGTATCCCTGTGTCACCAGCTTCCGCAGCCGACTGCGCGCCATCCGGCTGGATACACCCCAGAGCTCGGCTGCCTCCCGTGTCGAAACCTGCCCACTGTCTGCCAGGTACCCGGTCAGCTTGTCTTGCCACTCAGGCCGCGGCCTCTCTTCGTCCTTCTCGCTGTAGAGGGTCACGCGGAAGTTGGCTCCGAGTTCCTCGAATCGGGGCGGCACAAGCCCTGATTCCTTGCAGCCGGTCAGCATCCGACCAATGCCCGAGCCCCATTGCTCAATCAGGCCGAGCTCACGAAAGACCCTGCCGACAACCCGGTTGCGCAGCTTGGACACGCCCGACATCGCGGCCTCCATGGTGAGACCAAATGGAAGACAGCCGGGGTTGGTCACTTCGATACGATTGTCGAAGACCGCCACCTGCACACTGGCGCCCCTGACCGAGTAGTCCGTGTGCACGAGGGCGTTGACGACCGCTTCTCGGACGACCGCAGGTGGGTATTCGGAGAAAACCGCCCGCCGGACCCTGCCGATGCTGACGCGCTGCTGCGTGTTGCGCTCGATGAAGGCGACTACGCTGTCTACCGCCCTGGGTAGATACTCGTCAATCTCGGACTGGTCGAGGAACCGCGCCCTGTCGGTTCCGGCGAATCGTGCACACCTGACTACTGCGTCCGGGAAGAGCGCCTTTCTATCCCTGCCAAAGAGCAACACCGCGCCCGTCGTCGGCACTTCACGGCCGTGGTAGTCCACGAGCAGCCCAAACGTCTTGAGCTTGGCCTTGCTGAACGGACGGGCCAGCTCGGAAAAGAACTCGGAAGCAACTCGGAAGTCAATCGCTTCCGAGTTGGTTTCGGGGCAAGGCTGCTCATCGAAGGCAACATTCCGCGCCAAGCGTCGGATCTCGGCGATAACCTCCGGTCCGGCACGCCGGTTGGTCGAGCCGAGGCGGACGTAGACGCCCGCCTCCGGCCCTTCTGCCCGCACGTAGTGGGGCCCGATTGAGTGCGGGACAGTCAACGTAATCAGCTCACGGTCCCGCCAGGACTGCATCTGGATGTCCACAAGAAGCTGCGGCCTGATGCTGTCTGGGACTGCGCTGGCCAGACGTTCTTCTTCACCCAGCGCATCCTTCACGCCGACGACCTCTTTGGTCCGGTCGCGCACGCCAATAACGACGGTTCCACCCGCAGTGTTCGCAAAGGCAACCACAGTCCTGACTATGTGCCTGAGCGAGCCGGTATTCTCCTTGAACTCAAGAGTCTTGCCTTCATCACGGGCGAGCAGGGTGTCAATCATTCAGGTACACTTTGGCAAGGACCGACTTGTAAGTCAAGAGCATCGTCATGTCTGAATCACTTCACCCTACCGAGTTTCAGGTTCGTCCGCGTACCAGACGCCTGCGGCAGCAACTGCAAGGTCTGGTCGTAGCCGAGGCGCGAGGACAACGCTGAGCTATGAACTCTGAATGCTGAATACAGAAAGAATAGCGCTGAGTTATGAGCACTGAGTTCTGAATGCGGATGCGCACCTTTCATCTCGTTCTCGCCACTCTGACACTTGCCTTCGATCCGGTCGGCTGCGGAAGGAATTGCATGGTCTGATCATAGCCCAAGCGCCGTGATTCGTCGAGCACCTTGGGCTTCGCATAGTCGTAGAGTTCCTTGACCGTCACCCAACCGTCCTTGTCGGCGTCGGCTTCGCCGCGCAGGCCTTTGAGAAGGTAATAGGTGAATAGGCCGTGACGTTTGGCATCATAGTCCTGGCTGATTTCGTTGCCGGCAGAGGCGGTCAGGACCGCCACGTTGCCCAGCTTCTGCGCCTCTTTCTCGAGGTCAACCGCAACCAAAGGCCGCTTGCCCTGTTCCATCACTGACCGGCCGCCTGCGCCGGAGAAGCAAGCATCCAAGGCAACCACTACCTGGTCGGTCGGTAACGCGGCGAGCGAGGAATACAGCCGGGACAGAGGATACAGCTTGGACACAAATCCCGGCTCGCCGTCATAGGGCACAAGGTACGCTTCGCCCTTGTCCGGGCTGGGTGTGCCGTGGCCGGCAAAGTACACGAACACGAACGAACCTTTCCTCACGTTCCGCGTAAGCCATTCTTCGCAGTAGGCTGTCAGGTCGGTGAATGCCGCCCCATCGTCAACCAGCAGCTTCACATTCTCAGTCTTGAACCCGCACACGCCCACAAGGTAATCCTTCATTATCTCGGCGTCCTTCTTCGCGTACGTCACCTTGGGCAATGCGTCAGACCGGTAGCCAGATATGCCGACCACAACCGCATACGCATCCTCGCGCCGATAGCCCGATGCCTCCAGCGGCGCGTCAACGTCAACGAGGGTTGACACTACCTGGGTCTCGCGTGTCACCTTGGCTGGCTGCATGGCAACAATCAGCTCCTTCTCCTCCAGGGCATCAAACCCATTCGCCTCCGAGACGTGAATGACGATACTGCCGTTATCCACATCAATCCGATTCGGCAGCACCGTCTCGAACTTGGCCTCCCTCGTCTCACCCGGCCCAATGTCGCCGATGGTCTGGCTCGTACCGAGATACTGCAGGGCCTTGCTGGAGCCAGAGAGCTTGACCACCACGCCGCTGGCAGAACCCTCGCCGCTGTTTGCCACCCGCACGGTCAGACTGACCTGCTCGCCGCCATTCAGCATTCCGTCACTATTGCCGTCAGCCAAAGCAGACTGGACGGCCAGACGAGGTGGTACTGCGGCCTTAGGAACGGGAGGCGCCTGTTGAGCTTCAACATACACACCCTTCAGCCAGACGGTGAACTTGCCCGGCCAGACCACTACTTGAACACCAAAGGTACTCCCGACTGGGTAGTCCTTTCCCACTGTCCATACGACATCCTCGTCCTGTTCGCCGCTGTGTATGCCGTTATGGTCTACCACACGGCTGCGATCGCGCCACGGCCCACGTTGTTCCTCCGTTGGCCCAGGAGCTTCTTGGTTGACCATCAGGTTCCAGCCTGCAAAGAACCAGCCCCGATGCCCTTGGTCGGTGTGATGAACCTTCAGGTGGATTCTCTCGCCCTTGCGCAAGGAACGGGTGACATTCTGTGCTATGGTCGCAACACCGGGCCCACCACTGACGTAGAGCCTGGCAGAGCCATCGTACTCGGCACTCCAGCTAACCGACTGTTCGCCCTTCTCCTCAATGGTGTTGACGGACCATCCCTCCAAGTCCCGGTCGAAGGCCGGATTGACCAGGAAGTCTGCCTGCACCAGACCAGCCAGTGCCGAGCTCGCACACAGACTCACGGTCAGTATCCCTGTGACGACGGCTGTCCAGGCAAGTACTCCACCTATGCTCTCACGGCTCTTCGATGACACATTACTCATTTCGACCTCCGTTCATACCAAACAGCGCTGAACGATGAGCCATTAGTGCTGAGTGCGGAATGCGGGATGCGGTCGTTCATTTCACCTTCGCCAGTCTCGTGTTCGCCCGTGCCCCATTTGCCTTCGGCAGGAACTGCAGCGTCTGGTCATAGCCAAGCCGCCTGGACTCGTCGAGCACCTTCGGTTTGGCGTAATCGTACAGCTCTTTGACCGTTATCCAGCCGTCGCCATTCGCATCCGCTTCGCCGCGCAGACCTTAGAGCAGGTAATAGGTGAACAGGCCGTGCTTCTTCTCCGGGTACCACGACGCCACCTCGCTGCCGCCGTCGCTTGAGAACAGCACCGTCACCGTGAACGGGTCGTCGCTGTCCGGGTCGTACAAATCGTACCGCACCTCCGCGAGGTTCGAGTTCGTCCGCCGGGGAAAGCAGACCTTCTCCTTCACGGGCGGCGCTGCGCGCACCACGGCGGCGCACAGCAAAGCCGCAACGAGCACTGATGACAATCTCACTTAATCTCCGGTTCGCCTGACGTACTTCTTCATCGGTCTCGGTATTATAGCCCGGTCAGCCGGATGTCAAGCGGGCGACGCGGGACGCAGACCGCAAAGCGCAGGCCGCAGGCCGCAGACGGCCAACCGCTGACCGCTCGCGGCCGGCGGTCAAAATGGACGTGGGGGCGTGCTGGCCGCCCCCACCCCTGGTGTCTCAGCCTGACGAATCGTCGTTCGCCCGGCCGGCCTCTTATTCGTCCGAGTGCATGTACAGCACATCGGGCGGTGGCTGCGGCTCGACGTAGCAGGTGGCGTAGCCCACGCCGAAGCGCAGCTCCGCCCCTTTGGCGCTGGAAAACAGCCCGGCGATGTCGGTCGCTCCGAGCGTGACGGCGAATTTGTGCAGAAGCACGGCCGCGGCGAGCCCGACCACCGCCCCGGTCGGCGAGCGATAGCCGATTTGACATCCGAGCGGCAGCCATGTGATGGGCCATGCCTCGCAGAAGGCCGTGCTGCTCCACGCGGCCCTCCCGCCCGTGCCGCCGGTCCTCGGCTGCACGAGCATGCCCAGATTGAGCCGGTCCGAGATGCGCCGGGCGCAACCGATGTTCACGGTCACCGGCAGCCGCGTGACGAACATCCCGTCCGGGATTTCCTCGTGCTCGTGGCTGAACCGGTTGCTCGTGCCGATCTCGTAGGCCGTGCCTGAGTCGAGCGCGAAGCTGTAAAAGCCCTCTTTGACGCCGTCGGTCCAGGCGATGCCGGTGTTGGCGTCAAGGCAGGCGAGGCTGAATCGCCAGCGGTTGACCCAGTACGCGACTCCGGCATCGAACGCCCAGCCGCTGCCGCCGGTCGCTTCGCGGTATGCCAGCTTTCCGGCCGAAGCGAACACTGACGGTGTCGTTACAAAAGAGGCCGAAGCGTCGGTCACCTCCCGGTAGTACAGCCCCTGCAGCCGGTGGGCGCCGACACCGACCGATGCGTGCGGGCCTAGTGCTGTGGCGCACGCCACGCCGGCGCGCCAGTAGACTTGCGCCCGGGCGCGGACGTTTCCGGCCAGGTACGTCCGGTCCAGGGCGTTGCCGTTCAGCGCAAGGTCAAAGACGTCTTTGGGCAATCCGACCTCCGCGGTCCCGACCGTGCGCGCCGATGCGGCGATGTTGCCATATCCGAACTCCACGGCAGTGGCGCGCGCCTGACCGGCGAGCGACACGCCGTTCACTGGAATCGAGCGCAGGATGTCGGACTTGGCCGCGGAATCGAGGTATGCGCCGGTGTAGCGGTTGTACTGCCCGAAGCTGAAGCTGTTGTTGCTGAGGACGGCGTCAAGGTCGAAGATGCGGCAGGCAAAGCCGCTGCGTTCCGGGCAGGCGAGCTGCGCCGGGTTCACGGGCAGCGCGTCAGGCCCGGTCGAAAGGACCGGGTTGAAGGCCGCCGTTGCGATGAATATCAGTGTGAGGCCCATGACTTACTCCTTTACCCGCACGCGCAGGTTCAAAAGGGCGTCAAACGCCATCCGGTCGGTCGTGAGCACGTTGACCGTATCGGTCCGGGGCAGCTCGAACAGCACCCTGGCATTGAGCGGCCAGGCGTGGAGCAGGCTCACCTCCGCGCTGTCCAGTTCGAAGGCCAGAGCCGTGTCGGCATCGCCGACGCAGTTGCCCCGGCGGTCGCACTTGCCTCCCCGCACGCCGAAGGGAATCACGACCGAATCGGTAAGGGTCGTTCCCGTTGCGGTCGAGTCCCTGGAAATCACGAGTCTGCCGCCCAACCCTATGGGGAGGTGGTTGACAATGTTCAGACTGGCGCCGGCGCCGACCAGATGCTTGGCGATGAGCTGACGCTGGTCGCCCGAGATTTGCACCTGTCTTGCGGGCGTGGGTACGGTGTCGGGCACGAACGCGATGCGCAGCGGCGTGCTAACCATCGCCCGGCCCGTGACCGACGCGCCCTGCTCGCAACTGCCTGACCCGAGAATCCGCGCCGTGTATTCAAGACAGATGGAGTCGGGTCCGGCGTTGATGAGGCCCGTCATCGGCAGGATAAACTCTGAGAGCCGCGGCATGCCCTGACCGGCAGCAACCGTCACCGTCGTCTCGACGACGGCCGCTGAAGCGCCGTCACGGAGCGACGTCAGTTTCAGGTAGAGGTCCAGCGGGAAACCGACGCTGTTGTCGAAGTCGAGCGCCAGTTCGGCTGAGACGACGCGCAGGCCTTTGATGCCATAGGGCACGAGCTGCGGCAGTTTCCTCCTGGCTGAACCTACGTACACCGGCTGCAGGAATTCACCGGCAACCACCCGGGTTCCGAGTTCGGTAGTCTGGTACGACACAGCCACCCCGTCGCTCTTGGAGAGCTCTACGAAATCCTCGGTCCGCTCCGGTTCCGCGGTGACGTGGAAATCGAAGAGCGAGTTGACGCGGCTGCGGTTGTCGAGCTTCAGTCCGGCCAGGTCCAGGTCCAGGCTCACCGTGCCGTGTCCTTCCAACCGGTAGCTCGAGTTGATGCCCAGCTTGGGAACGTCAACTTGAACGTCGGCTGGGACACCGAACTCGTTGGCGACCTGCAGGCAGCACGTGCCCGAGTTCAGAGCCAGGCTGTCGATGCGGAACGGCTTGGAGCTGGCGATGCCCACCTGGCACCTCTTCTGTCCCTGGGCCTCGGGAATCTGGATGCGGGCGCTGCCCACCCGCAGCGAGTCGAATTCAAGCCGCACGACAACCGAGTCATGCTTGCTGAGCTGAACCGAGTCCCCGGTTCCGGGTGAGCCGACGTTGCACGTCAGGAGCATCGGCGAGCTGACCGTGGCCCCGCCGACGTCCATCCGCGCCGCGCCGATGCCGTGCGCGGGCAGGGCGCCCAGCCGGCAGACGCCGAGCGCCGAGCTCACCACGAGTGAGTCGAATGCCAGCGCGGTGTAGTTGGTCGCGGTCACCCGCACGAGACCTTGGACGATGTCGGCGTCCGCGACGCCGGAGAGCGGACACTCGCGTTCGAACGTGGCCTCAAACGGCTCGAGTACGCCCTTGGCGCCCGAGTCCGGAAGCGGGACTTTGACGATGTCGCTCAGGTCCGCGCGTACCTGCCCGTCGCCCAGACCGGAAATCACGAAGTCGGCCAGGCCGATGCGCACCGATTTGTTGACCGCGAAGACGTCGAGCGCCTCGCCCGGCGTAACCGGGTCGATCGGCACGTCAACGGCAAATGCGACCGTGGAATCGGGCTGGACGTGGAACTGCGCGGTATCGAGCAGGTCAACTAAACGGAAATTCCCGCGATAAAGCGGAATGTTCAGGCTGACGTCCCACTGCGGCATCTCGGGCGGCTTGAGACAAAAAGCGCCGACGAGCACGCAGACGACACAAATGACAGCAACGTGGTACCCCTTCACCCTCAACTCCCTTTCACAATTTGAACCTGGAACCACCCCTGGTTCAGGTTACGCCAACCGACGCCCCCGGCCAGAAAAACAGGAGCCGCGCAGACCCTGTGAGCGTCCAAGAGTGCCATAATCTTGGGAGAGGCGGCATTCTCTTTTTTGACGAACGACCCTTCAGGCGTGAGGCAGCCCCAAAAGTCCTGGTCTGCTGGCCGGCGCGAATGGAAGGGGGCCGTTTGTGTGAGAGGACTCGGGCGTGGGCTTAACGACCCGAGAAGGAGGCTAAGATGCCGGCCCCCGCTGGAATTTCGGCGGACGCTACGCCAAGTGACCATATCGCTGTGGTGCCCGGTTCCGATGCTGCCGCTTTGACCCTTCCCCCGTCTTTCGGTCTCCTCCTGAATACAGCAACGGCGCCGAGTCGCACCCGGCGGTAGGTCCGCGACCCTGTTTCCCCGATTCTGGAGAGCGGTTCTCTCCTTCCCAACCAAGGTACTAATTGGTGACGAATAAGGCTGAAAGGCTCAAGCTGTGTGAGGCTGAGACAACGGCGAGAGGCTGAGATGGCAGAGAGACCCGGATTGTGATGCGCCCTTGATGAGAGCTGTCATCCCTTCTGCCCTATCCGTCCTTGCGATGCGGCAAGTGAATAGCTTTGCCGGCCAGCAGACCAACGAACTCCTAATTGTAAAGAGCCGCTAACAAAAACTAAAGAAGGGGATGCGCAGAAAGGCCCATTCAATGTCGCCAAACGGAGGAACCAAGGACTTAGGCACCCCCTTCTGAGATTTCATAGTCAAGTGGCACTGATGCAACATTCGCAGTTCCAAATGCACCGGCCATGCCAGCGGCGATACTCCGGCCACAAACCTGTAAGTACCTGTCCCTCAGTAAGTTGAGTCACGCGGCAAAGCCTGCGCGTCGATGCGACATGGTCGCGGGCGCTCGCCTGTTCGATTTTCTAAGACAAGCTATTACAATTGATTACGCCATTGCGACAGGCTCGCCCCGGGGTAGCCGGGACGACGCGCGCCCCGCGAGCACTGGGCTTGACTCATCCTGCCCAGAGGCTATAATCGCACCGATGAGCAGCCCGATTCTCGAGAACGTCCGCACGCTGGCCGAAAAAGTGGCGACCGCGCAAGACGTTGAGGTCTATCACGTTGAGCTTTCCGGGGGCACCGTACGAGTGCTGGTTGAAGGCCCGCAAGGCATTTCGCTGGGCGCCTGCTCGCGCTTCTCGCGTGAGCTGTCGAGTGAGCTGGACCGTGCCGGCCTGTTCCAGGGCCGGTACTTCATTGAAGTCTCGTCGCCGGGCGTCGAACGGAGGCTCTACCGGCCCCGGGACTTCGAGCGGGCGGTCAACCGGCGCATCCGCGTGCGGACTCGTTCCGGGCCGCTTGAAGGCATGCTCGTCGCTGCGGACGAACGAGGCTTCGTCATCAGCTTCGAAGACCGGAGTGAGCCGCACACCGGGCGGGTCACCTACGAAGATGTCAAGGAGGCGCGCCTCGCCGTGCCTGATTCCGAGCTGTTCTGCAAGCCGGTGGTGACGCAGCGTTCGGCCGCTCGGGGAGCCGGGCCGGACCCCGATGCGCCCGGCGGGAAAGGAACTGATGAATAAGGATATCGCCAATCTGATCGTCCAGATTGCCCGCATCCGCAACGTCGACGTGACGTACGTCTGCGAGACCCTGCGCGCGAGCATCGTCGCCGGGCTCAAGCGCCGCTATGGCACGGACACCGAGGCCGACGCCGAAATCACGCCGGACACCGGTGACATCCGGGTCTTTCTGGCCAAGAAAGTCGTCCAGCAGGTGGCCTCCCCCGGCCGTGAGATTTCGGCAGCCGATGCCCAGGCATTCAGCCCGGGCGCTCAGGCCGGCGACGTCGTCCGCGTGGAATTGCCGCTGGACGAACTCGGCCGCATCACCATTCGCAAAGCCTCGGATGAACTCGTACTGAAGCTGCGCGAGGCCGAGCGCTCGAAGCTGTACGACGAGTTCTGCAAGAAGAAGGGCGAGATCGTCACCGGCACGATTCAGAAGATCGGCCGCGACGAAATCATCGTCAACCTCGGCCTGATTGAGGCGGTGCTGCCGGCCCGCGAGCAGCTCAAAGCCGACCACTATCGCCAGGGCCTGCCGTTGAAGGCGTTCGTTCACCGGGTCGAGAAGACACCCATCGGGCCCCGGGTTTTCCTTTCGCGGACCCACCCCGAGTTCCTGAAGAAGCTGCTGGCCCGCGAAGTGCCGGAGATAAAGGAAGGCGTCGTGGAGATAAAGGGCATCGCCCGCTCTCCCGGCTTCCGCTCCAAGGTGGCGGTCAGCTCGCTCGACGAGAAGGTCGACCCGGTCGGGGCATGCGTCGGGTACCGGAAGTCGCGAATCGAAAACATAATCAAGGAACTCTCGGGCGAGAAGATCGACATCGTCCAGTGGAGCAAGGACCCGCAGGTGTTCATCGCCCGCTCCCTCGGCCCGGCCAAGGTCTCCGAAGTGATCAAGGAAGGCGACACCTATATCGTCATCATGCCCGACAGCGAGTTCTCCATCGCCATCGGCAAGAAGGGGCAGAATGTCTGGCTCGCCAGCCTGCTGGCCGGCGTCAAGATCGAGGTGCTCAAGGAGACCGATTACCGCAACCGCGTGATCATGGGCAAGGCTGCCGGCTTCAACGCGGCAGACCTCGGCCTCGACGAAACGACCCTGTCCCGGCTGCAGGCGGCCGGCATCATCACGGCCTTTGATCTCCTGAACGCCACGCCCGAGGACCTCGCCCGGATTACCGAATTCGCGCCCGAGTCGGTCGAACCGCTGAAACAGCACATCCGAGATGCGGTCTGGCGCGGCGGCGAGCCGCGCGTCGAGTTCAAAGTGCCGCCTCCGCCACCGCCGCCTGAGCCGCAGCCCGAACCGCAGCCCGAACCGCAACCCGAGCCGCCGCCCGCACCGGCCGCAGCCGAAGGGGACGTCACGCCCTGACGCCGGGCACGATGGGCAAGATCAAGGTCTTCGAGGCGGCAAGCCAGCTCGGGCTCTCGAGTGAGGGCCTGATAGCCATCCTGAAGGACCTGAACTTTCCGCGCCGGGGCTACACGTCTTACATCACCGAGGAAGAGTTCGAAGCCGCCAAGCAGCGGCTGCGCAAGGAAAAGCACCAGTTCAAGGAATCCATTCGCCGCCACAGGGCGCCGCCGCCCCCGCCCCCGCGGCCCGTGCCCGAGGTCAATAACCAGCAGGCAGCCCGGAACGTCAAGCAGACCCTCGTGAAAATCCAGGGGCGCGAGATAAAGCACCGCAAGCCCCAACGCGAGGCCCAGACGACTGCCGAACCCAAGGCGCAGGCCGCGACCAAGGTCAGCCCCTACATGACCGTGGCCGAACTGGCTCATGCATTCAACACCACCGCGTCGGAAATCATCAAGAAGTGCATGGCCATCGGCATGCTCGCGACCGTGAACCAGCGGCTCGACCTCGACACGATAATGCTGATTGCCGACGAGTTCGGCATCCGCGTCGAGGCTGAGACCGAGGCCGAGGTTGAGGTGGAGCGCGGCGAGGGCAAACTCAGGCCGCCGGTCGTCGTGGTCATGGGCCACGTCGACCACGGCAAGACCGCCCTGCTGGACTACATACGCAAAACCAAGGTCGCCGAGCAGGAAGTGGGCCGCATCACGCAGCACACCGGCGCCTATGTCGCGAGCTACGGCGGCAAGCCGATAGTATTCCTTGATACTCCCGGCCACGAAGCCTTCACCGCGATGCGCGCGCGCGGCGCTCAGGTAACGGACATCGCCGTCCTCGTGGTGGCGGCCGACGAAGGCATCATGCCCCAGACCCTCGAGGCACTCGACCACGCCCGCGCCGCCGGCGTACCCATCATCGTCGCCATCACCAAGCGCGACCTGCCCACGGCCAACACCGACCGGGTGAAAGCCCAGCTCGCGCAGCACGGAATCAAGGTCGAAGGCTACGGCGGCAACACGCTCTGCATCGAAACGTCGGCCGTGACCGGCGAAGGCGTCGAGGCGCTGCTCGACGCGATTTCCGTGCTCGCCCTGGAGCAGGACCTGAAGGCTCCCTACGACGGCCCGGCCCGCGGCGTGGTCGTCGAGGCACGCATGGACCGGGGCCGGGGCAACATCGCCACGGTGCTTATCGAGGAAGGAACGCTGCGCCGGGGCGACGCGTTCGTGGCCGCCGAGCACTACGGACGCGTTCGTGACCTCCTCGATGACGGCTCCGACCCGATAGAAGAAGCGGCGCCATCGATTCCGGTACAGGTGCTGGGATTTTCCGGCCTGCCTCAGGCCGGCGACCGGCTCGAGGTGGTCGCGGACGAGCGCACGGCGCGCGACCTGGCCCAGCGCCGGTTCCTCGCCAAGCGCGACCGGATACTATCCGCCCACAAACCCAAAGTCAGCCTCGAGGCGATTCAGGAGCGGATCGTCGAAGGCCGGGTTAAGGAGCTGAAAATCATCCTCAAGGCCGACGTGTCCGGTTCGGCCGAGGCCCTGCGCGACTCGCTGGAAGGGCTGTCGCTGGAAGAGGTTCGGGTCAAGGTCATCCACTCCGGCGTCGGCTCGATAAACCAGAGCGACGTGCTCCTGGCCCAGGCATCCGAAGCCATCATCGTCGGATTCCACGTTAAACCGCTGGCCGATGCCCGGCAGCTCGCCGAGAAAGAGGGCATCGAAATCCGCACCTACCGGATAATCTATGCGGCCATCGACGACATCCGCGCCGCCATGCTCGGTCTGCTTGAACCGGAGAAAAAGGAAGTGGCCCTGGGTCGGGCCGAGGTACGCCAGATCTTCCACGTGCCCAAACAGGGGGTGATTGCCGGCTCCTACGTGCTGGACGGCAAGGTGACGCGCGATGCCCTGGTCCGCGTGATGCGCCAGGGCAAGGAGATCTTCAACGGCAAGACAGCTTCGCTCCGCCGGTTCAAGGACGACGTCAAGGAAGTCGAGGCCGGCTACGAATGCGGCATCGGCGTCGACGGCCTGGACGACCTCGAGCTTGGCGACATACTGGAATTCTACGAGATAGAGGAAGTCAAGCGCACCGCTTGATGCCCGCTCCACCCCGACTTTCAGTGACGAGCCGCACCGTCCGCGCCCGATGAACGTCGGTCTTTTGCTCCTCGAATGCTACGTCGGCGAGAGCCAGTCGCTCAAGGACAAGCGCCGCGTCCTGGCCAGCCTGACCGAACGGGTGCGCCGGTCGTTCAACGTCGCGGTGTGCGAAGTCGACTACCAGGACCAGTGGCAGCGCTCCAGCATCGCCCTGGTATTCGTGAACACGAACTGGCGCATGTTGCAGAGCACGATGTCCAAGGCCGTCGAGTTCATCGACCGCGACCGCCGGCTCCAGGTCATCGACACCGAGACCCGGCAGCTCTGCTAGCGCACGAACGCCAGACTCAGAATCCCTGCCAGCCAGCAGTAGAACGCGAACCGGTAGAGCTTCCGGCCGGTGACCGCGCGCCTGAGCAGGACCAGCGCCGCAAGACCGGCAATCAACGCCACCATCATGCCCAGCCCGACCGACGCCGGGTTCAGATGCGACAGGCTGGCTTTCCTCAGTTCCAGGAGCGCGGCGGCGACGATTGCCGGAATGGCCAGAAGGAAAGAAAACTCGAACGACTCCTCTCTGCCCACGCCCATGTACAGGCCCGCGGCGATTGTGGCTCCGGACCGCGATATGCCGGGCAGAATCGCCACGGCCTGAGCGATGCCCACGGCGAGCGCCCTGCCCCAACCCAGCCTGCGCTCTTCTGCCCGGACGAACCTCGTGCCGAACAGCGCCGCGCCGGTCACGACGAGCATCGCGCCGACGAGCGCCGGGCTGGAAAAGGCCGCGGCTATCCGGTCCTCCAACAAGAGGCCGACCAGCGCGGCCGGCACCGAGCCGAGCACGATGTAACCGACCATGCGCCGGCTCGGAACGCGCGCTTCCGGTTGGGACGCGAAGCAGCCCGCAATGATTCCGGCCAGCCGCCGGCCGAAGAAGACCAGCATCGCCGCCGCGGTGCCCAGGTGCAGCATCGTCGTCAGCGGCAGTCGCTGCGCCTCGGGCAGACGCCAGACGTGCTCCAGAATCGCCAGATGCCCGGAACTTGACACGGGCAGGAACTCGGTCAGGCCCTGGACAAGGCCCAGCAGGACGGCGTCAAGAATGCTCAAGTGTTCCTCCTATCTGCGGTTCGCGTCTCGCCTCTCAGAAGGTCGCGTCAAAACTCAGATGCACCATACCCCGGAGCGGGTTCTCGCCGAACGCCACCCCGTAATCCACGCCCAGCACGCCGGCCCTGGTCGCGGCCCGCGCGCCCGCGCCGTACGCCGGTTCCAGATGCCAGCCGGTGCCGTCGGCATATGCTCCCAGGTCAATAAACGGGTAGAGCCTTGACTGCCGGTCGGGCAGGAGCCGGAGCTCGCTGCTCACCCAGCCCAGACGGGTCGAGGCAAACTCATCCTCGCGAAGCCCGCGCACGGTCCTCGGCCCGCCCATGCGATAGAGCTCGGGTTCGGTCAGGACCGCCGGCGAATAGGCGAATCTTGCTGCCGCGGTGTTCGACCACGCGAGCCGCGCGCCCGCCGGCACGACGACCGAAAGGCCCAGCTCGTTGCGGCTGACTACCTGCGCCGACGCCGAATCGCTCGCCCTCGTGCCGGCCCTGGTGCCGGCGTCGAACAGAATCCCGCGCCTGGGGTTGGCGGCGAAGTCCCGCGTGTCGTACTCGAAACCGGTCCCGGCCCACGCCACCCGGACCGCGGCTCTCAGCGCGGCATCGGTGTACCGGTCATAGCCGGTCTCAAAGGACACTCCCGCGGCCCCGGCAACGGTCATTGCCGAAAGCGCCAGGTTCGTCTGCGCATAGGTCGTGTCCACGGTCTGCTGCTGCGCGCTCGCCGTCACGTCGAAATTCGTGCCCGCGACCCACGGCTCGGTATAGCTGAGCGAATACGTGGTCCGGCCGAGGGCCGACTGCCACGTTGCGTCGAGCCGGCGCCCGGTGCCGAACAGATTGGCGAGCCCCAGCCGGACAAACCCGGTGAACCGGCGGTCCTGTGGTAAGTACCCCACGGTCGCGCTCGCCCGGTTGCTGCGCTGGCCCGTGAGCCAGAACCTCATCCCGTAGGTGCTGTCCTTTGACACGAGCGCCTGGCTGTCCACGCGCACCAGGCCGCTTCGCTCCATGTACTGCCGCCACGCCCCGAGCCGCGCCGGCGAATAGCCGCCGCTTCGGAACCGGGCAATCTTCAAGAGCAGCCCGGGCTTCGTTTCCGGGCTGCCGGCGAACTCGAGGAATCCGACGTTGACCCACGGGCCGCTCATGACTTCCAGCGTCGGGTAGACCCGGTCCGCGCTCTCGGCAATCGCCACCGGCCGCACCGACGCCAGAGGAAAGCCTCGCTCCTCATGCAGGCCGAGCACCGCGCTCACCGCCTGGTTCATCGCCCGCGTGCCGTAGCGCGTTCCCGGCCCGGGCAAGGCGCGCACAAGCGGCTCGCGCGGCAGACTGTCATCGCCGGCAAGCACCCAGCCGCCCACCCGGGCCGGCCTGCCCTTGCTTACGCGGTACCGGACCGCAAGCCCGGTCGAGTCCGAGGACGTGTCCATCTCTACCGTCGCCCACAGGTACCCCTGTTCCTGCAGTTGTCTCTCAAGGAACGTCCTCCCCTGCTCCGGCCGGTCCGGGTCGACCGTGTCGCCCGCCGCGAACCCGGGCTTAAGACTCAACTTGTGGTCGGAAGGAATGACGGCAATGCTGATTGCCCGGACGACGCGGGCCGAATCGAAGCCGGGTGCCGCGGCGCAGACCGAGACGACCAGCGGCACACAACCCCGCAGCAGCCGCAACCGGGTCAGCTCAGGAACAGATACTGGCGCCAGACCTCGGGCACGTCGCCGAGACCGCTGACCGCGAAAGTGAAATAATGCGGCATCTTCGGTTTCCGGCGCAGGGCCATCGCCGCCTGTGCCGGAGTCTGGTTGCCCTTGCGGGCATTGCACTCCGGGCAGGCGCAGACCAGGTTCTCCCACGTGTCCATACCGTTGAGCGACCGGGGAACCACGTGGTCGGTCGTCATCACCCCGTGCCGCCGGCCGCAGTACTGGCAGACGCCGCCGTCGCGCCGGAGTACGTTCCTCTTCGTCAACGGCACCTCGCGGCGCCGCACTCTCACGTAGTAGTTGAGCCTGAGCACGCTCGGCAACTGGATCGCCAGCCGCACCGACCGGGCCGCGCGGCCGTAAGACTCGATCAGTTCGGCCTTGCGCGACAACATCAGGACCAGCGCCCGGCGCGCCTTGCAGACCGACAGCGGCTCATAGTTCTGGTTCAGAAGCAGCACGTGCTGGTCGAGCATGAACCGGGCTTACCTGATGAACAGTTCCTTGTCCACCGCGGAAACGCTCTTGTCCACGTAGTCGAGCTGGGTCTTCGCGTAGTCCGAATATCCCGGGTCGGTGACGCCCTTGCCGTAGTAGGATTTCGCCTCTTCGTACAGCGCCTTTGCCGCCTTGAGGTTGGCGGTGGAGGTCGCGGTCAGGTTCGTTCCCCGCTTCAAGTCCGCGGCCCGGCGCCGGATGTCGCCCAGGTCCATGTACGCCTGGGTCAGGCCGGGATTGAGCGCCAGCGCCTTGCGCAACTTGGCCTCGGCCAGGCCGGTGTTGCCCTGCTGGACCAGCGCTTCGCCCCAGTACGAATAATAGTCGGCCTTGGTCGAATCGCGCTGCACCAGCATCTCGAACACGGCGTTCGCCTGCTTCAACTTCTGCTGAAGCATCAGCACCGCGCCCTTGCGTAACAGGGCCTGGTCGTCGGTCGGGTCGTTCTGGACAACCGTGTCCAGTTGCGCCACCGCCTCATCGTAACGCTTGAGCTCGATGAGCGCGTCCACCAGCCGCTGGCGCAGCGTCGTAATCTTGGGGAACCGGGCCACCACCGGCATCAGCGCGTCCGCCGCTTCCTTGTACCGCTTCTGCTTGTACAGAAAATCGGCCCACAGCCGCTGTACGTTCTGGTCGTCCGGGAACCGCCGCATCGCCGCCTTGTACAGCGAATCCGCCCTGTCCATCTGGTTCCTGCGCACGTAGACCTCGGCCGCGCCGTTGTACAGGTCCACGAGCGAGGAATCCTTCTCCAGCCCCGCCTCGTATATCGCCAGGGCCGAATCCTCCTGCCCCATCGAAAGGAACAGGTCGCCCAGTCCCTCGTAGGCCTTCGCCCTCATCGGGTCGACCTTCATCGCCTTGCGGAAAGACTCCTCGGCCCCGGCCGCATCGCGCTGCTTCCGGTGCACCAAGCCCAGACCGATGTACGCCTCGTAGAACGTCGAGTCCGCGGACAACGCCGCCTCGAAGTTCTTCAGCGCCGACTCAATGTCGCCCTGGCTGAAGTACTGCTGCGCGATGCTGTAGCTTGCCTGCGCCTGGTCGCGCCGCGCCTTCAACTCGTCCTCGGTCCGGGGCCTGACGGTCTGGGATGAAGCACACGCCAGCATCAGTACTGCCGCCAGCGTCGTGCCAATCGCCACGATTCTCGAAATCATCGGAACGCTCCTTTACGATTGAATATACTTCTGCCGTTGTCGGAAAATGGAGCCGACGGGAATTGAACCCGTGACCTCTTGACTGCCAGTCAAGCGCGCTCCCATCTGCGCCACGGCCCCGCTACAGATGCTAAGTCTTGCCGAAATTCCACCCCATGTCAAGGCTATCCGGCGAATCGGTGAATCCGTAGCGGGAATGCCACAGGCCAAGCAGGCAATGAAAACGTCATGCCTGATGCTGGCAGACCTGGCGGAGCGTCGGGGCGCAGCGCGAAATCGGAATCCCGCGGGGCCGACGCGTGTAGCGAGGAGCGCCCCCCCCCCATACGCGCTAACTTAGTGCATTGACAGATGGATTTGGGGGTCTAGAATCGATGGATGCAAGACAATGATAGAGAAGCGGATTGGCAGACTCTGATGCGGTTCCTCCCCGCCGGCTGGGTCGA
>Ga0315282_10000645_pt1 | contig 68477 bp, 56 predicted proteins | sample YL17G07_20_MG_FD_203693 | JGI IMG/M metagenome (GOLD analysis project Ga0315282, IMG submission 203693) | Sediment microbial communities from Yellowstone Lake, YNP, Wyoming, USA - YL17G07_20 | ecosystem: Environmental > Aquatic > Freshwater > Lake > Sediment | place: USA: Wyoming | collected...
GTCCGCCCCACAAGGGCGCGGGAGGGGGGGGTTCCGCGGCGAATCCTTGTTTTGTGGGGGGTAGCGGGGTATTGTTGTAGCATCACACGCCAGGGAACGACCATGAAGAGTGCACGCTGGATCGGCCTCACCCTCATTCTGCTCTCCGTCTGCACGTGGGCCTGGGGACAGGCGACGGCGGAGGCGCCGAAGCTCGCGCCGAAGGCGGCGGCGGTGCGCCGGGACGGCAATCGGGTGCGCATCAACGGCAAGCCGACGGTGCTGCTGTGGGCGCGGGGGCTGACAGACGCGGAGGACCTGGAGGCGTACGTGGCGGCGGGGTTCAACACGCTGGCGGTGCCGATCACGGAGGCGTCCGAGGAGGCGCTGACGCAGGCCTTCGAGCTGGCGACGGCGGCGGAGGAGCAGGGGCTGCTGGTGGTGGGGGTGCTGGCGCCGGCGAAGCTCACCGATGAAGACGGGAACGAGGTGGCCTTCGATCCGGTGCTGGAGGGCTATGCGGGGGCGGTGCAGAGCTTTGTGGGGAAGGCGGTGGAGGGGCTGGGGCAGCACCCGCGGCTGGTGGCGTGGGTGGTGGAGGTGAGGCCGGAGGCGGTGGTGTGGGGGGACCCGGGGTTTCGGAAGTTCCTGGGCAGCTCGTACCAGAACATGGAGGAGTTGAACGCGCAGTGGGGGAGCAACCTGGCGGGCCTGGAGCAGGTGAGCGCGGACGGGGTGCGGGACCTGGACGGGGGGCGGCTCGGGGGAGTGGGGCGGGCGAGCGTGGACTTCGCTTACTACCGGCAGAAGACGTATGCGGACGCGCTGGCGCCGTGGACGGCGGCCTTGCGGCAGAAGGACTCCAAGCGGTTGGTATTCGTGGGCGGGATCACCGATTACCGGTCGGCGATCGGCCTGGAGCAGGGCCTGGACGGGCTGGTGATGGAGACGACGCCGCGGGTGGCGGAGCCGGAGTGGGCGACGGGCAACGTGCACGCGGTGGACATCGCGCGGCGGGCGAACCGGCTGGCAGCGGTGCAGACGCTGGATATCTCGGCTGATTCCTCGCCGACGCAGGTGCGGAACTGGATCAACCTGGCGTTGCTGCACGGGGCGTCGGGGGTGCAGTTCTGGCCGTGGAGCGCGGTGAAGGGATCGGAGGGCCTGACGGCGACCGTGAAGGCGGCGGCGGAGGGGATCGCGGCGAGCGGGGATTTTCCGACGCGACCGAAGGCCCGCGCGGCGGTGCTGTACGAGCCGTACGCGGGCGGGGCGCGGCCGCGGGGCAAGTCGCTCTACGGGTACTTGGAGGGCCTGACGGACCGGGAGCCGTCGAACCTGTTCTTCACGGTGCGGAACGGGAGCCGCTACGGGCTGATGGACGTGCTCTCGCTGGACTCGCTGTCGCAGGTGAACCTGCAGCAGTACGGGGCGATCATCGTGCCGGAGGCCTTCTACCTGCCGGATGACGCGCAGGCGGCCTTGCACCAGTTCGCGCTGCAGGGCGGGCTGCTGGTGGCGGACGCGGGGGCGGGGATGTACCAGGCGAGGGGCGTGGTGAGTTCCGTTCCCGACATCCTGCGGGAGACGTTCGGGCTGGCGGAGGAGGCGCCGCCGCCGGAGCCGCCGGAGACGGAGGCCTCGACGCCGCTGGCGGGGATGACGCGGTTGCCGAAGGCGACGTTCGGCGGAGACGATCTGGGGAGGGCGCAGGCGCGGGTGAATGTGGAGACGCTGACGCGGCAGATGTACCTGCTGCTGCAGATGCCGGATGTGTCCAAGGCCTTGGGGATTGAGTACGGCGGGGCCGACAGCCCGGCCTTCCGGGCCCGCCGGATAGGCAAGGGGATGGCGGTATACGCGCCGATCTTCCTCTATCAGCAGTGGGACCAGACGCGGGAGGATTACGCGGCGTTCCACGACCACCTGCTGGGATGGCGCTCGGATTTGTGGGTGACGTATCCGGACCAGCTGTGGCCGCCGGTGGAGGCGTCGTGTACGAGCGACGGGCTGGTGAGCCTGGTGACGGCGGGCGCGGCGCCGACGGCCTTGCGCTACTACGGAGACACGAACACGCTCTACCAGGTGCCCAACGGCGCGGTGCGGGTGTGGGCGGCGGCGATGAAAGAACCGGTGGAGTTGCTCTTCCCCGGCGAGGCCTGGGCCACCGCGCGGCCGCTGCCGATCACCCTCACTCCGCAAGGGGAGGGCGCGGCGGTGACGGCCGTGGTGGTGGAGTACGACGCGGCGAAAGTGGAGCTGGAGATCCACGGCACCGGGGCCGTGGCCAGTCCCGGGGGCGGGGCGGTGCTGCTGCGGGGCGGGGAGCTGACGCAGATGACGATCGCGCTGACGAGCGGCGCGTTCGAGATCACGCCGGGGCAGTCGTACCACGTGGTGGCGGTGGAGAACGGGCGGACGGTGACGGATTACATGGTCATGCCCGACCCGGACAGCAAGGTGCTGACCCTGAACGGGCGCCTGCGAGGCGGCCGACTCACCATCACGCCGGCGGAAGCGGCCGGATAGGCCGGGCGCGCCGGTTCCCTCAGCCCCCAAGCGGCCTCTGGACGAGGAGGAGAGTATGCGACTGACACCGGAGGAAGTGGAGCACGTGGCCTTGCTGGGCCGGCTTCGGCTGAGCGAGGAGGAGCGGGAGCGGTTCACCACGCAGCTCAACTCGATCCTGGAGTACTTCGAGCAGTTGCAGCAGGTGGACACGGAGGGGGTGCCGCCGATGTCGCACGCGATCGCGATGACGAACGTGATGCGGGAGGACGAGCCGCGGCCATCCCTCACCCCGGAGGAGGCGTTGGGGAACGCGCCGGAGGCGGAGCGGGACTGCTTCCTGGTGCCGAGGGTGATCGAATGAGCGCGCTGCACGACCTGACGGCGCACGAACTCTCCGAGCTGTTGGGGCGCAAGGAGGTGTCCGCGCGGGAGCTAGCGGCGGCGATGTACGCGCGCATGGCGGAGGTGGAGGAGGAGATCCACGGGTACGTGCTGCTCACGCAGGAAGTCGCGCAGCAGCAGGCGGCGGAGGTGGACGAGCGGCGGGCGAAAGGCGAAGCGCTGCCGGCGCTGGCGGGGATACCGATCGGGCTGAAGGACATCTTCTGCACCAAAGGGATCGAGACCACGTGCTGCTCTCGCATTCTGGAGGGGTTCGTGCCGCCGTACGACGCGGGGGTGGTGGAACGGTGCCGGGAGCACGGGCTGGTATTCCTGGGGAAGACGAACATGGACGAGTTCGCGATGGGCTCGTCCACGGAGAATTCGGCACGGGGCTACTCTCGCAATCCGTGGGATCTCGAGAAGGTGCCGGGCGGCTCCTCCGGCGGGTCGGCGGCGGCGGTTGCGGCCTCGGAGGCGGTCGTCTCCCTGGGCACGGACACGGGCGGCTCGATCCGTCAGCCCGCGAGCTTGTGCGGGGTGGTGGGGATGAAGCCGACCTACGGGCGAGTGTCGCGGTATGGGGTGGTGGCCTACGCCAGCTCGCTGGATCAGGTGGGCCCGATCGTGAAGGACGTGCGGGACTGCGCGCTGATGCTGAACGTGCTGTGCGGGCAGGACCCGCGGGATGCGACGTCGCTGCCGGCGCCGGTGCCGGACTACACGCAGGCTTTGGGGCGCGAGGTGAAGGGCCTGCGGATCGGGCTGGTGAAGGAGTTCATGGAGTACCAGGGGGTGGGCGTGGAGGCGGAGGTGGGGGCGGCGGTACGGGCGGCGGTGGCGAAGCTGGAGGAGTTGGGGGCGGAGGTGGAAGAGGTGTCGCTGCCCAACCTGAACTATTCCATTCCGGTGTACTACATCATCGCTCCGGCGGAGGCCAGCTCGAACCTGGCGCGGTACGACGGGGTGCAGTACGGCTACCGCGCGGGAGAGGCGGAGGACATCATCACCATGTACCGCGTCACCCGGGACGAGGGGTTCGGGGCGGAGGTGAAGCGGCGGATCATGCTCGGCACGTACACGCTCAGCGCGGGCTATTACGACGCGTACTATCTGAAGGCGGGCCAGGTGCGGACGTTGATCCGGCGGGACTTCGACCGGGCGTTCGAGCGGTGCGACCTGTTGGTGGGACCGGTGAGCCCGACGGTGGCTTTCGGGATTGGCGAGAAGACGGACGATCCGATCGCGATGTACCTTTCCGACGTGTGCACGATTCCGGTAAACTTGGGCGGATTGCCGGGCATGTCGGTGCCGTGCGGCTTCTCGGCGAGCGGCCTCCCCATCGGCCTGCACATCGTGGGCCAGCCGCTGGGAGAGGAAGCGATGCTGCGGGCGGCGTACGCTTACGAGCAGAGCACGGGGTTCCATCTCCGGCGGGCGCAACCGGTGAGGGAGGAGGCCGGGCGGCGGGCGGTGGTGGCGCGCGCGTAGCTTAACACAAAGACACGAAGGAGGCATCCTTCGCTGCGCTCAGGACAGGCTCCGACACACAGAGTGCCTCCGATTAGCTAATAAGAAAGGGAACGATGGCTGGTCAAGGGCGGGTGCGGCTACAGGTCGCATTGGATTTCCTGGAACTGGATCGGGCCTTGCAGGTGGCGGAGGAGGCGGCCGCGGGGGGTGCGGACATCCTCGAGGCCGGCACGCCGCTGATCAAGAGCGTCGGGCTGGACTCGGTGCGGCGCCTGCGGGCGCGCTTCCCTCGGCTTGACATCGCCGCGGACATGAAGGTGATGGACGCGGGGCGGATCGAGGTGGAGGCGGCGGCGAAGGCGGGGGCAACGCGGGTGCACGTGCTCGCGGCCGCGTCCGACGCGACGCTGGCGGAGTGCGTGGAGGCGGGGCGGGAGTACGGGGCGCGGATTGTGGCCGATCTGCTGGGGGCGGCGGACCCGGTGGCGCGGGCGAAGCAAGTGGCGGCCTTGGGGGTGGATGCGCTGGACGTGCACGTGGCCATTGACGAGCAGATGCGGGGCGCGGACCCGTTCGGCCTGCTGCGCGCGGTGGCCGCGGCGGTGGAGATTCCCATCTGCATCGCGGGCGGGCTGCACTCGGAGAACGCGCACCTGGCGGTGGAGGCGGGGGCCTCCGTCATCATCGTGGGCGGGGCGATCTCCAAGGCGGCCGATGCGAAGCAGGCGACGGCGGACCTGAAGCGCGCGATCACCGAGGGCGTCTCCCTCCCGACGACGCTATTCAAGCGCGCCTCGGTGGAAGAACTGCGGCGCGTGCTCGACACCATCTCCGCGGCGAATCTGTCCGACGCGATGCACCGGCGGGGCGTGCTTCCCGGGCTGCGCCCCATCGCCCCGGGGATGAAGGCGGTCGGGCCGGCGCTGACCGTGCGCACCGCGCCGGGGGACTACGCCAAGCCGGTGGAGGCGATTGACGCGGCCCGGCCCGGCGACGTCATCGTGGTGGACGCGGGAGGCGTACCCCCCGCGGTGTGGGGAGAGATGGCCTCGCGGTCGGCGACGAACCGGGGCGTGGCGGGGGTTGTGATCCACGGGGCGATCCGGGACAGCGGCGACATTCGCGGGCTGGGCTTCCCGGCCTTTTCCACGACGGTCTGCCCCAATGCGGGCGAGCCGCGGGGCCTGGGCGAGATCGGCGTGACCATCACCGTTGCCGGCGAGATCATCGAGCCCGGCGACTGGGTTCTGGGCGATGACGACGGGGTGGTGCGCATCCCCCGCGACCAAGCGGTGGAGTGGGCGAACCGGGGGATGGCGGTGTACGAGCAGGAGACGCGGGTGCGGGAGGAGATCCTCCGCGGCGGCACCTACGGGCAGCTCGCGGAGCTGAAGAAGTGGGAGAAACCACGATAGGGAACAGGGAATCGAGAATCGGGAATCGGGAAAGACACCGACATCCGGCGCCCCAAGACCGAGGCCCGACCCCGAGACCCGATAGGATAGGTTGCCGATGAAGGTTGCCATCATCGGCCCGGGTGCAATCGGGTGCCTCTTTGCCGCGGCACTGAGCCGGGCCGGCAATGAGGTGTGGCTGGTAGACCACAATGCGGACCGGGCGCGCCATCTCGGGCGCCGGGGGGTGTTCGTCTCCGGCCTGGGGGGCGACTTCCACGCCTCCGTTCATGCCACTACCAATCCCAAGGCCGCGAGCGGGGCGGGCCTGGTGATCGTCGCGGTCAAGTCCTACGCCACGGCGGAGGCGGCCGAGGCGGCGCGCGTTGCGGTGGGGGCGCAGGGGTGTGTGCTCACCCTCCAGAACGGGCTGGGGAACGTGGAAGTGCTGCAAGCGACGGTGGGGGCGGAGCGCGTGCTTGCGGGGAGCACCTCCCTGGGGGCGACCATCATCGCCCCCGGCCAGGTGCATCACACCGGCAGCGGCCCGACCCTGATCGGCGAGCCGGAGGGAATACTGAGCGAGCGGCTGATGGGAGTGCAGACGCTGCTGGCGAACGCCGGGTTCCAGGCAGAGCTGACGACGGATTTGACGGGGATGCTGTGGGGCAAGCTGGCGAGCAACGCGGGGATCAACGCGGTCGCCACGCTGGCGCAGGTGCGCAACGGCGGGATCATGGAATCGCCGCACCTGCGGCAGGTGCTGAAAGCGGCGGTGACGGAGACCTGTCAGGTAGCGGAGCGTAAGCGCCTCCGCCTGCCGTACCCCGATATGGTGGCCTACACCGAGGAGATCTGCCAGCGCACGGCAAACAATGTGAACTCGATGCTGCAGGACGTGAACCGGCAGCGGCGCACGGAAGTGGACGCCATCAACGGCGCGGTGGTGAAGGCCGGCGGGGAGGTGGAGGTGGCCACTCCCACCAATGCGCTGCTGGTCGCCTTGATCCACGGAATAGAAGAGACGTACGCCGCGCGGCGCGCGCGGTAGTTCCTCTTTGTGGCGCAGGTTTCTGACTTGCGTATCTCGCCCCCGTCCCTGGGGCGACCGCAAGTTGAAGACTTGCGCCACTGGACAAAGGAAACGCGGATGATCATTGTCGGAGAACGCATCAACGGGACGGGGCGGAAGGTGCGGGAGGCGGTGGTGGCCCGAGACGCGGACTTGATCGTCTCTCTGGCGCAGCGTCAGGCCGAGGCCGGGGCCACGTACCTGGATGTGAACGCGGGCACCGACCCGGAGCGAGAGCCGGAGGACATGGCCTGGCTGGTGCAGACGGTGCAAGCGGCCACCTCCCTGCCCTGCTGCATTGACTCGCCCAATCCGGAGGCGCTGCGCGCGGGTCTCGAGGCGCACCGGGGCCAGGCGTTGGTAAACTCGGCGAGCGCGGAGTCCGGGCGCATCGGAACGGTGATTCCCCTCGCGGCGGCGCGCGGGGCCCGGCTCGTCGCCCTCGCCCTGGATGATTCCGGGCTGCCGGCGACGGCGGAGCAGCGGGTCGCGATCGCGGTGCGGCTGGGGGAGGCGGCGCAGGCGGCGGGGCTGGCGCTGGCGGATGTCTTCATTGACCCCCTCGCGCGCTCCATTGCTATCGAGAACGATCAAGGCTGCGCGTTTCTGGACTCGGTGGGGGGTATACTCGAAGCGCTTCCTTCCGTCCACGTGATCTGCGGGTTGAGCAACATCTCCTTCCAGATGCCGGTGCGGCCGCTGCTCAACCGCACCTTTCTGGCGATGGCGATGGCGCGGGGGATGGACGCGGCGATTCTCGACCCGCTCGACCCGGCCATCATGGCCACGGTATGTGCGGCCGAGGCCTTACTGGGCCGGGACGAGATGTGCCTGGGATACATTCGGGCGTTCCGCGGGGGACGCCTGGAAGGGAAGTAAGGACAGGTACCGGTGTTGCAGGCGGAAAAGACAACCTCACTCCGGCATTTCTTCTCCCCCCAGTCCGTGGCAGTGGTGGGCGCCTCCACCCGGGCCGGGAAGGTGGGACACGATATTCTGCACAACCTCATCAAGGCCGGCTTCGAGGGCGAGATCTACCCCATCAACCCCTCCGCCACCGAGGTGCTGGGGCTGCGCGCCTACCCCAGTGTGAAGGAGGTGGAAGGCCGGATAGACCTGGCCGTGGTGGTGGTGCCGGCGGCGGCCGTAGCGGAGGTGCTGGAGGAGTGCGGGGACAAGGGCATTGATTCCGCCATCATCATCTCCGCCGGGTTCAAGGAGGCCGGGCCGGAGGGGGTGGCGCGGGAGAAGCAGCTGGCCGAAGTGGCCAAGCGGCGCGGCGTGCGCGTGGTGGGCCCGAACTGCCTGGGGATCATCTCCACGCGGGTCGGGTTGGATGCCTCCTTCGCGCCCATCTTCCCGAACCAGGGGAGCATCGCGCTGATGTCCCAGTCCGGGGCCCTCGCTACCGCGATCATTGACTGGTCGGTACAGCACAACATCGGCTTCAGCAAGTTCGTGAGCTTCGGCAATGGCGTGGACGTGGGCGTGATTGACCTGCTGCGCGCCTGGGAGGACGACCCGGAAACGAAGGTGATCGTGGCCTACATCGAGGGCCTCCCCGACGGGCCGGAGTTCATCCGGGTGGCGCGGGAGGTGTCGCAGAAGAAGCCGGTGATCGTGGTGAAGTCCGGCTCCACCCAAGCGGGGGCGCGCGCGGTCTCCTCCCACACCGGCAGCCTCGCGGGTTCGGAGCGCGCCTACGACGCGGCCTTCTTGCAGTCCGGGGTGATCCGCGCCCGCTCGGTGGAGGAGTTGTTCGATTACGCGGTGGCCTTCGCCTACCAGGGCCTGCCGGCCTCGCGGCGGGTGGCCATTCTCACCAACGCGGGCGGGCCGGGCATCATGGCCACCGACGAGTTGGAGCGGCAGGGGCTGTTCCTCGCCTCTATTGACCCCGGCACCATCGAGAAGCTGCGCACCAAGCTGCCGGAGGCCTCCAACTTCTACAACCCGGTGGACTGCCTGGGCGATGCGGACGCGGCGCGCTACGATTTCGCCGCGGAGGCCGTGCTCGCGGACCCGAACGTGGACGCGGTCGTCGCCCTGCTCACTCCGCAGACCAGCACCCAGCCGCTGGCCACCGCAGAGGGGCTGGCGCAGGCGCAGACCGCGGCCCGCAAACCGGTGCTCGCGTGCTTCATGGGCGGGGGTGCGATGCGGGAAGCCATCACCCACCTGAGCGAGAATCACCTTCCGACCTACCCCTACCCGGAGCGCGCGGTGGATTCCCTCGCGGCGATGGCGCGCTACCGGGAGTGGCGGGAGGAGCCGCCGGACGAACCCGTCGCGATTCCCGCGGACCGCGACCGGGTGCGGGCGATCTTCGAGTCCCTCCGCCGGGAGGGCCGGCTGGCCTTGGGCGAGATGGAGGCGCGGGAAGTGCTCGCGGCCTACGGGCTCACGCTACCGGACTACCGCCTGGCCACCACGGCGGAGGAGGCGGCCCAGTACGGGGAGGAGATCGGGTTCCCGGTGGTGATGAAGATCGTCTCCCCGGACATTCTCCACAAATCCGACATCGGCGGGGTGAAGCTTGGCGTGCAGGACCGCCAGCAGGCGATGGACACGTTCGAGCTGATGCTGCTGCGGGCGAAGCGGCTCATGCCCCGGGCCGACCTGCGGGGGGTGTCGGTGCAGCAGATGATCCGCACGGGGCGGGAGGTGATCGTCGGTTCCACCCGCGACCCGCAGTTCGGCCCGCTGGTGATGTTCGGGCTGGGCGGCATCTACGTGGAAGTGCTGCAAGATGTCACCTTCCGCGTCGCGCCCTTCGGGAAGAAGCACGCGGGCCGGATGGTGGCGGAGATCCGCACCGCGGGCCTGCTGCACGGCGCGCGGGGCGAGCGGCCGGCGGACATGGAGGCGATCGAACACGTGCTGCTCACCGTCTCGCAGCTCGTCACCGACTTCCCCGAGATCGTGGAGATGGACATCAACCCGCTGAAGGTGGGGGAGCCGGGCCAGGGGGCGGTGGCGGTGGACGCGCGGATCATCATTGCCGAGCGCTGATCGGAGAGCGCCCGGCGGCAGGGGTGGGGTATGGTCACTCTCTATGTCGTGTCGAATGAACCGTATGCAGGCAAGACCCTGACCTGCGTGGTGCTGGGGACGCGGTGGCGTGCGCAGGGGCGCGCGGTGGGCTACCTCAAGCCGCTGGGGCTGGCCTCCGCGCCGGGGGAAACCATGGACGAGGACGCACACTTTGTGGCCGAGCAACTCGGACTGCCGGCGGCGCCCTCCCAGCTCTGCCCGGTGCTGCTCGGGCCGGAGTCCTGTGCGAGCCCGGGCGACGTTCGCCCCCGGATTCGCGAGGCCTTCGCGGCCGCCTCGGCCGGTAAAGAGGTGATGCTGGTGAGCGGCTCCGGCTCCGTGCTCAGCCGGGGTGCGCTGCTGGGCCTGGCCGGGGTGAAGATGGCCGAGCTGTTGGACGCACGCGCGCTGCTGGTAGCCCGGTTGAACGACTTCGCCGACCTCGACTCCATCCTCGAGGCGCAGCGGCTCCTCGGAGCGCGCCTCCTCGGCACGCTCCTGAACCGCGTCCACCCGAACCAGCTCGACTTTGCCTACCGCCACGCGGTCCCGTGCCTGGAGCGCGAAGGCGCCACCGTGTTCGGCGTGATCCCGGACGATCCGGTGCTCCACTCCGTCAGCGTGCGAGAGATCGCCGAGCAGACCGGGGCCACCTACCTTGCCGTTCCCGAGGCGGCGGAGGAACTGGTGGAGAACTTCGTGGTCGGGGCGATGACGGTGGAGAGCGCGTTGCGCTATTTCCGCCAGACGCCCCGCAAGTGCGTCATCACCGGCGGCGACCGGGGCGACATTCAGCTCGCGGCGCTGGAGACGCCCACAAAGTGCCTTCTCCTGACCGGCGACCTTCGGCCCAGCCAGGCGGTGCTGACCCGGGCGGCCGAGCTGTCCATCCCGGTGCTGCTGGTGAAGCAGGACACGCTGAGCGCCGTCGCCACCATCGAGACGATGTTGGGGGCGATGCGGCTGCGGGAGCCGGCGAAGGCGCGGCACGCGATGGAGCACTTCGCGCGGTACGTGCAATTCGACGCGCTGGACGCGGCCCTGGGACTGCCGGGATGAGCGCGCCGGACCGCGGGCTGTCTGTGGGGGTCATCTCCCTGGGCTGCCCGAAGAACCTGGTGGACACGGAAGTGATGCTCGGCCTGCTCCGGCAGGCCGGCTTCGCGCTGGCGACGGAGACGGCGCGCGCGGACATCCTCCTCGTCAACACCTGCTGCTTTATTGCGGAGGCACGCGCGGAGGCGACGGAGGCGATCGAGGAGGCGCTCGCGTGGCGCCGGACGCCGCGGGCGAAGGTGCTGGTCGTGGCCGGGTGCTGGCCCCAGAGCGACCCGCACCACCTGCGCCAGCACTTCCCCGAGATAGATGCGATGCTCGGACCGGGCGACGTGCCGAACATCGTGCGCATCGTGGAGCGGGCGCTGGGGGGAGAGGCGGTGGCGCCGGCCGCGCCGCCCGAGGCCTTCCTGTACGATGACACGACCCCGCGCCTGCGTACGACTCCGCCGTGGACGGCCTACCTCAAGATCGCCGACGGGTGCGGGCACCGCTGCCGCTTCTGCGTCATCCCCCGCCTGCGCGGCCCCTACCGCAGCCGCGGCCTGGAGTCGGTGGTGGGAGAGGCCGAAGTGATGGTGCAGGAGGGGGTGCGAGAGATCAACCTGGTCGCGCAGGACACCACCGCTTACGGCCGGGAGACGAAGGAGGCGGACCTGGCGGGCCTGTTGTCGCGCCTTGCCCAGTTCGACGAGCTGCACTGGATTCGCACCCTCTACGCCTACCCCACGAGCATCACCCCATGCCTCATCGAGACTATGGCGACACAGGAAAAAGTGTGCAAATACCTTGATATTCCGCTCCAGCACGCGGACCGGGAGATCCTACGCAGCATGGGCCGGCCGGGGGAGGCGGAGTCGTATCTGAAGCTGATCGCCGATCTGCGCGCGGCGATGCCGGACATCGCCCTCCGCTCTGCGTTCATCGTCGGCTACCCGGGCGAGGGAGAGGCCGAGTTCCGGCGGCTGCTGGAGTTCCTGGAGGCGGCGCAACTCGACCGCGCGGGGGCGTTCGTCTATTCCCGCGAGGCCGGCACGCCCGCGGCAGAGTTGGAGCCGCAGGTGCCGCCCGACGTAGCGGAGGCGCGCCGCCACGAGGTCATGGCCTTGCAGCAGCGCATCTCGCTGGCGCGCAACCGCGCGTGGGTCGGGCGAGAGCTGGAGGTGCTGATCGAAGGGCACGGCGAGCGCCGCACGTGGGTGGGGAGAAGCTTCCGCGACGCGCCGGAGATTGACGGGCTGGTATACGTGCGGGTGGGGGCGAAGCCCCTGCGGCCGGGGCAGTTCGTCGCGGCGAAGATCAGCAACGCGCAGGCGTATGATCTGGTGGGGCGAATCTAGCCAAGAAAGAAGTTGGCTGGTGCACGAAGCTGAAAGAAGGCTGATCAGCATGGGACGGACACGGACGAGGGCGGGAGTTCTAGTCGGACTGCTCAGCCTGCTCTGGGCGTTCCTCGGGATGGCGCAGGTGTCCGCTTCCGCCGCCGAGACGCAGGTGGGGCCCACGTACGAAGGCAAGACGGTGGGCTTCTGGATTGGGCGACTCAAGAGTCCGGAGGCGGAGACGAGACGCAAGGCCGTCGAGGCCTTTGTCCACATGGGCGAGCCCGCCTATCCCGTCCTGGCCAAGTTCCTCAACACCTCCCACAAGCCGGAGGATCCGCACGACGTTGCGCTCGACCGAGCGATCACGACGTTTGCGGAGACGGGAGAGGCGGCGGTGCCGGCGCTCCTGGCGGTGATACGTCTGAACGACTACCCCGACTACCGTCACAACGGCGGCGTAGCGGCCCTGGCGCAGATGGGTCAGGCCGGGCTTCCGGCGCTGCGGCGCGCGCTGCGGGAGGAGAAGCCGGAAGTGCGGGACTCCGCGCTGGTGGCGCTCCGGTTCGTTGGTATGAGCGGGCCGGTAGATGGGGAGACCATGTCCGCCCTGATCGCGGTGCTGAAAAGCGACCCGGTACCGGGCTTGCGAACCGAAGCGGCGATGACGTTGAGCGCCTCCCCTTCCCCCTCGGAGAAGGCGGTGACGGCTCTGGTCGAGGCGCTGAAGGACAAGGAGGAAGTCGTGCGCCTTCAGGCGGCCTCCGGGCTGGCGAGTCTGAAAGTGCGCGAAGGGAAGCCTACCCCCAAGGCGGCGGCCGGTCTCCCGGTACTCATTGAGGGGTTGAAGAGCAAGGAAAGGGGAGTGCGTTCCGAGGCCGCGCTGGCGCTTCAGTTTCTGGGGCCGGAGGCAGAGCCGGCTATCCCCGCGCTGGCGGCTGCGTTGAGCGATCCGGAGGCGGGCCACTGGGCGGCAGAGGCCCTCGGCGCGATCGGCGAAAAGGCGATTCCCGCGCTCACGCAGGCCGCCAACGGAAGCGACCGCGAGGCGCGGAACAACGCCGCGGCGGTGCTGGGGCGATTGGGACACACCGGTACCACGTCGGCCGACGCACTGCTCACGGACTTGAAGAGTTCGGATCCCGAGGTGCGCAAGGCGGCCGCGTTCTCGATCCAAAGCACGCGACCGAAGGACCCTCGCGTGATTCCCGCGCTCATCGCAGCGCTGCAGGATGAGGATACGTACGTGCGAGAGCGAGTGGCCTACGCGCTGATGAGCTACGGACCGGAGGCGAAGGCGGCGGTGCCGGCGCTCTCACGACTGCTGTCTGACGATTCCTCTCCCCAGTGGGCGGCGATTGCGGCCTTGGGCGCGATCGGGCCGGAGGCACAGCCGGCGCTGCCCAAGCTGAGAGAGTTGATGGCCAAGGACCGCTACAACGGCGCCGGCAAGGCGCTCGCTCGCCTGGGGGCGCCGGGGATAGAGGCCGTGGCAGGGGCTCTGAAAGACCCGCGCAACTCGGTGCGCGAGCAGGCAATCGAGGGACTGTTCGAACTGAAGCAAGCCGCGCTTCCGGCCTTGTCGGCCCTCATCGCGGCACTGGAGGACCGGGACGCGGAGGTGCGCAACTTTGCCGCGCAGACGCTTGGGTCCATCGGCCCGGCCGCGGCCCCGGCCGTCTCCAAGCTTGCCGACAGACTGAAAGACCAGGACTCCAACGTCCGCGCGTGGGCCGCGCACGCGCTGGGGCAGATAGGGCCGAAGGCGGCCTCCGCCATCCCGGCACTCACAGCCGCGGCCGAGGACCGCGATGAGGGCGTGCGGCTGGAGGCGACGGAGGCGCTCGCGCGGGTGAAGGGAGAGGGGACGGGATGAGACTGAGGTGGCTGCGAATAGGCGCGTGGAAGGGAGGTAGCCTTGATGCCTCCGCGGTCTTGTAGGGCAAAGATAGCTTTCGGCGTGCTGCTGGTCGGGGTAGTCGGACTCGCGCGTGCCGCAGGCGACACGCTTGCGCCCGCACCGCCCGCTCCGCGCTGGCAGGAGGTGCGGTCCTTGCGGTGGGACAAGGAGGTCCGCGCGCTGGTCGGGCCGGATACGGACTACGACTACACCTGGTGGCGTTACGCCCTCGATCCGGCCGGGCGCTATCTGTGGGTGCTGGCTCCGCGCGGCCGCTGCCGAGACGAAGAGCGCGGTGTGGTGATGCGCATTCCTCTGACGGGCGACTCCACGGCGCCCCTCCAGATCTCCGTTCCCTATCGGCGAGGCCGAGAGCGATGGGATCTCGAAGCCATCTCGTGCGACGAGCAGGGGCGGGTGTGGGTGTGCCAGGTGAATCGCCGCGACATGTGGACCCCAAAGCGGCCGAGGGTGCGCCATCGCCTCCTGGTTTTCGAGGTGGACGGGAGGTTCCTGGGGACCCGACGGAGGTTCACTAACTCCCACGAGGTCATCGGCGACTTCGCGGTGACTCCTCGCGGCACCCTCTTCCTCGAGGCCGTGGATCCTTTCGAGTACGGGAATGTGACCTACCTCTCTTGTCTGGACAAGTCGGGCAAGGTGCGCTGGTCTACCCGGGGGGTGTTCGCAGGCTATCCCACGTTGTGGGTGGTCGGCGAGAAGGCCTATGTGTCGCGAAACAGCCAGGTCGAGTATGTGAGCGCCGACATCCCGCCACAATGGGAGAGAGGGAACTGGCCGACCGGAGCGTTCGTCGGCCTTGGGCCAGGGGGAAATCAGGTCCGCGAGGATGTTGGCTCCATAACCTACGTCTCCCCCGTAGGCGGGATGCTCGACCGGATCCCAGTTCCACCGGAGGCAATGAGGGAGGGCCACGAATTGGGGTGGGAACGATACGTATTCCTCAGCCGGGAGGGAGCGGTGTTCGCGTTGGCCCCGTGGGATAGCAAGGCGTTTCGCGTGTGGAGACTCGATAGGAGGGGCGCTCCAACCTCCGCCCCGGCCAGTTCGTGCGGGTGAAGGTCAGCAACGCGCAGGCGTACGATCTGGTGGCCCGCATGTAGGGGCGCCATTCATGGCGCCCCCGGGGCGTGATGAATCACGCCCCTACAGATCGAACTGCGGCAGCCACTCCTTCGTCGCCTCCAACATTCGACGCAGCATGGGGCGCGCGTCCTCCACGTGATGCAGCAGCGGATCGCTGGCAAGGACGGCGACGGCCTTGTCGAAGTCGCCCTCCACGCCGGCCTCCACGGTCAGCTCCTGGCGAATGACGTGGGGGAGGATGACCGGCTCGAGCGTTTCCGGCAGCGGGCTGGCGAGGGGCCGGTAGCCGGTAGCATCGAGCACCCCGCGCGTTTCCACGACGGCGCTGGGCGGCAATTCCGGCACCTGGCCGATGTTGGGCGCGTTGAGGCTGTCCTCATAGGGCTGACCGAGGCCGGAGAGCGCGAGGATCCACGCCGCGAGGTCGTCCGTCATGCGCGCCCCGACGACGTCCGTCGCGGCCCGGAAGCGCGGTTGCTCTTCCCCCTTCACCATCCGCTCGATCTTGGCCTTGCAGGCGGCGTAGCCTCTGCTGCGATCGGCGATGGTGGTGCGCACCAGCCCGTAGCGGGCCACGTTCTCCTCGCTCTGGAGGAAGGTGGGGAAGAACTCGCACATGTGCCGATCCCCGATGGAGGGGAGGGCGCCGAACTCGCGGCCCAGGAGGAAGCTGCAGCGCAGCTCGAAGAGCGGACCGAACACGGGGTCGTCCTTCGCTTCGGCGGGCTGCTTCGCCAGCCACGCCTCCAGGCCCTTCTCCCCCAGCACCTCCCATGCGTCCCGCCCCTGCACCACCATCTCCGGGAACCAGGAGCAGTGGTCAATGCCGGTGCTCACGAAGGCGAGATCGGCGAGGCTTATGCCGAAGAAGCGCGCGTACATCTCCGCGGTCCCGTAGACGCCGTGACAGATGCCCAACGCGCGAATGCCGGACTCCTTGTTCACCACGCGGGTAAGCGCGGAGAGTGGGTTGGTGAGGTTGAGCATCCACGCCTTGGGGCAGCACTGTTCCATGGTGCGCGCGAGGTTGAGGAAGACGGGGATATTGCGCAGCGCCCGCGCCAGGCCGCCGGGGCCGACGGTGTCGCCCACGGTCTGGTAGATGCCGTACTCCTCCGGGATGGAGAGGTCGGTCGCCATCGTCCTGAGGCCGCCGGTGGAGATGGTCACCACCGCGAAATCCGCGCCGTCGAGCGCGACCTCAGGATAGGAGGTCTGCTCGAAGGCAATGGCCGATCCGGAGACCTCCTTGTAGCGAAGCGCGAGCCGGTAGGTGAGGTCCAGCGCCTCCGGGTTGAGGTCGTGCAGGACGATGCGGCACCCGTCCAGGCGCGGGTTGCTCATGAGGTTGCTGAGTACCCCCGGCGTCCACGCATAGCTGCCCCCGCCCACGAAGGTGATCTTGAGGTTGGCCATCAGAGCAGACTCCTATACAACTCCGCGCTCAGGTAGCGCGCTTCGGGCGGCGCGGTGCGGAACTTCTCCACCAGCATCTCCGCGCGCGCGAAGTCCCGCCCGTAGATGTGGAAGTTGTCGGTGAAGTCGAGATAGTGCCCCACCTCTACGCCGAGTTGCCGCGCCCACATCTCCTGCCACGCGGTGAGCGCGACGATGTTCATGTAGCTCGCCAGGAGCGCTTCCCGCGAGCGCCAGTGGGTGTGCACGTTCAGGCGGCCCTCCTGCACGATCGCCCAGATACGCTGGAGGCAGGGCGGGTCAGTCTCGCCGGGGTCGTACCACGGCTTCCAGGTGATGGCCTGCGCGCGGCGGCTGTTCGGGGCCTTGGCCAGACGGTCGAGCAGGCGCGCGATCTGGTCCACCGCCTCGCCGTTCGGCACGGTGTAGCAGGTGAACCGCTCGTGATAGGTATAGTGCCACTTGTGCGGATCGCTCAGATCTATGAGATGATCCTTGGATCCGGCAACTACTTCCTGAATGTAGGACTCGATATCAGATGGCAGGGCGAGGATCATGCGGTGGAAGCGCGGCTCGCCCAGGGGATGGGGCAGCTCGATCACCATGGGCCGCCCGCGGTAGGACTGCGCGTCGTCCTCGTGGACGAAGTCCGCCCCCTGCGTCCAGGCCAGCGTGACGGCGCGCTCCCACGCCTCCGCCAACCCCGCCCCGCGTGCCACCTCGATGATGTCGCTCACGTCTTCTCCCTCGCTCCCTGCGCGGCCACGACGTCGGTGATGAACCGGTAGGTCTTCTTCGCCTCCGCGTTGATCTCGTCGAGCGTAGCGCCGCCGACGCACTCCACCCAGCACGGCCCGGCAAACCCGTGCTCGTCCAGGATGGAGAAGATGCGGGGGAAGTCCACCAGCCCGGTGCCGGGGGTGAGCGAGACCTCGCCGTGCCTGCCGCCGGTCTCGTCCTTGATGCACATCGCGTTCACCTGCGCGGCCACCTTGGGCAGGTCCTCCTCCGCCTTCTCCCCGGTGTAGTAGTAGATGTTGCCGGGGTCGTAGCAGAGCCCGAAGTCGGGGTGATCGAAGCGCGCCACCGCGCGCAGCAGGTCCCTGGCCAGGGCCGCGTTCCCGCCGTGCGCCTTGAGCATCACGAACACGCCGCGCTCCTGCGCGTAGTCCAGGGCGGCCGCCGTCCCCTCATACCAGGCCTCGTACTTGCTCTCGTTGTGGGTGCCGGTGAGGATCAGGTAGGGCAGGCCGAGCCGCTGGCACCAGTCAACGGTCCGCTTCAGCTTGGCCACGGCCTGCGCGTGCGGGAGTTCCGTGTCCGTGTTCGACACCAGCACCTGCGCGGTCAGGCCGTATTGCTCGACCGCCGCGGCGATGCGGGCGAGGTCGGCGACCGCCGTCTCCGGCGCGATCAGGGGCCGCTCCTGCTGGGAGGAGATGAAGCCGCAGTAGCGGAAGCCGGCCTCCACGATGCCGGCGAGCGATTCCTCGAGTGTGAAGTTGTACCACGGACGGTTGAGGCAGCCCAACTGTATCTGCATGGCGGCGTCCTCCACGACGAAAGGGCCACTTCGCCGGCCCGCGGCGGCCTTCCTAGCGAACCTTCCCCACTACCTTCGCCGGTGGGGGCAGGTGGCGCGCCATCTGTTCCACCCCGTATCCGAAGCCGGGCCCGACGAGCGTGCCCAGGTCCACTGTGCCGTGGCGGCGCTGGTAGAGCCCGGGATGCACGGCCGCCTCCGGCGCGGAGGCTTCCGGGTAGAACTGCATCGCGTTCGTCTCCACGCCCATGATCGTCCCCGCGTAGGCGGCGAGGAGGACGTGCGGGATCTGTGCGAGCATGGGGTTGGTGAGATCCTGCACCATCAGCGTCATCCCATGCGCCTTCGCCCAGCACAGGGTCAGGAGCGCGCCGGTCTGCGTCTTGCACGTCTTCAGAGCCACCCCCGTCCACCCCAAGGTCCGTCCCAGCTTCACCAGATGCCAGTCGTGCGCGCTCTCGTCCATGAACAGCGGCTTGCGGGCGGAGACCGAATGCACGTCGAGCGGGTTCGCCTCGAGGTCGTAGGGGAAGGGCTGCTCGACGTAGAGGATCATCTGCCACAGCCGCGGGTGCTCGGCCATCAGCCGGTCGAGAATTGCGGTGACGTAGGCGGGGTCGGTGACGGTGCAGTTGAAGTCCGCGGTGAGCCAGACAGCGCTGGTATCTTCGGCGATCCGCCCCACGGCCACCAGGCGAACGTAGTCCCAGGCCGGGTCGTTGCCGCGCAACTTCACCTTCAGGCAGGTCAGGCCGTCCCGCTCAATCCAGTCCCGCAAGAGCACCGGGTAGCCGTCCTCCGGCTCCTCCCCGGTGAGTTCCTCCGCGGTGATCGGGTCTTTGCCGCCCACCAGGTGCCAGGCCGGCAGGCGGTCCGGCCGCGGGGCGAAGTAGTCCTGCGGGTACTTGCCCGCGAAGGAAACGCGCGCGCCCTCGGCCGGGGTGAGGTAGGTCGCGAGGTCACGGTTCATATAGTCCGCGTTGTAGGTCTCGTAGACCGGCTTTCCGAGCAGATTGCCGTACGCGTCGTGCAGGGCCAGGTCGAAGAGCGAGTTGCACACCAGGGCGGCGAGCCACGGCATCGGCTCGTGCTCGGCCCGGTCGGCGTTGCACGCGGCCAGCAGCCGCGGGAGCCGCTCCTCGGTAAACGCGTGCCCCACCTCCATCGGATGCCCGGGCTCCATCGCCGCGGCCCACTCCTCCGCGAGCGCCTCCGTGAACTCCTTCAGGGCCTGGTGCCGCTCCTCATAGGTCAGCGACGAGGGCCACACCCACTGCACGCTCAGCGGCGTCTCGCCCCATCCCTCCGCGCGCTTGCCGGCCCGGTCCTCCACCGTCAGCCGGACGCGCGCCACCGTGACTGAAGTCAGCGTCTCCGGCCCAAACTTGAGCGGCATACGCGTCTCGACCGGGAGGAAGTACAGCTCGGTTCCCACGGGACGAATGTCGGTTGGCTTTGGCACCCTCGCCTCCCTACTTTCCCCAGGCCTTCCGCGCCCAGGCGTCCATCGCGTCGTACTTGTCTTCCCAGGTGGTGTACATCGCGCCCACGATCCCCTTCACGCTCTTCGTGTTCGCGATCCACTCCGCGATCGCCGCGCCGTCCTCGTCCCCGTCGTAGTACCCGGAGAGGATCTGCCGCAGGCCCAGGTCCGCGAAGAACTGGCAGTTCTTCCCCTTCAGGCCGCCGTGCCAGTTCATGATCCCCACGTCCTTGTCCAACCCCTTCCACGAATCGGTGAGCGGTCCATTGACCAGGTAGAAGCCGGACGGCACCGCGTTGTGGAGGGGGTCGAACATGTCGTTCCACACCCAGATTTCGGCGTCGGGGCGGATCCCGCGGATGATGGCCGCAGACCGGTGCACGTTGTCCGCGAGGATCTGCCCCGGCGTCATCTTCCGGCTCTGGCAGAGCGCGCACTGGTTCATCACCCGCAGCTCGTCGTGGGACATCATGAACCCGTCCGGGTGGAGCAGCTCGTTGATGCGCTCCACCTCCCCCTTCCACTCCTCGAAGATGGAGGGCTCGCTCAGGCACATCGTCACCCGGTCCTCGTAGATGCTGACCGAATGGTAGTAGCTCACCCGCAGCCGCTCTCCCTCCCGGATGCGGGTGGTCGGGGTGAGCTTGATGACCGGCATCTCGTGGTACGAGACCCACGGGTTCAGGGCCGGGTCAACGATCCGCTCGTAGTCCTTCCGCTCCTGATACACCGTGCCGCTCTCGCCCCGCACCGTCACCGGAGTGCCGGGGCGGCGCAGCACGTTCACCAGGCCGATCTCCTCGATGGCCAGATCGTCCACCCACATCTTCCCGTGCTGTCCGCCCCACGAGCCGAAGTAGAGCAGACCCTTGGTGTGATTGAGGCTGTTGAACACGATGTCGCACTTGCGCCAGTCCTGCGTGGGTGCGGTGGAGAAGGTCTGGAAGCTGATCGCCTCCGTGGCCTCGGGGATCAGCACCTTGATCTCGGGAATGGCCGGGCGCAGGTTCCCCGTCTTGATCCACACGGAGACGTGATACTGGCGGTAGGGCTGGAGGTCAATCGGCTGGGAGACGCGGCAGAGCTGGTGCTGATTCTTCCCGATCTCCTCCATGCGGATGGAGGTCTTGCCGGAGTGGACCACCTGGTGGTCGGCGAAGGTCGTCACGCCCGGGTCGTCCTGCAAGGTCCAGCTCGCGAAGACGTTGCCCTTGGCCTCCTCGAACCCGCCGTTCTTCACCACGGTCGGGTTGTCGGGCTTGAAGGTGGCGACGCCGTCGTGGGCCACGAAGAGCGCGTCCCTGGAGAGCAGGCCCTCCGCGTTGTTGCGATTGCGCGACCCGCCCATGACGGTGACGATGAGCTTGAGCCCGTTCTCCCGGGCCGCCTGCTTCAGCTCCGCCGCCTTCGCCGGGGCGATGTTACAGTTGAACACCACCCCGTTGTACCCATCCTGCTTCGCCCGCGAGAAGCGGGCGATCATGCGGTCAATCTCCTTGGGATCGGACATCTCTCGCCACACGAACAGCCAGCGGTGGGAGAGGCGGGAGGTAGGCGCGGGGGCCTTCCTGGAGGCGGCCTGGGCGCAGCCGGAAAGGGCCAGCGCCGCGCAGGCGGCGGGGAGCAGGAGGGATCGAGAGAGACGCGCAGTTGTCATGGGGTTCACCCTGTGGACAGGTATGGTACTGTCCTCGGGTTTCGCCCGACGGAGGAGGGGGTCCTGCCGGAGGCAGATTGTGGGCGCCGTCGTCGGCCCCAGGGGCATCACACCCGGCCGGCCGGCCTTCTGCCGCGCGCGCTTGCCGAGCGCGGGAGGCGAACAGAGGAAGCTCTTCGCACGAGGCTCGCCTGGAGCTTCAGACCGAGCGCGGCCGCCACGCGCACCAGAGTGCGGAGGGTGGTGTTCGGCTTGCCGCGCAGCAACTGGGTGACATAGGCGCGACTCACCCCCAGCCGTTCCGCCAGATCCGCGCGGGACACCCGCTGGCGCTGCATCGCCTGTACGATCTGCTCCGTGAGATCGTAGAGAAGCCCCTCCAGGATATACTCGGGATCGTCGTGGTATTCGTGAACGGCACTCTCGAGGGATGTCTCGGTTCTCATACCTCCACCTCCTGGCCCTGCGCGAGAAACGCGTCCCTCAGCCGCCTCGCCCGTTCCAACTCGCGAGGTGGGATCTCGTCGCGCTTCTTCTTGATCCCGTGCGTGAAGAAGGCGCGGCCCCCACGGACGAAGTAGAACAGCCGGACCTGGTGGCTCTTCAGTTCCCACAGGTCTCGCTCCAGTTGCTTGCCGCGCTCCATGTTCCTGGGCGGGCCGTTCTCTGCGAGTCGCTGCAGGGCCAACGTCGCCTTCTTGTGCGCAGCCACATCGCCTCCCGCAAGCCCGGCGAGGAAGTCTTCCGTAGGGCAGTCCCCACCCTCCACCAGATAGAAGAGGACGAAGGAGCGCCCCGCGAACTGAAGCCGGGCCCTACAGGTAATCATTCCCTGTTAACCTAAATATTAACATAGCTTCTGTGTTTCTGTCAACCCCAGAGCCGACCGCACCCCGTCTGGCCGCCCCTACCCCTACCCCTTCACGCTCTCTGGACAGGCCTTGATGCGCGCCTCCAGCCACTGGTAGAACTCCACGTTCGGCACGTCCTCCGACCCCAGCGGCATGTCCGCGAAGGGATAGCCGCAGGCGTGCGCGAGGTGGCTCTCCAGCGCCGTCTGGTCGCTCTCCCGGTCCACCTCCAGCAGGTGCCGCAGGGAGCTGTCCGGCACCTTGCCCTCCAACTCGTGCGGCGCGTGGCAGATCCACGTGAGCCGGTAGACGTCCTCCATGTTCAGCCCCAGCGCGGGGAACGTCGCCTCGAGATGGCGCGCGAGGTCGGCGTCCTGGTCTTCGTAGTCAATCACGAACTTCTCGAACGTATCCACCGCGTCCGCGAGAAAGACGCCGAGCGCGACGCTCAGGTTGTAGAGCAGCCCGCCCGCGACGATCGCCGCGTCGTCCGACGCGCCCCCGCCGACGCGGTCGCGGACGTACATGTAGCGGATCTTCGGATCGTCCCACGCGCCCGGGCCGGGGTCGTCCACGATCAACCCGGCCTGCTTGAAGCCCTCGATCTCCTCCCCATGGGCCGCCTGGGACAGCTTCTCGCCGTCCAGGCCCATCTGGTGCATCACCTCGATGTTTACGAACCGGCAGTGCCCGCCGCCGATGCGCGCGCCGGTGCGACGCTCCACCTCCAGGCGCACCTCGGAGTCGTCCCGCAGCCCGCCGAGGTACAGGCCGCGCAGCACGTCCGCCGGTTCGACCTCCAGGTGGCGCAGCAGCCCGCACCCGATCAGCCCGTCGCCGTATTCGTTCACCAGTGTCCTCGGTGCGCTACCGTTCATCGCCCGCGTCGCCCACTCCCGCACTTCGTCAATCACGCCCTGGCGTTGCGAGGCGACCGCGCGGGGATTGCGGCCCAGGGCCTCCACGATGTCCTCCATCTCCGTATTCGGGAAGCGCTCGCCGGAGAAGACGCCGTGCCCCATCTGCGCGTGCCCTTCCACGGACTGCATCAAGATCCACTCGCACGCATCGTCCGTGGTGCGCAGGCGCTTGGTCAGCAGCATGCGCTGGAAGTCGTCCTGGATCAACCCGAAGGGAGAGATGGCCGGAAAGCGCGGCTCCCGGTGCCGCGTCCGGAGGTGGTTGGCGACGTTCGCCATTCGGACGTTGTGGTGATGCGCATGCCGCTTGCGGTGAGCCATGTCAGCCTCCTTCTAGCCCTTCACTCCACTCATCGCGATCCCCCGCACGAAGTAGCGCTGCCCGAGCATGAACACGATCAGCACCGGCGCCATCACGATCACCGAGGCCGCCATGAGCAGGTGGTAGTCGGTGGTGTAGCTATCCTGGAAGTGGGCCAGCCCGATGGGCAGCGTCTTCAGCGCGAGCCGGTCCACTACCATCAGCGGCCAGAGGAAGTCGTTCCAGGAGTGCAGGAAGACGAAGGTGGTGAGGGTGGCGAGCGCCGGCCTGGAGAGCGGGAGAATGATGTGGCGATACACCCCGAACGCCGAGGCCCCGTCCAGCACGGCCGCGTCTTGCAGTTCCTGGGGAATGGTGAGGAAGAACTGTCGGAGCAGGAACGTCCCGTAGGCCGAGAACATCACGGGGAGAATCAATGCCAGATAGGTGTTGGTCATGCGCATCTGACTGAGGAGCGCGTACACCGGGAGCATGATGACGATGCTCGGCACCATGAGCGTGGCGAGATAGCCGACGAAGAGGCCGTCCCGGCCGGGGAACTTGAGCCGGGAGAAGGCGAAGGCCGCGAGTGAGCTGGTGAACACCGTGCCGAGGGTGACGCAGACGCTGACGAAGAGGGAGTTGAGGTAGAACACCGGCAGGCCGTTCATCTGGCGGACCAGCCCGCCGAAGGCGTCCCGCACCACCACGCCCTGCGCTCGCCAGGCCTCGACGTAGTTCTCCCAGTGCAGCTTCACCTCGCGCACAGGGATAAGGTCTGACTCCGGCACCACGCGCTGGCGCCCGCTGGCCAGTTCCTGCACCTGCACGCCCCCCGGCGAGTAGCGCAGCACGGCCACCCGCGCCCCATCTCCCGTGACCTCCATCACGCGACACTCGGCGCCTCCGAGCTGCACCGTCACCAGCTCGCTGGGAATCCACCGCGGCGGGAACTCCACCGCGTACCCCGGCGACTTGAGCGACGTGGACACCATCCATAGGAACGGCAACAGCATGGTGAAGCCCACCACGCTGAGCGCCAGGTACGCAACGACTCGGAGCCATCGCCTCCGGCCGTTCCGCCTCTTCGCCTCTTCGCCTTCAGCACTGCGAAGCAGTGCGGCTCGCCTCTTCGGCCGTTCACGCATAATGCACCATCCTCTGGCCATACCGCCAGTTGAGCAGCGTCGCGCCGAGCACGAGCACGAACAGCACGCTCGCGATCGCGGAGGCGTAGCCGAGTTGGTGCCAGGCGATAGCGTAGTTGTAGATGTACAGCATGAGCGTCGTGGTGGATCCGGCCGGGCCGCCGCTGGTCATCAGGAAGGCCGCGGCGAAGAGGAAGCTCCCCTGAAAGCCCGCGATCACGCTCATGGTGGCCACGAAGAACGTCGTGGGGGAGAGCATGGGCCAGGTGATGTGGCGGAGCCGCGCCCACGGGCCCGCGCCATCCAGGGCCGCCGCTTCGTATAGCTCCTCCGGGATTCCCTGCAGGCCCGCGAGATAGAGCACGCAGTTATACCCGCCCAGCCCCACCCACAAGGCCATGATGATGAAGGCCGGCTTCGCCCAGGCGATGGACCCCAGCCAGTTCGGCGGCGAGTGTACTCCGATGTTCATGAGGAAGCTGTTCAGCAGGCCCATCTCGTTCGGCTGCTGGTGGAAGATCCACTTCCACACGATTACCACGGCCACCGCGGAGGAGACCGTCGGCAGGAAGTAGATGGTGCGAAAGAGGGTGATGCCCTTCAAGCGCTGGTTCAGGAGAAGGGCGAGCAAGAAGGAGCCGATGATGCTCAGGGGGATGCCGAGCATGAGGAAGAACGTGTTCCCGAGGTAGCGCCAGAACTCCGCGTCGTTCGCCGCCAGCCGCCCGGCCTCGCGGTGCCAGCCTAGCAGGTGGGCGAAGTTGCTCAGCCCCACGAAGTGGATCTGCTGCATCGCCTCCCGGAAGTTGGACACCGGCCCGAGCTGATAGTCGAACAGGCTCAACCCGAAGCAGGCCAGCACCGGAAGGAAGGTGAAGACGAGAAACCCCAGCAGGTTGGGAAGGAGGAACGGAAGGGCCTGCCCCCAGGCCCGCCGGCCGCGGCGTGATGGAGATGGGGCGATCTGGGCAGACTGAGACATGGCCGTGATACCCCTGCGTCGCCTCCGAGTGCGATCCGGTGAAGGCCTCTTCCGCCTCTTCGCCTCAGCACTGCGAAGCAGTGCGAATCGCCTCTTCGCCTCTTCGTCCCCTCAATTCTCCTCGATCTCATCTCCCGCTGGCGGGAAGTTGAACGAGTCCACCTCCCGCCCCACGAACACGGTGATGATGAACTGATCCCGCTCGAAGCTGGGGAGATAGGAGGACACGACGTCGTCGTCGAGCTGGGTAAACAGCTCCTGGCGCTCTTCATCGGCGAGATCCGCCTCCAGGAACACGTTCGCCTGTACCGAGCTGTCCGCGTAGTGAATATCCACCTGCCCCACGCGCGCGTCCGCCTCCCAGATCAGGTAGATCTCCGACGAAAGCGTGCGCAGCAAGCGCACGAGACGGTAACGAGTCATCAAGCTGCCTCCACCACTATCATACCTCTTCGGTAAGTGGAGGTACGAGTCCTACCGGGAGGGCGCGCGCCGAGGCCCGCCCTCACCCCCGCACACTCACCCCCAGCATCCCCTGTATCGAATCCGCGTCCTCCAGCCGCCAGCGGATCTCCCGCAGGCTCCGCGCCGCGCCGAAGTCCTGCTGCCACAGGTCGTACCGCAGGATCTCGAACGAGGGGTGCAGCACGGCACGGGCCGCCGGGACGGTCTCCGGCGCCCGAGGGGCGATGTGCCACCACCGGCAGATGTCGTTGGCACGCAAAATGTGCAGACCGTGCTGGAGTGGGAGGATGACGGTTTCGTCCTCGAAGACGAACTCGTAGCGGGAGGCCGGTTGCCCGAGGGCCCTGATCGGCTCCCGGTCCTCGTGGTAGACCGACCAGACGTTCGAAGAGGGGTAGCCGCCCAACAAAGCGACGTGGCCGAGGACGGCGATCGCGCGCACAACCCGGCTCACCGGAATGACGATCTCTTCCTGCCCCGGTCCGAGCAGCAGCGGCCGCGTGAAGCCTCCCTCCGGGAGGGCGAAGTCAATGCCGCCGACTCGCAGGCGCTCGATCTGCGGCGGCGCGTAACGGAAACGCTTCCTTGATCCCTCCACCCTCGCCTCGAGTTCGGACTGGTGGCCGCTCGGCAGCGGTACCGGCGCCCACGCCCCGGCCTCTCCTTCCTCCGGCAGGAGCACCTGCACCTCCGGCGGGGCGGGGACCTGTTCCCGCCCCATCGCCGCGCAGATCTCGGAGAGCCATGCGAGATCTGGCTTGGCGTTTCCCTGCTGATCTATCAGCCCCTCGATGGTGACGCCGGCGACGTTGAACGGCTCCGGCCGGGAATACTCTTCCCAGTCCTGCCACACCCACAGGCTGAACCCCGCCATCCGCGGCGAGGCCTCCGGCCGGGTGTGCGTGATGAAGCACTCTCCGAGGGCCCTGGTCACGCCCAGGTTTGCCTGCGTCCACCACCCGCCCCATTCGGTGAAGACGAGGGGACGGTCGGAGTAGGTCTCCATCATCTCCACGTAGATCCCGTCAGCGAAGCCGTAGCGGTTGATGCCATAGTAGGAGAGGCCGGCCGCCTCCGCCATCGGCTTGACGACTTCCGGCCTGAAGGAGGAGTCGGCCATGGACACCAGGCATCCCGGTTGCAGTTCCCGGCAGAGGGCCGCCCCGCGGACCGCGTACTCCGGCACGGGTGGGCATTCGTTGTATAGCAGCCAGGCGAAGACCGAGGGGCAGTTGCGGTCGCGGAGGACCGTCCGCCGCAGCGTCTCGAGGGCCTGCGCCGCGATCTCCGGATGGGCGAGGTCGTGCCAGCAGGCGCCAGGCTCTTCGGTGACCAGCAGCCCGATCTCGGCCGCGAGCCGAGAGACGCACGCAGCCTGGGGCGAGTGCACCAGGCGGACGTAGTTGAACCCGGCCGCCTTGATGCGCTCCAGGTCGCGCCGCACCGCCTCCTCCGGCACGGTGTAGCCGAACTCGGTGGTGAACTCGTGCCGGCACACGCCCTTCAGCAGCAGGCGCTCGCCGTTGAGGAGGAAGTCCTGCCCCGCGACTTCGATCCTGCGGAAGCCGACGAGGTCGCGGTAGGTCTCGTCATCTCCGTCGAGGCGCACTTCCAGTGAATACAGGTCCGGCCGCTCCGGCGACCAGAGGCGCGGGCGCGACACCTCGAACGTGAGGGGCAGGCCCGCCGCCCCTCGGGCACGGGCGACCTCCTCGCCGGACTCGCGGTGCCGCAGCACCACCTCCAGCGCGCCGGCCGGCGGGCCGTCCACGTGCGCGTGCACCGCACATGTCGCCGCACGGAAGTCGGAGCTTAGCTCATACCGGAAGGCGACGCTCTCGAGGAACGCCGCCGGGCGCCGCTCCAGGTAGATTCGCCGGAATAGCCCCGCGTCGAAGCGCCGGCCGGGTGTGGTGCCGAAGGGCTCGATCACGTCTCGCACCACGGCGGTGATGGCAACTCGCTCGCTCATCAGATCGGCGGGCAGCTCGAACCGGTAGGGCACGAACGGGCCGGCCTGGCCCACCGGCCGGCCGTTGACCGCGAACTCCGCGGTCGCGAGCACGCCTTCGGTCACCAGGAAGCAGCGCGCGCCGGGCTGCACGAAGCCCTCGGGCAGGCCGATCTCCGTCGCGAGCGTGCACTCCCCCACCGGGGGATAGCACCCCGGTACGCGCACGCAGTCAAGGGTCTTGCCGCCGATGGAACGCTGCCACTCCCCGCTTAGGTCGAATTGCATGTCGAAGCCTCCGAAATGGTGGGGAGTAGATTCAGGGGGGAGGAAAGCAGGTCCTCCTTCGACAGGAGGGGGACAGGCACGGGGACGCCCGAGCCAGTCCCCGGCGGCCGGAAGGTTCCGCCCACGCGGGCCGGAAGAACAGACGGAGCGTAGGAGAAGGAGTGATTCATGAGTCTGCCTGAGTTGCACATCGGCGTGATCGGGGCCGGGGGCCGGGGGAGTCTGGCGCGACTGGCGCACCATCCCGAGGACGGCGTCTCTCTCGTCGCCGGGGCCGACCCAGACCCCAAAGCGCGAGAGAAGTTCCTCGAGAAGATCCCGGGGGCGTTCGCCACCGCGGACTACCGCGAGGTGCTGGCGCGAGACGACATCGCCGCGGTATTCGTGACTTCGCCGGACTTCCTGCACGAGGAGCACGCGGTGGCTGCCCTGGAGGCCGGCAAGCACGTCTACCTCGAGAAGCCGATGGCGATCACCATCGCCGGGTGCGACCGGATCCTGCGCATCGCGTACGAACGGAAGCGCAAGCTCTACCTCGGCCACAACATGCGCCACCTGGACGTCATCCTCACCATGAAGCGGCTGATTGACGAGGGCGCCATCGGGGAGGTGAAGGTCGGCTGGTGCCGCCACTTCGTCGGCTACGGCGGGGACGCGTACTTCAAGGACTGGCACGCGGAGCGGTCCAAGTCCACCAGCCTCCTCTTGCAGAAGGGCGCGCACGACATTGACGTGCTCCACTGGCTGTGCAAGGGGTACACCGATCGCGTGGTGGGCATGGGCGGCCTCACCCTCTACGACCGGATCACCGACCGGCACGATCCGTCCGAGCGGGGCGACGCCTCCTGGCACCTCACCAACTGGCCCCCGCTCTCGCAGAAGGGCCTCAACCCGATCATTGACGTCGAGGATGTGAGCATGATGCTGATGCACCTCGACAACGGCGTCTTCTGCTCCTACCAGCAGTGCCACTACACGCCGGACGGCTGGCGCAACTACACCATCATCGGCGCGCAGGGCCGGATCGAGAACCTGGGCGAGGACTTCGTCGCGCTGTGGAACGAGCGCTGCAACCACGCCGCCCAAGGCCAGGTGCAGGTCCCCATTCACGAGGTGGAAGGCGGCCACGGCGGGGCCGATCCGCGCATCGTGGCGGAGTTCGTGCGCTACGTACGGGAGGGAGGCAAGATGACCACCTCTCCCATCGCCGCGCGCATGAGCGTCGCCGCCGGCTATCAGGCGGCGATGTCTATCCGTAACAACAGCAAGCCCATGAAGATCCCGGCCCTCAGCAAGCGGCTGGTGAACTACTTCGAGAAAGACGTGGCGAAGTAGCGAGGAGTCGAACAACGTCGTGGATATTGATCTCAGTGCTCTGAGCTTCACCTTCACCAGCAAGCCGCTGCTCATCGGCGGCAAGGCCATGGAGTACTACGGCTTGCGGCCCGCGGGTGTGGACATCGACTTCGTGGTGACCCGCGCCGACCGCGAACGCCTGGCCGCGCAATACCCGGACCATCAGGAGGACCTGTTCGGCGACCTCGGGGTGTGCGTGCATGGGTACGAGATCTGGCAGACCATCTGTCTCTTCGACTACGGCTACCTCTCCGACGGCGCCATCGACGTCGGGGAGTACCTGGTCATCTCCATCGAGCGGCTGCTCCTCCTCAAGGTGCTGGCCATGCAGCACGAGAAGTACCGCAAGGACGTCGAGCTGATCAAAGCCCACCTGGTCAAGCAGCAGTACGCGGGGGTAAAGTCCTAGGATGTCCGGCTCTCTTTCTCTCAATGGCACGTGGCAGCTCACCTACGCGGAAGGCGCGCCCATCCTTCCGCCCGGATACCTCACCAAACCCACCGTGGTGGGGCGGAGGATGCTGGCCGCGCAGGTGCCCGCGCCCATCCATCGGGTGTTAATGAAGGCCGGTCTGCTCGAGGACCCCAACATCGGGCTCAACTCCCTCCGCGCCCGGTGGGTGGAGGAGATGCACTGGATCTACCGCCACACGTTCATCGCGCCGACGGAGGCTGCGAGCCAGCGCGCGTGGCTGGTCTTCGAGCGGCTGGAGTTCGAGGCCACCGTGTGGCTGAACGGCGAGCAGGTCGGCACGCACGCGACTGCCTTTCGGCCGGCCCGCTTCGAAGTCACCGGGAAGCTGCGCGCGGGCGAGAACCTGGTGGTGGTGCGGATCGAAGCCGGCCTGCATTCCGCGGGAGACAAGCCCGGCACGCCCTATATGGGCTGGCCCGGGATCGAGTCCCTGACCAAGCGCCACTGGCACCGCAAGCCGCAGTACCAGTCAGGCTGGGACTGGAACCCGCGCCTGCTGAACGTGGGCATCCTCGGCGACGTGCGGCTGGAGTGGAACTCCGGACCGCGGCTCGGTCAGGTGACCGTCTTCGCCGTACCGTCCGAGGATCTGAGCCAAGCGGTGGTGCACGTGCGCGCTGATGTGGACAGCGCCGCCGAGACGGCGGGGACGCTGCGCGCGAAGATCGTCGAGACGGGGCAGGAGGTGGCGCTCCCGGTGACGCTCGCCGCGGGCGAGAGCCGGCACGAGGTAACGTTGACGCTGGACCAGCCGCGTCTGTGGTGGCCGGTCGAGCACGGGGAGCAGGCACTCTACACCGTCGAGGTGGCGCTGGTGACCCCGGATGAAACGCAGACCGCGGTGCGCCGGACCGGCGTGCGCAAAGTGGAGATGGACCAATCTCCGCATCCGGTGGAGGGGCGCTACTGTGTCCTCAAGATCAACAGCCGCCCGATCTTCTGCAAGGGCGGCAACTGGGTCCCGCCGGATCTGATGTACAGCACGGCGGACCGGGAGCGGCATCGCGAGCTGATTGACCTCGCGCTGGCGGCGAACTTCAACCTGCTGCGCGTCTGGGGCGGCGGCTTGTACATGGATCACGACTTCTGCGAGTTGTGCGACGAGGCCGGGGTGCTGCTCTGGCACGACTTCATCTTCGCGTGCAGCAAGTACCCCGGCGACGATCCCGAGTTTCTGCGCGAGGTACGGCGTGAGGTCACCCACGTGGTGCGCGAGCTGGCCCACCACCCGTCGCTCGTAGTGTGGTGCGGCAGCAATGAGATCGAAGTCGCGGACTGGCAGTGGGGCTTCACCGAGTCCGGCCGCGCCGACCCGCATCACGCCATCTTCCACCGCGAAATCCCACGCATCGTAAAGGCCGAGGACCCCTCCACCCTCCACTGGCTCAGTTCGCCCTGGTCGCCGGATCTGTGCAAGCCTAACGATCCCGCGTGCGGAGATCAGCACCCCTGGAGCGTCTCCCTGGCCGAGGGGCCGGCGGACTGGTGGAAGTACCGCGGGTTCGTGGACCGCTTCCCGAACGAGGGTGGCGTCCTCGGCGCCTCTTCGCCCGCGACGCTCCGGCAGTTCATGCCCGGACAGGAGTGCGCGCTGCGCTCGGTGACCTGGGACCATCACGACAACTACTTTGCCGCGGCGGAGGAGCCCGAAGGCACCGCGGGCCGCGCCTATGCGACGGTGGAGCTGTGGATCGGGCGCGACTCACTGGCGATGGAGTGGGAGGAGTACGCGTTCGCCAGCGCGCTGCTGCAGGCCGAGGGGCTATACGAGTACATCAGCAACTACCGCCGCCGCATGTTCTCCTCGGCCGCGGCCATCTTTTGGATGTACAACGACTCCTGGCCCGTCACCCACGGCTGGACGATCGTGGACTACTACCTGCGCAAGAAACTCGCGTACCATCCGGTGTGCCGGGCGTTCGCGCCCGTGACCGTCGTCGTCGCGGAGGAGGGGGACGAGGTCGTGATCTTCGGCGTAAACGACACCCCGCAAGCGTGGTCCGGTGAAGTGCACTACGGGCTGTTCCTACTTGCGGGCGGGCACCCGGTAGAGTGCATGGCACACGCGGTGCTGCCCGCGAACAGCTCGACCCCGCTCGCCCGGATGAAGCGCGCGGAGTGGGAGGCGTTCGGCCTGACACGCTCGGGCGCGTTCGCGCAGTTACTGCAAGAGGGGCGGTGCGTCGCGCAGCACCGGCTCTTCGTCGAACGCTTCAAGGACCTGGAGTTTGCCGCACCGCAGATTAGCATGGCGGTGGAAAACGGCACGCTGACGCTGACCTCCGACGCGTTCGCGTGGGGGGTGTGCCTCGACGTGGACGGCGAGGCGCCGCTGGCGGACAACTGCTTCGATCTGATTCCCGGGCTGCCATACGCGCTGCCGTGGCCGGCGGAGTTGGGCGAGCCGCGGGTGGTGCGGCTCGGGAATCGGGACGCGGTGGCGCCGCGCAAGGAGGTTCGGTGATGGACACAGCTCGCGGTCTCATCCTCCTCGGGACGATAGTGCTGAGTCTGCTGGCGGCCGGCCTGGCCTCGGCCGAGGTGAAGCTGGCCAGCCCCTTCGGTGACCACATGGTGCTCCAGCGCGACCGGCCCGCCCCGGTGTGGGGCCAGGCCGCGCCGGGGGAGCGGGTGACCGTCACCCTCGGGGCGCAACAGGCGGCGGCCACGGCGGGCCGAGACGGGCGCTGGAAGGTATCGCTGCCGGCCCTGCCCGCAGGCGGCCCGCACACCTTGACCGTCGCGGGCAAGAAGACGGTCACCGTGAGTGACGTACTCGTGGGCGAAGTCTGGCTCGCCTCCGGCCAGTCCAACATGCACTTCGCGCTGGAGCGCACCACCAACGGCGCGCAGGAGGTGGCGGGGGCGGACGTCCCCACCCTCCGCTTCTTCCAGGTCGCGCAGGCGATGACCGTCGAACCGCAGTCCACCTGCCAGGGGAGATGGGCCGTGTGCAGCCCCGCGACGGCCGGCGCCTTCTCCGGCGTCGCCTACTTCTTCGCGCGCGACCTGCAGCGCCGCCTCGGCGTGCCGGTCGGCATCCTCCAGGCCACGTGGTCTGGAAGCCCTATCCAGCCCCTCATGGATCCCGCCGCCCTGGCCGGGAATCCCGCTTTCCGGCCGCTACGCGAGCACCTCGCGCGGGCGAAGAAGGACGCGAGCCTGCTCGAGGCCGAGGACTGGCCCTCCGTGCCCTCCAGTGTCTACAACGCGATGGTGCACCCGCTCATCCCCTACGCGCTCCGCGGCGCTATCTGGTATCAGGGCGAGGGCAATGTCGGCGAGGCCTACCGCTATCGGACGTTCTTCCCCGCGCTGATCCAGGGCTGGCGGCGGGCGTGGGGACAGGGCGACTTCCCCTTCCTCTTCGTGCAGTTAGTGAACGTCGGCCCGCCGCCGAGCCCGGAAGGGCCGGGGGAGAGTGAGCGGGCCGAACTGCGGGAGGCGCAGGCCACGGCGCTCTCCCTTCCCAACACCGGGATGGCCGTCGCGATAGACCTGGGCGAAGGGCGCGACCCCCATCCCCCGAACAAGCGGGACGTCGGGCGCCGCCTCGCGCTCCTCGCCGGGCACGCGGTGTACGGCTGGGAGGACGAATACTCCGGCCCGGTCTACCGGTCCATGCAGATCAAGGGGAACGCCGTTCGCCTCCGTTTTGATCACGCGGCCGACGGGATGTTTGCGAAGGGCGGCAAGCTGACCGGCTTCGGCGTTGCCGGCGCGGACCGCCATTTCCTGTGGGCCGACGCGGCCCTCGAGGGCGACGCCGTCGTCGTCTCCAGCCCGAAAGTGCCCGTCCCCGTGGCCGTCCGCTATGCCTGGGGCGAGAATCCGCCGTGCACCCTGTACAACGCCGCCGGCCTGCCCGCGGCCCCGTTCCGAACCGATGACTGGCCGGGAGAGACGTGGCCGAAGTGACGACGGGCTTCGGGAGAAGATGATGTTACCTGATGGCGCGGCCGAGAAGCTGACTGAGGAACTGACCGCGTACGCGCGTTTGCAGGGCGTGGATCTCGTCGGGTGCACGACGCCGCGGCCGTTCACGGTAGGCGACCGCGCGGAGCCGGTCACCCCGGAGCAGCACCTGCCCGGCGTACGCTCCATTGTCATGGCCGCCTGCTATTCCTACGGGTCCGAGGCCTATCGGCCCTCCGAGCCGGGGCGACCCCGCGGCCGGTTGGGTCCGTACACGCGCCTCGAGGCACCGACGTACCGCCACCTCCAGCACGTGCTGACGAGCTTCCTCACGGAAAGAGACTACCAGGTCGTCCCCGCGCACGAACTCCCGAACAAGGCCCTGGCTGTCCGAACCGGAATCGTCTCCTACGGGAAGAACTGCATCGTGCATGCTGACGGGCTGGGCTCCTATCTCACCCTGTCCGGCGTGCTCACGGACGCGGAACTCGCCTGTCGCGACCGCGCCATCGAGAGCACCGATTGCCCGGAGGACTGCCGGGAATGCGTAGAGGCCTGCCCGACCGGCGCGCTCGCCACGCCGTTCCGGCTGGCGCGGCAGAAGTGCATCTGCTCCTACCTGTGGGGTGATCCCCTCCCGCGCGAGCACCGGGAGGCTGTGGGCGACCGCCTGTTCCGATGCGAGGCCTGCCAGCAGGCCTGCCCGCGCAACCAGAGACTCGTGCCGCGGGCCCACTTCCCGGCCCCACCCCAGCGAGGGGAGGACTCGCCCGAGTTGATCCCCCTCCTGCTCGGAGACGAGCGCTACTACCAGGAAGCCATCCCGAGCTTCACCCAAGAGGCCGGCCTCGACACCCTCCGTCGCAACGCCGCGGTCGCGGCCGGCAACGGCGGCGATCCCGCCACCGTGCCCGCCCTCCTCACGTGCCTGGATTCGGCCCACACGCTCACTCGCATCGCCGCCGCGTGGGCGCTGGGACGACTGGCAGGCCCGGAGGCGCGGCGCGCGCTGTCCTCGCGATGGCCCCGGGAGGAGGACGCCGAGGTCCGCGAGGAGATCGAGATCGCCCTCCGTAGCTGACGGCCGAACCGCACCACGACGCCCCTTCCGGTCCAAGGACTCTCTCCTCCCAGAAGCGAACCAAGGGGTCGGGCGGTACCTATGTCCGACCTGGCCCGCATGCTCATCAACCTGTTCGTGCTCTACGCCGCGGCCCGGCTCGCGGGCGCGCTGTTCGAGCGGCTGCAGCAGCCGGCCGTCGTGGGCGAGCTGTTGGCCGGCGTGGTGGTCGGGCCGCACGCGCTGAACCTGCTGCTCCGCTCCCCGGCCCTGACCGCGTTCAACAACCTCTTCGCAGACCTCGGCATCGTCTTCCTGCTCTTCGTCGTTGGGCTGCAGACCGAGCCGGCCAGTCTGTGGCGGGTGGGACGCGACGCGCTGCGGGTGAGCGTGCTCGGGGTGAGCGTATCCTTCGGCCTCGGCTACCTGCTCATGCGGGCCTGGCACTATCCCCTGCTCCCGTCGCTCTTCCTTGCCACTGCGCTCTCCGCCACCAGCGTCGCCATCACCGCGCGGGTGCTCAAGGACATGCGGGCGCTGGGGGCGCGGGTGGCAAACGTGATCGTGGGCGCGGCCGTGCTCGACGACGTCATCGGCATTCTCGTGCTGACCGTTGTGGCCGCAATGGCCGCCGGCGCTTCGGTAGGCAGCAACCTTCTTTTGCTGCTCCTTGAGGCCGGCGCGTTCGTGGTGCTGACCATCTTCCTCGGCCGACCCGCGGTGCATCGCCTCGCGCCCCGCATGGCGCGCGCGGACGCGGCCCGCGACCCGGTGTTCGCACTCGCGGTGACGCTCTGCTTCGCCTTCTCCGCGCTCGCGGAGGTGATCGGCCTGGCCGCGATCATCGGAGCCTTCTTTGCCGGGATCATCTTTGCCGAGACGAGGGAAGCCCCCCGGTTGCGCACTTCCATGGAGCCGATCTACGAGCTACTCGTGCCCATCTTTTTCGTGCTGATGGGCGCTCAGGTGAACCTGCACGCGCTGGGAACCGGAACGCTCCTCGGGCTGGGGTTGCTGGTGGCGGGGGCCGCAGCCTTGGGGAAGATCGGTGGGTGCGGTCTCGGCGCGCTGCCGATGGGGAGAACGCAGGCGCTGACCGTCGGAGTAGGGATGATGCCCCGCGGAGAGGTGGCCGTCGTCGTCGCCTCCGTCGGACTGGGGCGCGGCATTGTGAGCCCGGACGTGTATTCCATCATCGTCCTGATGTGTGTCCTCACCACCATCGTCACCCCGCCGCTGCTGCGGCCGCTGCTTCTCGCCCGCAAGGAGGAAGTGGTGGAAGAGGGGCCGGGGATGGAGGGGAGGCCGTAACCCGGCGGAGCGCCATGCACGTTCTGATCCGAGGGCTGCTGGACGTGCTCTTCCCGCCGCGCTGTCAGGCCTGCGGGCGGCTGCGTCGCGATCCGATCTGCCCGGAGTGTCGCGCCGGCGTCCTCATGGTCGGGCCGCCCCTGTGCGCGGTGTGCGGTCAGCCGTTCGACCCGAGCGCCCAGGGCGCGCCGGACTGCGCCGACTGCCGGGAGGCGAAGGGGAGGCCCTACTCGGTGGCCCGGAGCGCGGCCTCCTACGAGGGCCCGCTGGTGCCACTCATCTGGGAGTTCAAGTACGGCTGCCAGATGGTGCTGGCGGGGCCGCTGGGTATGGTGATGGTGGAGGCCCTCGCGGCCGGCGCGGCCGACCTGGAGCCGGCTTCACTGGACGTGGTGTGCCCGGTGCCGCTGCATCGCTCCCGCCTCCACGAGCGTGGCTTCAACCAGTCGCGGCTCCTGGCCGAGCCTGTCGCGGCGGCCATCGGCAAGCCGGTGGCGGAGCTGCTGGAGCGCACGCGCCCGACGCGGCCGCAGGTGGACCTGCCGCGGGAGTCCCGCGCGGCCAACGTGCGCGGGGCCTTCGCGGCCCGCGCGGAGGCCGAAGTCACCGGGCGCCGGGTGCTGTTGGTGGACGATCTGTTCACCACCGGGTCCACCATCGGCGAGTGCGTTCGCGCCCTCCAGCGCGCGGGCGCGGCGGAAGTGCGCGTGTTCACCCTCGCTCGCCCGGTTCCACTGTGGCGCCGGCCGGCCGTGGACGCGCGCGACGCGCAGGAAATGCAGGCGGTCTGAGCCGCAGGGATGCAGATGGAGCGTCGCCAGATCAAAGTGAACGGCACCGTGCAAGGGGTGGGCTTCCGCCCCTTCGTCTACCGGCTGGCCACCGAACTGGGGGTCGCGGGATCGGTGCAGAACACCGCCGCCGGAGTGGTGATCGAGGTCGGCGGCCCGGCGGCGCGACTGGCCGAGTTCGTGAAGCGTCTTCGCACAGAGGCGCCGCCGCTCTCCCGCATCACCTCCGTGGAAGTGCACGAGCTTCCACCGGCCGAGGTGAAGGGCTTCCGCATCATCGAGAGCGAGCCGGGTCAGCGGCCCACCGCGCTCATCCCGCCGGACGTGGCGCTCTGCGCGGACTGCGCGCGGGAGCTGGGCGACCCCGGGGACCGGCGCTTCGGCTACCCCTTCACCAACTGCACCAACTGCGGGCCGCGCTTCAGCATCGTCACCGGCATTCCCTACGATCGGCCGCAGACGACGATGGCCGCCTTCCCCATGTGCGCGGACTGCGCGGCCGAATATCGCGACCCCGCGGACCGGCGCTTCCACGCGGAGCCGGTCGCCTGTCCCGCGTGCGGCCCGGAGCTGTTCCTCGACGGCGCGCCGGCACGTGATGCGCTCGCGACGGTGGCGCAGTGGCTGCACGAGGGGAAGGTGATCGCGCTCAAGGGGTTGGGTGGGTATCACCTCGCCTGTGACGCGAGGAACGCGCAGGCCGTGGAAACACTGCGCACGCGCAAGGGCCGCGGCGAGAAGCCCTTCGCAGTGATGGTGCGCGATGTGGAGGAAGCGCGCCGGATTGCGGAGGTGAGCGCGCCCGCGGCGGCCCTGCTCGCCTCGCCGGAGAGTCCGATCGTGATTCTCCCTGCGCGAAACGGAGGCGGTTTGGCGCCCGGGATCGCGCCCCGGCAGGAGACGGTGGGCGTGATGCTCCCCTACACGCCGCTGCACCGGCTGCTTCTCGGCCTCTCACCCCCGACGCTGGTGATGACCAGCGGCAACCTGGCCGAGGAGCCGATCATCCATACCGACGCGGAGGCGCGGGAGAAGCTCGGGCCCATCGCCGACCACTTCCTCTCCCACAACCGCGAGATCGCGGTGCCCTGCGACGACTCGGTGGTGCGTGTCGCTGGCGACCTGATGATTCCGATGCGCCGTGCCCGGGGCTACGTGCCGCGCGTGATTCCGGCGGGGATCGTCGGACCGCCCGTGCTCGCCGTCGGTGGCTATCACAAGGACACGTTCTGCCTCCTGCGCGGGGGCGAGGCCATCCTCAGTCAGCACCTTGGCGACCTGGATTCGGTGGAGGTACTGGAGTACTTCGACCGCGCGGTGGCGCATTTCTCGCGGCTCTTTGAAGTGCAGCCCCAGGTGATCGCGCACGACCTGCACCCGGGGTATCTCTCGACGCGGTATGCGCTGGAGATGGGGCAGGCTAAAGCCTGCCCTACGGTGGGGGTGCAGCATCACCACGCACACGTGGTGTCGGTGATGGCGGAGGCGGGGGTGGCGGGGCCGGTAATCGGGATTTCATACGACGGCACCGGCTACGGCGAAGATGGGACGGTGTGGGGCGGGGAGATTCTGCTGGCGGATCGGAGGGAGTATCGGCGAGTCGGGCACCTGCTTCCCGTGCCGCTGCCGGGAGGGGAGGCGGCGATTCAGCATCCGGAGCGAATGGCCTTGAGTCACTTGCTCTCGGCCTTCGAGACGGAGGCGGCAGAGCGGGTGGCGTGCGAGTTGATGCCGGCCTTTGCGGCCAGTGAGGCCCACTTGGTCGCGCGGCAGATCGCCCGCGGGATCAACAGCCCGCTGACCTCCAGCATGGGGCGGCTGTTCGACGCGGTGGGGGCGCTGCTAGGGGCGAGTCTCGCGGTAACCTACGAGGGGCAGCCGGCGATGGAACTGGAGGCGATGGCGGCCGACGTCGGCCCCGCGGAGCCCTACCCGTATGCTATTGTAGAGGGGGTGATTGATCCGCGGCCGCTGGTGCGGGCCATTGTTGCGGACCTGCAAACCGGAGTGCCACGCGGTGAGATCGCCGCGCGGTTCCACGAGACGGTGGCGGCCTTTACGGTCGAAGCCTGCCGGCAGTTGCGCGAGGCCGGCGCGCCCGCGGAGGTCGCGCTCTCCGGCGGCGTGATGCAGAACGCGCGGTTGGTGCGGCGGTTGGTGAGAAGACTGGAGGAAGAGGAATTCCGTGTCTATCTTCATAGAGAAGTACCACCCAATGACGGGGGGTTGAGTCTGGGGCAGGCGGTGGTGGCAGCGGCGAGAAACAGGGAACGAACACATGGAGATCATTGACGCGCATTCGCACCTGTACTATCCCGGCGAATACTTCGCACACAGCCTATTCCCGACCTTCGAGGACCGGGTCCGCACCCTGCGCGAGGCCGGGGTGAGCAGAGCGCTTGCCTCGCGCAACGAGTCCGTGGCCGACCGCTCGTACGAGGAGCTTTGGGAGTCAAACAAGCGCATAGCCAAAGCCTGCGAGGCCTCCGAGGGGTTGTACTTCCCCTCCGCGCTCATCCAGCCCGAGGACGACCGCGCCTGTGAGTTGCTTCGCCGGTGTCGCGAGGAACTGGGAATGCGCTTCATGGGGGAGATGTTTGAGGACGTCCTCGGTCATACCTGGGGCACGCCTCGTTACTACAAGTTGATAGAATGCGCGATTGACCTGCGCGTCGTGCCGTTGATCCACTGCAGAGACGCGGTGGTGGTAGACATCGGCACCCGCTACCCGGAAGGTCGCTTCATCATCGCTCACCTGCGCATTGACGGGGGAAGCGAAGGACGCCTGGAGGCGCTGGCACCCTACCCCAATCTCTGCATGGATATCTCGGGAAGCGCCGTTGCTTCCGCGAGCCTAATCCGAGAGGCGATACAGGGCCTGGGGGTGGAACGGGTGTTGTTCGGAAGCGACATGGGGGCGGTGGATCCGGTCATCGCGGCCATGTGCGTGAAGCGCTCAGGTCTGAGCGAAGAGGACCAGAGGAAGGTGTTCGCGGAGAACTTCAAGTCGTTGTGGGAATGGACGGGGGGCGCGTGAGGAGCGGACGAGTATGTGTTTAGCCGTGCCGATGAAAGTGATGACAATCTCGGGTCCAGTCGCCGAGGTCGAAGACCGCGGCGTGCGGCGAGCCGTGCGGGTGGACCTGATTGACGCGGTGGCCGTGGGCGACTACGTAATCGTGCACGCCGGAATTGCCATCGAGAAGTTGGATCAGGTGGAAGCGGAGGAGACGTTGCGACTGCTGGAGCAGATGCTGAGTGCACCTGAACGACCTGCGGGACCCTGAGCTGGTGCAGGGGCTGGCGGCGCGGCTGCGCGCGAGGCCGGCCCCGCCCGCGACGCTGATGGAGGTGTGCGGCACGCACACCGTTACCATCGCGCGCTACGGGCTGCGCCAGGCCCTGCCCGAGGGAGTGCGGCTCATCTCCGGGCCGGGCTGCCCGGTGTGCGTCACCCCGCAGGCGCAGATAGATCACTTCCTCGCGTTGGGCCGATTGCCGAACGTCGTGCTTGCCACCTTTGGGGACATGCTGCGCGTGCCGGGATCGGAGCGCACCCTCGAACAGGCACGGGCGGAGGGAACGGAGGTGCTCATCACCTACTCGCCTCTCGACGCGGTAGCCGCGGCCGAAGGCCACCCGGAGCGAGAGGTGATCTTCTTCGGCATCGGCTTCGAAACCACCGCGCCCGCGGTCGCGTTGGCGATTCAGGAAGCGAAGACGCGCGGCCTGCCCAACTTCTCCGTGCTCAGCGCGCACAAGCTCATCCCGCCCGCGCTCGCCGCCCTCATCGCCTCCGACGTCCGGGTGGATGGATTCCTCTGTCCCGGGCACGTCAGCGTCATCATCGGCGCGAACGCCTATCGGCCCACAGTGGCGGCCGGGAAGCCGTGTGTGGTAGTCGGCTTCGAGCCCGCGGATATCCTGCGCGGGGTGAAGATGCTCCTGGATCAGATCGCCGAGGGCCGCGCGGAGGTCGAAGTCGAGTACTCCCGCGCGGTGCGGCCGGAGGGGAATCGCAAGGCCCAGGAACTGATGGCACAGACCTTCCGCGTCGTGGACGCGGGCTGGCGCGGCATTGGAACCATCCCCGCCAGCGGGCTGGACCTGGCCGAGGATCTCGCCGAGTTCGACGCCGCGCGGCGGTTCACGGTAGACCTGCCGCCCGCGCGTGAGCCGCAGGGGTGTCGCTGCGGCGACGTGCTGCGCGGCGCCATCGAGCCGCATGACTGCCCGCTCTTTGGCACGGCCTGCACCCCCGCGCATCCCGTCGGCGCGTGCATGGTGTCGAGCGAGGGCGCGTGCCAGGCGCACTATCGCTATCGGAGCACGGAGAACGGCGCGTGAGCGAGGACCGAATCCTGCTGTCCCACGGCGACGGCGGCCAGCGCATGGCCGAGCTGATCGAGCGCGTGTTTCTTACCCACCTCGGTCCCAGCGAACCGCCGGGCGATGACGCCGCCCGCCTCTCGGCCCCGGCCGAGCTGGCCTTCACCACCGATGCCTTCGTGGTGGACCCGATCTTCTTTCCCGGAGGCGACATCGGCAAGCTGGCGATTTGCGGCACGGTGAATGATCTTGCGACCGCGGGCGCGAGGCCGCTCGCGCTCAGCGCCTCTTTCATTCTCGAGGAGGGGCTGCCGCTTGCCGACCTGGAGCGCATCGTGGTCTCCATGGCCGCGGCCGCGGCGGAGGCGGAGGTGCGCGTCATCACGGGGGATACAAAGGTGGTGCCGCGGGGGAGCGCGGACCGGCTGTTCATCTCCACTTCCGGGATCGGCGCGATCCCGGTCGGCGTCGCGGTCTCCGGCGCGAGCGCGCGGCCCGGGGACGTAGTGCTGCTCTCAGGCGCCTTGGGCGATCACGGCCTGGCCGTGCTGTCCTGCCGCGAGGGCCTGGAGTTCGCCTCCCCTATCGTGAGCGACTGTGCGCCCCTCGCCGGGATGGTGCAGGACCTGCTCGCCGCCGCGCCCGGGGTGCGGGCCCTGCGCGATCCGACCCGGGGCGGCCTGGCCTCTACCCTCAACGAATTCGCCCGCCAGTCCGGCGTCACCATCGAGGTGGAAGAGCGGGCCGTGCCGGTGCACCCCGAGGTCGCGGCCGCCTGCGACCTGCTCGGCCTCGATCCGCTCTACGCGGCGAACGAGGGGAAGATGGTCGTCATCCTCCCGCCGGAGCAGGCCCAGGCCGCGTTCGCCGCGCTCCGCGCGCATCGGTACGGTCGTGAGGCGGCGGCCATCGGCCGCGTGCAGGAGGGCGCGCCGCGGGTGCTCCTCCGCACCGCCCTCGGCTCCCACCGCCTCCTCGACCGGCACGTCGGGGAGCAGATGCCGCGGATCTGCTGAACTCGGGTCTTAGTGCACGATCAACACCGGGCACGGGGCGTGGTGGCTGACCTTGTCGCTGACGCTGCCGAGGAAGAAGCCGCTCACCTCGCTCAGACCCCGGCTGCCCATGACGATCAGTTCGTAGGCGCCCTCTTCCGCGATCCGGCAGATGGTCTCGGCCGGGTGGCCCACCACGATCAGCTCCGTCACCCGGTCGGCCGGCAGGTCGAGGGTCGCCCGCGCGACGCGCACCGCCTCTTGCGCCGCCTCCTCAAGAGCCGCCAGCGCGGCCTCCGAGGCCACCATGCCCACCGCGCCGGGAGCGACGAGCCATCCCCCGGGGAGCTGCTGAACGTGCAGCAGCGTCACTCGCGACTCGAATCGGCGCGCCATCTCCGCCGCCACGCCGGCCGCCTTTAGCGCGGCCTGTGATCCGTCCACCGGCACCAGCATCTTCGCGAACATGAGGTTCCTCCTTGTCAGTCAGCGGCCGCCGCGGCGGGCGCGCGGCGGAGGTGGCGGGGCGCATGCAGCAGCAGCACCAGCGGCAGGGCGACGATGAACAACACCCCGACGAGGTAGAACGCGTAGTCAAAGGCCATCACCGCGGCCTGCTGCTGCACCATACCGTTCAGCAGCGCCAGCGCCTTCTGGTTCGCCACGTTTGTCGGGAAGCCGTGCAACTGAGAGAGGCCCTGGCTGATCGCCTGGTATCGCCACGCGAACTGCGCGTTGAACGGGCTGAGGTGGCGGCCGAGGTGCACCGCGGCGAATCGCTGCCGGTTCTCCAGCAGCGTCGCGATGATGGCGATCCCGAAGCTCCCCCCCAACTGGCGGATCAGGTTGTAGAGCGCGGTGGCGTTGGTCAGCCTCGGCCGGGGCACCGTGGCGAGCGCGGCCGTAGACAGCGAGACGAAGATGAACGAGAAGGCCAGCCCCTGCCACATCTGCGGCACGATCAGCCCCACGTAGCTCGTGTCCAGGTTCAGGCCGGCCAGCATGAACGTCGAGACCGCCGACAGGGCCAGCCCCGCCCCCACCATGAGGCGTGGGCCCAGCCGGTTGTACAGCCGCCCCGCGATGGGCATGCCAACCATCATCACCAGGGAGCGCGGCATCATCGCCCACCCCGACTGCAAGGCGTCATACCCCAGCAACTCCTGCATGAACAGCGGCAGCAGGAACAGGCTTCCGAACAGCGCCAGTCCGAGCAGCCCGCCCAGCATCGTGCCCGAGGTGAAGCCCGCGTCCTTCATGACGGAGAGATCCACAGCCGGGTTGCGGGCCCGCACTTCCCAGATGATGAAGGCGAGCAGCGCGGCCGCGGACACGACCGTGAGCACGACGATAAACGTGGAATCGAACCACTCGTCGTTCTGCCCCTCGGAGAGCACGGTCTGCAGCGCGGCCAGCCCCACCACCAGCAGCCCGATGCCCACGCCGTCCATGCTCGCCGCGCGCTGGCGGGCGAAGTAGGGAGGGTCGTGCAGGAACTGGGAGGCCATGAATACCGCCATCGCGCCGATGGGGACGTTGATGTAGAAGATCCACGGCCACCCGTAGTTGTCCGTCAGCCAGCCACCCAGGGTGGGCCCGATGGCCGGGCCGAGCAGGATGGCGATCCCGAAGAAGCCCATCGCCATGGCCTGCTCGTGGGGCGGGAAGGACTCGCGGAGCACGGCCTGTGCGATCGGCTGCATCAGCCCCGCTCCGAGGCCTTGGAGGATGCGGAAGAACACCAGCATGGGGAGGGAGTGCGACAGCCCGCAGCACACGGAGGCGGCGACGAAGACGAACAGCGACACGAGATAGAGCCGCTTGCGGCCGATGACCGAGGCCACCCACGCGGTCAGCGGCAGGATCACCACCACCGCCACCAGGTACCCGGTCGCCACCCAACTGATCTCGGTCAGCGTCGCCCCGAGGCTGGCGCGGATGCTGGGGAGCGCGACGTTGATGATACTCATGTCAATCGCGCCCATCAGCGTGCCCACGACCACGGACACGACGATGAGGAGACGCTCCAGACCGGCCGGATAGGTGTGTGTGTCCGCGTGGGGTGCGGGCGCAGGCTCCGCCATCGTCTCGCTACTTGCTCTGTCCGACGTCCACGGTCGCGATCACGTTCATCCCCGCGCGCAGGGGGTACTGCGCCGAGCCGCGGTCTATCACGATGCGCACCGGAATGCGCTGCACCACTTTGGTGAAGTTCCCGGTCGCGTTCTCCGGCGGGAGCAAGCTGAATACCGAGCCGGTGCCGGGGCTCAGGAACTCCACGTGGCCGCGGAACGTGACCCCCGGATAGGCGTCCACGGTGAAGGTCGCGGGCTGATCCGGGCGCATCTTCGCCAACTGCGTTTCCTTGAAGTTCGCGGTGACGTACGCGCCGCCCGCCGGCACCACCGCGAAGAGAGGCTGCCCCGCCTGGACGTACTGCCCGCGTTCGACGTTCTTCTGGGCCACGATCCCGTCCACCGGGGCGAGGATCTTGGTGTAGGCGAGGTTGAGCCGGGCCTGCTCCAGCTTCGCCCTGGCGGCCGCGACGTTGGCCCCGGCACTCTTCGCCTCCGAGCGACTCACCGCGACCTTTTCGGGGCTGACCTGCGCGGACTGCTCCGCCGCCTGCGCCTGTCCCACCCCGGCCTGCGCCTGCCCGACGCCCGCCTTTGCCTGCCCCACCGCGGCCTGGGCCTGCGCCACTGCGGCCTGCGCCTGACGCTCCCGCGCCTGGCCCTGCGCCACCGCGGACTGTGCGGAACTCAGGCGGGCCTGCGCCGCCTCCAGGTTGGCCTGCGCGGTGGTCGCGGCGGCGTCCGTCTGGTCTGCTTGCTGGCGGCTGATGGCTCCTTTAGCAATCAGCGCGCGGTTCCGCTCCGCGTCCTTCTCCGCCTGCTGCGCCTGTGCCCGCGCGGCCGTGACTGCCGCCTGCGTCGCTCCCACCTCTCTCTCCGCCATCTCCCGCGAGGCCGTGGCCGCCTGTGCCGCGCGTTCGCTGGCCGTGACCTGGGCCTCGGCCGCCGCCTGGGCCGCCTGGGCCGCGGCCACTCCCCCTTGCGCGGCCGATACCCCGGCCGCGGCCTGCGAGATCCCCGCGCCCCCCGTCCGCTCCGTCACCGTCACCGTCCCCCCCGCTGCCTGCGCCCCGCTCACCGCTTGCTCGTAGGCCGCCTGCGCCTGGTCCAGAGCCACCTGATAGTCGCGCGGATCTATCACCGCGAGCACCTGGCCCCTCCTCACCGGCGTTCCCTCATCCACCCCCACCGTGAGGATGTGCCCCGCAATCCGCGGGCTGATGGAGTAGATGTCCGAGGCCACCTGCGCGTCGTCCGTGCTCACGTGCGTCTGACTGTAGCGCCACCACCGCAAACCGAAAACGCCGCCCACGAGTACCACGACGAGCGCCGCTGTCCACACCCACCGGTTCCGCGCCCGGGCCGGTTCCGGCACGGCTGGGGTGCGACTCTCCGCCGGCTGATTCCCTGTGCCACCCGGGGTCGGATTATCCACGTTTCTCATCCCCTGCCACGTTCGATCGCTCCCCGCCCACCCCCCGTTCGAAGGCGCCCAACTCCACTTCCGCGGTGAGCGCGTCCTTCCGCCCATCCCATGACAATACCCCACCGACCCGGTGGAAGCGTAGTTCGCATTCGCCCACGCGTACGCACAGTACGCGCCCCGCGCCCCCCTCGCCTCCCTCGCGAATCAGGGCCGTCTCGGGCACCCCCTCCGTGGACAGCACGTGCAGGAACAGGTCCTCCGCTTGCGCCTCGGCCGGCTTCACCTCCACCCGCCAGCGCCGAGAGAACTCGCTGTGGTGGTTTCGCGGGGCCTCGAACTCCACTCCCCGATAGCCATACCCCTCGGCCTTCTCGATGCTCGCCCGCTCCGGCAGGAGCGTCTGCATCGTCAGCCGGCCCGGGCCGTTCGTGACCGTCACCACGTGCCCCGCGATCTCCGGCTCCTGCTGCATGTGCAGCAACCACGTCTTCTCGTACTCCGGCTTCACCACCTCCACGCGGTCGAAGATGACGAAGGTGTGCGGCCGGAGGAAGACGATCTGGCGAATCCAGGAGCGCAGCTTCTCCGGCCCGTAGGCCGCCGTCCCGTCCCCCGCCACGTACAGGTATTCCGGCCGGCTTTGGTAGGCGATGATCCTGCCCCGCTGGTACTCCGGGTGCGACTTCCACTCCTCCAGCGAGTAGCTCACCCAGTCCCACCGCTTCGCCTGCCCCCCGTCGTTCTCCGTCTTCGTCCCGCCGCCATCCCGCATGCGGGTCCAGCTCTCGCCGGGCAGATGCACCAGCAGGCTGTTATGTGCGATGGTGCGGACGTACCAGTTCAGCGCGTGCGGCCCGCCCCACCGGTACTCGCCGCTCTCGGTGAGCAGCGGCTCGCCGCGGAAGACCTCGAAGTGGTTCACGTCATAGTGCTGGTGCGCGGAGAAGTACGGGCCGCACTCGAAGCGGAACCACGTGGCCTCCGGCGACCAGTCGCTGCGCGCGTACACCTTCCCCACCCCCGCCGCGAGGTGCGCCGTCGGCACCGTCTCCATCGGCAGCGGCTCCTCGGCCGGCTCCTCGTAGAGGAAGTTGGGGAGGCGCGCCGCGGGCAGCGGCCCGGCCGCGCGCTGGTTGGCCACGGCTCGCGCCAGTGGCGAGCCGCGGAAGTACTGCGCGAGCACGGTGCGCGCGTGCCGCACCGATTCGTCGCCCCACCAGTACGCGTCCCCGCCGTCGCCCTCCTCCGGGAAGCGCTCGGTGCCATCGGCGCGCGGCGTGGGATAGGACTGCGCGAGGTCGTAGGCCAGCCGCTGATAGAAGAAGGACGGCGCCTTCTGGAAGCCGTCGTAGCCCTCCACCCGCCGCGCCAGCTCCAAGGCCTCCACGAGGTGCCAGACACAGTGGCGCTGGTACCAGCCGCACTCCGTCCACCCACCGCCCGCGCCGAACTCCACCAGCACCGGCAGGACGTCGACTTCGTACAGCTTGCGGAGCGTGTAGTCGCGGAACTCCCGGGCGCGCGGGTTCTCGCCCCAGGTGGCATAGGCGCACCGAACGTAGCAGAGGATCTTGGAGAGGCAGGAGTTGTGGAACGGACTCTCGTCGTCGCGGAAGGTTTCCAGGTGCGGGTTGAGCCACGCGATCATCCGCTGCCGGTCGGCCGGCGAAATGCGCTCGAAGAACAGGTCGTAGACCAGCGCGACGTCCGTCATCCACACCCACGAGTGCTGGTGAAGGTTGGTCACACCGCGCGCGACGCGCTCCAGGGCCGCGTTGACAAAGGCCTCGATCCATACCGTCGGCAGCCCCTCCACCTGCCGCACGATTCCGGCCGAGAAGGCCGCCGTCTGGAACACCTCGAAGCTGTGCCGCGCGGGGTCGGCCGCCATCGCCCTCTTGATGTCACCCGCGGTGGCGATGGTCTCGTCGTTGCGAATGGCGGAGTAGAGTTGCGGCTTCGCCTTCGCCTGATGGTGCACGTATCCCGCCGGCCCGAGCAGCCGTGGATGCTGCAAGAACACGTTCGCCCACGCGCCGTTCGCGACCAGCGGCGCGGGCTCGGGGATGGCGGACCCGGCGCGGGAACTCATGGCTCTCTCCCGTAAGCGGACCGCCGCGCCCCACGGCGGCGGTCCCTGCTCACTCCTATTCCGCGCCCCCCGCCGCGTTCCTTGCAGCGATGTCGCAGACCTCGCGACTGAGCCCCTTCCCTCCGCCTCTCGCCTCTTCGCCTCTCGGCCGTTCCCCCTCCCTGCTTCCTGCTCCCCCCTCCCTGCCTGTCTTACTCCGACGGCATCCAGTGCGCGTCCTTCCCCCACCACTTCACATTGCACCCCACGGATCGCGTCCGGGGAACGCGCACCGGCTTCCCGGCCAGCACCTCATCCAGGGCCGCGCGCAGGTCGTGCCGCGTCACCTTCGCCGGCTCGTCCGGGTTGTCGTCAATGCGCCCGTGATAGAGGAGAGTGCGCTCCCGCCCGAAGACGAAGGCCTCCGGCGTCCGCCCCGCCTTCAGCGCGCGCATCGTCTCCTGGGTGTCGTCCCGCAGGTAGGGGAAGTTGAACTTCTTCTCCTTCGCCCGCTGCACCATGTGCGGGAAGTCATCCGTCGGGTGCCCGTCGGTCTCGTTGCCGTTGATCGCGATGAACTGCACGCCCTTGCCCGCGTAGTCGGCCTGCAACTGCACCAGGCGATCCTCGTACTGCACCACCGTCGGGCAGTGGTTGCAGCTCACCACCACCACGACCACCGGCTTGTCGGCGTAGTCCGTAAGGCTGTGCGTCTTCCCGTCCGTGCCCTTCAGGGTGAAGGCCGGGGCCGCCGCCCCGAGATCGAGTAGAAAGGCCATCAGCGTTCCTCCTTGGTGGTGTCCTCCGGCTCGGCCGCGACGAAGATCCCGCACTCGCACTCCCCGTCGCGGGCGATGTCCGCCGGGTGCTGCGGGCAGGGACAGAGATTGGCCCGGTCGCGGGCGGGGTCTCCGGTCACCTCCCGGCAGGGGCAATAGGCCCGGCCGTAGCGCGCCAGGTTTCGCGCCAACCCCGCCACCACGTGCTCGACCGTGACCGCGTCGGGGTTGAGGCGGTACCGGCCGCGCGCGACGTAGCTGTTCACCATACGTTCTACGCGGGCGCGGGCCTTCTGCCGCTGCCCTTCGTCTGTCTGCCGTTCGGGGGACATGTTGCCGCGATGGTAGCGGTCTGCTCCGACTCCGTCAAGCGTTGACGCGCCCGCGGCCATGTCCCTGGATTGCGCCCCCCCTCTCTTGACGACGCACCGCCTTTCCCCTATTATCATGCAGCCGCGTGTCCCAGGAGCGCACGCGCGGGAGTGAGTAGAGATGCGATTGCGCACAGACATACAAGAAAGCGGGGCATCATTCCCATAGCACAGTGCGCACGCGCGTCTGGCCGTACCTTGTAAGTTGACCACATTCGAGAGCCGCGGCGCCTGCCAAGCCCGTGGCTCTCTTCTTTGTTTCCCCGGCCGTCTCGGCCCGCCGCGGGCCCGCAGCCGTCCTGCTCTCCCCAGGAGTAGAGATATGACCGCCACCACGGCGCCCCTCATCGCCGACAACCTCACCAAGACATTTCGACGCAAGCTCCGCCGCCGGGAGAAGGTGGCTGGGAAGTCGCGCCGCGTCAGCGCGCTCTCCGCAGTGAGCCTGGAACTCCGGCCCGGGGAGATCTACGGGCTGCTGGGGCCGAACGGCTCCGGTAAGTCCACCCTGGTGCGCATCGTCTCCACGCTGCTGCTGCCGGACGAAGGCTGCGCCGCCGTCTTCGGGCGGGACGTGGTGCGGGAGGCGATCCACGTGCGCCGCCTGGTGAACCGCGTCTCCGTGGAGGCGGCCTTCTTCAAGAAGCTCTCCGCCGCCGAGAACCTGCTCTACACCGCCCGGCTCTACGGGATGGACGCGCGGGAGGCCATGCCCAAGGCGCGGACCTTCCTGGGGAGCATCGGCTTCCCCATGGACCGCCTCCACGATTCCATGGAGGACCTCTCCCGCGGCCAGCAGCAGAAGGTGGCGATCGTGCGCGGCCTCTTCACCTCCCCCGTCCTGCTCCTCCTCGACGAGCCGACTACCGGCCTCGATCCGCAGTCCAAGCGCGAAGTGGACGCCTTCATCCGCGCGGTGGTCGAGCAGCACGACGCCACGGTGCTGCTGACCACTCACGACATGGAGGAGGCCGACCGCCTCTGCCATCGCATCGGCATTATGTCCGACGGCAAGCTGGTCGCAGAAGGGACCCCGGCCGAACTGAAGGCCCGGGTGCAGACCGAGGAGAAGCCCGCGCCCACCCTCGAGGACGTGTTCCTCGCCCTCACCGGCAAGTCCCTCGCCGACGCGGACAAGAAGGAGGACGAGTAATGCGCGCCACCATCGAAACCGCGCGCGTCGCCGCGCGCCCCATCCACGCCTTCGTCGGGCGTAGCTTCTCCCTCACCCTCCGCTACTGGGGATGGGAAGTCACCTGGATGTTCTATTCCATCGCCATGGTGCTCGCCATCGGGTTCCTCGCGGTGGGCGTGGGACAGGTCAGCGGCCAGACCGTGCCCACCGACAAGGTGCTGGTGTACCTGCTCACTGGCTCACTTCTCTGGCAATACCTCGCCCAGCTCTTCTGGGAGACGAGCAACGTCATGTCCTTCGAGCGCTGGGAGGGGACGATCGAGTACACCTTCATGGCCCCGGTCTCCCGGGTCACGTACTTGCTGGGGATGAGCGCCTTCTCGACCCTCTACTCCGCGGTGCGGCTGCTCCTCCTCGTCGGCGTCTGCCTGCTCGTGTTCCACCTCCGGCTCACCAACGCAAACCTGTGGAGCGCGGCCCTCATCCTCGGCATCTCCAGTTTCTCGCTGATGGGGCTGGGGCTGATGGCCGCCTCGCTCCCGCTCATCTACACCGAGCGCGGCACGCAGATGACCAGCGTGATCGAGGCAACCCTCCTCATGATCAGCGGCGTCTACTACCCCATCTCCGTGCTCCCGAAGTGGCTGCAGTTCTTCTCTCAGTTCTCGCCCATGACCTATACGCTGCACGGAATGAGGAAGGCCATGCTGGAGGGCGCGACCGTGCCGCAACTGTGGGGCGATATCCTCCCCCTCACTATCACCGCCATCGTTCTCGTCCCGCTGGGCCTGCGCGTCTTCGCCTGGACGGAGGCCTACTGCAAGAGGCACGGGAAGCTGAAGAGGAGTGGGTAGGGGGGGCGACACCCTCTGCGCCGGCCGCGGTCACTCACCGCGGCCGGCGCCTGCCGTTATGGCAGGCACCCCTTTTCACCCTTCTTTGACGCCCATCACGACCGCCTGGGCCAGATAGTGCCACGGGCAGAAGGCCTTCAGCCCCGCCTCCGCCATCAGCGCCAAGTGACTCTCTACCGTCACCGCAAAAGCAAGCGATCCATCGCCAAAGTGGGCGATCTCTCTACCCGTCGTGCTGGCGAACTGGGCCACGGCCTCCGAGGGCGACGGGGCGTCCGGCGCGGCGAGGTCCTCCATCACCGCTGCCAACATCGGAAAGTCGTCTCGCGTCACCACCGTGGAATTGACCAAGGCCCCTCCGCTCCGGAGGGCTGCCGCGCATTTCCGGTAACATGCCCCCAAATCCATCTCCCGGTATACGAGCGCATTGCAGGTGACGACGGCGTCGTACGTTCTCGGCGGTGTCCAGGTCGAGAGGTCTGCACACACGAGTTCCGCTCGTCCCCCGAAGCTCCCTAACCTCTGCCGGCACTGCTCGATCATGGCGGGCGAGAAGTCAAGGCAGGTGACCGAACTCCCCGGCACCTCGTTCAGGATTCGCTCGGCCAGCACCCCCGTCCCCGCTCCCAGGTCCAGCACGCGCACCGGTACCTTCTTGGGGAGCAACTCGACGATGACCGCGTGGGACCGGTGATAGGGGATGTTGCCCGCGTAGATCTCGTCGTAAAGGTGCGCCCCCGCGTCCCAAATCTCTCTCACTCGTGACATCCGCTCCGCCTTCCCGTTGCCGCCGGCCGAATCCGTTCGGCTTCAGTCAACTGCCCTACATCGCCGCGGTCACCGCCTCCGCCATCTCCTTCGTCCCCACCGCCGTCGGGTCGTTGCGGTCAGGCTTCATGTCGTAGGTGACGCTCTTCCCCTCCGCGATCACGGCCGCCACCGCCCGCTCCACGCGATCCGCGGCCGCGGTTTCGCCGAGATGGCGCAGCATCAGCACACCGGAGAGAATGAGCGCCGTCGGGTTCACCTTGTTCATCCCCGTGTACTTCGGAGCCGAGCCGTGGATGGCCTCGAACACCGCCGCCTCCGCGCCGAAGTTCGCCCCAGGAGCTACCCCCAGCCCGCCTACCAGCCCCGCACACAGATCGGAGAGAATGTCCCCGTAGAGATTGGGCATCACCAGTACGTCGTACAGCTCCGGCTTCTGCACCAACTGCATGCACATCGCGTCCACCAGCCACTCGTCGTACTGCACCTGCCCCTCGTACCGCTTCGCCACCTCCCGCGCGGTGCGGAAGAACAGCCCGTCCGTGGCCTTCATGATGTTGTCCTTGGCCACCGCGGTCACTTTCTTGCGCCCGTTCGCCAGCGCGTACCTGAAGGCGAAGTCGGCGATCCGCTCCGAGCCGAAGGCGCTGATGGGCTTGATGGAGATCGCCGCGTCCGCGCGCACCTTCCCCTTCGCCAGCGCGATGATCTGCTGCGCCTCCGCGCTCCCCGCCTCGTACTCCACCCCCGCGTACAGGTCCTCGGTGTTCTCCCGCACCACCACCAGGTCCACGTTGCTGAACCGCGTCCTCACCCCCGGGTAGACCTTGCAGGGCCGCAGGCAGGCGTACAGATCCAGTTCCTTGCGGATGGCCACGTTCACCGACCGAATCCCGGTGCCCCGCGGCGTCGTCATCGGGCCCTTCAGCCCGACCTTATTCCTGCGGATGGAGTCCAGCACCCGCGCCGGCAGCGGCGCGCCCTCCGCCTCCATCACGCCCAGCCCGGCTTCCTGCACCTCCCAGTCAATCTTCGCGCCGCTCGCGTCGATCACCCGGCGCGTTGCCTCCACCAACTCCGGCCCAACACCATCGCCGGGGATAAGGGTCACGGTATGGGACACAAACGCCTCCTTTGCGGAATGAAACGCCGGCCTGTCTCTTCTGTCTAAGAGGGTGGATGTCCTACGCCTGGCGAGTTGGCTGACCAGCAAGCGGAGGAGGAGCCGGATGGTGATCTCTCTACGCGCAAGCCGCTCCCCATGGACCCTTGCCGTTGCGGTCGCGCTGGCGTCCGCCGGAGCGCATGCCTTCGCCGCGGCCGCGCCCCCCGCGCCTGCCCCGCCCGCGAAGCCCCTCGATCTCAAGACCGCCGCCGCAGACGCGGAAGTCATCGTCATCGGCAGCGCCGCGCTGACCGAGATCTACAACACGAATATCCTGGGCAAACGAGCGGGCCTGGCGGGCTATCGCTTCGAATCCTCCCGGCTCCTGAAGGGAGCGGATCAGGGCGGCGCGGTCAACGGAAAGCCGATGGTGATCATCTCGCTCGAGGGGATCGGCCCCCGCATGGCAGGCCTCTCTCTGCCCGACCCCGGCCTGCGGAACTGCATCTACTTCCTGCGCCTCGAGCGCGTCGGTCGGCCCACCTTCCCTCGCGCCGTCCCGCTGGCACGCGACGCGTGGTTCCTGCCTGCGACCCCGGAGAACGTCGAGGCCGTCGGGGCAGCTATCCCCTTGCCCGCCAAATGGGGCGAGCCCTCTGACGGCCTCGCCTTCGGACTTCGTCCGGTGAAGCCCTCGTACCATCCCGGAGAGCCGGTTGATCTCGAGCTCGGCCTCCGCAACGTCTCGGACCACCCCCTCCGCCTCCCCCAGCACCGCGTGGCGGCCAACGACGGCTACCCCTACACTACCATCTGGGGGGGGACGGGCATCCGCCGCGCGAGCCCGTCTTCCTCCCACTCCTACTCCATGGGGACAAGCGGCATTGACCGGTATGTCTTCTTCAGCAAATCGGTCGGCCGGGAGCAGGCCGGAGACCTGCCGCCCGTCATCCTTGAACCGGGGGAGGTGTACATCGAACGGGTGCGGCTGGACTCGTGGCAGTGGTCCACCACGGACGGCCTGACCCCATTCGTCTCCGGAGCGAGGTGGATGCTGCAGGCCAACTTCGATACCCGCGAGCCGCCCGCTCTGGTCGCCTCCGATCCCGCCTTCTTCGCCAAGAACCAACTGTGGAAGGGGTACGTCAGGAGCGAGTATGTGGAGGTGAACATCGAATAGCCGGGGGCCTACTGCTCCGCGGCCTGTGCGAGCACGTCTCCTCGCGCTCCTTGGGCGCAGGACGCGCCGTTCCCGGCGGCGAACCTTTGCATAGCCTTGGAGGTGACTGATGCTGCGTCGTTCCCTAACACTGCTCCTCGTAGTTAGCCTGCTCCTGTCGGCCCTCTCCTTCGCCTCGGCCCGGCCGGAGGCGGATTCGGTCATTCTGCTCATCGGGGATGGCATGGGCTTCAACCACATCGAGCTGACGCGGTTGGCGCTGGGAGGGAACCCGCTGGCGATGCAGCGGCTGCCCTATTCCGGGCTGGTGGCCACCCATTCCGCGGACAGCCCGGTGACGGATTCGGCGGCCGCGGCGACGGCCCTGGCCGCGGGGGTGAAAACGAACAACGGGATGCTGGCGGTGTCACCCGGCGGGCAACGCCTGGAGACGATCCTGGAGCGGTGCCTGGAGAAGGGCAAGGCGGCGGGGCTGGTGACGAACGACGCCCTCTGGGGCGCCACCCCGGCCGCGTTTGCGGTGCACCTGGGAAGCCGGGGCGAATACGCGGAGATCGCGCGCCAACTGGCGGAGTCTAAGGTGCAAGTGATGCTGGGCTGCGGGGCCGACGAGATGAAGCCGAAGGCGGCGGGAGGGGCGCGGAAAGACGACCTCGATCTGGTGAAGGCCTTGCAGGGCCGCGGCTATGACGTGGTGACCACGCGGGAGGAGATGAGGAAGGCGGCACGCCCGCAGCTCGTCGGCCTGTTCGGCGACGAGGCGCCCAGCGTGGCGGAGATGACCGAGGCGGCCTTGGCGCGGCTGGAGCAGAGCAAACGGGGGTTCTTCCTGATGGTGGAGGAGTGCGGGAGCGACGGCGGCGGGCACGGCAGCGACCCGCTGAGAGTGGTGCGGGCGGTGCGCTCACTGGACAAGACGGTGCAGGTTGCGGTGGACCACGCCCGCCGCCGCGGCCGTACGCTGGTGCTGGTGACGGCCGACCACGAGACCGGCGGCCTGCTGATTGACGCGCCCGCGCGCGCGCCGCTGCTCACTAGGGCGACGGCCTCGGCCCGGGAGATCGTCAAGCAGTTCAGCGACAATCGCGCCAACGTCGCGGTGGTATTGAAAGAGCGCGCCGGCGTTGATGATCTGACGCCGGCGGAACTGGAGAAGATCCAGAAAGCGTCCAACCCCACGGAGGCGGTGCTCGCCGTGCTCAGCGCGCGCGCCGGGGTGCGCTGGACCGGGCAGGGCCACCACACCGGCGTGCCGGTGCGAGTCTTCGCCTTCGGCCCGGGCGCGGAGCGCTTCACCGGCACGCTGGACAACACCCAGCTTTCCGGGCTGATCGCGGAGACGCTGGGCCTGGGGACGTTCCCGAAGCCGTAGGGCGGGTGATTGCATCGGCACGGAAGTGCCGATGCCGGAGTGAGATTGCGTCGGCACGCAAATGCCGATGCCCCTGGGGGACCGAATGAGAGTCCTGGTCCTTGGCGGCACCCAGTTCCTGGGGCCGTTCGTGGTGAACGAGCTGCTGAGGCGAGGCCACGAGGTGGCGGCGGTCAGCCGCCGCGCGTGCGCGCTCTTCGACGCGGAGATACGGGCCTTTGTGGGCGAGGCCTCCAGTCCCGCGGTTCTGGCCGAGGCGGTTTCCGCCTGGCAGCCGGAGGGGCTGGTGGATCTGCTCCACCGCAACGCGGCCCACGCGCAGGCGGTGGCGCAGGTTTGCGGCGGGGTACAGCACAGTTTGCACGTGAGCTGCATCTCGGTCTACGGCCCAACCCCCATCTGCCCGGTGGAGGAGAGCACCGACCCGGTCCGGCCGGAGTTCGCCGGCCCCGAGGTGCTGGATCAGATCGCGGCCGACCAAGTGGTACTAGAGCTGGCAGCACAAAGAAAGCTTCCAGGGACGGTGGTGCGTCTGGCGCAGCTCTACGGCCCCCGCGATCCCCGGTGCGCGGAGTGGTTCTTCGCGCGGCGGGTACGAGACGGCCGGGCGCAGGTGGCCCTTCCGGACATGGGCCTGGCGATACGCCACCGCGGCTTCGTCCAGAACATGGCCTGGGGGATCGCGCAGGCGCTTGGCCTCCCCCGCGCCGTCGGCGAAGTCTACAACTTGGGGGACGAGAAGGTGTACACGCTGCTGCAGCTCGCGCGGGGCGTGGCCCGCGCGCTGGGTCACAAGTGGGAGATCTACTCGGTGCCCGGGCACCTGTGGCCCACGCCGTACGGGGGGACCTGCTTCCTCGACCTGCGCAAGGCGCGGGCGCAGTTGCGTTACAAGGATCGGATGTTCCCGCGCGACGGACTGGAACTCACCCTCGCGGGCCTGCACCAGCAGCCCTTCGCGGGGGAGTGGAGCTGGCCCGGCCTCGACGCGCCCTTCGACTACGCCCGGGAGGACCAGATCATCGCACAACATGGCCTGCGTCTCGAACCCGAACGCCTTGACGAAGCCCAACGCCACAAGGAGATATGAGTCTCCCCACCGCCTGAGAGACCGCAAGGAGGCTCAAAGACGCAAGGGAGAAAATCCCTTTGTGCCTTAGTGCCTCCTTTGTGACTTCATGTTGAGAACGCGGCTACGCGCCCTTCAGAATCGCGGTCAGCCGCTCCAGGCAGAGGTCGGTAGCGTACTCTCCGCCCTCTGAGAAGCGAGCGCCTCCAGGCTTGTTCATCTGCTCCTCGGTGAGGGCCTGCGGCCGCCAGTGGGTCTCCATGGAGAGGTAGCCGTCGTAGCCCATCCGCCTCAGCTCCCGGAACTGGCCCTTCCAGTCCACGATCCCGTCGCCCACCGGCACCACCTTTGTCTCCGGCTCGCGCACCGCGTCCTTGATGTGCATGTGCACCATCCAGGGCGCCACCAGGCGATAGGAATCAGGATAGGCGGTGGTACCGGGGACGTGCACCTCATTGCCGGGGTCCCAGATGGACTTGACCACCGGGGAGTCCAGCTCCTCGATCAGGCGGCGCACCTCGGCCGCGGTGCCGCTGTAGGTGGAGGGCTCGTTCTCGATCCCCAGCAGCGCGCCCCCGGCCTCCGCGATGGGGAGGGCCGGTGCGAACTGGGCCTTCACGCGCTCCCACACCTCCTCCGCCGGGCCGCGCCGCCAGAAGGCGAAGAGGCGGATGATGTTGGTCCCCAACTCGTGGCCAATGCCGATGCAGCGGCGCAGGAACTCCAGGTGTTCCTCCTGGGCCGCGGGGTCATCCAGCTCACACTTGAACACCGGGGAGGCGATGGCCGCGCACTTCAGCCCATAGGAGTCCAGTGCGCTCTTGATGTCCCTCACCTGCTCCGGGGAGAGCTTCGGCACGGGAGTGTCCCACACGCTGCGAATCTCCACTCCCTCGCAGCCATGCCGCACCGCCAGTCGCAACGCCTTCTCGAGATCCTGGGACACCTCATCGGTGAAGAGCGCCAGCTTCATGGAGACCTCTCCCGCGCGTGATAGCTCTCTTCTTCTGCCCGCCTCCGAGGGGTCCTGCCGGCAGGAGGCGCACGCGTGCGAGAGGCGCGACAGAGAGGAGGTGCGTGCCGCCCGGCTATTCCTTGGCGGTCGCCACGAAGGTGGCGCCGGTCCAGTCGGCGCCGCTGTTGTTGGTGACGCGGAAGAAGTCGTAGCGGTTGCCGAAGGCCCCCGGGCGTTCCTCATACTCGACGCGGTAGCCGCTCTCCGGGATCGGCTGGCCGTCGGCCCCCAGGAGCTTGACGGTGAAGGGCTCGCCGAGGCGCGTCGGCAGCCACAGGGAGCGTTCGCCGTGGCGGAGCAGCGACACGCCCTCTCGCTCGCAATTCCGGGTGGAGGATTCGCTTCCGGAGAAGGCGAGCACCTTGCCCTCGGAGGTGTGGCGAACGCGCTGGGACTGGGCCTCCGCGGTGAACTTCGCTTCCTCCGCTTTGCTCAGATCGAACTGCCGGCCGGCCGCGCCGGGCCCCAGGTAGCGGATTCCGCCGTCCCGCAGGCCTCCGCGGGACTCGTAGATGTGCCCGGCCGCGTCGGCAAGCCACACCCCGTCCTCCGCGCACGCGACCCCGGCCACCGCGCCCAGATAGACGCGCTCCCCGCGGGCGTCTTTCACCTCGGTGCCCACACTGAACACCCGCTCCAGCTTGCCGTCGGAGGCGAACACCTGAAGGCGCTGATCGGGGACGAACTCATTGTCGCGATCGGCGACATAGAGGCGGCCCGCGGTATCCACCCCGGCCAGGTAGTGGCGCTGCCAGTGGCCGTCGGTGCCGGCGGCGGAGGAAAAGGCGGAGTCGGAGAAGGTTCCACCCCACCCCAGCACCGGCGCGGCGCCGAAGGGCAACTGCTTGCCGGTACCCAGGTCGAACTTGCTGACGTAGTGCTCGCAACTCACGAAGAGGTGCCCCGCGCCGTCCAGGCGCAGGTCGCGGGGCCGGTCCAGCGCGTAGTACATGCGCTCCGGGTCGTACTCACCGGCCCGGGTGTAGCCCAGGTCCTCCCTCCCGATCCATCCCCACATCACGGCCGGAATGGGTTGGAGGTTGAGCTCGAGATCGAAGCGTTGCACGCGCCCGAGCACTTCGTCGGCGAGGTAGAGCAGCCCGTTCTCCCGATCTATCACCAGCCCCGAGGCGAGGGAGAACTCTCCCGGCTTTCGCCCGGAAGGCAGTTCCCAGGCTCCCAGGACCTGGCCGGTGGGACCGTGCTTGGAGAGCCAGTTGCCGGGGTGGAGCACCCACACGTTCCCCTCCCCGTCGGTGTCGAAGGCGAGGGCCTTGCCGGGGAGGAGGAGGGCGAACTGGTAGAGGAGCTTGGCGTCGTACTTCAGCAGGGCGTAGGGAGGGTGATCGAAGTAGAGCCAGAAGTTGCCCCGCGGGTCGCGCACCAGGGAGGAGAGGCCGGGGACGAGGTAGCCCGGGCCGCCGAAGGTGCTGACCGGCACGCCGAAGGGCTGGCGGCGCCGACTGAGTACGGTGCCCTTGGTGAAATCGTCGAAGACGACGGGGTCCTGGGCGGAGGTGCGGGACTCGCAGCGCAGCCGGTACTCGGGACGCAAGTGGCTGTCGTCGGTGAGGGTCACCGCGCCCGAGGCGTCCGGCGCAAGGTTCTCCCACACGAACTGCCGCTTGCCGTTCCGGTAGGTGACGCGATAGCGCGTGCCCGGGGTCACGTCGGTGAGGCGGACCACCAGGTGCGCCGGATCGCGAGTGACAACCTTGACCGCCGCGGCGGGAGCGGAGGTGACGGGTGCGAGGGCGAGAGCCAGCAGCAGCAAGGGGGCCGGGCGCGCCATCAGCTTCCTTCCCATTCGAGGATCGGTCGCATCATGCGCGCGCGTGCGGGGTCCGGGCGGGGTTTGGCCTGGTCTTGCTCGAGGACGCGCGCGACGTCCACCAGTCCCAAGCTTCGGCAGTAGGGATCTTGCACTTTTTCCGCCGCCTGTCCGAGGGCGGGCTGTCCCTGCCGCGCGGCTTCCGGAAGGAGCCAGCGGCGGGCCAGGTCGGGGGCCGCGCCGAGCGCGGCGAGGGAGACGGCCGCGTCGAACTCCGTGCCGGCCGCCAACTCCAGGCGGGCCGCCTGAAGGGCCCACCGCGTGCGGGCGTCGCCCTGGGGGAGGGATTCGAGGACGCGCCGGGCCGTTGCCGGGTCCTTCACGGAGGCGGCCGCGGCCAACCGGGCGCGGAGGGCGGGCAGACGGGAGGTATCGGAGATCAGGCCGAGCACCGAGGTGGCGGCATCGAAGTTGCGGCCTGCCAACTGGCAGGCCACCGCCACTACGGCACAATCGCGCGCGGGCGAGGCGGTGATTTCGGTGAGCAGCGCGGTGGCCTGATCGAGATGAGAGGGCGCCAGGGCGACCACCACGTCGGCGAGCGCGCGGGCGCGCGCCTCGGCCGGCAGCGCCCGCGCCAGGCGCAGGGCGCGCGCGGGGTCAGAGGCCGCCATGCGGCTGGCCGCCAACGCGACCACCTCCGCCCCGGCGCCGGCCTCGGCAAGGTATCCCTCGGCCCGGGCCGGCTGAGCGGCGGCGAGGGAGAGCGCGATCTGTCCCAACGCCCAGCTCCGCGCCGGCTCCGGCAGGGGTCGCGCGAGCTCGACTCCCTTGGTCTCGTCCCGGCTCGCCATCTCGACCGCGAGCTCGGCCTGCGCCGAGACGGGGGAGACCGAAACCTGCTTCAGGGCCGCCGCGGCGGCCTCGGGGTCGGTGGCCATGAGCCGCCGTGCGGCGCTGCTGATGGCGGCGGCGCGGGTGATCGCCTCCTGCATGCGGTCCGCGGTGGCGAGGGCGTCGGCGGGCGACTGCTGCTCGGCGATCCGCCAGAGCACGCCGTCCCGCAGGGCGGGCAGGGAGATCCCATCGGCCAGCGCGAGCGCCTCCTGGGGTTTGCTCGCGGCCAGCTTGGGGGCGAGGGCGGCGAGGGCATTGTCCGCGGCCGGGCCTTTCAGGCTCCACAGCTTGCACAAGTCGAGGGCTTTCTGCGGGTCGCGGTCCGCCAGGGCCGCCACCACCAGCGTGCGGGCCTCCTCCACCGGCAGTTCCGGGACGGCCGCGGGCGCCTCCGCGCCAAGCGCGGCGATCCCCTGGAGAAACAGCCGGGATTCCTGCGCCCGGCGCTCGGGCTCGGCGATCCGCTGGAGCAGGCGTCCCCCGAGCGCGGCCGCCTGCTGGGCGGCCTTGGGGTCCTTGGCCGCCAGGGAGGTGGCCGTCACCTCCAGCACGCGGGCCGCATCCGAGGGGCGGCCGATGCCGGCCAACGAGGCCCGCGCGGCCTGCGGGTCCAGCGCCATCAGGGCCAGGGCGATCTCCCGGCGGGCGGCCGACTGATCGCCGCCGAGCTGGATTTCGTGCGCGGCCAGGGTGGCTTGCTGCAAGTACAACTGCGCGGGGGGGAGGTCGGAGGCAAGCGCCCGAAAAGCGACCGAGACGAGCAGGAATGCGGCGAAGCAGACGCGCCCTTCCGGGCGTTCGGTCGCGGGTATAGATTGGGAGGTGAGCCGGCCGCGCATGACAACGGCAGTATTCCCAGGAATCGGCGGAAATCCCTTGCCCCGAGCGAAAAGACCGCCGCGGCGCGGCCCCGGCGCTGGAGCCGGACGCGCCGGCTCATTTCGATGGAACCGGCGGGCGGGGAGGCCAGTCTAACCTACAGGTCGAGCCGGGCGCGGTCCTGGGCGACGCAAGGCAGCGGCGAGCGTGCCATAAGCGAAAGGAGGTATCGGCTCATGTGCAAGAAGGTAAGGCCAACCGTCGCCGTCCTGGTTATCGTCCTCGCGGTCATGGCGGCCGTGGTGGCGTGCGCGAGGGCCCTCAACAGGCCCCCCCTCATCGCGCAGAACGTAACCGTGGAGCGGACGAAGCGCGTTCGGGACCAAGGGAACCGAGGCGTCCGGGGCAGACCGGGCGGGCCGGCGAGGGCCGGGGGACGGGTTGGCGGGGGCGCTCCGGGGCAGTGATCCCGGCGAGGCGCGCGGGCGGGGCTTCGGCGGAGCCGGGCGTTGGGATGTTCGTTTTTCCGCAACGGGAGAGAGGAGTTCCCGATCCGGATGTGGGATTTAGTAGCAGGTGGGCGCCCGGGGGCGTGAAGCGCGGCCCGAGTTGACACGGCCCGTGGGGCATGGTATAGTCCCGCCGGTTTGGTTTGCCCGATTTCGGCCGGAGAGACGCTCTCGGAGCGGCCTGCGAAGTTGGGAGGGACGGCTTCGGAACAAAGCTGTGAGGACGCCGCGGACGGGGCAGGCGGCGCGCTTTGTTCGGGAACAGAGAAGTTATTGGACGAAAGGAGGTGACAGCGCGTGCGTAAGAACATTAGCCCAACCGTGGCGGTCCTGGTGATCGTGGTGGTCGTCGTGGTGGCGGTGCTTGTGTGGAGGAAGTTCCTATCACAGGCTCCGATGAGCGCCAACACGATGGCCCTCCAGCGGCGAAAGCACCAGGAAGCGATGGCAAAGGCCGGCCGACTGAAGAACCCGGGACGACGGGGCGCCGGAGCGCCCGGCGGGGCGGGTCCGGGCCAATAAAGAATCCGGGACGACGGGGCGTTGGAGCGCCCGGCGGGGCGGGTCCGTGGTCGGTTCCGTCGTGAAGTGGTATCAGGCGCGCTGCCAGGCCGGGGGAGGGTCGCATTGGGTGTGCCCCTGGAGGTCTGGAGTATTTCGGTTTCTTTTGCAAGCGAGCGGCTGCTTTGGGCAGCCGCTCCCCTTTGGGCGCCCGGGTGTCTCGGGGGGCAGGCAACGGGACCCGCGGGCGTGGGGGTCGCGGCTTAGACCGCGGCCCGGGGGGCGCGCGCCTTGCGCCCGGCCAGTTCCGCCTCCCGCTGCCCTTCCAGCGTGGGCAAGGTGAAGAAGAAGCGGCTCCCCCGGCCCAGCCGACTCTCGCAGCCGATGGTCCCGCCGTGGGCCTCCACCAGGCCCTTCGCGATATACAGGCCCAGTCCGGACCCCGGCGTGTCGGAGGTGTGGGCGTTGGCGGCGCGGTGGAAACGGGTGAAGAGCTTCGCCTGTTCCTCTCTCGGAATACCAATCCCTTGATCAATTATCGAGAACTCGACGTAGCCGTCCTTCCGTTCCGCGCGCACGACGATCTCGCTCCCCTCCGGGGAGAACTTGGTGGCGTTCCCGATGAGGTTGGTAAGCACCTGGTAGATGCGATCGGTATCGGCGACAACCTCCGGCAGATCGGAGGCCGCCTCGGTGCGCAGCTCGTGGTGGAACTCCGGGTGGCGAGCCGTGCGCGCGGCCTCCTCGCACACCACCTCGGGGCTCACCGGGCGGCGCACCAAGTGCAGCCGCCCCTCCTCGATCTGGCTCATGTCCAGCAGCGCAGAGACGAGGTGGCTGAGCCGATCCGACTCGGAGGCGATGGCCTCCAGGAACTCCCTCTGCGTGGCCTCTCCCAAATGCCCGAACTCCCGCACCAGCGTGTGCGCGTAGCCGCGGATGGAGGTGAGGGGGTTCCTTAACTCGTGGGAGGCGAGGGAGAGGAGTTCGCTCTGGAACTTCTCCACCGCGTCGCGCTGGCGCTGCTCCCGCTCGAGGTTGCTGAACCAACTGCGCACGATCACCATGATGATGACCAGGGCGGCGAAGAGGTTCAGCACCTTGGGGATGGCCACCAGATAGGGCTGGTTCAGTACGTCGTAAACCCCGTGCGAGACCAGGCCGGCCTCGGAGGTGTACTTGGTCCCGAAGAACAAGCTTTCGATCAGGCTGCGGGAGCCGTCAATGAAGAGGACGATGAGCAGGGTGGCGATGAGAGGATAGACCCGCTTGATCCGCACGTACTGGCGCCCGTAGAAGAGCACAATGGAGGCCCAGCACAGCACCAGGGCCCAGTACACGACGGCGGTAAAGACCCGCATGTATTGTTCCAGGTCCACTCTCTCGCCCTTTCCCAGGGTCGCAGCGGCTACCGTGTATGTTCCCGCACGGGGGCGGGCCGAAACCACGACTGTTCGCCCGTTGATCGCTAGGCCAGGCTCCGCTCGACCTCCGCCAATTGCCGTGCCACCGCTTCCCGGCGCTCCTTCGCCTCCGCGTGCTGGGCGCGGGCCTTCTGCACCACCGCCGCCGGCGCCCGGGAGAGGAAGTCCGGGTTGACCAGCTTGGCCGCGGCCCGCGCTTCCTCTACCTGCAGGCGCGCCAGCTCTTTCTGCAACCGCGGCAGTTGCGCCTCCAGGTCCGCTCGGGAAAGCGGCACGGCGATGGACACCACGGCCGGCTCGCCGAAACAGTGGATTACCTCGCCTACGGCCGGGCGCTCCTCTTCCCCAACGGCGAGCACGACGGCCTCGCCCCGAGCCAACAGCAGGATTGCCTCTTCGTCCGCGCCCAGCACCTCTCGCGTCTCGCCAGAGGCGGTGGCGACGGTGATTCTCACCCGCTGGCCCGGCGGAACGTTCTGCTCGGAGCGCAGCTTCCGGGCCGCGGTCACCACCTGCATCAGGGCGTCCATCTCCCGTTCGGCGGCGGGGTCGTGCCAGGCCGGATCGGCCTCCGGCCAGCGCGCGGCCATCAGGGACTCGCCGTCGGCCCCCAGGTGCTGCCAGATTTCCTCCGTGATGAACGGCATGAACGGATGGAGCACCCGCAGGGTGCGCTCGAGCAGGTACCACAACGTCTGCCGCGTCCGCTCGGCCGCCTCGCCCCCGGCGCGCAGGGCCGGCTTGCACATCTCTACGAACCAATCGCAGAATTCCGACCAGAAGAACTCGTAGACAGCCCGCGCGGCGTCGGCCATCTCGTACGCCATGAGCCCAACGTCCACGGCCTCGAGCATCGCCGCGTAGCGGCTGAGGATCCAGCGCTCGGCCAGCGCTCCCTGCGCGCGCACGCGGGAGGGCGCCTCCGCCGCGGGTGCGAAGTCCTCCGGCAGGTTGAGCAGGGCGAACCGGCTGGCGTTCCAGATCTTGTTGCAGAAGTTGCGCGCCATCTCGGTGCGCTCTTCGCCAAAGCGAATGTCCTGGTCGGTGCCGGTCTGGAACAGCAGGCTGAAGCGCGTCGCGTCCGAGCCGTACTGCGCGATCAGTTCCAGCGGGTCCACACCGGTTCCGAGAGACTTGCTCATGCGCCGCCCTTCGAAGTTCAACACGGTGGGATGAACGAGCACCTGCCGGAAGGGAATCTCACCGGTGAATTCCAGGGACGTCATTACCATGCGGACGATCCACAGGTAGAGAATGTCGCGCGCGGTGATCATGAGGGAGGTGGGGTACACCCCCTCCGCGACCGCGGCCGCCAACTCCTCCTCGTTCGGCCACCCCAGCACCGCGAAGGGCCAGAGGGCGGAGGAGAACCAGGTGTCGAGGGTGTCCTCGTCCTGCGCCACCGGGCCGCCGCAGACGTCGCACGCCGCGGGCGGGTCCACCTTCACCAGCACGTGGCCGCAGGCGGTGCAGGTGTAGACGGGGATGCGGTGGCCCCACCAGATCTGGCGGGAGATGTTCCAGTCCCGCAGGTTCTCCAGCCAGTTTACGGTGTAGCTGCGGAAGCGATCGGGCACGTAGGCGACCTCCGGGGTGTCACCGGCGAGCACCTCCATCGCCTTCGCCGCCAGCTCCCGCATGCGGAGGAACCACTGCTCGGAGAGGAGGGGCTCGAGCACCGTCCCGCACTTGTCATGCCGCCCCACCTGGTATTCGCGATCCTCTTCGGAGACGAGCAGCCCCTGGGCCTTCAGGTCTTCGAGCACGCGCGTGCGCGCGGCATAGCGATCCAGTCCTGCGTAGGGCCCGGCCTCCTCCGTCATCTTCCCGTCCGGCCCGATCACCACTACCATGGGCAGTTTGTTGCGCAGGCCGGCCTCGTAGTCGTTCATATCGTGCGCGGGCGTGACCTTCACCGCGCCGGTGCCGAACTGCGGATCCACCAGTAGATCGTCCGTGATGATAGGGATGATGCGCCCGAGCAGGGGAAGGCGGACGCGCGTGCCGTGCAGGTGCTGGTAGCGCGGATCGTGGGAACTCACCGCCACGGCGGTGTCGCCGAGCATTGTCTCCGGGCGGGTGGTGGCCACGACCACGTAGCCGTCCTCGCCCTCGATGGGGTACCTGATGTGCCAGAAGTGCCCGGAGTGGGTGATGTGCTCCACCTCCAGGTCCGAGACGGTCGAGCTGCAGGTGGGGCACCAGTTCACCACCCGGTGGCCGCGGTAGATCCAGCCCCTCTCGTGGAAGCCCACGAACGCGGCGTACACCGCGCGGTAGTAGTCCGCGTCGAGGGTGAAGCGGGTGCGCTCCCAATCGTAGGAGCACCCCAGGGCCTTGAGCTGCTCGAGGATCTGCCCGCCGTAGTGGCGGGTCCACTCCCAGCAGCGCTCGACGAAGGCCTCGCGGCCGATGTCGTAGCGCGTCAATCCTTCCTCGGCCAGCTTCTGCTCCACCTTCATGTTGGTGGAGATGGCGGCGTGATCGGTGCCGGGCACCACCAGCACGCGGTCGCCGCGCAGGCGGCGCCACCGCGCCACGCAATCATGGATGCTGTGCTGCAGGGCATGGCCGATGTGCAGCGCCCCGGTGACATTGGGCGGGGGGATGGTGATGCAGAAGGCGGCCGCGCCGGGGCGCGCCTCCCGGCCCGGGAGCCGGAAGTACCCCTGCTCCTGCCAGAACGCGTACCATCTGCGCTCCACCTCGTGCGGCTCATAGGCTTTTGCCAATTCCGCCTTCGCCATAATCCGTCTCCTCGTCTTCCGGCAGGGGCACAGCATGCTGTGCCCCTACAACGAAAGAAGCCCTCTCGCCAAGGACGAGAGCGCTTCCCGTGGTGCCACCTTGCTTTCCCGCCGAAGCCGCTGGCGGGCTCTGCGCGGTAACGGGCGTACCCGGGGTCGCCTAGCTGGCAGGCTAAAGCCTGCCCTACGGTTCGGCGACCCAGCTCCCGGGCGACCTTCCCTGCTCCGTGTCCGAGGCGCCTCGCAGCCCAAGGGCGCCTCTCTCTGGAGGCCGGCGGCAGGTACTCCTCCCGTTCGCAGCCGTTGGTGTATTCGACTGGTGGGATTATACCAGGACCGGGGAGGAAAGGGCAACGGGCGGCGTGTGCACTCGGCACGGCCGTCCGGAAGCTGACTGGAGTGACGATCCTTGCTCTTCATAAAACATAACCATCGGCAGTATAAAAGGCAGGCACGGGGGCCAGGGGTAGGCGACGGGGTTCGGCTCGCACTGCTGCGCAGTGCTGAAGTCGAAGAGTCGAAGAGGCGAAGAGGCGAGAGGCGGAGGGGAGAAGGGCGCCCCACTCGCTGCGCTCGGGGCAGGCTCCGAGGTGCGGAGGTGCAAAGACGCGAGGAGAGGGATACCAATCCCTGGTTTCCCAAAACTTCCCAAAATCGCGATTTCTCAAAAGTGGGAAACAAGCAAGGACCGATTTTGCGTCCTGAGGCAACCTGGGTGGGTTGTGGGGCAAGATCGGGTGGGAAATGAGTGGGCGATTTGTGGGCAAATGGTGGGAAGAAGTGGGAAATCGCCGCGATCTCACCACGAAGAGCACGCAGGAGGCACGGGGGCCCGGAGGAATAAGCGAGGCTCCGCCTGGTTCGGGGAAAGCGTGGCGCCGGGAATTGCCGCTTTCTGCCGCTTTTGGTGAATTCGAGCAAAGCGGCAATGGCGAAGGGCGATTTTGACCTACAGACCCCTTCAGCGGCCCCAGGACGCAGAATTCGGGGTGGCAAAAAGCGGCAGAAGAGCGGCAAGGGGGCGGCGAAAGCGGCAAGGGGGTCGGGGGTCGGGATTCGGGATTCGGGTTTCGGGAGGAGACGAGCCACGGCCTGATCCGCAGATTTCGCAGATGGCGCAGAAAGGAATGGGCGGAGGCGCGATGGGAGACGGGGACTTGGAGAGTGAGCGGCCTCATCACCAGACCGCAGAGGTAACCAGGAGGGAGGGAACGGCCGGAAATGGCGCAGATTAGAAATGGATGGGGAAGGAGATTGGAGGACGGAGAGGCCGAAGCTGGCCTGTGTGAAATGGGCGTGGCGGTCCACCGTCTCCCTTTGAGGGAGACGGTGCCAGACACAGGCGAGACGCCTGTGCCACTCTCTTGTGCCACTCTCGATTGTCGCCCAGTTACTCATCGTTTTGCCGCTATTCCTGCGAGCGGTTGGGAGGCAAAAAGACGATCTAGTTGTACACGATTTCGGGGGGTTTGTAAATGTGCGTGTTGCGATGTAAATCTGATTCGCGGGGCAGTGAACGGGATTTTCTGCCCTTCCGGCCAGCGCCGTCGTGGAGGCCTTGCCGGTCAGCGTCGAGCGTTTCGGATTTCTCCCTGCGCGCAGGGAGGCGGGTCGGTGTGGCGCGGGGCGCGAATTGGATTCGCGGGGGAAAGGGGGTTTTGTGACCTGGAGGGGCAGAGGGGCTAGGGGCTAGGTTCTAGGGGCTAGGGCGGACAGGGCGGCGTCCCGCCCCGCCATCAGGACCGGCGGGCAAGCCGGCGAGGGTGGAGCGCCAGAGACAGAACGTCGCGGCGAAAGAGGGCCGAACGTGCCGGGGGGCGAGCCAGTCCCGGGGGACCAGCGGAGGCGAGAGGGCGGCTGGGGTGCCGGCGCAAGATGGGGATCACGTTCGGTTCGCTCGGCACATGCCTGCGCCACCGGAAGTGGCTAGCAACCGATAAGTAAGCGTTTGCCCCCCCCCCCACTAACACCGCCTTATTCTGCTGCACGGGGCCTAGTTGACCGGCCATCAAGGTGTGGCCAGTCGAATCTACTCGGTTGTCGTCAAGGCCTTCTTGAGGCATAATCCGGTGTTCACGACCAGACGCGGGCCCCGGAAACGCACCTCACCGTACCGCTTCTCTG
>Ga0315282_10000648_pt1 | contig 68285 bp, 60 predicted proteins | sample YL17G07_20_MG_FD_203693 | JGI IMG/M metagenome (GOLD analysis project Ga0315282, IMG submission 203693) | Sediment microbial communities from Yellowstone Lake, YNP, Wyoming, USA - YL17G07_20 | ecosystem: Environmental > Aquatic > Freshwater > Lake > Sediment | place: USA: Wyoming | collected...
GATTCGAACATAACCCACACCTGTGCCTGCGTAACCTGTGCAGGCAACCACAGGTGCAGGCAGGAGATTAAGTTAGATGTTGAGATGCCCAGGACAAGACCAAAGATTTTGGAAGCCGGGCGATGTTTTTGATGTAAAGTGCCCCGGCTGTGGAAGAAGTGTTGAGTTTTTTAAGGATGAGCCGAAGATGAAATGCCGCAAATGCGGACAGATGGTGGCCAATCCCAAAATAGACCTCGGCTGTGCCGAATGGTGCCTATACGCCCAGCAGTGTCTGGGTGGTTCTGCTGTAAAGGACAAAGGTGTTATTCGGGATAAATTTAATAAGCATCAGACTTATAAAAAATAAAAGGAGAAAATTATGTTTTGCTATCAGTGTGAGCAAACGGCAGGCGGCACCGGATGCACGAAAGTCGGCGTTTGCGGCAAAAATGAGGACATTCAGTCTCTGCAGGATACGCTTATATTTGGGCTAAAAGGCATAGCTGCCTACGCATATCACGCTCGCGAGCTTGGACAAACAGATGAGCAGGTTGACGCCTTTATGCACGAGGCGATGTTCGCAACATTGACGAACGTGGACTTCGACCTGAACCGCTACCTCGAATTGGTGCTCAAAGCCGGCGAAATGAATCTTCGCGTTATGGAGATGCTCAACAATGCCAATACATCAAGGTTCGGCAATCCCACACCGGCGACTGTCGCAAGGGGCACAAAAGCCGGGGCCGGGATTGTTGTTACCGGCCACGATTTGCTCGACCTTTATGAGCTGTTGAAGCAAACCGAAGGTAAGGGTATTAACGTTTATACTCACGGTGAGATGCTTCCTGCTCATGGCTATCCGGAACTGAGGAGGTTTAAGCATCTTGTGGGTAATTTCGGCTCCGCCTGGCAGAACCAGAAAAAAGAGTTCGATAACTTCAGCGGTGCAATCTTGGTAACGACCAACTGTGTTATGATTCCGAAAGATAGCTACAAAGACCGGATGTTTACCTGCGGCATAGCAGGAGTAGCCGGCGTTAAACACATCAAAAATCGAGATTTCAGCGAGGTGATTGACAAGGCCCTATCTCAGCCTAAGTTGCCCGAAAATCCACAGGGAACACTCAGCACCGGCTTCCACTATACCGCTGTGCTTGGTTTGGCCGACAAGGTTGTCAAAGCAGTAAAAGCAGGCAAGATTCGACGTTTCTTCTTCATTGGCGGCTGCGACGGCGCAAAACCCGGGCGGAATTACTATACAGAATTCGCTGAGAAGGTTCCGAATGACTGTGTGATATTAACTGCTGCCTGCGGAAAATACCGGCTAAATGACCGTGATTATGGTGATATTGACGGGATACCGCGATTGATCGATACGGGGCAGTGCAATGACTGCTACGGAGCGATTAAAATCGCATTGGCACTCGCCGATGAATTCAAATGCGGTGTTAATGACCTTCCCCTTTCGCTGGTGGTATCCTGGTATGAACAAAAGGCAGTGGCGATTCTGTTAACCCTGCTGTATCTTGGAGTTAAGAACATAAAGCTTGGGCCAAGTCTGCCGGCGTTTATCAGTCCGGGTGTGCTGAATATACTGGTAGAGAAGTTCAATATCAGCCCGATTGGAGACGTCGATGAAGATTTGGCCCTGATGCTCAAATAAATTCAGCAGAGAAACTTGTCCATCTCCGGTGGAAAGGATTCGGAATGGCTTTGCGAAATATAGTAAGAATTGATGAAGAAAAATGCAACGGGTGCGGATTGTGCGTAAAGGCCTGCGCGGAAGGGGCCATACAAATAATCGACGGCAAGGCAAAACTTGTCAGCGAGATTTACTGCGACGGACTCGGCGCATGTCTGGGACACTGTCCACAGGACGCGATACAAGTTGAAAAACGGGAAGCTGCGGAATTCGATGAAGAAAAAACCAAGGCGCATCTTGCGAAACAACAAAAAGCTCAGCAGCACTCTGATTTTGTGTGCCCCGGGACAATGGCCAAGACACTGCGAAAAAAGTCAGGTGAAAAAAGTAGCAGCGCAGCGGTTCCCTCACAGTTAAGTCACTGGCCGGTCCAGTTGAAGCTGGTTTCACCGCAGGCGCCATATTTTGCCAATGCCGATTTGCTGCTGGTTGCCGATTGTGTGCCGTTTGCAATGGGCGATTTTCACAGCAGGTTCTTAAAGGAACACAGCGTCGTTGTCGGCTGTCCGAAGCTGGACGACGCGGAGTTTTATATTGAAAAACTGGCGAAGATACTGCAAGCTAACAAGCCCAACAGCCTAACGGTGGTCCATATGGAAGTGCCTTGTTGTTTTGGATTGACGCGCATCGCAAAGGATGCTATCGTTCGAAGCGGATTGAAGACGGCCTTTGAAGATGTTACGGTGGATTTGCACGGCAATGTCAGCAGAAAAGAGACAGTAAAACCATAAGCTGCGGTTTTTGGGCAGGGAACAAGTAATGGCTAAGAAAACTCGCAAAACAAAAACTGGAACCAGCAGGTGGTCAATCGCCACGAGGGCGATTCATGCCGGTGAGCCGAGAAGAAAATACGCGGACTCGCTGATGACCCCGATTGTCCAGACTTCCACGTTTACGTTCCGGGACAGCAAGCACATCGAGGATTATACCAAGAAGGGAATGGAGCATTTTGAGTACGGCAGATACGGCAATCCGACGGCCCAAATCGCCGAGAGGCGACTGGCTGACCTCGAAGGGGCCGAGGACTGCGTAGTCTTTACATCCGGAATGAGCGCAATAACCACGACCATTCTTACTCTGGTCAGGTCGGGCGACCACATTGTCATTACCGACGACAGCTATAAAAAGACGCTGGAATTCTGCAAGTCTTACCTGAAACAGTTCGGTATCGGATGCACTATTGTCCCGTTCGGAGACTACTGGGTGCTCGAAAGAGCTATAAGGAAGAACACGCGACTTATATTTTCCGAATCGCCGACCAATCCTTATCTGAATATCTTCGACCTTGTCAAACTTAAAAAGATTGCGAAAAAACATAATGTTCTGACGCTTATAGACAGCACATTTGCCACGCCGTTCAATCAAAGGCCATTAGAATTCGGGATAGACCTTGTTCTGCAGAGCGCTACGAAGTACCTCGGGGGACATAATGACATTCTGGCAGGAGCAGTGCTTGGAAAGGAAAAATTAGTTGAGAAGATACGCGACCTGCACAAGTCTATGGGCGGTCTGATTGACCCTCATTGCTGTTATCTTCTTTTGCGGGGGCTGAAGACGTTTCCGTTGCGGGTGGAAAGGCAAAACGAAACTGCACTAAAAGTCGCCGAGTTCCTCGAAGCTCATCCGCGCGTGAAAAAGGTCTATTATCCTTTTTTGAAAAGCCATCGTCACTATAAAGTAGCCACTGAACAGATGACCGGCGGCGGCGGCGTTGTTACTTTCGATATAAAGGGGAATCTCAACAACGCAAAGAGATTTTTGGACGCTTTGAAGCTGTGTTATATCGGTCCGAGTCTGGGCGGTGTTGAAACGCTGATAACTCATCCTGCAATGATAAGCTACTACGATTACTCGCGAAAACAACGCTATAAGCTGGGAATCACCGATACCCTTTTCAGGCTCGCGGTCGGAATCGAAGATGTTCAGGATTTGATAGACGACCTCGCACAGGCATTGAGAAAATAATAGTTGCCTGATTTTCGCACCTCACTTTCTGGAATACGTAGTTCTTATTATGAAGGTATTTATTGTGTCCATACTGACTGATTTCTGGGACACGGTAGCCGAGATGTCGCCGTATTTGCTCTTTGGTTTTTTTATGGCGGGTGTTCTTTCGGTGTTTGTGTCGCAACGGCTTGTCGAAAAGCACCTGGGCGGCGGAGGGATTTGGCCAGTCGTGAAGGCCTCTCTTTTCGGCGTGCCGCTGCCATTGTGCTCGTGCAGCGTCATCCCCGTTACGATGTCGCTTCATAAGCACGGCGCCAGCAAAGGGGCGGCGGTATCGTTTTTGCTTTCGACGCCGCAGACCGGCGTTGACAGCATTCTCGTAACTTACAGCTTGCTTGGCCCGGTTTTTGCGATATTCAGGCCGTTGGCGGCATTTGCTACCGGCATTGTCGGCGGAGTGCTGGTCAATCTATTCGGGCGTCCTTCCGGAAGCGATTTGCAGCAGAGGCAGCACTGCACAGATGAATGCTGCAGCGGTGAGCACTCCGGCGGCCGAATTACGCGAGCATTCAAATACGGTTTTGTCACGCTCCCGCGGGACATCGGCAGGGCAATGCTGCTCGGATTAGTTGTTGCGGCCTTTATCTCGGCGCTTGTGCCGGACGGCTTCTTTGCAGACAAACTTGGAACTGGAATCTTTGCAATGGTGGTGATGATGGCTATTGGGATACCTATGTACGTTTGTGCAACTGCTTCTGTCCCGATTGCAGCCGCACTGATGATGAAGGGGTTAACGCCGGGCGCCGCCTTGGTCTTTCTAATGACGGGCCCGGCCACCAACGCCGCATCCTTCGTAACCATCTGGCAAATTATGGGCAGGGCCACCGCAATCACGTACCTGGCCACTGTTGCCGGCTGTGCCCTGCTAAGCGGCGTGCTGCTCGACCATATTGTGAGCAGCGTTAGTCTCGAACATGCGGCTCATCATACATGGATGCTGCCGCCAGTCGTTAAACACATATCAGCAGTGGTTCTTCTGGCGGTCCTGCTGTTTGCTGTCTTGAGTAAAAAAAAGGCAAAATAGTATTATCATAGCGGGATAAAAATCTGTTATTTATTGCCTGATATTAGTTAGTAAGAATTATGCGGTATAACAGCAGTTATGGGAACCCTAATAGATAATCGCGGTTGCTTCTTCAATTTCCTTCACCACCTTAGCAATATTGGCGGGGTTGGATATGCGGCCGTCAAAACCCTTCTGCAGTAAAGCCGCGGACTCAGAATCGCTTAACTGCTTTGCAAGGGCTATGACCTTGATGGTCTGCAAATCCTCACTGTCGTGGATGCTTTTGCAGATGTCTGTTGCATCTATACCTTCAGCTAAAAGGCTTATCAATAAAACGTGCGGGGTGAATTTCTGGGCGATTACGCCGGCCTCAAAATTATTCCGGGCGGTTTGCACCTCGTAATCGGCCTTGGTTCGCAAAGTATCCGCCAAAGCCGAGGCTGCATCCCCGTCGCTGTCGGCTATGAGAACCCGGATTTTGCCGGCTGGAAGCATCGTAGCGGGCATATTATGCACTTTCATGAAGCGAGCTAACTCGCTCACAGGTATTCGTCGGTCTTTGCTGCCTGGTATGCGGTAGCCCTTTAACTGGCCGCTGTCGAACCACTTCGAGACCGTTCGTGGAGCGACGTTGCAAATTCTGGCCACGTCGCCCGTCGTCAGTACGTTTTTTCCTTTTGCCATTTTTTAGTCCCCGTTACAATCCCTCGACTCCGTCCCTAAGGGACGAAGTCGAACCACATGTTTACGCTGTGGCTGTGTCTTTATTCGGCCTTAAACAGCGGCTGTTTAACATAGAACTTGCAATTTCCAGCTTGTAGCCCAATAAGCGATTGTCTCTGTAATACTACGTCCCATAAGTGCCTCTTGCTTCTGGCGCTGCTGCGATTAATCCGCCATACGTCTGGCGGATTAAAACCGTGTAATTGCGTGTATAAATTTCTTGCTTGAAAAGAAACTTTTAATATAATGTGGGAGTTTATCTTTCGGAACGAATGAGTGATGAAATGGTAATCTTCATTTAGAAAATAAGGAGATTTTAAGCTATGGCATTAAAGATTTATTACGAAAAGGAAGCACCGATAGATGCGTTAAAAGGTAAGAAGGTGGCGGTTATTGGTTATGGCAGCCAGGGGCACGCACACAGCCTGAATTTACGTGATAGCGGAATTGAAGTAGCAGTGGCGGAGCTAAAAGGCACGGATAATTATAAGCTCGCCCAAAAACACGGCTTTAAGCCGGGCGACATAAAGACAGCTATGACGGATGCAGCACTGATTATCGTAACGGTGCCGGACGAGATGCAGGCAAAGGTTTACAAGGAGCAAATCGAGCCAAATTTGGTGGCTGGGCAAACCCTCGGCTTTTGTCACGGTTTTAATATACATTTTAAGTATATTGTGCCGCCAAAGGATATTAATGTTGTGATGATTGCACCAAAAGGCCCCGGCCATTTGGTGCGCAGTGAGTTTGAAAAAGGAGGCGGTGTTCCTAACCTGATAGCTGTCCAGCAGGACGCCACCGGCGATGCCAAACAAATCGCCCTTGCCTGGTCAAAGGGAATCGGAGGCGCACGAGCAGGGGTTATTGAAACTACATTCAAAGAAGAAACTGAAACGGACCTGTTCGGTGAGCAGTGCATTCTCTGCGGCGGACTTACATCACTTATTAAAGCCGGTTTCCAGACATTGGTCGACGCAGGTTATCAGCCCGAAATCGCCTACTTCGAATGTATGCATGAGGTTAAACTGATAGTCGACCTTATGTATCAGGGCGGGATGAGCTATATGAGATACAGTATATCCAACACCGCTGAATACGGCGACCTGACCCGCGGGCCAAGGATTATCACCGACCGAACCAGAGCGGAAATGAAAAAGATACTGTCGGAGATTACATCCGGAGAATTCGCCAAAGAATGGGTAAATGAGTACCGGACAGGATTGAAGAAGTTTAATCAGCTATACAAAGCAGACCATGACTGTCAGCTCGAAACAGTCGGCAGAAAATTACGCAAAATGATGAGGTGGATAGATTCGAAGGAAGTCTAAGTTTGTAGTTCACAGTTCATGAACTCTCAACGAATAACCATGGCTCATTTAAGGAGAAATGCTGTGAGAGTTACGAGATTATTAGCTGTCTTATGCTTTTGTGGTTTGTATGGCTGTTCTTACGTGGAGCCGGCCGGGTCTTTATTGCCACCATACGAAAATCCCGCTACTTATAACCAGATAAAGCTAAAGGAGAGCACCTCTGCTGATGTGCTTACAGCGATAACCAAACCCGAGGACGAGCTGCTCAGCCAGAGCAAGAGCGTAGTTGCTTCACAGGGAATGAAGAAAGAAGGCCACAAACTCTGGCTCAATATGGTAGCTTTCAACGAGAATGAGCCGACTGCCAAGCGAAAATACTTTTTTGTGGTAGATGAGAAGGCCGAAAGTATGCTTCTTTGGGCGAAGCGTAAGCTTGTCTTTGATACTGAAATGGTATTGGACGCAAAAGTGCTTGATGAGCCATACGCCAACGAAAACGCAAGGCGAATCGCAATTCTCAAGCAGGTCAAAGAGGACGTACGGCAGGATGTAGCTGAAGTTGCCACGGATAATAAAAAGATTGGTATTTGCGGGATGCTTATCAATCAGACATTGGGAACGGTTTTGCAAAAACTGGATGAATCACCTGTGCTGGCATCAAAGCTAAGCGACCCAAAGGGTTTTAGGTTCGACCATCTCACGCTCGGCGAAGGCAAAATCGTGATGAACATTACGGACGATATTGTGAAGGTCAAAGTCGGTTTGGGCTCATTTGTGTGGTCCGGTGAGGACCCATTTGCTTTGGAAGAATAGCTGAGAATCAACAACAACCGCAGCTATCTGAAAGGTTACGTTGTTTCTGTCATCGCAGGTGAATACCACCCATCATAGTTCGCAGCAAAATAATCAAATAAAAAGAGCGGGTCAGTAAGCCGAGTTCTGTTTTAGACGGCCATTTATCTTGACCGGCTGTTGCCAGCCGGCTCTGCCTTTCAGCATGCGACCTACCCGCCGGTATCGCCCGGGCCGGGCACCGGCATATTTGGTCTTGCAGGCGGTGGGGTTTTCCCTGCCGCTTCTGTCACCAGAAGTGCGGTGCGCTCTTACCGCACCATTTCACCATTGCCTTTCGGCTGTGTATTTTCTGTGGCACTATCCCGCGGGTCGCCCCGGGTGGCCGTTAGCCACCACCGTGCCCTGTCCTGCTCGGACTTTCCTCCCCGCACCAGTTTAATGGTGCGGAGCAACCGCCCGACCCACTCTCTTTAATTGATTATTTACTATTTTCTATTTACTATTTATTGTATCAAAAGTTTGTTTATTTTACAAATTTTCAGCGGGTGATTTCAATGTGTTTTTTGAAGTGCTTATCGTCGGTGTCGGGGAAATCGCTTCTGAAGTGGACGCCCCTGCTTTCCTGCCTTATTTCGGCTGCACGGGCCATCAGCAGGCAAACGGTGAGCATATTCTGGCATTCCCAGCCAGCCGGGGCATCGAAGATTTTGTCCATCACATATCGCTGCCAGAATTTGATAATCTCCTGAGCTTCTTTGAGCGGCTGGGCTTTTCTTATGATGCCGACGTTTCGCCACATAAGTGCTCTGAGTGAGTTTCTAACGTCGGTGGTATCGAGACGGGAGCGGTCTGAGCGTGGAATCTGATATTTTATCAATGGGTGTCCGATGTGAGAGGCACCTGTTTTTGTGTTCTCGCAGGCGGACTGTCCTGCTGTTTTGCCGAATACCAGCCCTTCGGGCAGTGAGTTGCTGCCGAGCCGATTAGCACCGTGCAGGCCTGTGGAAGCCACCTCGCCGCAGGCGTAAAGATTTTCGATGCTTGTTCTGGCTGCGGTGTTGGTTTTTATGCCACCAATTATATAGTGTGCGCTGGGGCGGACGGGAATCAAATCCCTGCTGACATCTATATCGAAACTTTCGCACAATTCGCTAATAGTAGGAAACCTTTTTGTGAAATGTTTTTTATCCAGATGTCGAACATCGAGATAGACGTGAGTGGAGTTGGTTTTCAGCATCTGGCTCAGGATAGCCCTGCTGACAATGTCTCGTGGCGCCAGTTCTGCGGCATCGTCATATTCTTTCATAAACGCCGAGCCGATACTATCTACGAGAATAGCCCCTTCGCCGCGGAGCGCTTCGGTAATCAGGGCACGTGAGGCCCCTGCCACGTAGAGTGTTGTCGGGTGAAACTGCATAAACTCCAGGTCCTGCAATACAGCCCCTGCACGGTAGGCCATAGCAATACCGTCGCCGGTTGCAACAGCGGGGTTGGTTGTTTCGCGGTAGAGCTGGCCTGCACCGCCGGTGGAGAGAATTGTGTTTGCCGCCCAGATTATCTGCGGCCCCCGATTGTCGTGGCCGATTATTCCCAGGCACTGGTTTTCGTCGTTTGTGATTAAATCGATTACATAAAAGTTTTCTATTATTTTTACGTTCGGATTTTCCCTGACCTTGTTTATGAGGGTCTCTGCAATTATCCGACCTGTTTCATCGCCGTGAGCGTGAGCAATACGGGCGTGAGTGTGCCCTCCTTCAAGCGTAGTGGCAATGAGGCCATCGATTAAATCGAACTTAGCACCCCAGTGAATCAATTGCTGGATTAGTTCCGGCCCCTGCCGAACGACTAAATCGACTATCTCCTCATTGCATAGGCCGCAACCCGTATTAAGCGTATCGGTTATGTGTGATTCAAATGTATCTGTTTTATTAAGCACCGAAGCAATACCCCCTTGAGCCTTCCATGTGTTGCTCTCCTGCAGAGAATCCTTGCAGAGGATAATGACGTTGCAGTGCTCTGCTGCTTCGATAGCGGCACGAAGGCCTGCAATACCTGCTCCAATCACCAGACAACTGGTGAAAAGCTGGTGTGTTGTGGCAGAGTCGGTATTTACCAGATAGCGTCTGAATTCCAACTGGCCGGTCATAGTATAACTTTCAAAAAACAATAATCTAAAAATGGTAATTGGTAATTACCATTTACTATTTACCATTCACCATATGATACCCTAATACGTGGTTTTTGTCCACAGGACACCTTGTGGTGGAAACCAGCTTTTTAATTATCGGCCGGCCAATTTGGCCCAGTCGCAGTCCATCAAAGAGCCGACAATAAATTCCCCCAGGTTCGGTTTTTGGATATCGACAGTTTCATCGAAAGGCACAACCGCAAGAATATCGGCGCCGCTGCATTGAGCGATTACTTCCGGGGCGGTGTCTTCGGCTGTGGTTGATTCGGCGGCGTTGTAGCCGTTAATGACCACGCCGGCGATTTTCAGTTTTGCTGCACGGACACAGTCGATTGTCATAAGTGTATGGTTTATTGTGCCCAGATTCGGCCGGGCAACTATCACTGCGGGCAGAGCGAATTCGACCGCCAAATCCAACAGGTCAAACTCTTCTGTTAAAGGCACGCGCACGCCGCCGATACCTTCGACGATAACTATGTCACTATTTTGGCATATATCTTTGTAAGCGGCTGCGATTCTGTCGAAATCAATTGCAGGACCGTCACAAGCGGCACTTACAATAGGCGCCGCCGGGGTGGAGTAACCGACGGGGGTTATTGTCGATAGTGACAAATCGCTGTTTGCACAATAGGAAAGGAACTCGGTATCGTCGCTTATAAGGCCGTCCCAGGTGTGTTTGCAGCCGGTGGCAATCGGCTTGAATACGCCGACGTTGCGGCCTTTATCGGTAAGAATTTTGGCGATGGCGCCGGCTATTAATGTTTTGCCTACGCCGGTATCGGTGCCGGTTATAAAAAGCCCGGCCTTTTTGGGCAAGTTCAGATTAATCGGCATTAAACTTTTATCCGTTAGCCCTTGTTGGGGTCATTAGGCTCGTTGGACTTTTGCTTAACGGACTCCTGTGGGGCATTGGTTTTTTTGCGATTTAGGATGTCTTCCTCGGTAAAGACCCTGCTGTCGTCGGCATATTTGAGGGCAAATGCCTGGAGTTTTTGGGTCGAGGCAGTTAAAACAAGTTTGCCTTCGATTGATGTATGTTCTATCACATTGGGGTCTTCCTTAAGCAATTTCTTAAATTCTTCGTCATCGGTAATTTGCAATTTTAATTGCGGTTCAATCCCATTTACTTTTATGAATGTATGGACAGGTATGAAGAAGAAAGTGTTGTGTAGCAATTCTACTTTGTTTGGGTCTTTTTCATCCCATGGCGGTTCGCTGGGGTAAACGTCCAGAAAGAGTCTGTTCTCCAGCTTTACCAAATGTGCGACAAACGAGCCTTTTTTGCCTTCCTTATCTGTGAAAATAAGTTTGTATGCTTTTTCCGGTTTGTTAGCATCACTAAATTGCCACATAGTTTCATTAGCATCCACCCAGGTGCCGAGGAGTTTCTCATCGAAGGCGAGGTCCTTTTCGGTAAAAAGCGGATGAAGCGACATAACAGGTATGCAGCCGCCTAAAATGCCTGCCAACAAATAAAAAAGAAGCTTTTTGGTTTTCATTTTCAGACTCCTTAAAATTTTTTGAAGGTTGTTTATTCGCTGCGATAATACGGCATTTTATCATTTAGGAAGGCAATAGCAATGAATTTAATCGGCGCCGAAAATTGGGTTGCAAAACTGCCGTTAAAAAGCGATACTTTCGCTATGAGTAGCCGGGAGAGCAAAGATAGATTTGCCGAGGCACGGGAACGGATGCTCAAGTGGGACCTGATAGGTCGAGGTATAACTGACCCCGGCGTTCTAAAAGTGATGATGGAGATTCGGCGGGAAGAATTTGTGCCGGGGGCATATCAGTCGCAGGCTTATGCTGACAGTCCTTTGCCTATTGGAATGGGCCAGACCGTCTCTCAGCCATATATTGTCGCCTTGATGACCCAGGAGCTGCGGCTGAATAATTTCTGTGAGGTGCTTGAGATTGGCACCGGCAGCGGCTATCAAACTGCTATTTTAAGCAAGCTGGCAAAAAAAGTCTATACGATAGAGAGATTCGCTCAGCTATCTGAGTCGGCCTGGGCGGTTTTAAGCAGATTGGATATCGGCAATGTCGAATTCTACGTCGGTGACGGCAGCTGCGGCTGGCCCCAGCAGCGGATTTTTGACCGCATTATCATTACCGCGGCGGTGCCGAAAATGCCGCAACCTTTGGTAGAGCAGCTTGCAGAGGGCGGTTTTATAGTCGGGCCCGTCGGTTTCTCAGGGATCCAGGAGCTTCTCGTCTGCGAAAAGAAAAAGGGGAAAATCGCTGGAAGAGTAGCTTGTGATTGCCGGTTTGTTAAACTGCTCGGTAAGTATGGCTTTGACGAAGCGGAGGATTAGTTTTCTATTTCCAAGATGCAATCGTTGAGTGAAAAACAAAAAGACAAGCTTGATTTATCGATGCCGGTCCGATTCTTAAAAGGTGTCGGGCCGGTTAGGGCCAAGACCTTTGCGCAATTGGGAGTGCGTACGGCAGGGGATTTGTTAGAGTATTTTCCACGGGACTGGGTCTTTACACCTGAGCCGATAAAGATAAATCAAATGCAGCAGGGCCAATCTGTTACTATTGTCGGCCTGGTTGAATCGGCAGACTACCAGAGCTTTCGTCGGCCGCCTATTTTTGAAGCTATGCTTGCTGACGACAGCGGCGTGTGCATGATTGTCTGGTTTCACGGCGGGTATCTGCGAAACCAGTTAAAACCCGGCACGGTGATAATGGCCTCGGGCAAGGTCGCTTTATATAAGCATCAGCTGCAAATGACCAATCCCAAATTTGTGGTGCTCGATGAGGAACACTTAAAGCCGGCTGAATGTTTTAGCGGCGGAGTGTACCCTGCTTCTGCCGGGTTGAGCAGCAGACAAATCAAACAGATAATCGCCCCCCTGCTTGATAATCTGGACGAGCTTACACCTGAGTTTTATGACCCGGGTTTCTTGAAAAATGCAGACCTAATCAGTAGAAAGGACGCATTTAGCTGGATACATTTGCCGCCGGACGAAGAGAAACTGGCACAGGCAAAACGCAGATTAAAGTATGACGAACTATTCCTGATGCAGGTGGGATTGGCGCTCCGCCGGTATAAAATGCAGCATTTCTCGACTGCGCTGCCGATGAGTTGCACAGATGAAATCGACAGCCGAATCAGAAAACGTTTTCCATTTTTGCTTACCGAAGACCAAAACGGTGCAATAGCCGAAATCGCTGCCGATATGGCTAACCTTCAGTCGATGAATCGCCTCCTGCAGGGTGATGTTGGGGCAGGTAAAACGGTCGTGGCGCTTTATGCGGCTTTGCTGGCAGTTGCCAATAAAACACAAGTGGCGATTATGGCCCCTACGGAAATTTTGGCCGGTCAGCATTTTTTGAGCATCGAAAGATATTTGAAAAACAGCAAAGTAAGGAGGATTTTGATAACGGGGGGGGTGACCGGTAAAAAAAGAGAAGAGCTTTTGAATCGAATAAGCAGCGGCCGGATTGATATTGTCGTAGGAACCGTGGCCTTGGTGCAGAAAGATGTAGGATTTGCCAAACTCGGCCTGGTAGTCATTGATGAACAGCATAAGTTTGGTGTTCATCAGCGCATGCTGTTGCGAAAGCAAACTACGCCGCATTGTCTTGTTATGACTGCTACACCTATCCCGCGGACGATGGCGATGACTGTTTTCGGCGATTTGGATGTTTCTGTTATAAAGCATTCTCCGCCGGGCAGAGGCGCTGTTATTACACGCTGGGTCGCTCGGGAAGACCGGCAGAAGGCATACGAGTTTATCCGCGAGCGCCTAAGGGCAAGGAAGCAGGCGTATTTTGTTTATCCGCGGATTACCGGTACCGAGGAAAATGCCGTCGTTAAGGCCGCAACAGATGAGTGGAGAAATCTTGCTCAAAAAGTTTTCCCGGAATTTACGGTTGAGCTTCTCCACGGCCGGATGCCATCCGCAAAAAAGCAGCGGATTATGGCAGAATTCAGAAAAGGCAAAATCAACGTGCTGGTCACAACTGTCGTGGTAGAGGTCGGTATGGATGTGCCGAACGCAACGATAATGGTTATTGAGGGAGCCGACAGGTTCGGCCTGGCACAGCTGCATCAGTTGAGAGGGCGCATCGGAAGAGGAGAAGCTAAATCCTATTGTTTCCTGTTTGCCGAGACCGATAGGGAGGCGGCAAAGAGCAGACTCGAAATAATGACCAGAAGCAATGATGGTTTTGAGATAGCCGAGCACGACTTGCGATTACGCGGGCCTGGAGAGTTATTCAGCACGCGACAGCACGGCCTGCCGGATTTGAAAATCGCAAATATCATTGACGATTACGAGCTGTTGATTATGGCAAGGAAAAATGCCTTTGAGCTGGTTGCCGAAGACCCTGTGTTGACAAAGGCCGAGCATAAAAATATTCGCCAGGTGTTGTTAGCCAGGTTCGGCGATTCGCTCGGATTGGCAGATGTGGCTTGAGTGGTTTCCGATTTTCAATTTGCGATTTACAATTTTAAGATTACAATAGTTCCTAAAATCGGTTTATTTTATTCCGATGGCAAAATAATTTGGGATTTATGAAGGAACCAAAATGTATGTGATAATAGTAGGGTGCGGCAGGGTTGGCTCGGAGTTGGCCAAACTATTAGCCGGCGAAGGTCACAATGTCGTGATTATTGATAAGAACCCTGTCTCTTTCGAACGTCTGGGAGGCACATTTAACGGCCTGACTGTGGTAGGCAATGGCTTTGACTTGAGTTTATTAAAACAGATAGGCATTGAAAAAGCAGACGCTTTCTGTGCGGTAACTAATGGAGATAATACTAATCTGGTTTCGGCACAAGTTGCAAAAAGAATTTTTAACGTGCCAAAGGTCATTGCCCGAGTTTACGACCCATACCGTGCGCATATCTACTCTGCCCTGGGTTTGGATATTATTAGCGGGACTATACTTTTTGCCGCCATGCTCAGAGACAAGATTATTGAAAGCCGTTTTTCAAGCTATCTGATTGAGACAAAGGAGCTTGGAGTCCTCGAGATAGAGGTGAAGGACGGTTTGGCCGGAAAAACCGTTCAGCAGATAAATGTCCCCGGCGAATTCCTGGCAACGGCAATAAGGAGAGTGGAAGGTGTTTTCATCCCTGATTCTGAAACTGTTTTAAAAGACAAGGATACTTTGATGGCTGTGGTAAAGGTGGCGAGCTTAAAGAAGATAAAAGACAAGTTTGGTTTATAGAATTTCCGCCACAGGCGGATAAAAAGGTGGGATATGTATATTATAATCGTGGGTGCGGGCAAAGTGGGTTATTTTTTGGCCAAACGTCTCTGTCAGAACAAACATGGTGTCAGCATTGTTGAGAAGGATAAAACTACCTGCGATGAGATAGCCAAGGAATTAGAGGTGTTGGTAATTAGGGGAGACGGCTGCGACCCCCAGATTTTAGAGCAAGCCGGCGCAGCCAGGGCAGATGTGGTGGCTGCGGTTACAGGAGACGACGAAGACAACCTCATTATTTGTCAATTGGCTAAGGAACTTTTTCGTGTACGGCGCACAGTGGGTCGGGTGAATAATCCGTATAATGAACATACCTTCTCCGAGCTGGGGGTGGATGTCCCTATGAATTCTACCGAAATTATTGCCAAGATTATTGAGGAAGAGGTTTCCTTTTCGGATTTTGTTTCCCTTTTGAGTTTTAAACGGGGGAAACTGGCGATTGTGCGGGTGGATTTGCCGGAGAATTCGCCTGTGATAGATAAGCAGGTGAAGGACGTTCAATGGCCGGAAAATTCCGTATTGCTTTCCGTGGTAAGACAGGATGATGTCGTTATCCCCAGAGGAGATACTGTCCTGAGGGCCGGCGATGATGTAATCGCTCTTACTATGGTCGGCAGTGAGTCGCAACTGTCAAATTTATTGGCTGGTAAATAATGAAGATAAAATCCTTCTATAATGCTGTCCTTGGCATTGCCACTGAAGTTCTTTGCATTTTAGCAATAATATTAGCGGCATTTTTGATTTGCGTCGCAGCGTATTTCTTAAAACTATGATTCTTAAGCCCCAACTCCAGGATATCAAGAATATAGGGTACTATTCAGGCAGGATTATTATAGGCATAAGCCTGACAATGCTGGTGCCTATGGTTGTTGGTTTACTGTTTAAGGAGATAAATCCTGCCCTGGACTTTTTGATAGGCGCAGAGATTGCTTTGCTCATCGGCCTGATTTTGACCAGATTATGCTTTACAAAAAAAGACCTGAACTGGATGCAGGGGATGATTGTGGTTTCGCTTTCCTGGCTGGCAGCGATGCTGGTGGCAGCAATACCATTATACCTGAGCAGGCACTGGGGTTCTTATTTAGATGCCTGTTTTGAGACAATGTCGGGATTTGCAACAACAGGCCTGACGCTTGCTCAGGACCTTGACCACCTCTCTTACGCACATAACCTGTGGCGGCATTTAATTATGTTCATTGGCGGCCAGGGAATCGTCGTTGTTGCGGTTTCTTCTTTTACGAAAGGGCTCTCCGGTGCGTTTAAGATGTACGTTGGCGAGGCACGCGACGAAAGAGTGTTACCCAACGTAATCCATACCTCCCGCTTCATCTGGTTAGTGAGCATTGTCTATCTGATTTTAAGTACGCTGGTGCTGGGAACGCTGGGCATCGCAAATGGAATGAAACCCGTCAATGCATTTTTTCACGGCGCATGCCTTTTTATGGCCGCCTTTGATACGGGGGGTTTTACTCCCCAATCACAAAACATGCTCTATTACCACAGTCTGGCTTTCGAAGTTATCACCATTATCATTATGCTCTTAGGGGCGATGAATTTTAACCTGCATTACCGTATCTGGACGGGGGACCGCCGGGAAATATGGAAGAACATCGAGACCCGCACGTTGTGTATCACTATAGCTCTTACGTTTCTTATTGCGGTCATTGGGTTGAATCAGGTCGGCAGTTACCCTTCTGCACTTATTATGTTTCGTAAAGGATTTTATCAGTTGATTTCCGGCCACACCGGCACAGGGTATGCGACTATTTATGCGAGGCAATTTATCGACGAATGGGGGAATCTGGCGCTTGTGGGGTTAATCTGCGCTATGGCCCTGGGAGGCGGTACCTGTTCTACTGCGGGCGGCATCAAGATGCTGCGTCTCGGCATCATCGCAGAATCGCTCAAACAGGACGTAAAGAGAATCATCCTGCCGGAGCGGGCCGTCGTGGAGCAGAGACTGCACCACCTTAAAGGAATATTCTTGGAAGATAAACAGGTAAGAGCAGCGCTTTTGATTACGGTATCCTATTTAGTGTTATATGGCATAGGCACATTGATAGGAATGTTTTACGGATACCCCTTTTTAGACTCGTTGTTCGAATCAACCTCGGCGGCAGCGAACGTCGGGTTATCGTGCGGAATTACAACGCCGAGTATGCCGGAAGGGTTAAAGCTCACTTATATCGTGCAGATGTGGGCAGGCAGATTGGAGTTTATGTCAGTGTTCACGCTTATAGGATTTTTCGTTGCAGCAATTAAAGGAAAGTAATGACAAAGGCCTTCATATTGATATTTTTCTGTGGGGCAGTCTGTTTCGCGCACTTGCCCGCCGTCTGTTTGGCGGGGCAGATTTCCAGCACAGAATTGATTAATAATGCCAGGGAGTATGACGGGAAAAGTGTTGTCTATGTGGGCGAGGCCGTCGGCGATGTTATGGTGCGGGGGGATTTTGCCTGGGTAAATATAAATGACGGCGAAAATGCCATCGGTGTTTGGTTGAATAAGGAGTTAGCCGGGGAAATTCAATTTACCGGCAGTTACCATGCTAAGGGGGACCGGCTGGAGATTACCGGAGTTTTTCAGCGTAATTGCATCCAGCACGGCGGAGATATGGATATACACGCTCAAAGCATACGTAAGATAAGTCCGGGGAGGGTTGTCGGAGAGGAGTTAGATACAAGTAAAAGAAATTTTGTCTTTATATTATTGGTGGTATTATGCTTGGTGTTTGTATTTGTTCGCCGCCGGAAAAGTTAACTGGATTCCCGCTCCCTTGGGGACAAGTTTCGCGGGAATGACAGATGAGCGTCAGACTTTTCGATATTTTCGCAGCATCTCAAGCAGGTGTTGCATATCTTCAGGCAGAGGGGCCTCGAATTTCACAACCTTTTTGGTTGTCGGGTGAATGAATTCGAGCGTCCATGCGTGAAGGGCAACCCGGTTTATAACTGGTTCCTGCACTGTGGGTTCGCCATCTGCCAATTGCCAGGGGTAAACAAGTTTGCCGCCGTACATATCATCGGCCACAATCGGATGCTTTATGTACGAAAGGTGTACCCGTATCTGATGTGTTCGGCCGGTTTTGGGGGTCATCTTCAATAGAGAAAAGCCGCGAAAGCTCTCAACAACTTCATAGAAAGTAATCGCCTCTTTACCGACTTCGGGCCTGATTGCGTATTTTTCGCGTATTCTTGGGTGGACGCCGAGCGGTGCATTTATCCGGTCGGCTGTCAGTTCCGGCACGCCGTGAACAATAGCTAAGTAGCTTTTCCTGGTCTTACGCTGCTCAAATTGTTTGGCGATTTTCCACTGAGCGGTGTCGTTTTTGGCCACGACCATAACTCCGGTGGTGTCTTTGTCGAGCCGATGCACTATGCCCGGCCTAAACTGGCCCAACCCGCTCGATAGCTTGTCAGAGTGGAAAACAAGGGCGTTTACCAATGTGCCGTACGTGTTGCCGCGGGCGGGGTGAACAATCATATCGGGGGGCTTGTTGAGCACGATTATGTCATCGTCTTCATAAATGATATTCAGTGGAATATCCTGGGCCAAAATATCTTTGCCCGGCAGTTCAGGCAGGGTCAGCTCGATTATATCTGCGGGACTTATTTTAAAGCTGGGCTTGACTACTTTGCCATTGACCTTGACGCCGCCTTGTTTGATTATCTCCTGGAGCATAACACGGCTGAAGTTACTGAACCGACCATGAAGGTATTTATCAATCCGACGTTCTTTGATTGAGTTTCCCGCTTGAAGTGTTAACTGTCCGCTGTCTGTATTTGCATCTTGCATCTCGCTTCACTCATATTATTGGCTGGGCACATTGAGGTCGGGGACCTCAAGTGTACCATTTTGAGTTTGGAAGCCGAAACCTTCAGGCGATTCAAGTTTAATCTCGGGTTGTATAAATTCGGCAGGTGTTTGTTTTGGCGTTTGGCGCAAGACCACCTTTTGCTGGTAATCGGCCATCGTAAGGAGGCGTTGCTTTGCCTGGGCGGCGGCGACGGTGCCTTCGAAGTCAGCGTTTACGGTTATTTCGCTGTATATTTGCCGTGCCTGCTCGAAATTCCCGAGTTCTTCTTCGCACAATCCCAGACCTAATTTAGCCGTCGCCGTCAACGACGGATTAGTCGAGGATTTCTCGATTGCTTTCGTGTAACTATCCTTTGCCCGGTTTATCTGAGCTGTTATATCCTGCCCGCTTATGCTCCCGAAGCGGTAATGCAGCTCCATCCGCAGTGTTTCTGCTTCTTTAATCAGTGCCAGAGCTGCCATCTGCTCATCTTTTGCATTTTGGGCGATGTTTTGGAGATTATCGGCGGCCTGGATGAGAGTATAAGAAGTATCTACACCTTGAGCTTGGGCCTGAAGGATTTGAGTTTTGCCCTGCGATATCTGAGATATGAAGTTTGTAAACTCGAGCTGTTCTCGGTCGGATACTACTCTTTTTTCGTATACCTTCCAGAAATATACTCCTGCGACCACAGCAGCGAGTACCGAAATGTAAATAATCGTTTTGGCATTTTCCTTCGCCCATTGTGGGAAGTTTACTATCCACTCGGCTAATTCGTTAGTTTTTAGTTGGTGGCGATGTTCGGGCTTCATTTCTTTTTCCTATTCCTGTTCTGAAATAGATTAGCGTCCATAATATTCAATTATAGACTTAAGTCGGCATTATAGCAAAAATTGTTTTATCTTGCAATGGCTCTGTCGGCCGACTAAAATTCTAATTAATAATCGATTGAAAGGTTATAAATGCTCAAAATTTTCGCAAAACCAAAAGCAGGTTTTTTTTTATTTTCCCTGCTGGTTTTGGCCTGTTCCTTTTGCTGGGCCGATGAGCGGCTGGATAAAACCAGGCCCCAAAACGCAGCAGAGGGCGTTTGGGACCCGGCAAAATATATCGGCATTGATGAAATTCGCCCCCAGATGAAGGCGTATTGCCTCACCACGTATAAGGGAACCGAGATAGAAAAGTTTGGTCTGGAGGTTTTAAGCGTAGTCCGCAATATAGAGCCGGGCAGAGATGCGATTTTGGTTCAGGGAACGGATGAGCGTTTTATCCACACCGGTCCTGTGTGGGGCTGTAGTGGTTCGCCGGTTTATATTGATGGGCGCCTGGCGGGAGCGTTGGCTTTCGCCGCATCCTTCAGTAAAGACCCGCTTTACGGCGTGACGCCGGTTAAAGAGATGCTCAGAGTAGGACAAGTTAGTTTCTCCCAGCGCAATGCTGGGCAGACCGCTGGGACCTCAAATCCTGTAAAGGATGTTTGGGAACCTGCTTTTGGGTTTGATTTCTCCAGGCCGATTAATTTTGCTGAAATTAACAGGCAGATTACAACCAGCCGCCTTTCAGCAAAAAATATCCAGGGTGGTCTGACTTTTTTGCCTTGTCCATTGATTACCTCTGGCTTACCGGCCGAAGTTTGCGAGCAGTTGAATGCTTCAGTTGAGCCTTTCGGCCTTGTAGCCGTTCCCGGTATCGCTGGTGGGGGGGCGCCAAACGCGGCAAAGAGCGTTTGGGAACCAAATGACGTCCAATTAGCTCCTGGCGCTTGTCTTGTCGTTCCGTTGGTAACCGGTGATATAACAATGACTGCGATTGGGACGGTAACAGAGGTTGTTGGTGATAAGGTGTATGGTTTCGGGCATGGTTTGCTTGGTCATGGAGCGGTTGATTTGCCGATGGCCACCGGCCAGGTGCATACCGTGGTTTCGAGCGTGATTCGTTCTTTTAAGTTCGCCAGCGCGATTGAAATTGTCGGTGCCTTGACAGCGGATGAGTCGGCAGCGGTCCGTGGACAAATCGGTGCAAAGGCCAAAATGATACCGCTGGTGATAACAGTGGACCGGTACAATGACACCCAGAAGCGAGTGTACAACTGTCGCGTCGCTGACAATCAGCTGCTTACTCCCCTCGTGCTTCGCTCGGCTGTGGCCGGGGCAACCCTTATGCTCGGCAGTTTGCCGCCGGACCATACGGTCAAATATAAGGTAGTTATTGGCGTAGAGGGAACCGCTCCCGTTACTTTTGAAAATGTTTCAACCGGTATCGGCCTGGATGAGATGCTGGAAGAAGGTGCCGGCTCCGTTGCGATACTCTTAAACAATCCGTATGAGAAAGTTGACATAAAATCAATTAATTTTGATGTTCGCATAGTGCCGAAAAACATCTCTTCGAGAATATGGTCGGTTGATTTGTCTGGTTCGAGAGTAAAAGCAGGCCAGGAGTTGGATGTTACTGTGGTTGTGGAATCTTTCCTGGCGGAAAAGAAAGAATACCACTGTAGCTTGAAAATACCCCGTGAATTGGCGCCGGGTAAATATGATTTGATTGTATGCGGCGGCCACGGTTATCAGGAATTTCTTATGAAAGCTGCGCCGTATAAATTTGTCCCCCAGAACCTCGAAACTCTTGTTGAGGCGATGAATAATCTTCTTACTATCGGCAGAGATAAATTGTATTGTCTCCTGGTTTTGCCGGCTGCCGGTGTTGCGGTGGAGAGGGCCGAGCTTCCTGATTTGCCGGCCACTAAGATATTGCTCTTGCAGGATGCCAAAAGGACGTTGAGAAGCCAGCCACACCCGCATTGGCTCGAGGAGAGTTTGGCGACAGGCACAGTTATTATCGACGAAAAAGTTATGCAGATAACAGTGGAAGAATAATAGGAGTAAAAGATGAGGATTGAAAAACGAAAAACTGTGACTGAAAATTCGGAACTTTTCAGTTTTACACTATGGTTTTGCGTTTTCAGCTTTTCGCTTTTAGGTTATTTGTCGAGTCCCTGTTGTTGGGCTGTTACCAGTAAGGTTACACGCCACAGCAACAGTGAAGATTTGTTAAAAGGCCGGACAAAGGATGTTGTGGTTGGCTCAGAGGGAACTCTTCAGCTTGGCCGGGCAGCCGAAGTAATAGTTGAGAAGTTTGAGGACCCCTGCCGGACCGCAAATGCGAAAAAGAACACTTCGGAACCCTGGTCGATAAACAGCATCGTTGTAAGCGGCGGAACCGTTTACCTCGGCACAAGTCCTAACGGCGGTATTTACAGGTACAGCCTCGGTAAACTGACAAAAATTTATCCACCCGAATCAGAGGAAAGCGAAAATACAAAAACCGCTAATAATGAGCCGAATGATTTAACTAAACTTGATAGCGAGATTGTTGAGGCACAGCAGTATTTAGCGAACGAGCATATTTTCGCAATGGCAATCGATATGGCCGGCAGGCTTTTGGCCGCTACAAGCGGCGACAAGTGTGCACTGTACCGTTTCGAAGCGGACAAAATGAAGAAGCCCGAAGTGATTTTTGAGCCGAACGACGCCGAAGGGAGCCCGCCTTGCGGGGGTACCAAGTATATCTTCGCAATAGTTGTTGATGGTGCCGGTAATATCTATTTGGGCACCGGACCGCAGGGAAAAGTCTACAGACTCGATTCTTTTGGCAAAGAACCGCAGCTTCTTTATGATAGTCGCGACAAAAACATACTTTCACTGGCAATTGGACAGGACGGCTTTGTTTACGCCGGTAGTGACGGCCGCGGGCTTGTTTATAAGATAAACCCTCGCGATAAGACGGCAACGGTTTTATACGATAGCGACCAGACGGAGATTACTGCACTTCTATTTGCCTCAGATGGTAATTTGTATGCAGCGGCAACATCGGCTGAGATGGTTCAGCCCCCCGCTGAGCTTGCCGTACAACTGCCTTTAGCTGGTCGTCCCGAGGTCAAATCAGAGGAAAGTGCCCCTGAAAGTGAAGGGGAGTTGAAACTGGAAATTGCAAATACGAAGAAAGACGTCAATGAGGAGTTGCCACAAAGACAAATACCTCCGCCGAGACCGTCTAAACCCGCTGAAGCCAGTTACATATACAAGATAACCAAAGATGGTTACGTGACCGATATATTCACAGAGACTGCGGTTCTCTTTTGCCTGGCAGAACAAGAGCGGAAGCTGCTTATCGGGACTGGAAACAGTGGCCGGACCTTTACCGTTGACCCGGCCTCGGAGCAGCAGGCAATCATCTATCAGGATGAATACGCGTCGCAAATAGCCGCCATGGTTGTGACTGACGACGGCGTCTATCTTGGGACAGCAAATCCTGCGAAGTTGATAAAACTGGCCAAAACTTTTGCTCACGAGGGAACTTACACTTCCGACCTTATAGATGCCGGTCAGCCGGCCGACTGGGGAAAACTGCAAATTGACGCCGATGTCCCACAGGGTTGCAAAGTTATGGAGGCTTGCCGCAGCGGAAACGTTAAGGATGTGAACGACCCGACTTTTTCAAGCTGGACTGAGCTGGCCGAAGTCACCGGGCCGGTGCAGATGAAATGCCCGCTCGGCAGATTCTGTCAGTATAAGCTCGTTTTGCAAACTGAAGACCGCCGAAAAAGTCCGCTTGTAAGAGAGATTGCTGTTGCCGATACTGTTCCCAATCTGGCGCCGAGAGTTGAGTTGGTCAGCGCCGAAAGAATCGAATCAGCGGACAAAACGGGAATGTTCAAAATCAGCTATAAAGCCAAAGACGATAACGGCGACAAGCTGATTTACAAAATAGATTTTAGAAAAGTTGGAAGAGAAAATTGGATTGAGCTGAAAAAAGAGCTGGAAACGGACAGCTTCGAATGGGACGGGCATACCATCGAGGATGGACGGTATGAAATCAGAGTAACCGCAAGCGACGAGAGAAGCAATACCACAACAACTAAATTGACGGGCAGTAGAATAACTGAGCCGGTTGTTGTTGATAACACCGGGCCGGTTATTAGAAAGTATTCTATTGAGAGCGGCGAAAAAGCCGTAGTGCTGAAGATGCAAACATCAGACCAGCTAAGTGCAATCGGCAAGGTAGATTATACCCTTGACAGTAACACCGAGTGGATAAGCGCTGTGCCGGATGATTTAGTCTATGATACTACTGATGAGGATTTCACTATCGTTATCGAACAGTTGAATGCCGGCGAACATATAATCGCCGTTAGGGTCTCTGATGATGTCGGCAATACAACCTATAAAACCTTCGAGGTTACCGTGGCAGGCCCTGTTAGAGGCCTAAAGGGAAAAGTCTCTAATGGGACAAAAGAAAAAGCCTCTAAGGGGGCGGGCGGCTAATCATTGTGCGGTATATCGAATTTGAAAAAATAGTCAATACTGTCGAGTCTCTTTGTATAGCAAGCGGCTACGAACTTCCCTCTGATGTTCTGGCTGCTCTTGAAGACGCAGCGCAAAAAGAATCCAATTCAGCAGCGGCGAAAATATTAAACCAGCTCATCGAAAATGCCCACATAGCAAAGGACGAAAAGATACCACTCTGTCAGGACACGGGCTTGGCGGTGGTTTTTGTTGAGCAGGGAGCTGAGGCGGCTGTTAAGCCGCCAGCCGGCCGAAAGCAGGTGATGTTATTCGATGCGATTAACTCCGGCGTCGCAGCAGGTTACGAAAAGGGGTTTCTAAGAAGCAGTGTTGTCGCTGACCCTCTGAATAAACGCGAAAATACCGGCTCAAATACGCCTGCTGTAATTCATTACTCAATCGTCCCGGGCGATAAGTTAAAGATAACCGTTATCACCAAAGGCGCCGGCTGTGAGAACAAAAGCCAGTTCAAAATGTTCAATCCAACAGCAGGCAGAGAAGAAATAATTGAATGGATTGTCGATGTTGTAAAGCAGGCCGGTGCCGATGCCTGCCCGCCCCTTATTATCGGCGTGGGAATCGGCGGCAATTTTGAGCTAAGCTGCCTGCTGAGTAAAAAAGCGTTATTGCGAAATCTCCGGCAAAGAAATGGCGACGAGTTTTACGCCCAGCTCGAGGCGGATTTGCTTTCCCGGATTAATGCGCTCGGCCTCGGGCCGCAGGGCCTCGGCGGAGACACCACCGCGCTGGCTTGTTTAATCGAGACTGCTCCCTGTCATATCGGCTCACTGCCGGTAGCCGTCAATATCGAGTGTCACAGCCACCGCCACAAATCAGTGGTCATCTAAGATTTCTTACATAAACTTCTACAGTTCAGCTTTTTGACGTTAAGTATTCGTGGCATAGGTTTGAGATGGCGATAAAATCTTCCGGCCGGAGCTGTTCAGGGCGATTGTGCGGGTCTATGCTGCACCTTTGGAAAATTTCAGACCAATTGTTAATTTCCGCGAGCTCACCGGCGGCGAATTTTACGCAGGCCTTTACCATTTTTCGCCGATGCTGCATAAAGAGATTTACCACCTCGCCAAGAAGCTCCATACTCTGAATCTGGCTCCCTTTTTCAGCTTTGCGAACAAAGCTTATCATTGCCGAATTGACCTGTGGCTGAGGCCAAAAGACCGTCGGCTTCAAAACTCTTTCTGTTTTTACATCGCCTGTTGCGGCCATGTGTATGCTCAATGTGCCGTAGTGCCTGTCGCCGGGTACGGCTGTCATTCGGTCGGCCACCTCCTTTTGAACCGTGACGTGCATTGCATCTGCAACTGTCGAGCTTGTAATCAGATTCATCATCAGAGGCGAAGCGACGCTGTAAGGTAAGTTCGAAACCAAAAGAAATCTGCCCGACTGCCTTTTACGTGCCAATTCAATAGCGTCACATATAGTCCCGTTGATGGTGCTCTTGCTCTCAAGGATATCGGCATTGATGACCTCGACATTCCCGGCATTGGCCAGTTCTCTTGCAGCAATTTTAGCCAGCGTCTCATCCATCTCGACGGCGATGACCTTGCCGGCCCGCTCGGCCAGAGCCTGCGTCAGAGAGCCCGTGCCGCAGCCGACTTCGAGCACAATATCGTCATTGCCTATATTCGCATTATCTACCAGCAGACGCATCAGGTTCAAATCGATGAGAAAATTCTGTCCGAGCCGTTTGTTCGGCTCGACGCCTGCTGATGCAAGCAACTGTTGGATTTGCTGCTTAGTCTGCATCTGAGGCGGCCTTTGTCTGCACCGGCTGGTGTGCCTTTTTAACCGTAGCCATCTTAATGGCAGTGGTTATGGCTGCCATCATACTCGATGGGTCAGCGATGTTTTTGCCGACGATATCAAAAGCTGTTCCGTGAGCCGGGGATGTCCTGATTATTGGTATGCCGATAGTGATATTGACTGCCTCCTCGAATGCAAGAAGTTTTACAGGTATCATTCCCTGGTCATGATACATCGCAACTACAGCGTCGAACTCGCCGTGTGCTGCTCGCAGGAACAGCGTGTCAGCAGGAAAAGGCCCCTGACAATTTATCCCTTGTTCCTGCGCCAGTAAAATCGCCGGCGATATTATCCGCTGTTCTTCATCTCCGAATTGCCCGCCTTCCCCTGCGTGAGGATTCAGTGCGGCAACGCCGATTTTGGGGTTTTCGATTTCGAAGTATTCCTTCAAAGCGGTATTCAATAAATCTATCGGCTCGAAAACGCAGCCGATTGTAAATTCGTGCCGAACCTCGAACAGCGCTCTGTGAATTGTTGCAAGAGCTACCTTTAGCGGACCGGCGACAAACATCATCGCCTTTCGCGGCGATTTGCACTTGTCCGCCAGCATTTCGGTATGACCGGGCCATTTGGCGCCGGCTAATTTCCAGCTCGCTTTGCTGATTGGTCCTGTTACTACTGCATCGATTATGCCGGCCTTGGCCGCCTCAATTGCATCCAGGCAAAAATGTATAGATGCTTCGCCTCCGACCGTGCTGGGACCTTTAATCCAGGACGGAACTGGATGCTCATCGTAATCAGCCACTACAACTTTATGTGGATAATCTCTGCTGATTTTTTCGTGCTGATACCTGCCCCAGAACGGTTCTATCTCAGCCTTGTCTGCTGCGTAACAAAGCTGCTCATTCATACCGAATATGATAAACCTCGCTGCTTTTCTTATCTCCGGTTCCACCAGCGCTTTTACCACAACCTCCGGGCCGATACCGGCCGGCTCACCCATCGTCACGCCGATGACCGTCTGCTCACTTATCGAATTGTTGCCGTTGTTTTTGTTCATCTTTTTGTATTGCGTCTTAAAAGCCCAGTTCTTTTAATCTTTCGGTTGTTAGCGATTGTTTCTGTGGCAAAATCTTCTCAAGTTGCTTCTTTATTGTTTTGATTATTATATCGGTCTCGATATTTACCGTATCGCCGATTTTTGCTCCGCCGAGCGTGGTTCCCTTTAGCGTCTCAGGGATTATTGAGGTGCTGAAACTGTTTTCATCCATATTTGCTATCGTCAAACTTATTCCGTCAACGGCGACCGAACCTTTGACCACCATTTGGGCGAGCAATTTGGGATTAGCTGCGAATTTTATATCGGCAAATTGTCCTTGCCGGCTGATTGCTTTAATCGTTGCGACCCCGTCGATATGGCCGAGAACAAAATGCCCACCGAATCGGTCAGCGGCCTTCATAGCCAATTCCGCATTGACCGCCGACGAAGGTTTTAATTTGCCCAGCGTTGACTTTGTTAGTGTTTCGCCGCTGACATCGAACTCTGCAAAACTGCCTCGCAGTTGGGCAATAGTTAAACAAACGCCGTTTATGGCTATGCTGTCGCCGATTTTGCTCTCCTCAGCTAGTTTGCCCAAATCTATGGCCAGACGCATTCCGCCGCCAGCTGCATAAGCCGACTTTACCGTGCAAATTGCCTTTATAAGCCCTGTGAACATAAAATTTATTACCGGCTACTTTGATTTATGATTGATTATTGATAAAAACAAATCAGACGCTATAATTGATTATAAGTAATCAGCTATCAATTATCAATTGGAAAGGGGCAGGTCGGATGAATACATTCTGGCTAAAAGTTGCAGCCCTTGCGGTTGTCGTTGTGGTTGTGATTGTCCTGATAGGTGTTTTTTCGTCTTCTGAAAGGTCTCGTCCGGCTGCGGAATCGGCAAATGAGCCGGAGGCCAAACCGAAGACCTTCTACGACCAGGTCGAAAAAGATAGAGAGAAGTTTTTAGCTGAACCACAACCAGTGAAGGAGCAGGTTCGGGAGCAAAATCAGCCTGCAGACAACCAAACACCCGCCGAGCCTGTTCGCCCCGCTGTGAAGCCGGCTCAGTTGTACTTCAGGCCGCTTTCTGAGATAGACAAGATAGAAGCCGAACGGCTTCTCAACGTGGCCGTGCCGGGCCGTAGCATAGGGCGATTGCCTATGACAGGTTACAAGCTTATGGTTGACACCTGTCGGCAAATTATTAGCAAATGGCCCGACAGTTGGTATGCCTATAGGGCCAAACAGATGCTCATTGATATGCCGACGCGATTTCGTGAACGGTATAAGATAACAAAAGAAGAGCTGGATATAAGCGAATTTACCAAACAAAGACCGGGAACTAAACTTTTCAACGGTACCGTTGAGGAGGAATCTCCTTAAATGGCTCCAGTTCTAACCGCAGGTTTTGTACCGGTAATTTCAATCACTGCCGATTGTTTGCCGCAGGCGTGGGAGAAAGCCGTCTTGGCGGTATGGGATAATGGCCTTGATGTCAAAACCCAGTACGACAAGCCCCAAGACCCGCCCAGCAAAGACGCAACGGTCATAATTACCATTACTGACCCCTTTGCCGAACCGAGAATCCATAAGAATTTTCCCGGCGGGCCTGCCGAACTTGAGGCTTATCGCCAGGAGGTGGTCAACGGTATTCACGACCACTGGATTGGCCCTGCTGTTGGCAAGTGGACATATACCTATCACCAGCGCCTCTTTGCCTATTGTCCGGTGGAAAATCTGCGAGACCCAAACTCGCTGAAGCCTTTCAAAAAAGTTGACCAGATTCAATATATTATCAATAAACTCTCTGAGACCAGTCACACTCGAAGGGCACAGGCGATAACCTGGATGCCGACTGCTGACCCTGACACGGATGACCCTCCATGCCTCCAGAGAATCTGGTGTCGGCTGGTCGCGGACCGTGATGGCACGATGTCGCTTAATATGAATACGCACTGGCGAAGCAGAGACCTTTACAAAGCCTGGTTTATGAATGTCTATGCTATTACCGACCTTCAGAGAATAATTGCCGAGGAGATTTCCAGAAAAATCAATCGACAGGTAACTGCGGGTAGATATGTTGATATAAGCGATTCGCTGCATATCTACGGCAGCTATTTTGACCAGGTCGGTAAAGAGGTGGAAAAGATGCGACAAAGCCCGTTTAGCGGGCGGGCTTGGCAAAGCACGCATCCTGCTTTTGAAATGATGACAAAAGAGGCCAGAGAAAAATTGGCAAAAGACCCCGACTCGTCACGGCGGAGCGTGCCGTAGCCGGACTGGTACGCAAAACCCAGAGACGCAAAATAATCAACTCAAGTTATAATCGTCAAGATGGCTTACGCCGGTGCACAAACCGGATGTTCTTGTGAACTTTATCGGGCTGTTTATAAAGATTTAAAAAAACGAGTATCTTAATTTGCCCATTTGCGATTTTTGTGTTAGACTTTAATTAAGGTTAGGCAGATAAAGGGGGCGATGTCAGCTTAATTTTGTTTATCCCAGGTATGACCGCCCATTGATTATTGATATCATTAGCCTGACTTATTAATCCTGCCGTTGTGGGGGGAAGTCGGCAAATAGGCATCAAGGCGGGAGTGGAAATAACCCCTCTTGTGTTGTGCGAGGGGGAAATTTTATGGGGGGCCATATAAGTTTCTTTCCGAGTTGGGTCTCTGCGCCCTTGGTGCAGAGACCTTTTTTATAAAAAAAATCATCGGCAAAAAGAGCTGTGAGTTTTTTTAAACTTTTTCCCTTAGTGTTTGTCCTGCCGTAAATTGAGAGCGCCCAAAATAAGATTTAACAGCTTCTTATTTGGGCCATTTACAAAGTTTCGCAAGATTTTCTTTGACATACTATATGTTGGGCTTACAATTTGGAAATCGGCGACAGGTAGTATTGTTTTGATAAATTACAAATAGCTTTTGCTAAATTTTTCAAGGTGGGCTTAGTTCGTGAGATGTCCCTTTTGCAAGGAAGATCACGATAGGGTTGTTGATTCGCGTTCAAGCGATACCGGTAGAATAATCAGACGCCGGCGTCAGTGCTTGGTATGCAAAAAACGCTTTACTACCTATGAAAAAATAGGTGAGAGTTTTAAGCTCTGCGTGGTAAAAAAGGACAGCTCTCGGGTCCCTTATGACAGAGATAAAATCGTTGGAGGTTTGCAGAAGGCCTGTTATAAAAGACCTGTCTCTGCTGAACAGATTCAGCAAATAGCTGACAAGGTTGAAGAAGATATATTTAGGAGCTCCGACAAGGAGGTTTCGTCCGCTTTTGTCGGCGAAAGTGTGATGAAACACCTGCGAGTGGTTGATAAGGTTGCATATATTCGCTTTGCAAGTGTCTATCGAGACTTCGAAGATGCGGGCGAGTTGATTGAAGAGGTAAGTCAAGCTATTCAGGAAACCGAGTATATTGGGCAGCCGAAGCTTTTTGACACCTGAGAGATAAAAAGCCTCACCGGCTGAAGGAAAAGACAATTGTGCCATCATTAAATCTTTGCAAGGAGGCAAATGGTGGGGATGAAAGTGCGGCTTAAAGTCGTAAAGGCCGATGGCAGCGTCGAAGAATATCTGCACACAAAGGTCATTGGCGCTATCAGTAATGCTCTCGCTTACGATGGGCAGGCCGATATTCACGTTGCTGAAGAGCTTGCGGAGGTGGTAACTTATTTTCTTTACCACCAAAAAAACCAGCGTACTGTAACCAGCGGCGAGATTCTCTCCATAATTAAGGCGGTTTTAACTGCCACAAGGTATGAAGATGCCGCAATTGTGCTGACTGAGCATCATTTCAACCGCAAGCTTAAACGCTCCAGAATTGAGGTTGTTTCGATTGATATTCAGCAGCTTGCCGATGCTGAAATGCTCTACGGAGTTCAGCAATCGCCTCCCAGGTCTCGCTGGGACAAGTCTAAAATAGTCAATGACCTCGTAACTAACTATGATGTTTCCAGTCAGACTGCCAGAACGATTGCCTCAATGGTTGAGGAAAAAATATTCAATATGGGCCTGACTTCGGTCCCAGCCAGCCTGATAAAGCAGCTCGTTTTGGGCGATACCGCTGCATTCCTGCGGGCCCAGCGTCAGTTACAAACTGTCTAAGCAAAATCTTATCTGTTATTATTTGCCCTCTACTATTGTTTTTGTTCGGCTGAAGATTTTTTCCGGTTGTTCGTCAGGGGCGATATCGAGCCAGTTAACGTCTTTGAAGGTTTTAAACCAAGTCCTCTGGTTCTTGGCAAAACGCCGCGTGTTTTTCTTTATCAGTTCCGTGGCATCCTCTAAACTTATCTTCCCGTTTAGGTAGTCAATTATCTCAGCGTAGCCGATTGCGTATCGGGCCTGTTGGCTTAAGGGTTTTTCTTCGGCCAGCAGAGCTTTGACCTCATCGACAAGACCTGCTGCAATTATTTTTTTTACCCGCTGGTTTATACGGCTGCTTTCAACGCTTTTTTCCCTTCGCAGCCCGATTATTGTCCAGTTGTGCAAAGGTTTTTCTGCGTCGAATTGCTGCTGAAGACTCGAAATCGGTTTTCCGGTGATTTTGTAAACTTCCAGGGCGCGAATTATACGTTTGCGGTCTCTGCGGCCGATGCGCTCGGCGGTGACAGGGTCGATTTCTGTTAATTGCCGGTATAGTTGTTCCAGCCCTTCATTTTCTGCTTCGGCCTGCAATTCGGCACGTATTTGCTTATCGCTTCCCGGCCCTTCGAACAAGCCATACAGCAGGGCCTTTATATAAAGAGCAGTTCCGCCGACCGCGATTATTCTTTTTTTACGACCTTTTATCTGTTCTATTGCATCGTAGGCTAAATCGAGAAAACTCCCAACATTGAAAGCTTCGCTTGGTTCAACCACATCGATTAGGTGATATTTGATACGCTCGCGCGCCTGCCGGGGCGGTTTGGCTGTGCCGATATCCATTCGCCGATAGACCTTCATCGAGTCGATACTGATTATTTCAGCGCCCAGACTTTTAGACAAATCAAAGGCCAATCGCCCCTTTCTTGATGCGGTAACGCCAAGAATTAGCAGTCTGTTGGTATTCATAATTTACTGTGAAAATCCGTGAATAATGGATATAATATAGTGTTTGGGTCAAAAACGCAAAATTATAGCTTTCAGCAGGCAACGGAGCCATATATGCCTCTAAACCGGGCCATCAATAGCGACTTTAATACTCAGCTAAGCGAGAAAGCACAGTTTGTAAATGATACGCTGTCCCGGCTTGTTGCTAAGCAGACTGATATTAGTAGTGATTTAAAAGAGGCAATTAGGTACACGCTCGAAGCCGGCGGCAAGCGGGTGCGTTCGGCGTTGGTTCTCTGGTGCTGCGAGCTTATCAGCGGCAGAGTAAATCGCGATGCTGAAATTGCAGCGGCGGCGATTGAGATGGTGCATACCTATTCCCTTGTCCACGATGATTTGCCGGTGATGGATGATGACGACTTTCGCCGGGGGTTGCCGACCTGTCATAAGGCCTTTGATGAGGCAACGGCTCTCCTTACCGGTGATGCTCTTTTGACGCTTGCCTTTGAGATTTTGGCAAAAGAAATTGATGACCCTGCTGTTGCGGTCAGATTGATTGGCGAATTGGCGCAGGCTGCCGGCCCGGCTGGTATGATTGCCGGACAAATGGCCGACCTCAAAGCTGAAAACGGCCGCGGCGGCGAAGAAATTTTGGAATATATCCATACCAACAAGACCGCTAAGATGTTCCGTTGCGCCGCCGCTATGGGAGCTATCTGCGGGAAGGCTAAGGACAGTGAATTTGACCGCCTTTGTGAATATGGTCTAAAGATTGGCCTGGGCTTTCAGATAGCCGACGATATCCTTGACGTTTGTGCTTCGAGCGAGCACTTAGGCAAAACAGCTGGTAAAGATGCTAAGGCAGGCAAGATAACTTATCCCGCCGTAATCGGAATGAAAAAGTCGAGACATCTCGGGGGAAAATTGGCCGATGAAGCGGTAGTGGTGTTAGAACCCTTCGGCCAAAGAGCCGACGCCCTCAGGAATCTCGCAATCGCCCTGCTGAAAAGAACAAGATAATCGGAAGAATTTTTAATGGCTAACTTATTGGAACAAATAAACAGCCCTGATGACTTGAAAAAGCTGTCCCCGCCGCAGCTCAAACTCCTGGCGGATGAAATACGCCGTTTTATGCTTGCCTCGGTGAGTGAAACCGGCGGACATCTCGCCAGCAACCTCGGCGTTGTGGAACTGACGCTGGCCCTGCATTATGTCTTCGATTTCAAAGTCGATAAGCTTCTTTGGGATGTCGGCCATCAGTGTTATACGCACAAAATCATAACCGGCCGAAAGGCTGATTTCACCAGACTTCGTAGGCGCGACGGAATAAGCGGCTTTCCCAATCCGGATGAAAGCGTATACGACCAGTTTGCCGTCGGCCATGCAGGAACCTCGATAGCGACTGCAATTGGAATGGCAATGGGGCAGGTTCGAACCGGAAGAGACGATAAAATCGTGGCACTCATCGGAGATGCCAGTATCGTGAACGGCCTCTCTTTCGAGGCGCTGAATAATCTCGGATTGGTAAAGAGGCAATTACTTATAGTCCTCAACGATAACTCGATGGCAATCGATGCTACACAGGGGGCAGTGGCAAAATACTTCTCCAAAGTTCGCCTCAGTCAGACCTATGAGGATTTGAGAAAAACAACCAGAAATATCCTCGAGCATATGCCTGCTATCGGTAAAACAGTTGAGGAGGCGATTGAGAGAATTAAGAAGAGTATTCGTATGGTCTTCCCCGCCAGTCAGATGTTCGAGAGTCTGAACATCCCATACTTTGGCCCTGTTGACGGCCATGACATCGAGTCGCTTATACAACTGTTCAAGGCTTTGTTGCATTTGAGTCACCCCGCAATTTTGCATGTTTATACAAAGAAAGGCAAAGGTTTCGCTCCTGCTGACGACGACCCGAGGAGGTTTCATTCGACCGGGCCGTTCAAAATAAATGGAGACGCCGTAGAGACCTCCGCCGGCGTCAGGCGCAGCTTTACCGATGTTTTCGGCCAGCATCTGACCGAGCTGGCTGAAAAGGACAACAGAATTGTCGCTATAACCTCCGCAATGTGCGATGGAACAGGGCTGGCCGAATTTCAAAAAAAATTCGCCGACAGGTTCTACGATGTCGGGATTGCTGAAAGTGTCGCGGTAGATATTGCAGCAGGGCTTGCCAAAAGCGGCTTAAAACCCGTCGTTTGTATCTATTCGACTTTCCTGCAGCGAAGTTTCGACCAGATATTTCAGGAAGTATCGTTGCAGAATCTGCCGGTTGTTTTTTGTATCGACAGGGCCGGCGTCGTCGGCTCCGACGGTCCAACGCATCATGGACTGATGGATATCGGATTTTTGAGAATGATGCCGAATATGGTCTTGACGGCGCCTGCTGATGAGGGCGAATTAAAACTGGCTTTGGAATTTGCCTTGGCAGAAAATAAACCGGTCTGTTTAAGGTATCCCAGAGACCTTGTTCCATCGAGTGAGTTTGACTTGTCCGCTTGTGCCCAGCCGTTTGAATTAGGCAGGGCTGTCTTTGTCAAAAGCAGCCCAAATTCAGCTATTGCAATTATCGCTTACGGAAGCGTCCTTACTAATGCCCTCCAGGCGGCTCAGCTCCTCCAGCAGGATGGCATTGACGTCGATGTGATAAATGCACGATTCGCCGCTCCGCTCGATGAGAGAATTATTTCTTTACTCAGCCGGCGCAAAGGTATAATAACACTTGAAGACCACAGTCTTGCCTGTGGCTTTGGCTCAGCCGTGCTTGAGGCAGCTGTTGCAACTTTGCCAGGCCCAATTACAAAGCCGATTGTAACCCTTGGTATGCCCAGGGCATTTTTAAGGCACGATTCCCGCAATGCTCAGCTTATGCAGGGGGGTATAAGTGCCGATAGAATAATACAGGCGGCAAAAGAAATGTTGCGTTCGGCTGGGTAAACGCTCGACGATAACATGGAAAAGGGTAATTTTAGAATGGCGAAAAGCAATTTGCCAAAATTGGTGATTTTCAGCGACCCGAAGAAGGGACATGTCGCTGAGGTGGTTGAGGAATTTCTCGATTTCGCCAAGGGTGAAGCCGAGGTCGTTGCCAGTTGTGGTATAGACCAGTGCACTGTTGATATTTTGAAAGAGGCTGATTTTGCGGTTGTCTTCGGCGGCGATGGGAGTATTACCTCCGCTGCGAGACAATTGAGTCAGGTCAATGTGCCGGTCATAGGCGTTAACCTCGGCAAGCTCGGCTTCCTAACCGAATTCAGCCTCGGAGAGCTTAAAGAATTTTTCCCTTCTTTGACATCAGCAAAACTGCGCATAGAGAAACGCATGATGCTCAGATGTAGGATTTTAAGCAATGGCCGGGAAAAATTCTCCTCAGCGGCTATCAATGATGTTTTTATCACAGCTGGACCACCTTTTAGAATGATTGAGTTGAAGATGTCGGTCGATGGTCAGTCCGCCATGGACGGATTGGTAAGTGACGGCCTTATAATTTCCACACCCACCGGCTCGACAGCTTATAATCTCTCGGCGGCAGGGCCGATACTTTCAGCAAATATGCAGGCAATGGTTATTACGCCCATTTGTCCACATTCGTTTAGCTTCAGACCCGTTGTTATCAATGCCGACAGCAAGGTAGAGGTCTTTGGAGTCAGTGTCAATGAAGGCACTACTGTTTCCGTCGATGGCCAGATTTCCTCCAAACTATCGATTGATGATGTGGTAAGAATCGAAAGGAATAAAGGCGATTTTCTCGTGGTGAACAACCCCCTTAGGACGCAGTGGGATACTTTGGCGACCAAGCTCAGTTGGGCGGAAAAGCCAAAGTATAAGAAGAACCCCATTTTGCAATAACTCGTGATTGTTTAATTATGAACATAGTTCTGAGGTAGATGGTATTTAATGTTATGAAAAGACCAGGGGCATATATTATTGTTGGTTTGCTGTTTTTCACTGCTTTTTCAGAAACTGGTTGGGCTGTTGAAAACCGTATCAGTTCGAGCACAATCCCGCCGAGTATCCGACGTGAAGGCCTCATTCGCAGCCCTGACGCAATTGGCGGAGGCGGCAACCTGCTGGTTACTGGAAATATCAGGGGCGGAAACTACTTTCGCGGCGTAGTGCCGTATAGTGCGCCAACCTATTTTGGAGTGACGCTTCCTTCGTCTTCGCTTGATTCGTTTTTGAGAGATTCAGCCGGCTCGGGGGATTTAGGTCGTTACAACCGTTACTCCGGTTATAACCTTGGGTATAGACCATATTATTCGCCGACTCAGACAGTAGCATCTACAATGCCGGGCGCCTCTGCTGGGGCCGGGGCACAAACCGCAAACATTGGTGCTTATTCTGCTCGGCCCTATCTCACTGGGACCTTGCCGCTGCGACGCGACGAGATACTCGACACTGCATCTGCGATGTCTTTGGCACGCTTGCGACCGATGTCGATGACGCCGGCGGAAATGCAGAAACTAATTTCATCTGAAATCGCCAAAAATTCACCCGCAGGACTAACCGACCAGCAATACCAGACCCAGGCAGAACAATATAAGCCCAACATAAGCCAGGAAAGCTATAAAACAGGTGAACTTAAGAAACCCCTGCCCGGCCTGGAGGGCTCTTTATTGCCCTCTGCTCTGAGAAAACCGGGCGGCGAGGTCAACCAGCCGTTTAAGACACCGAAACAAAAAGAGCAGGCCGGCGAAGAAACCGCCGAAATGCCGTTTGGTGTGCCTTGGGCCGTAGACGTGAATAAACAGCTTGATGTTTATGACAGTATGAAACAGCAGCTCGATAGCTTGCAAAAAAAGCTTGAGTCGGCACTGGCTGCACAACAGCCTGAAAAAGCTGCTGAAGAGAGCAAAAAATCAGCCGGCGAGCAAACCCAGGAGGGTTCTCAGGCCGCCAAGCTCGCTGAAGTTGATTTATCTGTTGCCAGTGCCAAAGGTGTTTTGGGCCCTTTTGAAACTTTTGCTTCCTTTTCAGAAGACAAATTCAATCAGAATATGCGGGTGGCAGAACTGTATCTTAAGCAGGGCAGATACTATCGCGCTGCGGATGCCTATACTCTCGCATCGCTTTACAAGCCGGATGACCCTCTTGCCTATGCCGGAAAGAGCCACGCCCTTTTTGCCTCAGGCGAATATATGAGCAGTGCCCTTTTCCTTTCCAGGGCCTTGCAGATTTTCCCTGAGTATGCACGGTTTAAAATCGACATTGAGGCTATGGTAGGGGACAGGGACAAACTCGAAACACGCGTAGTCGATGTTGAAGAATGGGTGAAAAGAAGTGGTGCCCCTGAGCTGCAGTTTTTGCTCGCCTATGTTTATTACCAAATGGACAGACCCCGGCCGGCTAAAGAAGCTATTGATGCAGCCTGCGAAAAGATGCCCCAGTCTCCTGCTGTGCTCGCACTTAAAAAAGCTATCGAAGATAGCCCGGCGGCAGACAAGGATGGTAGCTCACAGCGTATAACCGATGGCGCAAGACCTGAACTGAGCCGGTAGGATGATAAAAGCCAACACATCTTTGGATATCGAAGAGGTTTTGTCTGCTGATGGGTTAATTGCGCGGTCGTTTAGCGGATACGAGTTTCGGCCTCAGCAGGTGCAGATGGCCTGTGCCATTAAAGATGCCTTTGCGGACCGCCGGCATTTGGTTACAGAGGCCGGAACAGGCGTCGGCAAAAGCTTCGCATATCTTGTTCCTGCAATAGAGTTGGTTCACCGGGGAAAAGCAAAGGTGCTCATCAGTACCTTTACCATTACCCTCCAGGAGCAGTTAATCAATAAGGACATCCCTTTCTTGGCTGAATCTCTGCCGCAGACGTTTACTGCGGTTCTGGCAAAGGGCAGGGGCAATTACCTCTGCAGGCGTCGGCTTGAGTTTGCGCTGCGCAGGCAGGCAACGATGTTTGATGAGTTCGGCTCAGCCCTTGCGGTAATAAGGCAATGGGCTAATCAGACAGAAGACGGCTCGCTGAGTGATATTCCGGTTCTGCCGAAAAATCATATTTGGGATGCCGTCAAAAGCGAGCATGGTAACTGTCGGGGCAGAAAATGTCCCCACTTCAGCCGTTGTTTCTACTGGCGGGCCAGGCGGCGATTGGACAACGCTGATATTATTGTGGCAAACCACGCCCTGATGTTTAGCGACCTTGTGCTCAAAACGCAGGGTGCATCAGTTTTGCCGGATTATAAATACATCGTTATTGATGAGGCCCACAATATCGAGCATGTGGCCGAGGACCATTTCGGGATAAATATCAGTAATTTCACAGTCAAATTCCTCCTCGATGCCCTTTACAATCCGAGAACCCATAAAGGTCTTCTGGCCTATATGAATGCAGACAAAACAATTAAAGCAATTGATATGGTCGGCTTAATAGCCAAGGAAGCGAGGAGATTCTTCAGTCGCATCGGCGAATGGTATGAGCAGTCAAAGGACGAAACCGCCGGAAGATGTTATAAAAATTTTGTCGAGGATAATGTCTCCGGATATTTGAAAAATCTGCACGCCGAATTGGCTGAGCTGGCAAAAATCAGTAAAGACGTTGATGAAAAATTCGAGATTGTGCGCCTCACCGACCGCTGCTCGGCTCTGGCGCAGGATTTGAATTCCTTTTTGACTGACCAGCAGGATGATTTCGTCTACTGGGTTGAGCCGCCTGCCTCTGCCCCTGCGTCTTGCTGTCGCAAGACAGCAGCAGGGGCTACACGTTTGAGAAGTGCTCCGCTGAATGTCGGGCCGAATGTGAAAAGCTGTTTGTTTGATAAATATGAATCGGTTGTCCTGACCAGCGCCACTTTGAGCAGCGGCCCATATTCGTCGTGCGTTGTGCGTGATGCGTCGTGCGGAAAAACAACGCAGTATGACACACGCAATACACAATACGCAATACGCAATACGAAACTGGGATTTGAGTTCTTCACCAGCCGCATTGGTCTGGATGATTGTAAAACGATTAAGCTCGGTTCGCCTTTCGATTACGCCAAACAGGTTACCCTCTATATCGAAAAAGACCTTCCTGACCCCAACGAACCAGCTTTTGTTGATTCTGCAGCTCAGGCCGTCAGCAAGTACGTGTGCAAAACGCAAGGCAGGGCTTTTGTGCTTTTTACCAGCTACCAGATGCTCGAAGCAATCGCTCAGAAATGCGCCGACTCGCTCGCCGAAAATGGTATCCGCTTGCTGCAGCAGGGTGCGGAGTTTGACAGAACCGCTCTTTTGAAGTGTTTTAAATCTGAGGACAACTGTGTTTTGTTTGGCACTGACAGCTTCTGGCAGGGCGTCGATGTGCCCGGCCAGGCGCTTAGCAATGTGATTATTGTTCGGCTGCCCTTTGCCGTCCCTGACCAGCCGTTAATTGCAGGGCGGCTCGAGCGGATAAAGCAGCAGGGCGGTAATCCTTTTTATGACTATCAGTTGCCTTCGGCAATTCTCAAGTTCAAGCAGGGTTTCGGCCGGCTGATTCGAAGCAAAACCGATACCGGCATCGTTGTTGTCCTGGATTCTCGCATAATCAACAAACCTTATGGCCGAGAATTCCTCGCCGCCATCCCAAACTGCAAAATTGAAGTCGTCACCCGGCCGACTTGAGTTCACGCCGACTCTGCCGCAAAGTGAATTTACTTTTCCGTGTTTTATGTCCATAGGATGGCTTGCGTCATGTGAAACGTCACGTTTTGTTTTGGATATTAGGCTGCTCCGAGAGGAAAACGGCGGTTTCAGTATCAAAATACCCCCCGCCGACTTATCGGGTTCGTCAGAATAAAATACCATCAGCGCAAGGATAGAAAGAATTCTTTATCGCTTGTTTTAATCGCTCACATAAGTCCTTACCAATGTTTGAACTGTTCATCGCTGAACTATTAAACCATACTCCCTGAATGAGTCGGTCGTAAACATATGCGATCGCGAGAAGGCAGCATGCTTGGGGCTCAATGACTATCCGGCTGATCAAATCAATTGTCTGATCAGGCACAGGCCATGCTGTATACTGATTGAAGACAATGATACCGCTCCCAGCAACAGCCGCTTGTTTAATCTTCTTTTTGATCCTTCTTTCAACGCGTTTCAGATCTATGTCTGTGGTATCAACATCTGAAATATAGTAGTTTTGCCCAACGAGTTGAGCGCATTTCCGCAACAAACGCACGTGTACTGGATCAAGAAGACCTGTGGTTTCAATCCCAATAGTATGACCATTGATGCTAACCACAAACTCAGTACGTTTGCTACTTGGTTCATCTGACGGAACTTTAATATTCTAGCTTCCAAATTCCTGAGCGAAACCACGGGCCAGTAAGAGTTCTTCTTCTGCAGAAGGAATACCGTCACGCATGCGCTTGATAAGGTGGTTTTTTTCTTTTTTCAACAGTTTAGGAAATAGAATTACAGCACCTTCTTCAAGTCGAGATTGGTAACATGATGGAAACAAATGTCCGAAGATAGGGACTGAATAGACGCTTGGGTTCAAACTATCTACTTTTTTCCTAAGCTTCTGCCGCCACACATCATCATAAATAGTTGCAAGCATTGGCTTATCTACTAAGGCTGCATCACACTTGTCCAAATTTTTCTGGAGATTTTGCTTTTGATATTCAGTCAAAGGCATCTCTATTACCTTCCAAGCACTTTGTCTATACGCCGCTTCAGTTCCTTCTCATCTATTCCTACTTCCTTTTCAATTCTGTCGAGGCATTCCAGCATCTTCTGTTCATTTTCTGCAGCCATGTCAAAACCTCTTTCTCGACCAGCTAAAAGACATTGCTGTTTTACCAAACCCCAATGCTGAGCCTGAGCGATAAGTTCAATGAGTTGTTGCCAATAGAGTTCGTTTCCTTTATTTTCCTTAAATATTTGGACCGTTCGATCCATACTACGCTTTTCACGTATTTCCTTCACCATCATATACAAGTTTCCAAATAATCCCATTATTTTACCTCATCTTCCCTTTCGTTTTGATTCGTACCATTACAGTTTCGAGTTACAGACATTAGAGTTTTTTCACAAAATCCAAAACAAGGGATTCAACGTCTTTCATAAAACTCCCAAAGTATAGTGTGACCTCCATTGTCTTTGATATATCGAGCGAGTAGGTTCGGGGTTCAACCCAAGCACGGGCGGCGGCCATCAATTCTCTATGAAACACCTCCGGATCATGACGTAGATTCAGTAACGTGTCCCCGACAGAGTTGATGGTCTCTTGTGCAAGACCCGCGTGTCCAGCGTCTACTGTCAAATTCGTGCGTTTAACTTTTTTCAACTCTGTCAGCATCATATCGGTGAACTGTTTCCTGGCCACATCACCATCAGATATGTTCTTCACTTGGTCGAACACATCCCTAATTCTGCCAGCCATGCTGTTCACATCCTTTTCAATCTCTGCTTTGATTATAGGCACGACATCGGGACGCACGATGCCCATTTCTGTCATTTCTTCCAGTTCTTTTAGGTCTGGAATAAGGTATTCGTATTTCACAGTACCACCGGAACTACGGCAACACGCGAGAAAATATTTAGCAACGTGATATAGTGGCTTACCTTCCCCCCATTCTCCCGACTTGTCATCCCGTGCCGCATAATACCCCGCATACCGATCGTGGATGAATGTTTCAAACTTTGTCTTGTCGATCATCTCCGCATAATAGAGTAATGCGTGCATGGCATCGAGCGTTGGTTCAGCATATTGCCCTAATGTCCGCGAAACTGTCCATGTTGCTGTCCACGCGAGCAAGGCCAAGTATTCCTTAGAGGTGTCACCGTCAACTTTGCCCACAATCTTGGAAATGTCGGGAAGCCGCTTGTCCCTCGCCCCAATGACCACTTGTCCGAGCATAAACCCAAGCTTTTGTGTATCCACGTAAATTCTTCTTCCGAAACGGTTATGATTCTAACGTGAGACAACAAAGAAAACTAAGGACAGTTATTTTTGTCATCATATTGTTTCCTCTTATTCGTAATTATACCATATTTTACCCTTTTTCCCAACGGCAAAAAATCTCCACGCTCTCCGCGGTAAGTTCTTTTTTCTTTGACTTTTGTCTGAAAATATGTTAAAATTCCCCTCAGTTTGCAAGAAAGCAAACGCCCCGTAGGGCACGGCCTTTAGGGTTAGCAAACCCAAGTCAAAAATAATCGTTAGTGAATAATCAACAACTATCAACTATGAACAATAAACAACTAACAATTAGTAATGAACCACGAACAATTAACGACGAACTCCATCAATCAACAACGAACAATGAACTCTGTTCAATCAACAATGATAAATTATGCGAAACAAACCCAATTTCCGAAAAGCCAAAAATGATTATAACCTTAGTAATATCAATGACTAATAACAACAAACAACGAACTATGAACTATTCAAAACAAACCCAATCAAACCCAACCTGTGGTGAGCAAAGTCGAACCATTTATAGTGCCTGCCCTGCGAAGCCCCATCGTGTGGGGCGAAGTAGGGAGCTTGCCCGCCCCCGCAAATTCCTAACCCTTGATTCTGTCCCCGCTATGTCGTAAAATCTATGTTTACAACAACGAGGTAAGATATGCAGATAAAATTACAGTTTCTCGGTGCCGCTCAGAATGTTACTGGTTCCCGGTACCTGCTCGAAGCTAACCCCGCCCCTGCGGCAGGGGTCGGGGCTAATGGCATCCGCCTTCTTATAGACTGCGGCCTTTATCAGGAACGACAGTTCAGAGAAAGAAACTGGGACCCTTTTCCCATACCGCCTGATAGTATTGACGCTGTCCTTTTAACCCACGCCCATCTCGACCATTGTGGCCTGTTGCCGAAACTCGTTAAAGAAGGTTTCAAAGGCAGGATATATTGTAACCCTGCTACCGCCGAGCTTGCCCGGATTATTCTTTTGGATTCTGCCAAGATACAGGAAGAGGACGCTGAGCATAAACGCAAAAGACACGAGAAGCAGGGCCGAAAAGGCCCCTATCCCGAGGTCCCCCTTTATACTACCGAGGACGCTCAGGCCTGTTTTCCCCTCGTCTCGCCTGTCGAATACAGACAGGCCATACCCCTCGGTGATGGCGTCGAAGCCACTTTCTATGATGCAGGCCACGTCCTCGGCTCTTCAATCATAAGGGCAAAAGTGCGCTGGAATGGCCAGGAAAGGATTATCTTATTTTCTGGTGATATTGGCAGGCCGAACAGGCCCATACTGTGCGACCCGACCGTTTTTGACGCCGCAGACTATGTCCTCGTTGAGTCCACCTATGGCGACCGTCTCCACGATGAGGCTATGGACGTAAAAAAAATGATTGGTGACGTGATAAACTCAACGAAAAAGGCCGGCGGCAATATTATAGTCCCCAGCTTCGCCCTCGAACGTTCTCAGGAAATCTTGTATTACATAAACGAATTGCTGCTCGACAAAGCAATACCTCCCCTGAGGATTTTCTTGGATAGCCCTATGGCTTCTAAAATCACAGAAGTTTTTCAGCGTCATTCTGATTTGTTTGGTGAGCAGATGGCCAGGTTTATTAAAAATTTCGGGTCACCCTTTGATTTGCCGCAGCTCGAAATGGCCGGAGATGCCGACCAGTCAAAAGCGATTAACAATATAAAAGGGACTGTTTTAGTTATAGCCGGCTCCGGTATGTGCACCGGCGGCAGAATAAAGTACCACCTCGCCAACAATATCTCCAGACCGCAAAGTTCCATAATGTTTGTCGGCTATCAGGCCGTTGGCACTCTCGGCAGGCAAATCGTCAGTGGTGCAAAAAAAGTCCGAATACTCGGCCAGCAGTATCAGGTCAAAGCAAACATCGTCCAGGTGCACGGCTTCTCTGCGCACGCCGATAGATATGAGCTTCTCACTTGGCTGAAAGGTTTGCAAACGCCCCCTCGAAAAGTTTTTGTTATCCACGGTGAGCCGAAAAGCGCATCTGGTTTCGCTGATTATCTCCGCCAGCAAACCGGCTGGGACGTTTCTGTCCCCGCTTATCAGGATGAAGTTGTCCTCAACTAATGTTTAAAATCACTTCTCCTCTTTTACCGCCACAACGGTAACCGGTGCAATTTTTTCCAGCCCCTCTTTAAGCTTCTCCGCCTCCCCGACAATGACTATTACCAGCTTACTCGGTTCTATTGTCTCTCGAACCAAATGCTCACAATCCGTCCGCTTGGCCTTCGCAATCCCGCCGAGTAGTCTCTCAAGATAATCCTCGCCAAGTCCTTGAGATTCAATCAGCCACAGGTCGCTCGCAATCTGTTGCGGCGTCTCACGCCCCCTCACAAAACTGCCAAGTATATATGACCGGCTGCTCTCAAGCTCATCATCACTCGGGCCTTGGGCTTTCAGCCGCTTAATCTCTTCGAGAACCGCTCGGACCGCCTCTGCTGTTGACTCCGTTTTGCTGAAGGTGCCAACCTCAAATTCCCCCGCAAAACGCTCCGCTGTATAGCTGCCCCAGACTTCGTATGTCAATCCCTTCGCCACGCGAATACTCTCATTCAGTCGGCTGTTATATGCCCATCCGAAATAGTTGCTCACTATTCGGCTCACAAAATATCTGTCGTCGTGCCGCGTAATACCACGCTGCCCGGCACGAATCTGGCTTTGTGTGCTTCCAGGCCGGTCCACCAGATATATATGCGTCTCTGTTGTTCCCTCCGGTAGGGACATTTTTATATCTGGTCGTTTTCCTGACGCCTCCCAGTTCCCAAATGTCTTCCTTGCTAATTCGAACGCCTCTTTTGCCTCAATATCTCCCGAAAATATCAACACCGCCGTATCAGGCCTTGCAAACTTACTCCACCATTCCTTCAAATCTTCAATCGCCAGCGCATTAACATCTTCAACCTCGCCCGTGGCCGTCCGCGAATATGGATGTTCGCCGTATAGTTTCCGCCGGAATTCCCTGTCGGCCACATACTCCGGCTCCGCCGATGAAACCGCCAGCGATGTAAGGACCTGTTTTCGCAGCTTCTTAAACTCCTCTTCGGGAAAGCTCGGCATCAGCACCACTTCGCCAAGCAGTCCCATCGCCCGCTCGGTATGCTCTGTCAAACAGCCGACGTTGACCATGCTCGTGTCCATCTCGCCTGTCCCTGAAAGGCTGATTGCGTATGTCTCCAGCTCATCAGCCAGTTCGCCCTCACTGTGTTTGCTCGTCCCCTTGACAAGCATCTGCATTGTCATCGCCGCTGTCCCCGGCTTACTCTCCGTCCACGCCCCTGATAAAAGCCCCAATTGAATACTCACAAACGGCACCTCACGATTCGGCACCACAAGTACTTTCAGACCGTTCTCTAATTTTTTACTGCTGTACTTCGGCGTTATCTTCGCTGCCGAAACCTTCGCAAACGGTGCTTCCTTTGGCCAGTTCTTCCCTCGCTCAAGTCCGCCCCGCCCCGGCTTCGGTGTTACCTTCTCCGGCTCCGCTGTAATTATACCTTCTTCTTCCTTCGCAATGCCGGGCAGACCACTCGCCGCACCGGGCAGGTTCCGGTCAACCTTGACCTCCAGCGTCCTCTCCTCCGTTAAATACTCATTTGCCACTCGTTGAATATCCGCCGCTGTTACCTTTCGTATATCATCTATCCACCGGTTGACTTGCGAAACATCCCCATATTCCACTGCCGCACTGCCTAACATCCTCGCCTTGCTCTCAATCTGCAGATTCCCTGTCACCAGCCCTCGCAGCATCTGATTTCTCGCCTTCATCAGCTCACGCTCGCTCACTGCTTCCCTCCGCAGCCGGGAAATATGTCTCTCGATAATTTCGAGAATGCTGTTTGCGTCTCCGCTCACAGGCGGCATTACCGCTCCCGCCCCGAACAAACCATCCTGCTCCAGCGACCACGTCGCCGCCTCCGCACCCACCGCTAATTGTTTCTCTGCCACCAGCTCACGATATATTCTGCTGCTTCTGCCGCCTCCTAAAATCTCCGCCAGGAGGTCAATAGCGATTGAGTTTTTATCGCTGATTGGTACCGTCCGATACACCACTCCAACCGCAGGCGCAGGTGCATTCTCTTCCTCAAGCTTGACCGTCCGCTTCCCCGCCGGCTCCGGCTCTTTGACCGTGACCCTCGCTGGCTCATCATAGTGCGGTATCCATCCGAAATAGCGCCTTGCCAATCGCTGTGCATCCTTGTGTTTTACCGCCCCGACAATAATCAGCGTCGCATTACTCGGCACATAATACCGCCTCCAAAAATCCCGCAGCTCCTGCACCGATGCTGCTCGAAGGTCTGGTATATTTCCTATTGGCGGCCAGCGATATGGATGAACCTTAAAAACCTCCGCCAGCAGCTTCTCGTATATCGTCCCGTATGGCTGGTTCAAATCCATTCGTCGTTCTTCCTCGACCACCTTCCGTTCCGTATCGAACGACTCCTGGTCAATCTTCAAAAACGTCATCCGCTCCGCCTCTAACCACAGTGCCAGTTCAAGCTGTTTCACCGGCAGCGTCTCTTCATATACCGTCCTGTCGAATCCGGTATGGCCGTTCGACGTTCCTCCAACACGATGGATATAGGCAAAGTGGTCTGTTGGCCCGAGTTTGTCTGTCCCCCGGAACATTATATGCTCGAACATATGAGCAAACCCGTGCCGTTCCGCCTGCTCATCTTTCGACCCGATGTGGTACCACAACTGCACCGCTACTATTGGGCAGGAAAAATCCTCCAACGTTATAACTTCCAGCCCGTTCTCAAGCTTTGTGCATCTGTAATCGAATCGCCCCGTTTCAAGCTTCGCTGGCTTTTCACCCCACCCCGCCGCACCAAAAGCCAGCACCACCCCCACCAAAACCGCAGCTACAACCCAAACTCTCTTACACTTGCTCTTCCAGTTCATTTCTATCAAATCCCATATCTACACATTAACGCATCTACCGATTCACTGCACCGTAACAGAGCCGCGAGCGTAAGCGACCGGTCAATATTCTGCGTGTCATTCCTGCAAGAAGGAATCCATTTCCCATCATTCCAAGTAGCGAAGAGTGGCAATCCCAACCAAAATAGTAAATAGTCAATAATAAATAGTAAATTGAAAGCCCTTTGCCTTTCAGCTTCTGCAGCGCCTTATGTGCTATCAGCATATGTGCTATACTTGCCGGCATTCTCGTTCTCCTTTACTATTCATCTGATTTCCTTAACCCACACTCCGCGCCATTCTCCACTCATTTTACCCGCCAATTCTGTCAAATGAAAGTATTTATAACCCCCATATTTTTCTGCGAAATCTGTGAACTTGTCCGCCGTAGCTTTAGCGAAGGTGGAATCAGTGATTTATAATTCTTGAATCTCTGTGTCCCCTGCGTTCTCTGTGGTGATAAAAAAATCTGTGTAAATCTGTGAAATCTGTGGCTAATTTTTCTTCGTGTCTTGGCATCTTCGTGGCTTAAAAAATCTCTGTTACCTGTCCTGAACCTGTCGAAGGAACTTAGGCAATCTGCACCTAAAAATTCCTCTCGAAGCGCAGCGGAGACCCCAGAACTTCGTTATCTGGGGTCCAGAATTTCTCGTAGCGCATGCATTCAAAATTGTCCAATTTTTTCCAACGTTTCGGTATAGTTTCACTATAGTTTAGGCATAGTTTTGCACTGTTTTGCCACAGTTTGCATACGTTTAGCTATGGTTTTAACACATTTCCTCACTTTTGGATTTTTAACTTAACATCTTGTCCTACATGGATTTATGAGAAAAACCTCCCTTGGGGCGCAGCAATCTTATTCAAAATAGTAAATCATCAATTGTAAATAGTAAATTAATCCCATTAACCTCTTATGCTCTTGTGACTTATGTCTCTTTGCTGTCTAACAAAAAGGTTGCTGGCCCGTCATTGACGCTGCTTATGCGCATATGTTCCCCAAAGGCACCCTTTTCAACAGCTACCCCTTGTTCGGCAATTAGCTCACCTACCTTCTCGTAAAGTTCCTCTGCCAAATCCGGCTCCGCTGCGCCGTCGAAGCTGGGACGACGGCCTTTTCGGCAATCCCCGTGAAGGGTAAAATTGCTCACCAGAAGAATTGCTCCCCCCACATCAAGCACGCTTCGATTCATTCTGCCCTCATCGTCAGCAAAGATGCGCAAGTTCACTAACTTCTCAGCCATAAACTCAGCATCGCCCACGCTTTCCCTCTTGCCGACACTAAGGTAGACGAGTAAACCTTCGTCGATTTGGCTGACCGTTTGGTCGTTAACCTCGACCCCGCTTCGCAAAACTCGTTGCACAACCGCTCGCACAGCTAATCCTTCTCGTGCTGCGTAGCACCAGTTCACTGCTGTATATCTTTTCTGATTCTAGGACGTTCCTTGTGCTCTCGTAGTTCTTTTCTTTTCTCCTCTCGTTCAGTGAACCGGCGGTATCTTTCAGTTTCCTTTTCTAATTTTTCTATAACATCCTTAAATCGTTCTTGTCTGTCTAACAGTATCCCATCGATTGCCGTCGTTGTTTTTGCAGCCCCTTCTTTAACAGCGAGTTCTCGCAGGAACTTAAACTCCGCTGTGATTTGTTTTTGCACCGCTAATGCCAGGTTCAGTTTTTCTTCTCTGCCGAGCGTCCACTTGGATATTTCGTCACTGCTTGCCACGTCTATCTGCTTTAACGCGTCGCCTAACCCCTCAAATTTCTCAATCTTGGCTCTAACAGCGTTTGGGTCAGTAATCGCATTCGCCTCAGCAACTGTATTCGCATCGGCAACTACATTAGCATCAGTAACTTTGTTAGCATCGGCAGTCTTTTTGTGCTCCAGTTCTTTCGCCGGTTCTTCTTTTTGGTCCTTTAGCTGGGGCTGGGGTGACCTGTCCGCCGGCGGCTGGCCAAAGGCGGGAGTGAAACTGAAAAATGCTACCAACAAAATCGACATTGAAATGACCAAAGCTTTCACAATATATCCTCCAAAATAGTAATAGCGTTAATATTAATCAGCAGTCCTGATTCGGCCGTTTTTTACATATACTCAATTATACAACAGAGTGTTTTGGCCCGTGTATCAAAATCATCGAAATTCGATTTTTTCACTGCTTCTTTTAAACCTGTTCCATAGAGGCAAAACCAATCCTTTCTGTAATTCTATCAAATTCATCCAGAGAGTAAAATTCGATAATTATTTTGCCTCTTTGCCCATTTTTGCGGGTTTCAATAGCTACCCTCGTGCCTAACTGTCTGGCCAGTTCGCTCTCCAGCTCCAGGATATGAGCCGGCTTGGAACGTGCTGTGGTCTTGGACTGACCGGTCCCCACAAGATACTTTCGCACTAATCTTTCAACCTCGCGTACGCTAAGCCGACCTGCCATTGCTCGATTGGCGAGCTTTCGGCGAAGCTCATCGGTAGGCAGTGAAAGCATTGCCCGAGCGTGCCCCATAGTTAGTTGACCCTCGGCTAACATTTGCTTGACTTCATCCGGCAAATCCAGCAGTCGCAGGTAATTAGCAATGACAGAGCGGTTTTCGCCGAGCCGTTCAGCAGCTTCAGCCTGAGTTAGAGAGAAGGTATTTAGATAGTTTTGGTAGGCCTTTGCACGCTCGATAGGATTCAGGTTAGCCCGGTGTATGTTCTCAATTAGCGACAATTCGAGCATTTGCTCATCGCTTGCTTCTCGCACTATGGCGGGTATGGTTGTCAGAGAAGCTAATTGAGCCGCTCGGAGCCGACGCTCACCGGCAATTAGCTCGAATTTGGCACCGGCAGGGCGAACAATAATCGGCTGAACTACGCCGTTGGCCTTAATGGATTCAGCCAAATCCGCCAGCTCCTGCTGGTCCCATACCGTTCGCGGCTGATAAGGATTTGGCGATATAGCATCGATGCTGATTTCCTTCAGTGAGTCGCGTAACTCTTTGTCTGGCGGGAAGTTAGCAGTTATCGCCGGATTAGATAATACCTCGTTTGCCTCAACCGCACTTAATGTTATCGGACCTAAAAGCGATGCCAGTCCCCTGCCGAGATGTTTTGGTTTTTCCCTTTTCTTGTCGGTCATATACAACACTCCTTTCGTGAATCGTGTATCGTGAATCGTGAATCGAACCACGAACTTTAGCTGACCTTTATCCGCCACAGCTTGCCCACCGTAGGCGGGGCAGATTAAAGTGCCGGCTCAAATAGTATTTCGGAATTTTTGCTGAAAATTCTACAGTTTTACTGCCTTAAAAAGTGGTTTTCGTAAAAAAATGTTTCACGTGGAACAAGGACAACAGAGAAAAGGATTAACCGCTCGTCAGGGCGGAGCCTGCCGGAGCACGGCAGAGAACGCGGAGCCCGCAGAGGAGATTTTGGTTAAAAAGTCAAATGCTAAAAGCAAGAAAAGACGTTGGCGAGCCAAAACGAAAGTGTTAGTTAGAAATATACCAAATATCCAGCAATGTATAGCGTTTAACGTATAAGATGAGAAGAAAAATTGACCACGAATGAACACAAATAGACATGAATTTTTCAGACACGGATTAACCCAAGATTGACACTGTTATTTTTTGCCGCCGAGGACACAAAGGGAGAGTTATCAGAGTATCAGGTTATCAGGTAGCAGGTTATCAGGGAAATAGAGAATTAGTGAATTGGTTAATTGGTGCTGGATGCTCAACGCGAGTTGCGAGTGTGAAAGCGCGTAAGAGTGAAAGGTATAAAGCAACGGCGGCAGCGAGTCCCTGTAAGGTAAACCTCGTCGTTTTAACTAAAACTGTCTCGCACTAACTTGCGCCCAAGGCAGCCCACCAAGTGCGTGCAGGCGAGGCACAAAAATCTTGCGGAATTTACAGAAATCGGTAAAGATGATGGGTGTAAAATTGGTTTATCCATTAATTTGAAAGGGAAAGAAAATGGAGCTAAAACTTGATGTTAAGACACTTGTTATAGGGATTGCATTGGGAATTATTGTTACCGCTGTAATAGGAGCCGGCGTTGGAAGTGCGGACAAAGCCGATTTCGGTATTGCTATACCTTCGAGTACAGGTGAAGGTTCAGCACTTGTAAGGACGGCAGACGACGGTCTCTACATCGTTAATTCAAAAAGCGGTATGGCAGTAAGAGTTTTGCAAGCCAACATAAATGCCGAATCCTTTGACCGCAGGAATACTAAAGGTAAGCCTTTTTCCTTAAGCAGCTCAAGCCAGCCCCCAAAAACCTCTACGGGTACTGGATATTAGTTAAAACAAATCCGCCCCGTCAACGGCGGGCAATCCCGCCAAACGGAGTGGCGGATAAACTCCGGCGGACAAGTTAGCTAATGAGTACTATCCTGTGGGGCTTATGTTGCAAAAAGGAGCGACGAATAAAAGTTTTTGCCCCTTACTGTGGGTTTGTATCAAGCGCAAGTTTCAGGATACAGAAACTTCGGTTTTTATAGGGCGATGCTATAAGATGAGTCAGGTTTCTACTTAACCTGGTCTGAACTTGTGCCGATACAATCATTGAAAGTTGTGAAAGCTATGTTGGGTTAAAAAAAGGAGTGCTAAAATGGGGATACAAAACTGGTCAGAGGATATTATTCTCGTGGACTTGCCCCAAGAACCAAATATGGGCGATGAGCTCAAGACCGTTACTGAAATGGCGCGCGACAGAGGCGACTGTGATGTGGTAATTGATTTTTCTGATGTTGATATTGTAACCTCTTCAAGTCTTTCGAAGCTACTGAAGTTGCGCAAGTTGCTGGCTGATTGTGGACATCGGCTTGTTTTCTGCAACATTGCTCCTGCAACCAGAGGTATTTTTACGGTAACCGGTCTTGACGGAATTTTTGAACTTGCTGACGACAAGTTCGTTGCCCTGGCAAGTCTGCAGATTGTCACTTAGCCGGTGACTAATGAGATTGACAGGCGGTTTACTTTTTTGCATAATATAGCGAGGTTTAACCCCTGTTGAGCTGACTACGAAAACCACTTATGTCGGCGGTGTTCGTAATCTGCTCGCAAGGCTCGTGCAAAAGCGGGACAGTATAAATGGACGAAGAAATTCTGCAGCAAATCGAGCAGATAATAGGTTATAAATTTTCTAACCGAAATCTCCTATCCAAAGCATTCGCTCATTCCTCCGCAGTTGACGACCGTCTTTTTAGTAATGAACGGCTTGAGTTTCTCGGCGACTCCGTTTTAGCTGTGGTTATTTGCCGCGCCCTCTTCGAGCAGTTCCCGGGTTATATGGAAGGCGACCTGACGAAAATAAAGAGTATGCTTGTTTCTCGCAGGACCTGTGCTCGAGTTACCAAGCGGCTGGGCCTGCACGAGTTCCTGAAAATCGGCAAAGGCATGGCCTCCAGCAGGGCTTTGACCAGCTCCCTTGCCGCCAGCTTATTGGAGGCCGTTATCGCTGCAATTTATATTGATGGCGGATTTGACGCCGCCGGCGGTTTCATTTTAAGAGCTTTCGCTCCTGAAATCGACAGGACCGATGCAGAACAATCTCATGGCAATTTCAAATCATTACTGCAGCAATACGTCCAACAGCAGCTTAATACCACACCTGATTATGTACTGCTTGATGAAAAAGGGCCTGACCACGACAAATGTTTCGAGTCGGAAGTGGTTATAGCCGAGCGTCATTTCCCAAGTGCCTGGGGGACAAACAAAAAAGAAGCGGAGCAAAAAGCTGCTTTCAACGCACTCGTCGAGTTGGGTGTCCTTGAAGGCATTTTGCCGGACGGCGACAGCTAAATCCGCCGGAGGCGGATAAATCCCAGCGGTTTGGCAATCACACGGAAATCAGCCAAATGAGGGCGTATAAGGCCGATGCAGTTATGATTATGAAAGCAACAATGGAGCCAAATAAAATCGCTGCCTCTTTAAAAAAAACGCCCGCTGTAATTGTCGGCAGCTTCGTTGCTTTGTAGACTGTGGCAATCGCCGCCGTTAATGGCAGTAGCCACAGCATTGCCTGCGGATTTGCGCGGATTTGCTCCGGTGCTGTAAAGGTCGCTATCACGAGAATATCTATTACCGACATTTTAATCTCCCGCCCGTATTTTGCCGAGATGAGCCAGAGAAACCGCGTTGACAATACACAAGAGGTTAAGTAAACCCGAGACCATCGTATATATCTGACCGATTTCGTTCGGCCAGCCGTAGACAGGATACCCTCCGCCGGCGGTGCGATGGGATAAAACCAAAACTATCGGCGGATTCATAACTTGCGCTGCCTTCACATACGATGGCGCCGGTCCCTCCAGGTCAATTACACCAATTGAACCGACGTATAACCCTATGCAGAGAGTTAAGCCGATAGTTACGAATATAATTATTGCCCGTTTTTTTTCTTCAAGCACAAAATACCCTGCGCCCGGTGCCAGCCAGCTCAGCAGTCCGACAATCAGCAAAAGCTGTGTGTGGTTTTCCTTCGAAAGCCGTGCCATTACGAACCTCCCTGGGATTCCGACGGCGTATTGATATCTGCCGGTTCTTTGTCCTCCTTGACCGGCCTAAAGTTCATACGCTTTAATATGTTTTCAGGATTAAAGTGCACCGGCGCCAGAGACTGAGATTGAATAAAGTCTTCTTTGTAGTCTTGTAATGCCTTGATTTTATCGTATTGTTCCTGCTCAAGGCGTTTAACCGAAATATTCTTTAAACAATAGTAGGACATATCCGGCTTGAATTCCATAACCAAAGGCAGGGTGTCGATGGTATTACTATCCTGTGGTATAAGCGAATAAAGCTGACCTATGAGCCGGTTCTCCTTTTCAGCCTTATTGACTAACAACCGTCTCGCCGGATTACCCGCACTTTGCAGAGCCACCGTTTCCAGTGCCATACTTGAGGCTCTCTGCAGGTTTGTAAAATTTTGCAGCTCGAACACATTGGCGTCTTCTCCACTTTGCTTGTCCCGCTGCCCATAGAGCTTATTGAACTTATCAACTGCACTCTCCCAGCCATCCTTCACCGCCAGGTCGATGAACGCTTCGGCTTTGTTTTTGGTGGTATTCATTGCCGAAAGTTTTTTTAAGTCTTCGGCCACTATTTCTCTTATCGAATAAACATTTTCACCTGGCTGCTCCTGGTCTTCGTCGAATTTAAGCGAACCTTTGGCAAAGGTTTGATTTACGCTTTCCGGTTCGGAGGCCTTTTCAGCTTCTGTCACCCGCACAACCACCATTATTCGTCCGAGTATATCTTTCGCTGGTCCGATATTTTCATACAATTTCGGCTTTGGCACATCAAATGGGCTGAGTTCGCTGGCTGCCAGATCATCGATTGCGAAGACGGCCCGAGTCAATACCAGCGGATTATATCCATAGCCTTTCAGGAACAGTACCCCAAGGTATTTATCCGAGAGAATATCGGATGCACTAAGCAGCCCTGTCCGCCCCGTATATACCTTGATTTTGTATTTTTCGCTTAATTGTTTAGCAGCAGCTACATAATCGCCGGCCATTTGCCTGAACTGCTCGGCACTGATTTTCGCAAGCTCCATATCTGTCGTCTGCAGACCAGCCTCGGTAAGAGTCCTGGCCTCCTGGAGAATTTTTTCTGCCTCGGAGTTTATTTTGTTCTGCAGCAAGCTTTTTAAAATGATACCTGCCACCTCACCATAGCTTTTAATTCGTTTGGTCTGCGGCGAATTTGGGTCGTTCGGGTCCGAAGGAACCGATGCAGTGAGTTCTTCTCTGTGTTTTTGGTAAAATTCTTCTGCCTCTTCCTCTGTAGGTGCCGTTACTGTCGCTGAAACATCATCAAGCTTGACGGCGATATATTCAAGCTGAACTCTGTCGTCTAACTTATACCCGAAGCCATGAGGGTTTTGGTCGTTTATGTCCCCCGCAAAAAATTTCTTGTATTTGTCGAAATGCTCGGCTAATTTCTCTTCGGTTGGTTCATCACCGGTTTTGGCAAACACAGCCGAAGCAAATTTTACAAATTCAACATCGATTGTCTCCCCTTCCCAGCTTGCATTATGCATTATCTGCGAGCTTGTAACATTTTCGCTCGTGCAAATCATCCTGGCATACATCAATATCGTTGTCAATTCGCTGAACGCTGTTAGTATTTCTTCTTCCGGGATGCCCTGCTGGTTTGTTATGGACCCGATTAGCTGTGAATATGTTGCGCCATTAAAAAGTTGTGGTATTATTTTTGCAAGCTGCATACCCGAAATCTCATTTGATGTTTTCACACCGGCGAGCTGCGCTTCGTTCTTCAGCAGCAGCCAGTATATCTCGCTTGGCATCGAGCGTCTGTAAATATCATTAATTTGTTTTTCACTGATTCTGTACCGGTTTGCTCCTATCATCTGTTTTATATAGCCAGTTAATGCCGGCGAAATTGTCCTGTCGGAAAACAGCAGTTCAGCCAGCAGGACTGCATGCAAATCACTCGCACGAAATGCCGGCACGCTTATGTTTCTTAGGATTTTATCCGCCTGCAGGAGCTTTAGGATTTCCAGCTCTTGCCGGGCCAAAGCTAAGTCGTAGTTTGTTATTTTCCTGTTATCTGCGAAGTAGGCAATGGTTTTTCGCTGGTCTGTTCTTCTTCGGCTGAACTGGGTGAAGTATGCCTCCCCTACAAAGCCGACAAATATAAAGATGACCACAACAGCCATTATTTTCTTGTTATTTTTGCGAAGCGATTTGATTAAATTCATATTTATGCTCCGAATTTACTTCATATTGAGCAGGTTTCCATTATGCAGTTTATCGCAAAATGGTGTCCTTTTCTGAAACCATAAGAGTATATTCAACCGCCCCAGCTTTGCAAGAAAAATAGTGCTTTGTTAAAAACCCAGGATTTACAATATACGCAACACAATATACGATATACGCAACACGCACGACATAATACGAATAACGATGGAAGAACAAAAGGAAAGCTATCCAAAATCGGCTCAAGCGTTTACCGAGGCCAAAAGTTTCCTGCCGGGCGGTGTTAATTCGCCGGTAAGGGCCTTCGGCGGTGTAGATGTCAAGCCGCTTTTCATTGCCGCTGCTAAGGGCTCAAAAATTTACGATATCGACGGCAATGAATACATCGATTACGTCGGCTCGTGGGGGCCGATGATACTCGGACACGCCCATCCGAAGGTAATAGAAGCTATCCAGGCCGCTGTGAAAAAAGGGACATCTTTCGGGTCGCCGACCCTGGCCGAAACCGCCTTGGCCGAAAGGATAGTTAACGCCTTCGATTCTATCGAAAAGGTCCGACTGCTTAACAGCGGCACCGAGGCGGTAATGACCGCAATTCGATTGGCTCGTGCATATACAAAAAAAGATTTAATAATCAAGATGGCCGGCTGTTATCACGGCCACAGCGATTCAATGCTCGTCGCCGCAGGCTCCGGCTTTGCCGAGACCGCTACCGCTTCAAGTGCTGGCGTCCCAGAGTCAATTGCCGAACTGACCGTTGTGATACCGTATAATGATATCGATGCTGCGGAAACTGCTTTTCAGAAACACAAAGGGGAAATCGCAGCAGTCCTGGTTGAGCCTGTAGCTGCAAATATGGGCGTGGTGCCGCCTGTTGAAGGGTATCTTCAGGCGATTCGGAATTTATGCGACGCAGAAAAGGCGATGCTTGTTTTCGACGAGGTGATAACCGGCTTTCGTATTGCATACGGCGGGGCGCAGGAGCTTTTCGGCATAAAAGCGGATATTACCTGTCTGGGCAAAATCATAGGCGGAGGATTGCCTTTGGCGGCTTTAGGAGCCAGAGCTGATATTATGGATATGCTCGCACCGGCAGGGGCGGTCTATCAGGCAGGGACCCTTAGCGGCAACCCTATCGCAACCGCAGCTGCTAACGCAACGCTGGATATACTCGAAAAAGGGAATTGCTACGGGCAGCTCGAAGCCGCTTCCGCACTGCTGGAGGCCGGCTTGAATGAGGCCGCCAAAGATGCCGGTGTACCTGTTACAATTAATCGCGTCGGCTCGATTATGAGCTGCTTTTTTACCGAAGGTAAAGTGAGAAATTTCGCAGATGTTCAGTCAACCAATATAAAACAATTCAAAAGGTTCTTCGCAGGAATGTTAAGGCAGGGCGTTTACCTTGCCCCAAGCGCTTATGAGGCGATGTTTGTTTCATTAGCTCATACAAAACAAGACATCGAAAAAACCATCAAAGCTGCGCAAAACGCCTTTCATAAAATAGTAAATTGATTCAGCAGAAAAAACTAATTTTCAATTTTTATAACAAAACCCTCGTTGCCCTTAACTTTAATCACTTGGTTTGCCGGGGGTAATCGTGCCGGTTTAATATATCGTGTATCGTCTCCAATTACAACTTTCCATCCTCGAGCATCTGTCCTCAATCCCCCACAAATAAATTCCTTGCACTTGCCTCTGCTATGAAACATAATAGTAGCCAGCGTTATAAGCAATACGAAATACGAACAGTTAGGAGATACAAAAATGGACTTGGAACAGGACCAGCGAAAAAATCTAATCGACACTACCGATTGTCTCGAAGCTATCAGTGTCTTCAGAGGATGGAAAAACTTTTTGTTTATAGTTGTAATACTTTGTCTGCTCTTATTACAGGCATCCTTCTGGCTTGTAAATACCGGCTACGTTGCAACAGAACAGGTCGGCTGCGATAAGGCCTCTGCTGCTGCGGCCGGCGACTCGGAGCAGATTGTGGAGGCTGCGAAAGCGAAAGAAAATATTAAAAAAGCTGCGGAACAAGTGGCGGCGACAAATAAGCCGGCTGAAGCATCGCCCCAGCAGCCGCAACCCAAACTTGCTAACCTTTACTTTAAGATAGAATTCAAACACCTCGCCTGGCTTATCAGCCTTGTCAACTTTGTGCTTATACTTACAGCGATACTTTACTGCCTTACGATGCTGTTCAGCTTAAAAGTCTCGCTGCTCGGGAGACTCGGCGGAATAAACCACATCTGTCGAGCATTTTTCCTTTCGCTGGTTTTTCTTGTTTTGCTTCTGCCCTGGCAGATACCCTGGCGGAGATTTTTTGCCGGCGGGATTTTTGGAGCGATGTACACCCCAAGCGAGTTACAGAGCTCTTTTGCGGCCCTCAAAGACAGCGGAATCTTCTATAAAACTTTTTACTATTTGCGATTCAGCGGCTACTGGCTGATTGCACTGCTGCTGCTTATCTTCTCATATATCCGCAGCTGCCGCTGGGCAAAGACCATTCTTCGCCGGCTGGAGGTAATATAAAAGCTGGAATCAAAAAGGCTTAATGTTATTGCCGTTGTGCAGGTTTCAGGATAAGGCCTCGCTCGTCAGGGCGCTCCACTCGACCCTACTGCTCGTTGTCAGTTTTATTTGTCCGGATTTTTAGTATCTTTTTTGCATTCACCCTGGTTTGCATCAATTGCCGTATCTGTGCATTCGAGGTATTTTCGTGCGTAATCGGCGCTGGCCTTCATACTTTCCTGTTCCCACTTGCAATCCAAAAACTTCTTATACCATTGCTTAGCGCCTTCGGGGTCTTTCAGATAATAACAACAGTTTCCAATTTGGTAGGCCAGCCGATATTTATATTCGTAATAATCTGAGTATTCCCAGGCATTGTTATAATACTCGAGTGCCTTGGGATAGTCCTTCTGGTTATAATATGTGTTAGCCATCAGGCCGGCTGCCTGCCGATACTCGATGCTTTCCGGGTCGTCTAAAATTTGTTTGAGGTTCTCGCGACAGTTTTTGTAATCCTTGCTTCGGTAATAACATTCAGCTAATTCCAATCTGGCCGCCTGATAATCCGGTTTCAAATCAAGGGCTTTTAGAAATGCCTGAATCTTTTGAGCCTCATCCTCAGTTTGCCGGCCGTCTTTCAAATACGCCCCGGCATAGCAGTCCTTTTTGATAAACTTTGAAAGCCCTATATTTATTCTTCCATAAGACTCAGACGCTGTCTCTTCGAGGACCGAAAGCTCATAACCTTTTTTCTGCACGTTTCTTAAGTATTGTTCCAGTCGGCCTGTTTCGTGCAACCAGTAAAAAAACGCTCTTGCAAAATGACAGCCCAAATCCCACTCATTAAATTGTTCTGTTGAGGACGAGAAGAGCCGCTTTATATTGGGCCTGCGACCTTGCTCAATCTCGTTCCTCAATATTTGTTCCCGCCAGGGATTCGGCCTTCCCACTGTTAGTTTGCCCTTGACGATTAGTGTTTGCTCGCCCAAAAAACAGGCGAGCCCTTCATCAAACCATGCAGGTGGGCTGCGATAATTTAGCTGGATGAAGTGATGTGTGATTTCATGAAAGAGAGTACCCCAGCCGCTAAGCTCTCTGTTATTCATAAATTGGTGCGTGTACACTGCTGGTGTGCTGGATTCATAGAAGCCGTAGTTGACTTTATCCTCGTGGCCGTCCTTGTTAAGAAGCTGCTGTGTGTCGGACTGTGTCCTGGAGTAGCAGATTGTTAAAGGTTTTTGCCAGCCTGTTTGAAAATACCGTCCCTGTAGATTCTCGTAATATGCTTCGGCGTTTGCCCGGATGAATTGCACGAAACAAGGGTCTAAATCGTTGTGGATTATGAAGTGGTCGCTTTGGCAGTCTTCAGCAAAAGCATTTGTGAAGAGCAGAAGTGCACAACAAGCGCACAAGAAGATTTGTTTCTTCATTTTTTGCCAAGTTCCCGGTATTTTCGAATTTGCCTTTTAGATTAAAGACAATATGGAGGCGGGGGGATTCGAACCCCCGTCCCGAGATGTTTCAAGACAAGCATCTACATGTTTAGTCGTTTTATTATTTTTTTCGCCTTATTAAGCGCCAAACGACAGGCTCAAAACTTAGCTATTTCGGGATTAAATCTTGCCTCACCGGCCCGAACAACCGGCTCGGCCAGCCTGCTTGTTTACGCCCTTGCCGGACCCACAGGCAAAGTCAGACAGGACGGGCTGTTAAATTAAGCAGCCATTTGCAACTGGTAGTTGCCAATTAAATTTGTTGCCGGGTGATTAGCCAGGCCAACCGGCGTCCTGGACATGCATCTTGGCTCTCCACCATCCGGTCGAAGCCGTTCGCCCCCGTATTCACTTTTCAAAAGTTCCGCTCTATGGTTCAATAGCGCATCCGCAACCGTACGATGTATTATATCGTTTATTGCTGTGAATTGCAATACAGGTCTTACTGTTTAAATAAATCAGCGATAAAAGACTTCAATTGCTGAGAGTCTATTGTCGCAGAACCTGTTTGTTGTTGAAGTTCTTTGATAAACAACATTGCTAATTGCGAGTATATTGCGCCCGGCCTGGTGTAACCGCATACGATATAATGGGGTCCCGGTTTTGATTCTCCAGCTTCTTTTTCAAACGTCGGCCTGACACTTTCGGGCGTAATAATTGGTCATAACGATAAGGTCTGCCTGTTTGGCAAGCTCTATGCACTCCGCAATCTCATCATCACTTGCGGCAAAATCAGTGTCGGTCAGAATCAAATTCGTTGAATGTTCTACCATTGCCTCGCAGAACATATGCGTGTGCATATAAGGGTCTTTTCCGCAAAATTCATAAGGAATACGCTGCTCAATGACAGCTATTTTGCAGTTCGACTGTCCTGAGCTCACTGTCGAAGGGCTGCCTCTATTGCGTCTGAAAGATTTAGCGTGCCTTCGTATAAAGCTCTGCCGATTATTACTGCTTCAACCCCTAATTCGGCCAGCTTTTTAATATCGGCTGTCTCTCTTACGCCGCCCGAAGCAATAACAGGAATCCGTACCATCTCGGCCAGCGTTTTTGTTCGTTCGAGGTTTGGCCCTGCCATCATGCCGTCTTTGGTAATGTCGGTATATATTATTGCCGCTAAAGGCAGCTTCGCCGCTTTGGCAGCGAACTCCAATAAAGGTTGGGAACTGTCTTTTGTCCAGCCATTGGTAGCTACATTAGGGCCTCTTGCATCAAGGCCGAGTACAATTTTACCGCTGAATTTTTCAGTCATTTCGCTAAACCACTCGAAGTCGCTCACGGCTTTAGTTCCTATTATCACCCTCTCTACCGGCATACTGAGCAATTGTTTTATGGAATCCTCCTCACGCAATCCGCCGCCAACCTCGATTTTTAGCCGCCCAAGGGCTGCTATGGCTGATATTGTATCAGTATTAACAGGTTTGCCGACCCTGGCTCCATCCAAATCGACGATATGCAACCACTCTGCTCCGGCCGAGCAGAATTCCTTCGCCTGCTTGACGGGGTCATCGTGATAGGTTATCTGGCGGCGGTACCGACCCTGGATAAGTCTGACACATTTGCCGTCTCGCAAATCAATCGCTGGTATGATATACATTTTCAGGCCCTTGATATTTTTGACAGTAACTCATCGGATTTTATGTAAAACAGTTTCATCATTCAAACAGATTTCTGCTGAATATTATACCGCACCTATTTAATTTTTGCGACACCAGAGCTACGGCAAGGCCTTCGCCTTGACGAGCTGGTGTTAATTAAGTCATTAGCAATCAAACGCTTATTTTTTGCTGTACGGCAGTTGACCGGATGGCCAAGCTGTTAAGCGACGCCGGTAAAGAAAAGATTTGGTGCTACGGCCTTTGGGAACAGAATACTCTGTTCAAAAAATAAATATGCCGGATTATTCGAAAGCTTGCAATTTCAGTTTTTTGAGTGTATAGATTATGGAAGTTGTTACGGAGAGGTGTCGGAGTGGCTGATCGAGCCGGTTTCGAAAACCGGTGTTCGCCATTGGCGGACCGCGGGTTCGAATCCCGCCCTCTCCGTTGAATCTGCTAACCCGGCGTTGGCGGGATTCGAACCCCAAAAGGGTGTGGGAAAAGAATTTTCCCATGTCGTCGGGGTGACACGAGCGAGCAGGGCGAGCGAGGTCAGAGGGGCAGACCCCCTATGGAAATCCGCCTTTGCGGATTTGGGTTCCAATCCCGCCCTCTCCGTTCTTCGCTGCGCTACGAATGGCACAGCCGTTAGAATTTGAAAAATGTGTGCCTGTTCTCTACGTTATATCGGATAAGCACGATATAAGCTCTTGAAGCTCAATAAGAACTTCTAAGCCATAGCAGGAGTATAAGAGTTTGTTATAATTATAAGGAAACCTACTATAGATATTAAGAAGTGAGGTCCAGGTTGAAAGTTCAGTGTGAGCTATGTCCGAAAAGATGCCTGCTTGAATCCGGCCAAAGCGGTGAGTGTCGCGTTAGAATCAATATCGACGGCATTCTGCGGACCGTGGTCTATGGTTTTCCCTGCTCGATGCATATAGACCCTGTTGAGAAAAAACCCTTTTTCCATTTCCTGCCCGGCAGCAAAACATTTTCGCTCGCGACCGTCGGCTGCAACCTCCACTGCAAAAACTGCCAGAACTGGGAAATATCTCAGGCAAATCCCGAAGACAGCGAGGCGGCATTCTGCCCGCCTGAAAAACTTGTTGAGCTGACCAAAAGCTATGATTGTCAGTCGCTGGCATATACCTATACAGACCCGGTTGTCTATTACGAATATACTTACGATACGGCTGAACTTGCAAGGGACAATGGACTACGCAATCTGCTGGTAACGGCCGGCTATATAAACCAGGAGCCCTGGAAACGGTTGCTAAAGTTTGTGGATGCTGCGAGAATAGATTTAAAGTCGATTTCGGATGATTTTTATCGGGAGGTTTGCTCTGCGACATTAAAGCCGGTGCAGGATGCTCTGGTGCTGACAAGGGCAGGCGGCGTTCATCTTGAAGTGATACACCTCGTTATCCCCACGCTGAACGATAAGCCCGAACAGATACGTGGGCTTTCACGCTGGGTCAGAGCGAACCTGGGCAGCGAAATACCTCTGCATTTTTTACAGTTTTATCCGCAGTACAAGATGCGGCATCTGCCGCCGACCTCGTCGAAGACACTGGATACGGCCCGTGACATTGCGATGGAAGAAGGGCTTGACTTTGTTTATATAGGAAATATTCAAAGTGAACGCGGTCAGAATACATATTGTCCCGGCTGCAAAAAGTTACTTATTGAACGCATCGGCTATGCTATTATGCAGAACCGTCTTAAAGAAGGTTGTTGTCCGGATTGCGGCAAAGAAATATATGGAGTCTGGAAATGACGCGCAGAAAATTCATTCAGGAATTGATAAAAGTGGGTTCAGCGATTATTGTCGGCGTTTACTGGCTGGCAGAAAAAGCTTCACCTCGCAAGTTCGTTCGGGCCCTTAGACTTAAAAAGTATCCCGGTTCCATAAAACCTTTGCAGGACGTTTATAAACAAAGTAAATGGAGTGGTTAAAATGGAAAAGCATCTAAACAAATCCGACAGTGAAAAGAATCCTTTGCGATTGGTGATTCCGCTTGTATGTGTCTTTTGCATACTTTTTGTAACCACATGCAAAAAAACTCCGGCTCCGGTTAAAGAAGCGGTAAAACCTAAAAAAGAGGAACCTGCGAAGTTGGCCAAGTCTGTTCTTCATTCATCACTCCCCGGCAACTGGTACCCTGCCGACGCCAAAACACTAAACGAACAAATCGCAGGGTTTTTCGAAAAGGCCAAGGTTGAGCCGATAAATGACGTTATTGCCCTTATCCTTCCGCACGCGGGCTACCAGTTCTCCGGCCAAACGGCAGCTTTTGGGCTGAAAACTACCGGCAAGCAATATAAACGGGTCATTATTATTGGCCCGAGTCACCGTGTCCCTATGGAAGAGGTGCTGAGTGTGCCGAGGGCAACGCATTACGAAACACCGCTCGGACAGATACCGCTTGATGTGGAATTTATAGATAAGCTCCTGAAGCATTCAATATTTCAGAACATACCGCAGGCAAACGAATACGAGCACAGCACTCAGATAGAAGTGCCGCTGCTGCAATATGTGCAGAAGAACTTTAAGCTTGTGCCGATTGTGGCCGGGGATTGCTCGTTCGAGACAATCGGTAAAGCTGGTGCCATTTTGAAAAGTTTAGTGGATGAGGACACGCTCGTTATTGCAAGCTCGGATTTTACCCATTTTGGTCCAAACTACGGCTATGTGCCCTTCAGAGAAAACATACCTGAGCAGCTAAAGCAGCTTGATATGGGGGCGTGTGAGCATATTAAGGCCTTGGATTACAAAGGCTTTTTAGATTATCGCAGCAAAACCGGTACAACAATATGCGGGTTTGTGCCAATATCGGTACTGCTCTCGATGTTAGACAAATCCGTTGAAGCCAAGCTGATTAAATATACAACTTCCGGCGAATTGACGGGTGATTATACCAACTCGGTGAGTTATCTTTCGGTGGTTTTTTCGGGCAGGTGGGGAAGTTCTTCTGAAATTGAACCGCAGGCAAACAGCTTCAAATTGACAGAGGAGGATAAGAAACAGCTTCTGGCTTTGACCCGTAAATCACTGGTTTATTTTCTCCAGAGGCGGCGAATTCCGGAGGCATCCGAGCTGAACGTCGCGGTCAGTGATGCGATGAGATGTCAGCGGGCGGCGTTTGTAACGCTTAAAGAAGATTCTCAGCTTAGAGGCTGTATAGGCGATATTTTTCCGCGACAGCCTTTGTACAAGTCGGTTATTTCCAATGCCATTAACGCCGGCGTCTACGACAGGCGTTTTCTTCCGGTAACAGAAGCCGAATGCAACAATATTACAATCGAGATATCGGCGCTGACAGTACCTAAACCTATTGCTTCATCGGATGAAATCAGAATCGGTATAGACGGTGTGGTGCTGAATAAGAATGGTTACTCGGCCGTGTTCCTGCCTCAGGTTGCACCCGAACAGGGCTGGGATGTAAATCAAATGCTCACACAATTGTCTTTGAAAGCAGGACTGCCTGCCGATGCCTGGAAGGAAGGTGCGAACTTTCTTGTTTTCCAGGCAGATGTTTTTGGTGAGAACGAAAAATGAGATTTGCTCGTGGCCTGCTGATATTCAGTTACGGGCTGTTTACTATCGCTGCCCAGGCCTTGCTTTTTCGCGATTTTTTAACCACCTTTGAAGGCAGTGATATAAGCGTTGGAATCTTCTTTGGTTCGTGGTTCTTGTGGGTCGGTTTGGGGGCGTTACTGGTATATAGAGCCAAAACCTTTGCTAAAAAGCTGCTTACAAATATAGAATTTCTGTTTTTGTGTTACCTGCCGGCCTTTATCGCAGAATTGGTATTGATTATTCAGGCGCGTGAGCTTGCAGGTATTGCGCCTTACACGCTGCTGTCCATAAAGGCCATCCTGTTTTTATCAATAGTGGTTAGTGCACCGGTCAGTATCATCACGGGGATGCTGTTTCCCATTGCCTGCCGATGGGTTCAGAAGGAGGAGGAGCTTGCCGTTTCGCGTGTGTACATTATTGAAGCGGCGGGAAGCTTTCTCGGCGGGCTGGGGACAACTTTGCTTTTGGGAGTCGGTGTAAGTTCGGCAAGGATTTTCTTTATACTTGCCTTTGTTGTTTCTTTTTCCTTCTTTTTCGTGCGGCTTGCCAAGTCGAAGAAGTTCGTCTCAGCGGAGCGCCGAGCCGTAGCCGGATGGGTGTGGGCTTTTGTTCCGATATGTATTTGCGTTTGTCTGATTGCTGGTGTTGACAAGAAGCTATCACAACAGTTGCAAATTATAAAGTGGGAAAAGCTGCTTCCTAAAGATGCTCTGAAAGGTTCTTTCCGAACAGCTCAGGCAGAATACCTCTATGGAATCTACCACGACCAATGGGTAGCCGTTCGCGAAGGCAGCGTTTATGAAGCACTGCCCGATAAAAGCAGCACCGGCCGAATAGCTGCCATCGGCCTGTGTCAAAATCCTGATGCCAAGAGGATTTTGGTCGTTGGCTCAGGGTTAGGTCTCTGCTACGAATTCCTGCGTCTGCCGCAAATTAAGTGTGTAACCTGGGCGCATTGCGACAGCGAATATGTGCGAGAGGTTGACAGGTTTATACCGCCGGAGTTTAAGGTCAGCGATGAGCGATTTCACCGCCTGAGTGGTGACGTTCGCTCGCTACTATCTAAAGAGAGGCAATATTATGATTTAGTAATCCTCAATCTGCCCGATGCGACCAGCTCGGTTCTAAACCGGTATTACACACTTGAATTCTATCGCCAGATTAAGGAGGCACTGCGGCCGGGCGGTGTGCTGACCGTGCGTATAGCAGGCGGGGAAAACATTATGGGCACTGAGCTAATCAACCTCGGGGCCTCGACGAAACTGACGCTTGAGAAGGTTTTCTCGCAGCTTGTCCTGACGCCCGGTGAGGATACATGGTTTATCGCATCTGATTCCGGAAAACTTACCGGCGACCCCGGCAGCTTACGGGACCGCTTTGCGACCATAAAGGGTGGTGCCGGTGTTTTCCCACCGGAGGCTTTGCTTTCTGTTTATTTGCCGGACCGTGCCGCTATCGCTATGGAGAATTATTCTGGTGCAGATTTGCCTGAGAGGTTGCTTATTAATCGTGATTCCAGGCCTCTGACGCATTTATATAGTTTATTGCTTGCAGCAAAACAATCGGGTGCGCCGGGCACAAAGTTTGTTAAGTATCTGGTGTCAGCCGGTGTGCTGGCGTTTGTTGTTCCTATCCTGGTTTTTATAGCGTTGCGTGCTGTTTATATTTTGAAAACAGGTCAACAGGGCAATGCATCCCATCGGCTTCGCCGAGAGGCGAGCAGCTTTGATAGTTCGTTCTTGGTTTTCTCAACCGGCTGGGTGGGAATAGGGGTGATGATTGTCCTGATGTATTTGTATCAAACCTACTTTGGCTCGCTATATCTGTATATCGGAGTTATTTCTTCTGTGTTTATGGTGGGCTTGACCGGCGGGGCGGTTCTCATCAGGCATTTGCTTTTAGGCAAAAGGAGCATTCAACCGCAAATTTTGTTATTTGCGGCGATACTTGTGCATACACTAATCTTGGCTGCAATTATCTTTTGGCCGGGTGAACAATGGACGCATCGCAGTTTCACGGTTGCATTTTTTCTTTGCGGCCTGTGCACCGGCAGCTATTTTCCGCTGGCTGCCAAGCAACTTGCTGATTCTGCCTTTGAAAGCGGCCAGGCCGGCAGTAAGCTGGAAACCGCCGACCACATTGGCGCCTCAGCAGGAGGATTGCTGACAAGCCTTGCACTCGTTCCTGTTCTCGGAACGAAAGTAACACTATTTGTATTTGCTCTGCTTATTCTGGCCAATATACCCCCTGCCGTACTGAGACTATACAAGCCGGGAAAAGTTTGCTCTTTGACTACAACCACTTCTGAATTACGCAGGCTCGGCTACATCCTGTTTGGTATTGGGCTATCGGTTATCCTCTGCTCAAATCTGCTTGCTAAAGCCAGCGTGGAGTTGAGGCCGTCATTGCCGCAGCACGCGGTTCAAGCGCTTGCTGGCGAATTGAAAATCGAGCAGGAATCGAAGGTTCTTTCCGAGGGCGCTCGAAAAATTAATTATTTCAGAGTTTGTGATGCCAACGATAAACTAAATGGCTACATCTTCAGTTCTGAAGACGTGGCGCCGGAGGTCAGCGGGTTTGGTGGGAAGATGAATCTGGCCATTTACGTGGACGCCACCGGCAGATTAATCAATTTCCATATATTATGGTCCAACGAAACTCCTTCATATCTTGAGCTTCTCAGCCAATGGCGCGGACTGCTCAGCGGGCATAAACTCTTTCAGCCGGAACCTTTCGCTGGCATTAACGCGATGACCGGCGCTACCATAAGTTCCAAGGCTGTCCTTTCGGCACTGGAGAAGTCAGGTTACAGGTTCGCCGGCGAAATCCTTGGCCAAGTCCAACAATCCGGCACCGTCGAAGAAAAGGTTCGTCTGGCTGGCTTCCTGCCTGATACCACGGGTATATATCTGATAGCCGCTTTCGTGCTCGCTCTTATTGTAATCTACCGCGGCGGATTCTGGAGCAGGCTGGCAACTCTCTGCTTTAATCTTGTGGTTGGCGGCATTATTCTGAACGCTCAGTATTCCAGTGAGCAAATAGCAACCGTTTTATCTTTGCACAGTCCTGCTATAGGATTGTCAGGGGCCTTTTTGTTAGTTGTGGGAATGCCGCTTTTGGTAATAATCTTCGGCAACATTTATTGCGGCTACATCTGCCCATTTGGAGTTGTGCAGGAGCTGCTGGGCTATGTGGTCCCTCGCAGATTCAAGCCTGCCGCCAGCCGGATACCGGTCGAATCGATACAAAAGGCAGGATTTGTCAAATATGTGGTTCTTTTTGTTTTGATAATGGTGTTCTTTGTTTCCAGAAATCGAACAACGCTGGCAGCAGACCCACTTATAGGGGTCTTTTCAAGGAGTTCCGCATTGTATACGGTTAGTGTCAGCTTGATAATAGTGGTGGCCCTGACAGGCTCGATTTTTTATACCCGCTTCTGGTGCCGATATTTGTGTCCGGTGGGGGCCTTGTTGTCTCTGCTCAACAATGTAACGATACTGAATCGATTTCTACCTGCAAAGAGATTTGGCAGATGCGAGTTCGGCCTAACCGTAAAAGACCATACGGATTGTTTATATTGTGACAGGTGCCGCTATCAGACTAAAGACCAAAAACCAAAAACCGAAGACCTGGGTATTAAGTCTTATGTCCCAGGTG
>Ga0315282_10000649_pt1 | contig 68206 bp, 74 predicted proteins | sample YL17G07_20_MG_FD_203693 | JGI IMG/M metagenome (GOLD analysis project Ga0315282, IMG submission 203693) | Sediment microbial communities from Yellowstone Lake, YNP, Wyoming, USA - YL17G07_20 | ecosystem: Environmental > Aquatic > Freshwater > Lake > Sediment | place: USA: Wyoming | collected...
AGGCGGGTGAGCCCCCGATTGACACCAGAAAGGCGGGTAAAATAGATGTCGCCATCTCATGCCCAAAGTCAGAGAAGAAGCTCGTTAATCCCAGCGCCAGGATGTTTCGATTAAGCCACTTCTGCCCCTTAATTGCAGATGGATTCGAAGTATCGGGCTTCATAGGTGTCAAATCTCTCCTAATCTGAGTTCAGACTTTACTAGGGAAGCTATCCGCTCCAGCTCTGCAATCTTTTCAGATATTTTCCCATGGCCGAAGCGGAGAAGTACCGAGTCGCCCCTGTAGCGGGGGACGATGTGCAGGTGAAAATGAGGAACCGTCTGTCCTGCCGCAACTTCGTTGGATTGAATCAGATTCGTCCCGTCGGGAGACAGTTTCTGCTTAATAACCTTTGCTATTGAAATGGCTGTAGTCATGATGCGAGCCCCTAAATCTGCTGGCATGGTATATATGGTCTCGATGTGCTGTTTCGGGAGTACTAGCATATGACCTGGCGTAGCCGGATACAGGTCCATAACGACCAGTATATCGTTATCTTCTTGCACCACCACATGATTTAGCTCGTGCCTGACCATCTTACAAAATGGGCAATCTTCATCGGCTAGCAAATCCATTCTCCTTTTTATTATCTTTGACACTAATTTCCCCCAATTTTCTTATCTTTGTTTTTAGATTCTCTACAAAAGAAGATAATTTAGCTTCGTCTGGGTAATCAAGTTTTCCATACCCTTCTTGAAGTCTTTTCGGTTCCAGTTCAACCAAGTCTACGCCCTCAAAGAAAGTACATGATACTTTTAAATCAGAATAAATGTCTTTTTCCTCCTCTTCAACCCCGATACTTTTCAAGAATTCCTTCATATCATGGCGTATCTCTTTTATCTCTTTGATTGTTCGCTCTGTTTTTTTATTTTGCAAACTATTTCTTTCAATTCTAATCTCATAATCTTCGAGATTTCTATCTATTAGTAGTAATGTTGATTTTATATGCAAAATATGTTGGAATTTCATATATTCACCTAGACTCGCTATGTCTTACCAAAATAATCACAGTCATTTCCGCTCCTTTGTGGGGCCTAATTTAGGCTAGTACACTAGCCCTTAGATAGGACGAAGCCCGCAATAATAGCAATGATAAAAAAGACTGCGAATATGACGGACGCAGTCTCTAGTGAAATTTTCAAGGCTCGACCTTTAGCCATGAAATGACGAGAGTATTCACCATATGTAATCAAGAAAGCCATTAATGCAGCAACTAAACCGAATACAAGTCCTATCATTACTAAAAATGTAAATGTCATTATTGGGCAAGTTCCTTCTGAATTTCCTTGAACTTGGTCTCAAAGGCACTTAGCCTGCTTAGTTCCTCGCCTACGCTGCCAGCTCTCTGTGTCCGCTGGACTTGGGCTTCTTCTATCGCTCCGCGCGTAGCACTGGCCAGCTCTTTTAGTTCCTTATCTAAGTCAAATGTAAATCGATAGAAGGTATCGTTAATATTTTGCTTTGTTTCCCACTGCAGGTTGCTGACATTGCGTAGTACTATTGCCTCTATGTCCTGCTGCAGCCATTTCCTGATTCGGCGTAGAGCCATATTGCGAGGAAGCAACCGCTCAAACCAGCCTCTCGGGATAGGGCTCATGGTTACACTCCAGTTTTCAGTTACCCAGTACGGCTCGTGACGTATTTCTAGTGCTTCGGAGCCTTCGCCGAGTGCATATGGTATTTCAAAGAGCTCTGCCGCCGTCCGTCGTATGATGCCAGCCAAAGCGTTCGCTTTTTCCCGATGGTTGTCAAGCACTTCTTGGGTGCGCTGGTTCAGTAGTTGCCTGGCTCTGGACAGGCTTTCTTCAAACAACTCTGGAATTGCCTCAGCTAATCGGCTGCGTGCTGTCTCATCTATGGACCTGATATCACCAGCAGTTGCTACAGTCTCTTCAAGGATTGGGGATAATCTGGATTTCGCTTCCTGAATCGTCTTTGTGCACTCTTGGTCTAGCATCTCGAGCAGCCGTTTCTGGTCGCCCTTGAGGACATCTTGAGCCAGCAGGCGCTGATGTTCGACTTCCTGTAGCTTTTGATTGAATACAACCAGACGCTGTTCCAGATCCTCCATAGGAAGAGTGAGTGATCGCCGCTTAAGGCGAAGGCGCAGGAGGGCGTCTTCCAAGATATCTCCGGCTTTTCTAGCTATAGCCTGGTTAAGAGTTTGTATCTTCTCCTCGGCCAGAAATTTGACCAGATAGTTTTCTATGCTGGACATTCCACAACTTGTCCATAAGCGGTCATTTCCCTTCAGTTTAGCTTCTAGACCCTGGCGCGCCGAGACAGGGAAAACAAGCACAGGGCCATCCAGTCGCAACTGCTCCCGAAGCACTGCCTGGAAAAACTCGATGGCTGCTGTGCTTTCGTCTTCATCAAGATAGTCAATCTTGTTTATAATAAAAAAAATACGGGCTGCCCTGTCATAAACTGCTTTTAAGAACTCTATTTCTACCTGGGTTATGGGAGGGTCTGCCGAGACTAGGAACAAAGCACCGTCACACTGAGGCAGGAAGTTGAGTGTTGCCTCGGTGTTGTGCTGGAGAGTAGAGCCGATACCCGGAGTATCAATCAGTACCACCTCCCTCTGGAGCAATGGTGAAGGATGGGCTACCTCAACACGCGACACGCCTAGATGGTTTTTTGGGTTGCCCTCTTCGGTTACATACCCGGCTAAGAATGCGCGCAACTCTTGAAGATTCTCCGAAGAGTTCTCTTCGGTATGACCATCTAGGAAAATCACCCTAACAAGGCGTTTCGGTCCCCACGATAGGAAGGTTGGGACTGAAGTAACCGGAATCACCGCTGTCGGAAGCAGATCCTCTCCCAGCAGGGCGTTGAGCAGGGTGCTTTTACCGCGCTTGAACTGTCCGAGCACCGCCAGATTAAAGCGAGCTGCAACAAGCCGGTTTGCCAGTTCCTTCGTGCGGTCTTGCTCCGGCGCAAATTCCCCACCTAACTCACCAAGTAGCTCTTGAGCTCTGCCAAGGATAGGGAGAAGTGCCCGAGCACTGTTTTCATGACTAGCTCCCAGCGTATACGAAGTATTTGTCACGGTTTCCTGATTTCTATCGCTCATAGCAAACTCCTTACAGAACCTCCATCTCCTTCAGGACTGAAAGTGCGTAAAAGGTGTATTCCAGGGTAGGAATGCCCATAATAGTAGCTCTAGCAAAACCGCCACCTTGTCTCTGGCATTCCAGGACAAACTCGATAACCCTGTCCGGGAAAACGGTCTTCTCACCCAAGTTGGCAAGGCCTTCAACCAGCCAGAACAGGTCCTCAATGAATTGTATCTGCCAGCTCTTTTCTCTCCTCCTAAAGTAGGCTCTAGTACCGGCGAGCTTCTGAATATCAACCCCCAGCAGCTTATGGATTTCTGTAGCATAAAAGGTTGATGCCAGAGTTGAATGCCTGTTCCTGCCATACCCCCCATCATGGTTCAGCAAGCTGGAAACGAAGCCAGCAACCGCCTGCTCATCAAATGTGGCGCCGGTAGATTTCAGAATCCTTATAGCACGGTAGGTCTCCTCCAACTCCGAAGGCACCTCTACGTAGATGTTCTCCAAGGCACCAAAGCCTCCTGCCTTGTTTTGCCAGGCCATTATCTGATCCTGAGCATAGCTCCTGAGGTCATCCGTTATCTGGCCGAGTTCATTTATGACCTCGACTGCATTGAAGAGGCCTGCGATGCTGCTAAGTGTACCTTCTTTTATCTGTCTGAAGAAAAAGTTGGCAACAGCCTCAGGGCGAGGTGGCTTCATACCCATAAGAGCCAGGCTCTTTACCGCGAAGTGTGTATCAGCGCCACTAGAAGGTGGGATACGAGCAAAGAAATACCCGCCGTCTTCTAAGCGGCACCTATCTATGTAGTTGACTACCAATCGACGGAACGAATGCCCCAATCTAGTTGTAGCCCCAAATTCTGTTAGCAAATTCTGATTCATATTTTACCGAATCACTTGGTTTTCCATCGTGCTTCTGCATCGGCAATTATCGCTCGGGTAATATCAATCATATCTGGACTTACAGAGACTGAGGTGATGCCCCATTTTACCAATTTTTCAGTGAGTTCCGGGTAGACTGAAGGCGCCTGCCCGCAAATTGAAGCGGTGACGCCTTTATTAGCTGAAGCTCTGATAAGTTTTTCCAAGGCCATGACGACGGCATCGTTTCTCTCGTCAAATTCCGGTGCTAGCTTGGGATTGTCCCGGTCAATGCCCAAAATCAGCTGTGTTAGGTCGTTAGAGCCGATAGAGATGCCGTCGATACCAACGTCTAAGAACTTGTCTATAAGGAAGACATTTGATGGTACTTCAGCCATCATCCACAATTTGAAATTGGGGAACTGGTATAACCCCTCGGCGACGAAGAATCTCTTTATCCTGGCCAGTTCGTCTACGAAACGGACAAAAGGAATCATGACGTATAAATTATCGTAGGATTGACAAACTTTTTTAATAGTGTCTACTTCAAGCCTGAAAACCTCAGTCTCCCTGGTGTATCGAGAACAGCCTCGATACCCAATCATGGGATTTTCCTCAAATTCTTCATACTTATCGCCGCCGCGCAAGTTTCTATACTCGTTGGTTTTGAAATCGGAAGTCCGGTATACCACCGGCCTGGGATGAAAAGCTTTAGCAAAAGTGGTGATGCCTCTGGCCAGTAGTTCCATGAATTGCTCGCCTTTACCCTCGTGCAGCATATACCTCGGATGACCACCAATTTGAGCCATCATAAATTCAGCCCTGAGTAGACCAACGCCGTCCACGTGTCTTGCAGCTATGGCCTCAGCCAGCTCCGGTTCAGCCAGATTTACATAGACTCTGATTTTTGTCTTGATTCGTTCCTGACTTATCACTGCTGGGGCGGCTGTTGTTGGCGTCGCTACTTTGCCGGCATAAACCTTGCCGCCGGAACCATCTACAGTTATTTCTTGGCCATCGCGCAGCGTTTTGGTTGCCACCTCTGTGCCTACTACGCAGGGGATGCCTAATTCGCGGCTGACGATGGCTGCATGGGCGGTTCGACCACCACGGTCAGTGACAATAGCCGATGCACGCTTCATTGCTGGCACATAATCAGGGGTAGTCATTTCTGCAACCAGAATATCGTTCTCCAGCACCTTATCTATTTGGGAAGGGCCGGTTACTATTTTCACCGGACCGGAGGCAACACCTGGGCTGGCAGCCGCGCCGGACAAAAGGACTTTGCCGGCAATCTTAATACCATCCGCAGTGGCGCTCTCTTTTATGGTCGTTACGGGGCGGGTCTGCAAAATATATATTTTGTCATTCTCTTTAGCCCATTCTATATCCTGAGGGAACTGGTAATGCTCCTCCAGTTCCTTTCCGATCCTTGCCAGTGTAATTATGTCTGCGTCGGTTATCTTTTGTCTGGCCTGCTCCTGCGAAGTCAGGATGATCTTGACATTGGCGCTTCCCCCGGTACCATTCGGGTTTCTCATGAGTTTCCATTCTTGGTTCTTGATTTCTTTGGTGAGAATTTCCAGTCCATTCTTACCGACGATGTAATGGTCGGGGGTAACGTCACCGGAGACGATCATTTCGCCCAACCCGAAGATGGCTTCAATGGTAATTTTGCTCAGGTCGTTGGTGGTCGGTATCAATGTGAACATAACGCCGGCTGCTTCTGACTGAACCATCCGTTGCACAACGACAGCAATGAGAACCTTAAAGTGGTCAAAACCATGTTGTACCCGATAGAAGATGGCTCTTGCCTCGAAGAGTGATGCCCAGCATTCGTGAACCGCAGAAATGACTTCATCCTCACCTTCTACGTTAAGGAAAGTCCCCTGCTGACCTGCGAAAGAGGCTTCAGGCAGGTCTTCAGCCGTGGCTGAGGAACGGACAGCAACCAAGCCATTGCCCATTTTCCGATAAGCATCGCGAATCTCCTTAGTTATCGCCGGCGGCATCGGAGCTCCTAGGATTATCTCCTTTATCTTGTTTGAGATATCCTGAAGTTGCTTACTGTCGTCCACATCCAGCGGCTCAAGCAGTTCGCGTATATTGCTACCAAGCCCCGTTTCTTGGATAAAAATGGAATAGGCGTCCGCAGTCACAATGAATCCCGGTGGGACAGATATCCCCGCGTTGGTCATTTCACCCAAGTTAGCTCCCTTACCACCGACTAAAAGTATTTCCTTCTTCGTAACCTCGTTGAACCAGACGACAATCTTTTGCCCTTGATGTATCACTGCTTATATCCTCCTGGAAAAATCAGATGCAATCGTTCATCTCTAAAACATAGTTGTCGCAAATCAGAATAAAAAGCCTCTACCAGCAAATCTAGTAGAGGCTATCATCCCTTAATTGGGCTTTTTGGGGATTATCCATCCCCGGGCGAGCTACATCGCCGCTATTCAATTTTAACTATATTTTACGTGCACACCGCGTCGAGTGTCAACAAAATGTGTACGTCAATCAACGCTCTTTAGTATATCAAATAATGTCTTCCACCCGCTGCACCAGCCTACAGCACCGATGAGTGACGCCTTATTCTCGACTGTCGCCGTCCCTTGCCACCCCCATCTGAAGGAGCGGGCATAAATCCTGAGTTGCTCTGAGAGATAGTGAACAAAATGCCTTTCGGCTTCAATGTTTTTAACTTGTCCTTGGGATAACTTGCTTAAAAGGTGAGGGCGACACAGATGACCATAGTTTTGATCACCAAGACAAATCCTGCAAACGTATTTCTTCCAGTAGCGCTGAGTGCCGAAGGCAAAGTTTTGGAAATTACTAATATTACGCCCTTTCTTTAGCACTTCTTCCATCGGGTGGCCAACTGATTGGGGGCCATATCCCATGTCACACATTAGGCAGGGGCCTTTCATTTTGAGATTTAGGCGCAGGGTAGTTTTGTGCCACAGATCTGTCTTAAGGTACTCTTGGGCGAGTCCCATTATGTCTTCATATAATATGGCAGGCCCGTGAAAATAATCTTGGCGGAAGGCACTTTCCACAACCAGATTGCCCCAGGCGTGCCGCTGGCAGAAGCCCCATCCCCACCTCAATCGATGGCGTATCTCGGGATTCATGATGCTGCCTTGGATAAAACACCACAAATAATGGATTTCGCCGTCTGAAAGGCTAAAACATTCAGTTTGTTGGGTTGAATTGGGCTCCAAACTGCCTTCTTGTTCTTGCAACATACGCTGACGAATAGTCATGAGATTAGTGTGTCTAGCTATTCAGAAAGCTCATTCAACTTTTATTTTGGATTGCCAAGGAAGCCTTGTACTCCTTCAGCAAATTTTTCTGATCCATAAAGCGTATTTCTATATGCCCACAAAACCACTAAGGCAAGAAAAAAACCTCTGCCAGCAATGCCAGTAGAGGCTATCGTCCCACTAATGGGCTTTTCGGGGATTATCCCCCGGCGAGCTTCATCGCCTTAACTATACTTTTAATATACCAGAAAAAGAATGTGCTGTAAATGGGCCCATTATCCTTCTTTGATTTCCCAAAGAGATCGCCGTACAACTATCTATATTCTTGATGGCGGCGTCAACGGTCCGCTCAGCATAACCGAAGTCATTAATCAGCTGGATGCAAGTGTAGCCTTTCTTTGGAAGCTCGCCGATTCTATCCTTTATTGTTTGTTTTTCTAGCGTGTTCCTGACAGTGCCAACTCAATGGAGATTTCTACACCCGAATTTCGTAGCTAAAAGTGAGTACAGACGATGCTCTGCTAATAAAACCACGGCTTTTGCGAATTAACAGTCATATCTATATAATTTACAGTGTCTAGAATGGTGATGCGGAAAAACCAATAGTTAGCGTGTAAAAGATTAACATGTGCGGCATTATCGGCTATTGTGGTAAACAAGCAGCAGCTCCACTTGTTTTTGAAGGTTTGAAGCGCGTGGAATATCGTGGCTATGACTCAGCAGGCATAGCTACCCTGTCCAATGGACAATTGTTTGTGAAAAAAGATATCGGTAAACTTGAGGAAATTGAGAGAAAGCACAACTTGAGCTCGTTGCCCGGCGATATAGCTATTGGACATACCCGCTGGGCAACTCATGGCGGTGTTACTACGGCCAATGCCCACCCACATTGTGCCGCTACTGGTACAATAGCTGTCGTTCACAATGGCATAATTGAGAATTATCAAGAGCTTCGCCAACACCTCGTCAGCGATGGGCATCGCTTTGCCTCAGAAACCGACACTGAAGTTATACCTCACCTCATTGAAGATGAAATGAAAAAGGGATGTTCTCTCGAGTCGGCAGTTCTAGCTGTTGCGCCGAAACTCGAAGGCTCCTATGCCTTTCTGGCTATATCATCTCGTGACCCAGGCAAAATTGTCGGCACAAGAAAGGACAGCCCTCTGGCTATCGGAGTAGGCGAACATGGCTACTTCGTTGCCAGTGATGCCCTGGCTTTCTCCGGATTAGCCAATAAGCTTATACCTCTGGCTGATACTGAGGTAGCGGTGCTAACAACTAACGGGATTGAATTATTCGATGCTGCAGGCAATAAGCTAGCGAAGAAAACTAGACAAATTGATTTGCAATGGTGTGATGGTGATAAACAAGGCTACCAGTTCTTCATGCTAAAAGAGATTATGGAGCAGCCGCAGACCATTGAGGCAGCTACCAATCAGGATAAAGAGTTGTTCACCAAAGTCGCCATGGATATACTTAGAGCGGGTCAAGTGATAGTCACCGCTTCCGGCACTTCCAGATACGCTGCGCTAGTTGGCAGATATCTCTTCTCCAAAGTCGGCAGGAAGTTTTGTGATGTAGTTATGGCCTCCGAATTTCATTATTTTGCTGATTCTGTAGACAAGAACACTGTGGTCTTAGTTGTCTCCCAGAGCGGCGAAACTGCAGATGTCATCGAAGGCGTAAAAAGGGCCAGAGATGCTGGCGCTCGAATTATCTCTGTTGTCAACAGGCCGTATTCTCAGTTAGCTGAGATGAGCCACCAGGTTATCTATCTTAATTGTGGTCCTGAGCTTTGTGTTGCGGCTACCAAGTCATTCATCAGCCAGTTAGTGGTTTTCTATCTCTTGTCCTTTTCCATGATTAACTCCTTTGACAAAGCTGTTACCGACCTTAAAGGCATCAGTAACAAGGTGACTAAAACTATCCAATGGAACAACGACGAACTCAAAAAACTGAGCCAGGAACTGAAAACCAAGAATGATTTCTACTACATAGCCAGGGGGATTAACTTCGCCATTGCCTCCGAAGGCGCTCTGAAACTTAAAGAGATCTCCTACATTCATGCTGAAGGTATGCCGGCAGGTGAATTGAAACACGGCACTTTAGCCCTTATTGAGCCGGGGACACCTGTAGCTGTAATCTGTCCTGATGACTACACTTACCGTGAGACATTAAGCAATGCTATGGAAGCTAAGTCGCGTGGTGCTTATATTATCGCCATCTCTGATAGGAAAAATGAAATTTACGATTTCTGGGTCAAGATTCCCAAAGCCGACGAACTCTTATACCCCGTAATCACTGTAGTCCCACTTCAGCTCCTTGCGTACCATTTAGCGATAAGCCGAGGACATGACCCGGATAGGCCACGGAACTTGGCAAAATCGGTGACCGTGAAGTAGAGACTCGCAGAGACTGATAGAGATTAGTGGAGATTGATGGTTGAATCGTTTGAGGGCCTTGAGGTTTGGCAAATTGGAAAGAATATAGTCATGGAAATCTATCAGCTAACCGCTTATCTCCCCAAAGAAGAGGCTTTTGTACTAACTCCTCAAATTAGACGAGCCGCTTTATCTGTACCAGCTAACATTGCTGAAGGCTTTGGACGCTATCACTATCTTGACAAAGCCAAGTTTTACCTCAATGCCCGAGGTTCTCTCTACGAACTCAAAAGCCATTTGCTCATTGCACAGGAACTCGGTTATTTCAGTCAATCTCAATCAGTCTCAATGAATCTCAAACTAATCTCAACATGTCTCAATTAGTCTCTACGAATCACCATAAGTCTCATCCTAAAATCATCGCCGCCATCCCTTGCCTCAACGAAGAGCAGTTCATTGGTGACGTAGTTACCAGAGCCAGAAAATACGTTGACAAAGTAATTGTCATTGATGATGGCTCAACTGATAACACCTCTGAAGTAGCCAAAGCTGCTGGCGCTGAGGTGATAAGACATAAGGCAAGGCAAGGGGCTGGAGCGGCTACCAGGTCAGCATTCGAAGCCGCGAAGGCTAACAATGCCGACATACTGATAACTTTGGATGGCGATGGTCAGCACAATCCTGATGAGATTCCTCAAGTCCTGGCTCCCATTCTCAGCAATGAAGCAGACTTAGTTATCGGCTCCCGCTTCCTCCAGCCCAATCTCAACCAATCTCAACAAATCTCAACTAATCTCATTCAGGTTCCAAAATACCGCAAATTCGGTATCGATGTAATCACGTGGTTATACAACTTCGGCTCCAAGGTGAAGGTTTCAGACTCTCAGAGCTGCTTCCGGGCGCATAGCAGAAAGCTGCTTGAAGCCATCAACATCACCGAAAATGGTTTTGGCTTCAGCATCCAAGTGCTAATTCAAGCCAGAAGAAAGAACTTTGTTATCACAGAAGTACCTGTCTCTTGCATCTACCATTCTGAGGGCTCCAGCCTGAACCCAATAGCGCACGGTCTTGGCGTCGCCTTCGCGGTTCTGCGGCTTCGCATCAAAAACCTTCTTACTTCTAAGTAGGTAATAAATATCCTGTGCAATTATCCCTGGAACTTCCTCAACCATAATTAGCTTTTGCCACCGCAAAAAAGAGAGTGTTTATTAACCTGTCACTCTGACCCTGAATGAAGTGAAGGGGAAGAGTCTGTGAGATTCTTCGCCCATAGGGCTCAGAATGACAAAAAGAATTGCTAAACACTCTCCCCAAAACAGGTTTGACAATTCACTCACCTCGTTGTTATACTCCAAAACAATGCTAGTATTTAGTTGCATAAATCAGCGTTAAAATATATTCCCCTCTCCCTTGATGGGAGAGGCAAGGGTGAGGGTGAAAAGACTCTATGACCCCTCACCTTAATCCTCTCCCGCAAGGGGCGAGGAGATACAGGGATTTATGCAACCAAGCGCTGGAATCTATAAAATCGTACAGGGATGGGGTATAGCGTGCTCAGAAGAAACAATGGGATTTCCTGTGCTCCAATTCCCCTGACAATTTACAGATTTGTCCGAAAACGACCGAGGCAGTACAGGGCATGAAGCCTGTTCCAAAGGTTTCTGTAATTATCGTTAACTATAATGGCATGCCTCATATTGATGGTTGTGTTTCTTCGGTTCTGAGGCAGACCTATAGTAATTTCGAAGTAATATTCGTTGACAATAACTCTAGTGACGGCAGTTTGAATTATGCCAAAGCGAAGCTTCCCGAACTGATTTTTGTAGCTAACGATAGGAATCTAGGCTATGCCGGTGGCATTAACTCTGGCTTGGTTCATGCTGCCGGCCAGTATATTGCCCCGCTTAATGTAGATACAGAGGTCGCCCCCGACTGGCTGGCTGCCATGGCTAACTTCCTGGAAGCCAATCCACTAACAGGAGCAGTCACCCCCAAGATTTTGCTTTTCCATGAACGGGATAAGATTAACGCCAAGGGTCTAAACATTCATATCACCGGGCTTGGCTTTTGTCGTAGGTTGTACCAGAAGGATGATGGCTCGCTTGATCCAGAAAAGGTTCCAGGCATCAGTGGTTGCTCCTATTTGATAAGGCGAGAAGTTCTGAAACAAATAGGTGGCGCACCAGAGGAATGCTTTATGGGCAATGATGACGTCGTCATCTCCTGGCTCTTAAATTTAGCGGGCTATGAGATGTACTGTGTTCCGGAGGCGGTGGTCTTACACAAATATCACCCCAAAATGGGACCGGATAAGTTATTTCGTTTGGAGAAGAACCGACAAGCCTTATTGCTCTCCAGCTTAAAGCCATTCACCTTAGTAGCTTGCCTCCCTGTTTTTGTGGCGATTGAGCTTATGGTAGTGATATACAGTATGACAAAGGGCAAGACATATATCAGGGCTAAGCTCGATGCCTTTGTTTCACTCTGGCGGGAGCGGGACTATATCAAGCAAAAACGAGAGCAATATCAGGGATTAAGGAAAATCTCTGATTTTGCCCTATTTCGCAGGCTAAACTGGAACTTGGACTGGGTTCAACTGTGGCATATTCTAAGATAATATGCCTGGCAGCGATGCTGGAAGACGAAGCCATTTTTCGGAGTGGTTTTCGATGTAGCTGTGACTCTTCAGGGCCTTTATATGTCATTCTGAGGAAGCGTAGCAACCGAAGAATCTGACCTTCGCATCGAGATCCTTCGCTTCGCTCAGGATGACAATAGGGAGAGTTGCCATCCCTCTCCATCGATGGGAGAGGGTATGGGTGAGATTAATATGGATGTGAGCATCATAATCCTGAGCAAAAACGCCGGAGTAAGCTTTGCCACCTTACTTCAGCGGCTGTTTTCCCAGAAGTTTGACGGCAGCTATGAAGTCCTCGTCATAGACTCAGGTTCTACGGATGACACTTTGGAAGTAGCCCAGGGCTGCCCGGTGAAAATAGCCAGAATAAAGCCTGAGGAGTTTCATCACGGCAAAACAAGGAACCTGGGCGCCGAGCTATCCAGTGGTGGAATCCTGGTGTATATCACGCAAGATGCTCTGCCCCTCAATGACAACTGGCTTCAAAAGCTGACCGAAGACCTTAACGACATCCAAGTGGCTATGGTTGTCGGCAGGCAAATTCCGTGGCATGATACCAAACCTCCTGAAAAATTCTTCTACTTATACTATTTCCCAGAGCACAAGATTGAAGTGGTCTCTGGTGCTCCGGACTACTACCGCGATAATATGTTCATATCCAACGTCAACTCAGCCATCAAGAAAGACGTCTGGCAGCAGTTCAAGTTTTCCGAAAATATAGTTATGGCTGAGGATAAAGAGTTCGCCAGGCGTGTGCTACTCGCCGGCTGGAGGATTGTTTATCAGCCGGAGGCGGTTGTATATCACGCCCATGATTTCAGTCTTAGGGCTATATTCCGAAGGAGCATGGATTCTGGCATCGCATTAGCCCAGGAAGTCAATGTACCCAGGTCAAGAAATTGGGTTATTAACAGGCTGGGATATTTCGCTAGCGAAGCCGGGTATATTATGGCGAATCAAAGGTGGTGGAAATGGCTGCCTTATTCCGTAGCCTACGAGGCTAGTAAACTAATAGGGGTAATGGTGGGTTGGCTCAAAGGGAAATTTTCAAAAACATTCGCTTATTTTAATGTAGCCACGAGGCTTTAGCCTCGTGAACCCGACCCTAAAGGGTCGGGGCTACATGTGGAGGAAAATGTATGGGCAGCCCTCGCCATAAGAGTTAATGTTCTCCGGGCACTGTAAAGGTGACACATGGGTAATCAAGCGGTTACAATAAGACGTAAAAATGTGGCAATATAGAGAGCTCATAAAAAACTTAACTATTGCTGATTTCAAAAGCCGCTACCAGAACACCTCGCTCGGCTTTCTCTGGTCTCTCCTCAGCCCCCTTCTACTGGCCGGTGTCCTATACTTTTTCTTCAGGCATCTCTTCGGGCAGGAGGAAAATTTCGCCATAAATCTGCTGGTGGGTCTTATGGCGTTTCGGTTCTTCACTACCGGCACCAGTTCAGCACTTGGTGCCGTAGTCGGCAAGCCCAGCCTGGTGACCAAGGTATATATACCCAGGCAGATATTGGTGCTTAGCAATGTCCTGGCCAACCTGATAAGCTCGCTGCTCGAGTTCGTAGTTCTGCTGCCCATAATATTCGTCATACAAGGGCACTTACCTGTCACCGTATTGCTCTTTCCTGTAATTCATTTCTTGTATTTCTGGTTCATTTTCGGAGCCGGATTGCTCCTGTCCTCTCTTTTCGTCTACTTCCGTGACCTAAACCAGATATGGGAGGTGCTGGTCAACATTCTCTTCTTCTGCACGCCCATCTTTTATCCCCTCTCCATAATTCCCGCTTACCTTATGCCCTATTATATACTCAACCCGGTAACTCAATATCTCATCATGTATCGTCAGGTGATGGTTGCTGGCGATTTACCTTCGCTGGGCAGTGTCATTGGTGTCATCGTCGTTGGCATCGCCGCCTATTTTGTTGGCAACTTTGCCTTCAGCAAATTGCAGCGCCGCTTCGCCGAGGAGATATAATGACCGCCATAATCGTAGACAATATCTCCAAAAAGTTTCGAATTCCCCACGAAAAGAAGACAACGCTGTTTCAAAACATAGTCGGCATCATCAAAAGGCAGTTCGACTATGAAGAGTTCTGGGCGTTGAAAGACGTCAGCTTTGAAATAGAGAAAGGTGAGGCCTTTGGTATAATAGGTAAAAATGGCTCGGGCAAAAGCACGCTGCTCAAAATACTGGCAAAGGTCTTGTATCCCGACACTGGCTCAGTTACAATGAATGGGAAAACAGCTTCCTTTCTGGAGTTGGGCATTGGCTTCCAGCCGGAGCTGACGGCCAAAGAAAACGTCTATATCTACGCTTCCATCTTAGGGATGAGCCGCAAGCAGGTGGACAAGATATACGATGACATCTTCGACTTTGCCGAGCTCAAGAGATTTGAGAACATGAAGCTTAAGAACTTCTCCTCAGGAATGTACATGAGGCTAGCCTTTTCCACGGCTATTCGTGCCGAGCCGGACACCCTGTTAATAGACGAGGTCTTCGCCGTCGGTGATGAAGCCTTCCAGAATAAATGCACAGCCAAAATAAACGAATTTCGGGAGCAGGGCAAGACCATCGTCTTCGTGTCTCATGCCTTAGGCCTAGTAAAAAGCCTATGCCATAGGTCTTTGCTGCTAAATGAAGGCAAGATTGTTTCCATTGGTGACACTGAAAAGGTGATAAATGACTACCTGGGCATATTGCAAGCCAAATGAAGAAAGAAGCAATCAAGGCATTTAGAGAAAAGGCAGACGCCTTTCTGGAGACTGCTGTTTACAACTTCCAAAACAAAAGGTATGATTTAGCTGCGTTCGAGACAAGGCGACCAGTTATCCTCTCCCTTAACGGGAGAGGATTAAGGTGAGGGTGATAAAAACACACTAGAGGTGTCTTATGAAAGCCGACTTAGAAAAACTGAAAGGCGAGGTAGTTGACATTCTGAGAAAGCACGATATTTGTCGGGCGGTCTTTTTCGGCGCCTCTGCTACTGGAGAGCAACGAGAAGGCAGCGACATTGACATCCTAATTGAGTTTAAAGGAGGAGAAATGAGATGAGACAGATAAAGATAATAGTTGAAAAACATCCTGAGGGATACGTAGCATATCCTCTTGGGCTAAAAGGTGTAGTGGTTGGGGAAGGTGACACCTATGAGGAAGCACTTGCCGATATAAAATCTGGCATTAAGTTTCACATAGAAACATTTGGGCAGGAGGCTCTTGAACTCGAAGATAACGTAGAAACCTTTGTTGCTGAAGTAGCGGTGTAATGAGGTTTCCAAAAGATGCATCAAAACACAAAGTGATAAGAACCCTCGAGGCTCTGGGATTTAAGACCGTAAGAGTCGGAAGTCACATTTCGATGACTAGAGAAAACCCGGACGGTAGTGAAACACCTTTGACTATGCCCAATCATGAGAGGATAAAAGGCTCTACCTTAAGAAGTATTTGCAGACAATCGAGGATACCAAGGGAGGAGTTTCTTAGAATCTATAAGAGTAAGCCATGAAACCTGCGGCGTGGCAAGCAGAAGGTATAAATAAACCAACGCTCTTGGAGTGTTTGGCTGAATGAGAAAGGTAGGAATTCTCTACGACAATATCAGTGGCAACATCGGTGACCAGGCTATCGGCATAAGCCTGAGGAAGATGTTGGGGGAGATGGGTGTTGAGTTTGAAGAGCTTGTCCCCGGTAGGTTTAATCTTGCGGACTATCAAAGATAAACGAGTTCAAAGAGCAGGGCAAGACCATCGTCTTCGTGTCTCATGCCATGGACACGGTGAAGAACCTGTGCCATAGGTCGTTGCTGCTAAATGATGGCAGGATTGTTTCCATTGGTGATACAGAAAAAGTGATAAGCGATTATTTAGCCGTGTTGGAGAGAGGATAGGTCCAATGCTTGACTGGACAGGTGAGAGATTTCTACCCTGGAATTGGGATTACTGGGGAGATTGCGGGGCGCCGAGTCACTACGAGCACCTCCACAGGTATGCCTTTGCTGCTCAGTTTGTTAAAGGCAAGAAGGTATTAGATTTGGGCTGTGGTGAAGGGTATGGCAGCAATATGCTGTCGGCACAGGCAGAGCTGGTGGTCGGCATAGATATTGATGAGCAGACCGTTAACCATGCCAAAAGCAGGTATCAGCGAAATAACCTTCAGTTCATACAAGGCTCTGTGCTCGAGGTTCCGATAAAGGAGAGCAAAACCTTCGATGTTATAGTTTCCTTCGAAGCCTTAGAACATGTGGAGGAGCATGAAAGGCTTCTATCTGAAGTCAAAAGGCTGCTAAAAGACAATGGCTTATTCATAGCCTCAACGCCGGACAAGGCACTCATAGCCCACAGCCCATTTCATCTTAAAGAACTCTATTTTGAGGAATTCAAGGCGTTGATAAGGCGCTACTTCAAGGATGTCCGCTTTTTTGGGCAGAAAGTCTACACTGGCTCGAACATTTGGCATATCCCATCCCAAGACTCCTCCAGTTGTAAAGAATTGGTAGTAGAAAAGGGTGAGCGGGAGTTTCATTTCATTGCAAACGAGGCGAAAAAGCCTACGACTTTCATGGCTTTAGCCTCAGACGCCGAGCTGGAACCACGCTTGTCCAGTGTCAGCAGTTGGCTTGTGGACGTCTCTGATGTTTTTTACTTGGAACATCAGCAACAAGTTGCCGAGCTTAATAGCGCCTTACAAGCCAAAGACATCCACATAGGAGAGCTTAATGGCGCCTTACAAGCCAAAGACATCCACATAGGAGAGCTTAATGGCGCCTTACAAGCCAAAGACATCCACATAGGAGAGCTTAATAGCGCCTTACAAGCCAAAGACATCCACATAGGAGAGCTTAATAGCGCCTTACAAGCCAGAGACATCCACATAGGAGAGCTTAATAGCGCCTTACGAGCCAAAGATGCAGAGGCAAGAGGCTTGGAGACCCAGATATGGCAGATACAGCATGGCATAGTCATGCAGCTCCTGAGCAAGTATCAAAGGGTTATTGAAAAGCTGTTGCGCCCGGGCACACGGAGGCGCTACTATTACGAGCTTGGGCTGACTGGCATCAGGGTCATTCTGAACGAAGGCTGGCGCAGCTTTTTTAGAAAAGTAAAATACTGGCTCGGACTTCATAAACCTTTTCTCGTAAAGAGAACGGCTGCAGAATGCACCTTCGAAACTTATGCCCCTTCAACTTCGAAGCATGCATCTAGAATGATTAAAAAAGTGGTATTTGTACCAGGTGACGAGATTAGTAAATATGTCTTCACATCCTGCAGGTACAGGGTCTATAACATTATTGAGGGTCTGAGAAGCAGAGGAATCGAATGTTACGTTTGCTATGAAAAGACTGCGGAAAGGCTGGAGAAACTTCCAATTCCAGATGTGGCGATAATCTTCAGGGCAGCCCTGTCTGAAAATATACAAAAAATCATTGACAGCTTTAAACAGCACGGTGTACCCGTCGTTTTTGATACCGATGATCTGATATTTGAACTAGAATCGGCCAATTACATACACGTGTGGAAGAGCTGGTCGGCTTCCCAAAAATATGAGTATACCCAGAGTTTCCGCAACACTATAGACAGATGCAATTTCGCCACCTGCCCCACAGATTATCTGGCAAATAGAATCGGAGCAGTGGGCAGAAAAACCTTTGTTATCCCAAATACCATAAATAAGGCTCAATACAAATTGGCAGAAAAAATAATATCCAAGAGGTATGGCAAAAAAGATAAAAAAATAAAGATAGGCTATTTTAGTGGGACAGGGACACACGATAAGGACTTCTTGGAGGCAGCGGAAGCACTGTGTGAGATATTGGAAAGATATGAAAATACGGAATTCCACGTAGTAGGCGACTTGGATTTGCCCGAAGGATTTAAAAGGTTTGGTGGTAGGGTTATTAGAAAGGCATTTATGCCATATCTCGACATGCTTGAATGTTTATTCCAGATGGACATCAACATTGCAGCTTTAGAACAAAATAACCCATTCAATGGCGGGAAAAGTGAGCTGAAAATCTTTGAAGCAGCTTTAGTGGGAGTGCCTACCATTGCATCCAGAACAGATAGCTACAGCAAGTGCATTGCAGATGGTAAGAATGGTTTCTTGGCAGGTTCAAAAGAAGAGTGGGTACAAAAATTGGCTCTGCTTGTGGAGAACAAAGAGATTAGAAAGAGTGTGGGGACTAACGCAAGAAAGGATTTCATAGCGAAATTCTATATAGACAATGTAATAGATGGCATAATTAAGATATATGAAGACATCATAAGTACTTATCATAGGGAAAGAAGCATTGACTTAGACTACACGGATAGTGCTCGGATAATACCAGAACCTTTCGTGGGGTCAGGAGGACACAGAAACATATTCCATCCTCTCAAACTGATCAGTGTCCATGAACGGAAGACGTTAGCCAAGAAGGCTATTGATAAACCGGCGGCTGTGGCAATCTCCCTCGTAAAAAACGAGGGAGATATAATCGCGGCATGGATGTCTCATATTTGTGCCCTATTCGATATGGTTTATATAGTAGATCACCTCTCGATTGATGGGACTCGAGAGTTCCTCCTCGAGATGGCAAAAACTCGAGATAACATTCGGGTGTTTTCCTTCGACCATCTAGGTTATTATCAAGCACAGATTACAAACCAACTGGCTGAAATTGCCGCCCACGAGTATCCTGATTCTTGGATTTTTCCCCTTGATGCGGATGAATTCCTGTCCATCTCAAGTAGGGCCGAACTCTTGTCGCGTATCAAAGACGTGCAAAGCGACCGTGTCCTAGGATTGCACTGGAAAAATTGTATGCCGCTGTGTCTGACAGTGGATGAGGAGTTTACATTTGCATCGCCCTGTCTAATTCCTCCCTTTCGAGGTGCCTACAAGAAACTTGCTATACATTCATCAGCATTTGTTAACAAGAGCTGGCGGTTTCTCCAGGGAAATCATGAGGTTCAAGACGGCTCAGGGAAGGCACTTAGTGGGCGTGTTGAAATTGACCTTGCTGAACTGATACACATACCGATTCGCAGCCTTCAATACTTTGCCTTAAAGTATATACAGATTTATCTTGCCTATGATGCTCTTCCGGCTGCCCATAAGGATCCTGGGTGGGGTTTTCATTGGAAGGATATGATTGAAAGAGTGCTGAAACGGGGAATGTTAAGCCCTGATGTGGTTCGTGAGTTCGCTGCACATTATGGTGAGCCCAGCTTGTATAGCGCTGATGGCGCAAGTATTCATGACTTGCTAGATAGCGGTTGGACCCGCGCCCCTCTTGATATTGCTCATCTCGAACCGCTGCCCCAGATCTGTCGTCATTACAAGTTTTTAGAATTGGCAAAGGAGATACTTAAGGAACACAAAAATAAAAAGCTGGAGGATTTTCTTAGGATTGTGGGCACGGGTAATCTAACAGAAGCGGTGGAAACTGCCCCGCCACTTAATAGCTGCGCAAACGGGACGAACTTTGGCAGTTTGCCACCCCCCGTGCTCTCCGAAGAAGATACGGAGTTTCTGAAGTCGGTTACGGAGACAGAACTCCTTAGCCAATTCCTCTCAAAGGCTTTTACGCCTCACGAAGATCCGGCTCTATCTGCATGGGAGTCACATATACCGTTTTTGTTCTGTCTTCTGAGTTTTATGAAACCACGACGCTTTGTTGAGCTTGGGAGCTACTACGGCAATTGTATCTTTGCAGCATGCCAAGCTTCGCGTGATATGAAATCTGCAATTGAATGCATCGCTATTGACACCTGGCGGGGCGATAGACAAACTAGCTATTACGGAGAAGATGTTTTTGAACAATTTACGTTTATCCTGAATAAAAAATATGGAAATTCTGGCAAATACATTCGCAAGACATTTGACGGAGCCTGTCTTCAATTTGAAGCTGGTTCCATCGATCTTTTACATATTGATGGTTTACATACTTACGAAGCAGTCTCTCACGATTTCAATGTATGGCTACCAAAGATGTCTAACCGTGGAATTATTATGTTACATGATACTCACGAATATGCAAAAGACTTCGGGGTATGGAAATTTTGGCACGAAGTTAGAGGTCTCTATCCGTCATTTGAATTTGAACACGGACACGGGCTTGGCGTTCTGTTGGTTGGAAGCAACCCTGCGCCGCAGGTCCGAAAACTGTTCGATATTATTGCACAGACGGGCTATGAGGGGTTAATGAGATTCTTCTTCTCTCATATCGGCGAGCTTTCGCCAATACGAATTGGCCAGGGGACTGAAAGACCATAACCCCCGATCCTTGTATTATTCCGACACGACTACTTCTTCTAATTCTTCACACTACGCCAGCTTACTAGCATAACCTGCTACCTTTCTCTCCGTTTCTAGAGAGAATAGAATTCGGCAAACTCCTCCTCTCTATTATGGCCTTGGCAAAAGCATAGCCTGAAAAAACTCGCATTATGGGTGATACAGAAAAGGGGGCATCTCCGATACTTGTGAGACTAACTTGAGAAGTGGTATAAATATTGTGGGCAGGTCAGCTATTATGACTCTAATAAACAGCGCAAAGGAAATTTATCGTCATAAAGGTATTTTGGGACTTTCCCTTGCATTTATGCGTTATTCATTATTCATGTTTAATAAAACACTTGTGAACAAAAAATCCCGTTTCAAAGAAGTTCAAAGTAATCAATTAAGTCGAAATGACAAATTGCGAAAGTTCTGCAATATCAGTTCAGGAGTAGGTCTGGAAATAGGTCCACTATCTATTCCTATCGTTAGGAAAGATGAAGGCATTATATATTATGTCGATCGTTTTTCAACTGAACAATTAAAGGAGAAATATAAGAGCGCCAAATGGTTAGAAATAGGAAACATTGTCCCAGTAGATTTTATTATTGAAGAGATTTCCTACGAAGATATTCAGTCCGAGGTAAAAACAATTGACTATATTATTGCATCTCATATTCTTGAACATTGTCCGAATCCCCTTGGCTGGTTGAGATGTCTTGCTAAAATAATACAACCAAAAGGCATAATATCTCTCGCAATACCAGACCGGCGATATACATTCGATTATTATAGAAGAGAAACCACGTTAGCCCAATTACTGGCTTATGACTTAGAAGGGCTTACAAAACCATCAATTGAACAAGTTCTGGATTGTTTTATGAATATTTGCAAAGTTGATACAAAAGCTGCATGGATTTTAGACTATTCTGCCCTTAAACCAGAAAAACAACATGAATTCCATTCCGCAGATGATATTATCAAACTAATTGAAAGAGAAGGGAATGATGCATATACCCATTGTACCGTGTGGACTTTTGAATCATTTTGTGAAATATTTCCTCAAGCAATGAAGATAGCAAATATCCCCCTAGAGATCAGTTGTAGTTATGAACCAGAAAAATTTTCGAACGAATTTATTGTTCAGCTGAAGTTGTGCCAGCCTGTTAACTCACAATGAATAGTTTTAACAGGCTATTATTCAGTTGTTACGTAACACATTTATCCCAATGGACTATGCTAAAAACGACCAGAAAACTCTAATTCACAGTTTCCTATAAAACGGGGTAGGGTCACGAGGTCCAGACCAAAGCTGACCACTAGTCTCTCCGTCCCACGCATGCCTCCTCCTCCTTGACAAAACGGCTGTTACCAGACGGTAACCATCGACTATTTAATCAACTAAGCAAGTCCTGCAGTTGAATAACAAGACTGTTTATCACTGTTGACCACGTACTAATTTATAAAGGCATAATTGACTCAGACTTTATGCTTTTTATCTTACGAAAGAGATCTTAATTTACCTTGGTATTGTCATTATGACCAGCTCTGCTGGAACGTCGGTCGATACGAAGGTTTCTAGGTTTGGGAAAGGCCTCTGCATGTCTCGTTATCCACTGGGCGGCGTCAAGGAGAGTGCCTGCGGTATAATCTGGAGAGCCTAGGATATCCTTTCCTTGTTTAGGCTCTGTAGCTACGAGGACCGTTGTGCATCCCAGATTTCTGCCAGCTTCTACGTCCATGGGCATGTCCCCAACGACATAGGACTGGTGAAAATCCACGTCTACCTCTTGGGCAGCCCGGCGATAAAGGGCGGTTCCCGGTTTTCGGCAGTCGCAGCCGTCATCAGGATGATGCGGGCAATAGTAGATAGCGTCTACCCTGGCGCCATCTCTGGCAAGCTCATTTTCCATCTTTTCATGAATTTTAGCCAGCGTATGCTCTGTAAAATAGCCTCGAGCAATACCTGACTGGTTGGTGATGACTATCACCTTAAAGTCACTGTCATTTAGAAGTCTTATTGCTTCAGGAGCAGTGGGGAGGAGTTCAAAATCCTCTGGTCGCCGGCAATAATGTACATCCCGGGCGATAGTGCCATCCCTGTCCAAGAATACTGCTCTATTGCCCATGCTTCAACTTCACCTTTCCTGATGCCACATCCTCATTTGCTGTAAGATATTTGTCAATACTGCCGATGTCGATAAGGTAGTTTTCAGATGTCAGGGGATAGCCGTAAATAGGGAGGTCAGCATTAACGAGTTTCGGGAAAATGTCATAAGCGAAATCGCAATAGCCTTGATTTGGAATGAAGTCAAGAACTCGTCTTTCCAGGATGTAAATCCCGCCATTTGCCATATTTCCCATTTCGGTTCCCTTAGGGGGTTTCTCGACAAAGGAGATAATCCTGCCGTCCTCTTTCATCTGAACAATGCCTGTCTCCCAAGGATTGGACACTTGGGTGACTGCTACCGTGGCTCCAGCCTTCTTGTCCCGGTGAAATTTGACCATGGCCGACAAGTCGAAATCAGTAAGGACATCGCCATAGACAACAACAAAGGCACTATCGAAAAAACGCTCCATCTTCTTCACTCCACCGGCAGTCCCGAGTAGGCTTTCTTCAATAGAGTAATGGATTTGAACTCCAAACCGAGAGCCATCACCAAGCAACCCCTTTACCTTGTCGCCTAAATGGTAGAGATTTATAGCCACTTCTCTAATGCCGTAGTATTTCAGCCAGGTCAAGGTGTAACAAATCAAGGGGGTTCCGCCTATGGGCAGAAGCACCTTTGGAGTTTCCACGGTGAGCGGTCTTAACCTGGTGCCTTCTCCTGCGGCGAGTATCATCGCCTTCGTGATGCGGCTATTGCTTATATCCATCAGGACGGCCTTTCAACCACCGCCAGGCGCTTCCAATGATATTTCCGAGCTCAGAAAACTGAGGCTTCCAGCCCAATTCTCGCTCGGCCCGTTCTGAACTCGCTACGAGGGTCATGGGGTCTCCAAGACGGCGGGGGCAAGGTTTGACCGGGATTTTCACCTCAGTAACTTTCTCTGCAGCCTTTATTACCTCAAGCACTGAATAACCTTTGCCATTTCCCAAGTTGTAAGCGTTCCCGCTCAGACTATCTATCTTCTCCATAGCTAGGAGATGAGCCTGGGCAATATCCACCACATGGACGTAGTCCCGGACGCAGCTTCCGTCTTTAGTCGGGTAGTCAGTGCCGAATACAGAAACCGGGTTGTTTTTGTGCCAGGCTGTCTTTAGGACGTTTGGGATGAGGTGGGTCTCGGGGCGATGGTCTTCGCCCAGAAGCTCTGTAGCTCCGGCAGCATTGAAATACCTGAAGGATATATGCCTTAGCCCATAGGCTCTACCATACCAATCCAGAATGCGCTCAAACATCAGCTTCGATTCCCCATAGCTGTTTATCGGAGCTTCAGGATGGTCTTCCTCTATGGGAACGCTGTGTGGTTCCCCGTAGACGGCGGCGCTCGATGAAAAGATAATCTTGCCCACGCCATACTTTAGCATGACGCTAAGCAAGTTTATTCCACCAACAATGTTATTCTGGAAGTACCTCTTGGGGTCAGTTATGGAGTATTCCACCACTGTCTCGGCTGCCATGTGCATTACAGCATCAATCTTAAATCGGCGAAAAACCTCCTCAAGCGCCTCAACATTGCATATATCGCCTAAGACAAATTCAGCGGGTGATAGGACAGCTTCCTTATGCCCCTGTTGCAGATTATCCAACACAACAACTTTGTGTCCTCTCTTGAGCACTTCTTCAGTGACGATGCTCCCGACATATCCAGCTCCGCCGGTGACCAGGACATTCATCTTAAAGTGTCTCTCTCAAACAGGTGGTGATGACATGTTCCAGAAGCAGGTGGATATCCTCGACCTGCTCCATATTATGGCTGGGGACTATAACGGCAATGTCCACGAGGTCCCTAAGCTTTCCGCCGTCAAAACCGATAAAACCGATAGTGGTAGCTCCCCTGGCTCTTGCCACCTTTATACCTTTGAGCACGTTTGGTGAGTTGCCGCTGCTGCTGATGCCGATAACAACATCCCCTGGTTCCACAACATTCTCTAGTTGCTCAGCGAAAATGTTTTCATAAGACGTATCATTTGCCCAGGCGGTGAGCAGAGGTATATTATCAGTCAAGGCAAAAGCCTTTATCCTTGGCTTTCCCTGGCAGATAGCTCCTTTGGAGAGGTCACTGGCGAAATGTGAGGCAGTAGCTGCTGAACCTCCGTTGCCAAAAATAAAGACTCTCTTGCCTTTAAGTCGTGCTTTTCCCAACAAATCAATAGCCTCGGTAATCTTGTCTATTGGGAGCCCTTCTAAAGCTATGTTGATATCAGAAATGTATCTCCTTATGGTGTCCAAGACGTTCAACTCCCTCTCCTATAGTTAAAAATTACTTTGCTTCCGTCTCGCTCAAAGCGGAAGGGGAATTCTCGAAGTTTCAGAACTTTTCGCACTTCGTCCTGTTTTTCCTTTGGGCAATACAGAAGCAAGAAGCCACCCCCACCGGCTCCAGTGACCTTGCCGCCTAAGGCGCCGGCTTTACGAGCCGCTTCATATACTTCATCTATTCGAGAATTGGTTATCTTGCTGGCAAGGGTCTTTTTCAATTCCCAACCTGAATGTAGAATCTCTCCGAACTCATCAAAGGCACCTTCGATGAGAGATTCCTTGGCTCTAAAGGCAAGCGTTTTCATTTCATCCAGCACGGCCAGGCGATCGGGTATATTCGCTTTTTGCTCTTCCAAAATTTCGCTCGACTTTCTGGTCGTTCCAGTGTAGAAGCAAAGCAGAGACTCGCTTAGCCTTCTTTTATTTTCTGGGGTAATCGCCGCCTTTTCAGCTTTAACAGCAGCATCGCTGAAGGTAATAAAACGGAGGTTGCCATAAGCAGCGATATATTGGTCTTGCTTCCCGATAGGTTTCTTGAGGATATCTATCTCGATGCGGCATGCTTCCTCTGCTAAAGTTTCGGCTGTCTTGAGTTCACCTTGGTAAGCATAAAGCGCTTGAAGTAATCCCACTGTGATGCTGCTTGATGAACCAAGGCCGGTCCCCTCTGCCGGGACATCAGCGAGAGTAGTGATCTCTACACCTTTGCTCACACTGGTCATCCTCATAGCCTCACGCACCAGCTCATGGCGGAGCTCGTCTACCCTTTCTACTCTCTCTCGTTGTGTGTAGTTGACGCAAATCAGGTCGTCGAACCTCTCCTTTACGATGACAAAAACACATTTATCAATGGCGGCGCTGAGGACGGCTCCACCATGAGTCAGGTAGAAATCCTCAAAATCGGTGCCACCGCCAACAAAACTTATTCGCAGAGGAGTTTGAACCACAATCATATCTTCTATATACTACCTCATCGTGTCCAAGAAGGCAATTGAACTGAAAACTTGCGTCTCGTATGTTATAATCTCCGCTAAGGCACGTGCGATAGTACTGAAAAACGAGAACGTTTTGATCACCGGCATCAGCGGCTTTGATGGCTCACACCTGGCAAAGTATCTGCTTAAACAGGGAGCTAAAGTCTCCGGCCTGGTAAGAAGACGCGAAAGGCGTGCCGTGGTTACTGGATTGAAAGCATCGTAGCCTTCATATTATAATCTGGAACAAAGAGGGTCAGGATAGCGATTGATCGAGACTGGGAGATAAAAGTTTGGGCATCACTTATATTGAAGGGAAAGTAACAGGCCCGACAGGGAAAGAAGCGGAACTGCGATTTCTTGTCGATAGCGGGGCAACTTATTCTTTGCTGACAAAGGAAATATGGGAGAGGATTGAGCTTTCCCCTAAAAGGGAGCATGTGTTTACGCTTACTGATGGAAGCACCGTTACACGAAAGGTCTCTGAATGCTACATAATCCTGCCTCAAGGGGAAGGCTATACTCCGGTAATCCTGGGAGAGGCTGACGATGAGGCATTACTGGGTGTGGTCACGCTGGAGATTTTAGGGCTTGTCTTTAATCCGTTTAAGCGTACGCTTCAACCTATGCGAATGCTGCTTGTCTGAACCAAGAGGCGGCGAAATGAATTTTGGTAAGCTCTAGGGGCTGACGATGACATTAAAGCATAAGCATGTACTAATCACGGGCATCAGCGGTTTTGCCGGGGCTCATCTGGCAAAGTATCTGCTCAATCATCAAGCCAGCGTGTCAGGACTGGTAAGAAGGAGGGCAGACGGTACACCGCTGCGAAATCTGGAGTACCTGGGCATCGATAAGGAGACTGAACTGCTGGAAGGCGATGTGCGGGATATATCCAGCCTCGCCTTTGCACTGGACCGGTCTAAGCCTGATGCCATCTTTCATTTCGCCGCTCAATCATTCATACCCCGGTCCTTTTCTCACCCCTGGGAGACACTGGACGTAAATTTCTTAGGCACGGTTAACCTGCTCGAAGCGGTCAGAGCCAAAAACCTTGACCCAACCATAGTTTTTGCCGGCAGCAGCGAGGAGTACGGGTTAGCCATAGTTTCAAAACGCCAGTATCAGGAAATGGTAAAGAAGTATGGCGCTGTCTTTCCTGAGCCTGAGCGCATACCGGAATTGCCTGTCGGTGAGACTAATCCACTGCGTCCCATGTCCCCTTATGCCGTATCTAAAGTCTCCGCCGATTATGCGATGAGGAATTATCACAGCGCCTATGGATTGAAGACGATAGTCTCCAGAGCCTTTAATCATGAAGGTGCCGGCAGAGGCAAGGTGTTTGTTACTTCGGCTATAACGAGCCAGGTGATGAAGCTGAAGCGGGGCGAGATTGACAGGATAACTATAGGGAACGTTAATGCCTTCAGGGACTGGTCACATGTTGATGACATCGTGAGAGGTTACTGCCTGCTGGCAGAGAAGGGCAAGCCCGGTGAAGTCTATGTGCAAGGCTCACAGAGAACGAATTCGGTCTTGAGCTATTTGTTGCTAGCTTTAGCGTGTGCCGGCTATTCGATATCCAGGCTCGAAACTGCTAAAGGCGACAAAATTGTGGACAGGCCGACTGAAATAGACAGCTCGCCGATGTTCGGTTTGAGCTTTGAAAAGACGCGGGTGGATAAACTGATGCTGGAAGGTGAACTAGAGTTTAATGCTTCAGATAAGGGAATTGAGGTTATCACTGACAGGGGTAAGGTGACCGTGGAATTCGACCCGGAAAAGTTCCGTCCGGCTGAGGTTCCCATTTTGCTATCTAATACGGCTAAGATTCAGAAGCTTGGTTTTCAAGTGAAACACAGCCTTAAGGATATAATCAACGACCAGTTGAACTATTATTTAGACCCAAATAGGTAACCGTTTGGCACGCCTGCATGTCATTGAGATAGCTGGCAACCTGAGCTACGAGCAATACCGTGGTGTTTTTAGCAATTCTTCGGATGGTGCTCATTTATCTAATAGTTGCTTGAGTTCATTGAGTTTGTTGCGTTTGTTGAGTTTTTGTGACGGGTTCATATTTCTTACCTTCCTGAAGATTCCCGGCCAAATCTTTTAACAAATGCAACCGTCACGCATATGTTAGTTTTCCCTTAGGAGCCGGTATTTCCCGTCCTAATGCCTGTGCAGTTTCTATCCACTCAGAAATAATCCCTTGGACATTCTTTAGCGCTCCTTCATAAGTTGCTCCGTCGGCCATACATCCTGGAAGCTCGGGGACCTCGGCTATATATGCCTCATCCTCCTCGCTCCAATAAACAATCACCTCATACTTATACATCTCAACTCTCCTTATGAATCTTGTATCTTAAGATTATACTTCTTACCTGTTTAACTTGGTATGTCTTAGCCCTTCCGTCCTTTAGAGGCTGTAGGTTGATGATCTCCACAACGCCGGTCTTAGTAAAGATATGGTGGTCCCCTTTAATTCGCTCATGCAAATTTTTGGGTAATCGGTAATGCGTGATGAGTTATCAGTAATGCGTGGTAGTAACCCGTAATGGGTAATCCATGGTCGGTTACTCATTACCCTTCACCCATCACTCCTCATTCATCACCCTTTACCCATCACTGGTTTGCCTTTTAAGTGCTTTATCAGACCGAGCAGCATTTTTCTTATCCGCTCAATGCTTCCGTTTGTTCCGTCATTTTTGAGAAACCCTAGTTCTCTTGATAACAGTAATTGCGTTTCTAATTCAGCAAGAGAGCCCAGCGATACATAAAGGGATTGAATGAATTCCTTGCTTGAATTTCTGGCTGCACCTTCGGCTATATTGCTTGGAATTGATACGGCTGCCCGCCTTATTTGAGACACTAATCCGTAAGTTTCTTCTTTGGGGAAATTCGCCGTTAACCTATATATCTCTTTTGCCAAGGTCATCGCCTCTTTCCAAACATCAAGATCCTTATGCGTCTTGATTCCACTCATTACTGCTCACCTATTACCCATCACTGCTCACCCATTACCCATCACCCATTCCAGTTGAGGATTATGATGGAGACTTTGGGGATAGCTTACTGGTTTATCACAGAGACAAGGCTCTTAACATTTAAGTCAGTATCCTCAGCCATCAAATCGAAGTGTCTGTCGGCGTGGAGGAGTAAAGAATTGCTGAGGATTGCTGCTGAGCCAATGAGTATGTCGGTATAAGGGATAACCTTTCCCTGCTGCCGTAGCTTGAAAGAAAGTTCTGCCGCAGCCCCCCAGTTTGCTTCGTCTGTTGGTATCTGGTGAAGAGCCTCGAGCCGAGTTTTGAGCCGGTTGAACTCGTCTAATGATTTAGTTCCGCCCAACAGCTCCAGCCGTATTATAGGAACGATAGCCACCCTATTTTCCGCCAGCAAGTGCTCCACCTCATCCCTGACCACTAATAGTGGGGATTTCCTTAAGGCTAGGATCCAAACTGAGGTGTCGATGAGGACAAGACTACTCATCTCTTAGTTTTTCTAGTTCTTTTAGGGAAATAGCCAGGTCGAAGGTGCCCAACTCCTGGCGAAAAGCCTCTAGATTCTTTTTGTGAATTAATTCCTTTAACCCGGCGGCAATGACCTGCTTCTTGGTCCTGGCTCCGGTTGCTTTCATCGCTTCATCCAGCAGTTCGTCATCAATAATAACGGTTGTTTTTGCCATATACGGTCTCCATATTTCTATTCCATTATAGATGGCTTAATTGTACAGCTTAAGATTACGAATGTCAAGAAACTGATTACTCATTACCCATTACTCTTCACCTATTTCCCTCAAGCCCATTCCAGTTGAGGATTATGATGGAGACTTTGGGATAGGTCATCGAATCTTTCTCCCCAATGCTTTGCTAAATGTTTGCTCTAAGGCAGCGGCTGCCTTGTACCAGGTGAATTTCTTGTTGATTCGTATCCTCAAGAATCTGATAAGCAATCCGATATTGCGTGCCTTCATGTTCGAAATGGTAAGACCTGATGCTTTTCAGAGGTCCTTTTAGCTCCCTGTAGTGATAAGGCTACTTGGCTAGCTTTCTTGCCTCTTCTCGAACTCTGCGTTTCAGAAGTGCATCAAACTTCTTGTATCTTCTATGAGCAAAAGGAGCCATGAGGATATGGTAAGATTTACCATTCGTCAATTGGTATTCCCTTTTTCTCCTCTAGCTCCCTGAGAGATTGTGCAATGGTTTGAGAGGCTTCCTCATCCAGGAGTATCTCCAGGGTTTCAAGCTCCGCCGGGCTAAGGCCCTTCAGTAGATAAGCTAGTCGTTCGAGGTTAACCAATTCAGCTTTATCTAATTCCTTTAAAGCATTAGACATTTAATCACCTCCCTACTCTGCTAATCTCGGCATTATCAAGACTGTTTATCCTTCCACCCTGAGCCGTAGCCAAGGGCCTAGATTCTTCGCGGAGCTTGTCCTGAGCCATATGAGATTCTTCGCTACGCTCAGAATGACATGGATGTATTGCTAAACGGTCTCATCATCTTCGCTTGCCACATTTTATCACGCTTGCACCATACTTTAACACCCTTTGCTTTAGATGAAGCACTTCTCTCTCTTGAGGGGTGCTTCTCTGAATCGCTCAAGTGCCAATGATGAGATATCTAGCAACGTCTTTCCGTTTATGATTAACTCAGCCATGATTCTACCTACGGCCGGGGAATGCATAAAACCATGCCCGCTGAAGCCGCAGGCCAGGTATAAGCCAGCCGTATCTGGAACCTTTCCGATAATGGCATTGGCATCAGGGGTGTCATCATGAAGCCCAGCTTGCGCTCTGACCACTCCGATGTCTTTAAGAAGCGGTAAGCGATAAGCGGCTGCTTTAGCTAAAGTCGGTAAGAAGCTCCAATCCACCGAGGTGTCAAAACTCTCTGGCTCATCAGGATTTCTCATACCGAAGATAAGCCCGGGACCTTCGCGCCGAAACCAGAAGCCATTGTGGAAGTCAACTACCATAGGGGAATGTTTTGGAATTTCACTCAGAGGGGTAGTGATGAAGATGTGGCGTCTTGATGAATGGACAGGAATATTCAGGTTGGTCATTTTGCCGATCTGGCCGGAATAAGCACCAGCAGCAATAGTCAGAGCTGGAGATTCAAACACTCCACTGGTGGTGGAAACCACCCAAATCTGATTGCATCTTTTGATATCTATAACTTCTGCCCCCTCGTGTATTCTGACTCCTAGCTTCTTACTTGCTGAGGCAAAGCCTTGGACTACCGAATACGGGTCAGCATAGCCGTCGGTAGGGCAGTAGGTTGCGCCGCAGATATCTGTCACATTTAACTGAGGGACAATTTCCTTAGCTTCCTGTGGCGAGAGTAAATGGGCTTCGACTCCGAGGCTGCACTGCAGGACTACATTTTGCTGGAAGGCCTCCAGCTCTTCTTCTGTGGTCGCCAGCATCAGGTAGCCATTCTGGCGGAAGTCAGCGGGATGACCAATCTCATCTTCAAAGCGTTCAAAGAATTTCACGCTTTCTGTAGAGAGCTTGATATTGACTTCAGTGGAGAACTGCTGCCTGATGCCGCCAGCACATCTCTCTGTCGAACCAGAGCCAATGTAGTTTTTCTCTAAAATAAGAACATCATGGCAACCCATTTTGGCAAGGTGATAGGCGATACTGCAGCCGATAACACCAGCGCCAATTATGATTACGTCAGCGGATTTTGCCATGTATCTATTTTAGATGGCCTTTTTCCGTCATGTAATCCCTAAGGGCTTCCTGCCAGCCATTCCTCCCGGCTTATGCCAGCGCGCTTAAGTATCTCTTTCAACAAAGGAACTCCAATATCTTGAGCACGGGGATTAGGAATGGTTAACCTAAATTCACCCTTTACCATTAAAATAATGTTTCCCACTGCGGTAAGGACCTGTGAAACCTATATTGCTCAACGCCCGCACTAAATCATCCCACGATACCGGCGTGAGGCGCTTGGTCATCCTGAACTGACCGCCTTAACCTGCGTATTTAAGTCAAGGCCTCCCAGTGGAGTAATGTTATGTCCCAGCTTGAGACCTAGTAGCAGCCAGTCCTCAACTACTGATTCCAGTTGCTCCCTACATTGTTCAAGATTCTCGGCAGTAGCCCAGACGCCGGGCAGCTCGTCAATCCATCCATAATAAGTGCCGTCTTCCAGAATTTTATATTTGGCTCGGTGCATAGCTTCATGCAAGTACTTAGTAATCATTATAGCGCCTCCTTATCCCTTATCCTTTGATATGTCCTTTGCATACCATATAATCTCTGAGGGCTTCCTGCCAAGCTCTCGTGTCGTCCATGCCCAGAAGCCTTAAGTGATAGTTGTCCAGGACTGAGTACCGGGGCCTTCTGGCTTTCTGGTTAAGCTGGTCAGAGGTTATGGGGACGACAGATGTTTTTAGGCCAGCAAGTCTCAATATTTCTTTCGTGTACTCATACCAGGAGCAGGTGCCCTTGTTGGTGATGTGGAATATGCCATAGTATTCGGTGGTGATGAGCTGGGCTATCTTTTGAGCTAAATCTTTGGTATAGGTAGGTGAGAAGACCTGGTCTTTTACCACCCTCAGCTCATCTCGTTCTTTGGCAAGCCTGAGCATGGTTTCGATGAAGTTGCCGCCTTTGCCGCTGGAGCCAGCGACTCCAAAGAGCCCTGAAGCTCGAACGATAAAATGCCTGGTGCAGAGGTGCTGCACAAGGTTTTCGCCGGCTAACTTAGATTTGCCATAGATGTTAGGCGGAACAGGCATGTCAAACTCAGTGTAAGGGATGATTCGCGCGTCTGCTTCACCGCCGAAGACGTAGTCGGTACTGATATGGAATAACCTGGCTCCAAGCTTTTCAGCGACTACCGCGACATTCCGTGCCCCCAACGCATTCACCGAAAAAGCTTTATCCACCTCAGTTTCACAGTCGTCAACGCGAACAAAGGCAGCAGTGTTTATGATAACATCTGGTTTATATTTCCCTAAGATACCTTCAACCGAGTTCATATCGGTTATTTCGATGTCTTGGTGTGTAAGCGGTGTTGTTTTAAACTCGCGAAGAATTCGACACAGGTCAGTCCCCAACTGTCCATCGGCACCTATTACCACGGCTCTCATCTCTGGGAATACATCCTTTGGTAATATTTGGCATACTCACCGCTCTTAATCTGGCGCCACCAGGATTCATGACTCAGGTACCAATCGGCAGTAGCCGCCAGCGCTTCTTCAAAAGAATGAGACGGTTGCCAACCTAAATACCGAGCTATCTTGCTAGTATCCAAAGCGTAACGTCGGTCGTGACCAGGTCGGTCAGCGACAAACTTAATAAATTCTCTGGGCTTGCCCATTATTTCCAGAAGGCTATGTATAAGCTCCAGGTTCGTTTTCTCTTGATTGGCAGCAATGTTGTATATTTCACCAGGGATGCCTTTCTGGATGACGAATTCTAAAGCACGACAATGGTCGTCAACATAAATCCAGTCTCTTACGTTCAGCCCGTCACCGTAGATAGGGATTGACTTGTCTTCGAGAGCATTAGTGATAGCTAAGGGAATGAGTTTTTCCGGGAACTGGTATGGTCCGAAGTTGTTGGTGCAGCGGGTGATGATTACAGGCAGATGATAGGTCTTGAAATAAGCACGACATAAGAGGTCGGCATCTGCTTTGCTGGCTGCGTAAGGGCTGTTGGGAGACAAGGGCGATGCTTCGGTAAAGCTACCGCTCTCTATAGAGCCGTAAACCTCATCTGTGGACACCTGGACGAACTTGTCCACCTTGTATTGTCTGGCGCCCTCGAGTAGCACTTGTGTACCTTTGATATTGGTCTCGATGAAGGGCGAAGCATCTAGAATGCTGCGGTCAACGTGAGATTCGGCAGCGAAGTTGACGACAACGTCAAACTCAGACCCTAGAAGCTGACTGATTAACTTCCTATCAGCTATGCCACCTCTAACAAAGCGGTATCTTGCGTCGTTCTCAATATCTTTCAGGTTTTCCAGATTGCCGGCGTAGGTGAGCTTGTCTAGATTCGTCACCTGCCAATCTGGGTGCCTTTGGAGGACATGGCGTATGAAATTACTTCCGATAAAGCCGGCGCCTCCAGTGACGAGCAACTTCACAGACGTCTCCTTTTAGAAATCGTTTGGCATCGCTTTTTGTCATTCTGAGCCCTACGGGCGAAGAATCTCACAGACGCTCCCCCTTCACTTCATTCAGGGTCAGAGTGACAGGTTAATAAACACCTTCTCCTTTTATTCACTTGTGTGGCGGATAAAACCAATCCCACGGCTTGCCTACCCTGGGGTCATTTTTGTTACCATTTATCTCTAAGGGAACGATTATAGGGGAATTCCAGGGAATCCTCTCCTCATCGGGGCTTTTATAGTCATAGAGCCGGTTCACAAAATAGACCATTAAGGAAGGTTCATCGGCTATTGCCTTGAAACCATGATAGTAATGCCCCGGCATCCTGATAAGGACCGGCTTTGCTCCGCTGCCGACGATTTCAACCAACTTTTGTGTCTCTTCCTCATAAGCGCAGATCTTCGAGGTACCTTTCAGCACCAGAAAATAATCAACCTGGCCGCGGAGATGTTTATGCCAGGCTCTGACCATGGTAGGGTAGCTATAGCTCAGATTTACCTGGGCTATCCATTCGTCAATAAAGTCCTGCCAGTCCTGTCTTAGGGCTTCGGCGAAGAAGCCTCGCTCATCAGGTATTATGTTAATCTCACGGGTTGTGACACCTTTTAAGGGATATTCCTTCAGCATTCGTTTGCCTCCTTATGGATTGCCTTTGTGTGGATCAGGCTCTCGGTTGCTCATAGTTCCACCCGGGCATCATCGCCAACAAACAATCGTACTGCCTTGATACCACCTTCCTGCTTTGTCACTTCTGTGTTTCTGCCGATAATGCTATCAGCCAGGCGCTCAACATTGCAAACTAAGCAATTCTCTAAGATAACGGAGTGTTCTATGTACGAGCATTCTATCTTAGTTTCGGCAGCTATGCTTGTGAATGGGCTGATATGGGAGTCCTTGATCAAGCAGTTTTCGCCAATACAAACGGGACCCCGGATAATACTATTTTCCACCTTTGTCCCTTCTCCAATTTCAACCCTACCATCTATCTTGCTTTTGGCGTCAACCTCACCTCTAATGCTCCGCTGTAGTAAGTCATCGAGTACTACCCGGTTGGCTTCTAACAGGTCATCTTTTTTCCCTGTGTCGAGCCACCAGCCCTGGAGGATATGACTTTGAATGTCCTTACCCATATCAAACAGTTTTTGGATAGCATCGGTTATCTCAAGTTCACCTCGCCAGGAAGGTTTTATCTGCTCTATCGCCGAGTGTATCTCCGGAGTAAAGAGGTAAACCCCCACCAGTGCCAGGTTGCTTTTAGGCTCTTTGGGTTTCTCAACCAGACGGACTATCTTCCCCGCCTTGTCGAGCTCGGCAACACCGAAAAGGCGGGAGTCGGCAACTTCCTTCAATAGGACAAGGGCATCAGGTTTGTGTTTGCTGAACTCGTCAACAAAAGTCTTAACACCACCGTGAATCAGATTGTCACCCAAGAACATGAGGAACGGAGAATCACCAAGGAAATCTTTGGCTGTCTTCACAGCATGGGCTAAACCGAGAGGTTTATCTTGCCGGATATACGTTATTTCAGCATTCCATCGTGAGCCGTTTCCTACAGCTTGTTTGATATAGTCGCCTGTTTCCGGTGAGATAACAATGCCGACATCGGTGATACCAGCCTCTGTGGTCTGGTCAAGTACATAAAATAAAATTGGCTTATTGGCGACAGGAAGAAGCTGCTTAGCCATCGTATTGGTTAGAGGCTTCAGTCTGGTACCCTTACCACCAGCTAATATCAAAGCTTTCATAAAAGACCTATCAAAATGATAGACTGTGACCTAATTTTACACTAGGAGAAAGAGCAAAACAACACTACGAATTGCTTCATCATTATTTTTGCACATAACTAGTTTGTCCTCTGCTGGCTGATGTGATAAACTCAAATAGTTTTTGGGGAGACTGCTTTGAAGATACTGGTTAGTAATGACGATGGCGTATATGCCGATGGGCTCTGGGCATTGGTAAAGGAATTGCAGGAGATAGCTGCAGTAACTGTAGTTGCTCCGGATAGAGACCAGAGTGGCGCCGGGACTTCGGTAACGCTGCGCCATCCATTGAGAATGACTGAAATAAAAGCGCCGTTGGACGGGGTAGCCGCATATTCTGTGGAAGGAAGCCCTGCCGATAGTGTTATTCTGGCTCTTAAACTTGTCTCGAAAGATGGAGTAGATTTGGTGGTTTCCGGCATCAACGAGGGGCCCAATCTGGGCGATGATGTTTATATCTCGGGAACAGTTGGCGCTGCTTTGCAAGGCTTCTTCTACGGGATTCCTGCCATTGCCCTTTCCATAGCCGCTTTTGGAAGCCTTAATTTCGACATAGGCGCCAGACTGGCTAAGCTCATGGCCAAGGAAATCGTTGATAAAGGACTACCCCGGAGAATGCTGTTGAATGTTAACCTGCCAAATCTGCCTCGGGGGGAGCTTGAGGGGATAGAGATTACCAGGTTGGGCGAACGCAAATATGCTGACAGAATCGAACCTGGACACGATGGAAAGCGACAATATCATTGGATTATGCGTGGTAAGTCTGAGTGGCAGTCGACTTCAGGAACTGATATCTGGGCGCTGGAGCAGAATAGGATTTCGGTTACTCCTTTATTTGGAAATCCTGACGGCTCCAGCCGCGAGCTTCTTAAAAGCCTGGCCCCGGAGCTTTTCCGTAAACTGCTGGGCAATAGAGATTGATTACGTGCCAAAGATGTAGCGGCGAGGCTTTAGCCTCGCTGAACTCGAGCCTAAAGGGTCGAGGCTATATGTGTATGGTGATAGGCGACTTTTCCTGAACTAGATAAGGAGTAGAGAGCTATGTCAGAGGTGGTCATTGTTAGTGGCGTCAGAACAGCCGTTGGTGCTTTCGGTGGTTCTCTGAGAGATGTCCCGGTGGTGAATCTTGGTGCGCTGGTGATAAAGGAGATATTGAAACAGGCTGGTCTACGACCCAAAGCTGGCAAAAAGCTGCTCGAGTACACTCCAAAGGCAGTAAAAGATGCTGGGCTGACCGAACTGGAAAAAGCCCACTATGACTGGGATGATTCACTCAAAGATGTCCAAGTCGATGAAGTGATTATGGGCAATGTGTTGCAGGGAGGCCAAGGACAGAATACTGCCAGGCAGGCTACTATCTATGCCGGTTTGCCTAAGGAGACGAATGCCTTTACTGTAAATAAGGTATGTGCTTCAGGACTAAAGGCGATTACCTTAGGGGCTCAGGCAATAATGCTCGGTCAGGCCGAAGTAATAGTTGCCGGAGGTATGGAGAACATGAGCTATGCTCCTTACGCTCTGCCTCGAGCCAGATGGGGATATCGGATGGATGTCAATGGTAAAGGTGAGGCTATGGACCTTATGGTTTATGATGGGCTGTGGGAGATATTCTATGGCTATCACATGGGGCTGACTGCAGAAAATATTGCTGAGACGTATAAAATCTCTCGGCAAGAGCAGGATGAACTTGGTCTTTTAAGCCATCAACGAGCTCGAGCTGCCATAACTCAAGGTCTATTTAAGCAAGAGATAGTGCCGGTGGTTATTCCACAGAAGAAGGGCGAAGCTGTGGTTTTTGATACTGATGAGCGGCCTATGGATACAAGCCTGGAAAAGATGGCGAAGCTATCGCCAGCATTTAAGAAAGATGGTACGGTTACCGCTGGAAATGCTTCTGGCATCAATGACGCTGCTGCAGCCGTAGTATTGATGAGCAAAGACAAGGCTAAAGAATTGAAGCTCGAGCCGATGGGAGTTATCAAGTCCTATGCTTCTGGGGGTGTTGACCCGGCTTACATGGGGCTGGGGCCGATTCCAGCAGTCAAGAAAGCCCTAGAGAGAGCCGGCATAAGCATCAAAGATCTGGACATAATCGAGCTGAACGAAGCCTTCGCTTCCCAGGCCATAGCGTGCATAAGAGAACTAGGATTAAGTACAGATAATACCAATGTCCACGGGAGCGGGATTTCTCTGGGGCATCCTATTGGCTGCACCGGCGCCAGGCTGGTGGTGACTATACTGCACGAGATGAAGAGGCAGAACTTGCACTTGGGTCTGGTAACTATGTGCATCGGCGGTGGACAAGGTATGGCGATGGTTATAGAAAGATAGGAGGCCGTTGGTCAAACACAATCGCCATTCTAAGCGAAGCGAAGAATCTGTTGCGTGACTCGAGGTGGTGGCTGGAGACCCTTCGCTACCGCTCAGGGTGACAGGTGAAGGTTCAGGGTGACAGAAGTATGTTAGGAGATTTTCTTTGACTCGCCTTGTTGTGGTTAGGCATGGACGGACGGAGTGGAATCGGGTGGAAAGATTTCGTGGTAGAGCGGATATCAAGCTGGATGAGGTAGGAATTAAGCAGGCTGAAGCTGCGGCCGCCCAGATTGCTGAATGGCAAGTTTCGGCAGTTTATTCCAGCCCGCTTCGCCGTGCTTTGACCACAGCCGAAATACTGGCGCGTCCTTTCGGTTTGGAAGTAAAGCTGCTGCCTGGTATTATTGACATAGACTACGGGGAGTGGCAGGGTTTGTCTCCTGCGGAAGCTGCTGCCAAGGATGGTGGCCTTTACTCAAAATGGCTGGAGAGTCCGCATAAGGTGAAATTCCCCGGCGGTGAGAGCCTTGCCGAGGTTAGGGGAAGAGCAGCTTCAGCAGTGGATGGCTTGATAGCCCAGCACCCAAGGGAAACAGTTGTCTTGGTGTCACATAAGGTGGTCTGCCAGATTCTCATCCTCAGCTTGCTGGGTTTAGAGAATTCGCATTTCTGGCAAATCACTCAGGATGTCTGCGCCGTTAATCTTTTTGAGGTGAGAGGTGGCGTGCCATCAGCCCTGTCGCTCAATGATACCTGCCACCTGAAGGGGCTGAATTAGAGTTTTAGTTGGGTCTGGATATGTCGAAGATAAGAGTTGGTATCATAAATGTTACCGGCTATGCCGGAGTTGAATTAGCCAGGTTGCTTTATAAGCACCCGAAGGTGAAGCTTTGCTCAATTACGGGCAGAAGTGCTGCCGGGCAGAGGTTAGCTGAGGTCTTTCCGCATCTGGCTGATATTGAACTGACGATTACTGCAGAGCTTGATGAAGTCGACCTCGTCTTTTCAGCAATGCCCCATAAGGCAAGCGCTGAAGTCATATTGCCCTTGGTTGAACGTGGCATCAAGGTTGTCGACATCAGTGCTGATTTCCGACTTAATGATGCCAGTAAGTATCTGCAGTGGTATGATTTCGCTCATCCAGCGCCGGAGTTATTACAGAAAGCTGTTTATGGCTTGCCTGAGCTCCATCGTGCTGAAATCGCCAAAGCCAGCCTGGTAGCCAACCCCGGCTGTTATCCCACAGGAGCCTTGCTGGCTCTAGCACCAGCGGCTAAGGAAGGCCTTATTCACCCGGATATTATCATTGATAGCAAGTCAGGTGTTTCTGGCGCTGGCAGGTCATTAAGCCTGTCGACTCATTATGCTGAAGCTGTTGATAATATCCGAGCCTATTCCGTGCATGGGCATCGCCATCTGCCGGAAATTGTCCAGGAGCTTGAAACTCTGAATTCCGGTTTCTCCCCTTCGGTGACCTTCCTACCTCATCTGGTGCCGACATCTCGAGGCATATTGAGTTCATGCTATGCCAAGCTGAAGGAGGGGAAGTCGACTAAGGAGAAAGAGGAGCTAATAAAACTCTATCGCAATTACTATAAAGGGGAACCTTTTGTCAGGGTAGTTGATAAGCCGCCTGAGACTAAACAGACGTGGGGAAGCAATCTTTGCCTCGTTTATCCTACTATTGATGTTAGGACTGGCAGGCTTATACTTATCAGTTGTCTGGACAATCTGGTCAAAGGGGCGGCTGGACAGGCTATACAGAATATGAATATAATGTTTGGCTTTCCTGAGACTGATGGGCTTGAAGCCCTGCCGGTCTATCCTTAAATCAGTCTGCCCCCATCGTCTAGGGGACTAGGACGTCAGCCTTTCAAGCTGAAAACAGGGATTCGAATTCCCTTGGGGGCACCAAGCGTTCTTAGCCAAGGCGAGCTACGCAGACCTCTCCGCCCTCTATGACGACGGTCATCGTCCGTCGGCAGTTAGGGCAGGTGAGCGGGCCGCTGTAATTCATCTTGGATGGCTCCAGCGGGATGCCTTTACCGCAGCCCAAACAGATTACTCCTGAGGAGCCTCTTGAGCTAGCCTGATGCTGCTTCTTGTGTCTGGCTAGCTGTTCAATATCTTCGAACTCGATTCCACAGGTAACACACTTAAAGCGCATATCTTTCTCCTTCGCGATTCCTCTTAAACATAGTCCTATTCTAAACCATTAAGGGCAATATGTTAAGAGCAACCTTACACAGCTTGTCCCCCTCTATATCTGTTAGCTTATATCTGTTGCCAAATGACAGGGAGGGGTTGCCCAACAATCCCTCCCTGTCATTGCGAGCGAAGCGTGGCAATCTCTGGGATTGCTTCGGAGCTTACGCTCCTCGCACTTATTTTCGCCCATAGGGCAGATTCTTCGTCGCTTCGCTCCTCAGAATGACAAAAACAAGGTTGGTAAAACGCCCTCATGCTTTTACGCTATTTTTGGTATCTGCTGTTTATGTTCCTCAAGCACCTTTTCGTACTGGGCGTCAAGCTGGCTGCTGATTCGGCGCCATTCCTCTAGGAACTGTGGATGTTGCTCCGGCTCAATGCGGACTTTGGCTCCCATCTGTTGTTGCAGGGCTTTGTTGGTCTCTTGCAACTTAGCCTCAAAATCTTTTTTGAATTGGAGGTATGCCTGCTGTCTGGCTTGTCCATAATAATTAAGTAGGTTGGTTACCCGGTCGAGGATGGTGTCGAGAAGGTTCTTGTTTTCCTTCAGCAGTCTGAGGCCTGCCATAGCCCTTCTTGTTGTCTGCATGTCGTGCTCGTCTTTAGGAAGGACTATGTTGCGCAAGAATATCTCCTGGGCGCCTTGGAGAACGTACTTTCTGACACCGGTGCCTTTGTATTTCGTCAACTCAACATCCAGGTTATAGTCTGTCTCTTGAAGGTATTTGGCAGCTAATTTGTTCCCAGCTGGCTGATGCTCCATCTGTTTAAGCTCTTCTTCAGAGAGCTTGCCCAGTTTTTCTACCTTTTCCATGGCTTTTTCCCAGGCGCTTTTCATCTCACTCATGGTACCACTCCCATGTCAAGAGACTTTGTTGACCTGCAGAAAAGTTGCTAAGCGACTTTTGATAGTTCATTTACGTAGAGTTCTCCCCATCTATGCATATGACTCTGTTTGAGTTGTTGAAAGTGCGATTGAAAAGTGTTGGAGGGCAGAGAATCTGTAGTCATAAGTACTGCATCCTCGCCGTTGTCTGTGTAGTAAGCCCGGCGCACACCAGCCTTTTGGAACCAGTACTTCTGGTATAGTGCCTGAGCTTGTTTGTTTGAGACACGTACTTCTAGGGTGACTACGTTTACATTGAGTTGTGCCGCCATTTCAATGATTTCAATCAGCAGCCGCTCTCCTATCCCGTGTCGACGATAAGTGTTTCGTATGGCAAGGGTGGTAATATGTGCCTCATCCACCATCACCCAAAAACCAGCGATGCCAACTATGTACTCTTTTGGGGGTGGTGGTATTTCTTCACCGAAGAAGCGGTCGTGGTCGAAAAGGTGTAGCAATCTTTGCCAAAAGCTCTTGTCGTCGGCGTTTTGTTTGACTGCTTTAATTGCCCTTGGTTTAGTGACTACTATATAACAGGCTAACCGATTGCGGAGCTCCTGCTTGAAGGAGGCATATGTAGGATGAGGCCATTGAGTCGGAAAAGCCTCACGGTCGATCTCAATCGCCTGAGGGATATCCCTATCTTGCATGCGTCTGATAATATAATCCATGTGCCGCCTTGGAATGCCTATATTTTGCCCTTTTCGACTATTATTTTAAAATTTTAGCACATTTCTTTGTAGATGATAAAAAGGCATACTAGAGGGCGGTTGTTAACCCCCGACTGGCATTGCGAGCGAAGCGAAGCAATCTCAAGTATTGTCCTCCCACCGAGATTGCCACGGCACTCCGTGCCTCGCAATGACGAGCGAATGAATTGCTCAACAATCTCGCTACACTATCTTTTCTTTATCACCTTGGCTATACTATAGATGCCTGTTAATCCTTCAATGTTGGAGATGGTGATGAAAGGAAAAGTTGTTGCTGAGGTGTCAATTATCCCGGTAGGCACCGGTGATACCGGACTTAGCCATCATATTGCCGCGTGCCTTGAGGTTCTAGAAGGCAGGAAAGACATATCTTACCGTCTAACGTCGATGGGGACTATCATTGAAGGCCCTCTTGATAAAGTGCTCGAAGTGATTCACAAAATGCACGAGGTTCCTTTTAGTAAAGGAGCGTCGCGAGTGGTTACTTCTCTCAAAATTGATGACCGCCGGGACAAACTATCAACAATGGCCGGCAAAATAGAATCGGTGGTGAAATTGCGGCCATCAATCAAAGCTTGAAATGGTTGACTTAAGCGTCCAGCTAGCTCCGGCCCACCCAAAAGGCTTACTTCTGGTTAACCCTGTGATGACAGCCTCTGGCACCTTTGGCTATGGCATAGAGTATAGCGAGCTTATTGATGTACAGATGCTGGGTGCTATTGTTTGTAAAGGCACTACTCTGAAGCCTAGAGAAGGCAATCCGCAACCGCGACTTGTGGAGACAGCCTCTGGGGTACTTAACTCTGTAGGGCTAGAGAATGTTGGGATTGAAGCTGTGATAAAAGAAAAAGCTCCCGTTTGGGCTAAGTGGCGTGCGCCGGTCATTGTCAATATCGCTGGTGAAACTATAGACCAGTATGAGGAGATTGCCGCCAGGCTGGAGGGTGTCGCTGGAATAAGTGGCATTGAGGTAAACATAAGCTGTCCCAATATAGCATCTGACGGGATGGAATTTGGTACAAATCCAAAGGCTGCTGCCGAGGTTGCAGCGGCGGTTAAAGCAGTCAGTAGCTTGCCTGTTATCGTAAAGTTGAGCCCCAATGTGACGGATATTGGAGAGATTGCCTTAGCGGTAAGCGAAGCTGGAGCCGATGCCATAACTCTGATTAACACTGTACGAGGGATGGTAATTGATATAAATGAGCGCCGACCTTCCTTAGGCAATATCGCTGGTGGGCTTTCTGGTCCAGCGATAAAGCCGATCGCTCTCTACATGGTGTACAAGGTTGCTGGGATTGTGGATATACCCATAATAGGCTGCGGAGGTATTAGTTGTGCTGACGATGCCTTAGAATTTTTAATGGCCGGGGCTAGCGCTGTCCAGGTTGGTACAGCTAACTTGACTAGCCCTCAAGCCGCTCTGGATGTGCTGGACGGCATCAGGCAATTTATGAAGAGAGAAAACTTAAAGAATATGGAAGCTATCGTTGCAAAGGCCAGAAGCTGACAATCCAGCCTAATTCTTTCTGGCAGCGAGCTCATTCTTAATAAATTCGATAATTTTAGATGTAGGGGTACCGGGGCCAAAAATAGCTTTTATGCCGATTTCCTGTAAAGCAGGTATATCCTCATCAGGTATAATGCCACCGGCAACAAATAGAACATCGGTCTTTCCCTTTTTCTTAAGCCCTTCCGCGATTGGTGGGAAAAGCTCCAAATGTGCTCCAGAGAGAATGCTTAAGCCAACGACATCGACATCTTCCTGCACCGCTGCCTCAACAATCATTTCTGGTGTCTGCCTGATTCCAGTATAGACGACTTCCATACCGGCATCTCGGAGCGCTCTGGCAACAACCTTAGCTCCACGGTCATGGCCATCAAGGCCTGGTTTTGCAACTAGCACTCGGATTTTAGTTTCTTCTGCCATTAGCCCTTCTCCTTATACTTTTTGTGCCAGTTCGATAAGTACCCCTTTCGTTGATTTAGGGTGTAGGAAGCCGACTTTACCGGCTAAGCCTGGGCGACCCTGTTTATCAATCAGTTGGACGCCTTTATCGGCCAGGGTACTGAGCTCTTGGTCAACATCATCAACCTCGAGGCAAATGTGATGAATTCCTTCCCCCCGGCTTTCAATGAATTTGGCTATACCACTTTGCGGGTCAATCGGCTCGAGAAGCTCGATTTCACCACCCTCAGCCATGGGCAAGAGGGCTGCTTTTACTCCTTGCTGTTGTATCGTTTCTATCTTGCTGGGTTTAGCACCAAAGAGGTTGTCATAAAGTTCGAGCGCTTCATCCAGGTTTTTGACTACAACAGCAACATGGTCAATTTTCCTAATCATCTCTCTCCTTTTAACTTCCTCTAATAAGGGCTCGAGCGATGGTCATTCGCTGCATTTCTGAGGTTCCCTCATAGATTTCAGTTATTTTAGCATCGCGCAGGTAGCGCTCTATCGGGTAATCTTTACAATAGCCGTAGCCGCCATGAATTTGCATGGCATTATTGGTAACCATTCTAGATGTTTCGGCAGCATAGACCTTTGCCATAGCTGCTTCCTTTATGAACGGCATATCGTGGTCTTTAAGCCAGGCAGCTCGATAGGTCAGTAGCCGAGCGGCATCAATTTGGGTTGCCATATCGGCGAGCATCCACTGAATTGCCTGAAAGTTAGCTATTGGTTGGCCAAATTGCTGGCGTTCTTTGGCATAACTAAGAGAATCATCGAAAGCAGCTTGGGCGATACCTAATGCCTGAGCGGCTACAGTGACCCGGCTGGAGTCTATCGCCTCCAAAGCTACCCTTAGCCCACGACCTTGCTCACCTAACAGGTTAGTTGCCGATATTTGACAGTTTTCAAAGACCAGCTCTGTTGTTGATGAGCCGCGTATGCCAAGTTTGTTCTCCTCCTTGCCTACAGAGAAACCGGGAGTACCTTTTTCAATGATAAAGGCAGTTATGCCCCGATGTCCCAACGATTTATCAACAGTGGCAAACACTACAGCGATTTCAGCTTCAGCACCGTTGGTTATAAATGTCTTAGTGCCATTGATAATGTACTTGTCACCCTGTGATATGGCGGTTGTTTCTAAAGCTCCGGCGTCGCTTCCAGCACCAGACTCAGTCAAGGCGAAGCAGGCTAATTTTTCGCCTTTCACTATAGGTGTAACATACTTACGTTTTTGTTCTTCGTTACCAAATTTGTACATAGGGTAGCAGGCTAGTGATAAGCTGGCCAGGAAGACTGTGCCCACAGAAGCTGAAGCCCGACATAACTCTTCTGCAGCAATAGCCATAGATAGATAATCACCGCCACTGCCTCCATACTCCTCAGAAATAGTAATGCCGAATAGACCCAAACCGGCTGCCTTCTTGATGATTTCGGCTGGGCATTTCCCCTCCTCATCGATTTTTGCTGCTACGGGTTTGACCTCGTTGATGGCAAAGTCGCGCACCATGGCTTGGAACATCTTTTGCTCTTCGGTTAATTCGAAATCCATATATTTCTCCTTCTTGTTTTTAATATTTCATACACTTGCGCATTTTCAAAAGACAAGGTATTCCTTCTGAGTGCCAAAGACTTTACGCAGTACATCACATATCTCGCCGATACTGGCATAATCCTCAACACAATCGATAAATGCTGGCATGGTGTTATCTTGGCTACGGGCTACCTCTTCCAAGTTTTTAAGCGCTTTGGTAACCTTGCCATTGTCCCTATTTTTCTTCACCTGGGCCAATCTTTCCCTTTGTTTCTTTTCCAGCTCAGGATCTACCCGCAGTAGGTCTGGTATTTTGGGTGACGGTGAGACAAATTTGTTGATACCTACCACAGTGGCCCTGTTTTCTTCAATGCTCTTCTGTTGACGATAAGAACTTTCCTGGATTTCTCTCTGTTGGAAACCCTGCTCTATGGCAGCTACAGCACCACCCAGCTTGTCGATTTTATCAATGTATTCGGCAGCTTGTCTTTCTAAAGCTTCGGTGAGATATTCTATCAAATAGGAGCCACCGAGAGGGTCAACGACATCACCAATGCCTGTCTCATAGGACAGGAGTTGTTGAGTACGTAAAGCAATAGTTACTGCTTCTTGCGATGGTGTAGCATACGCTTCATCGAAGGAATTTGTATGGAGCGACTGTGTCCCGCCTAAAATTGCAGCTAGAGCTTGGACAGCCACTCTAACAATATTGTTATATGGCTGTTGTGCAGTCAGAGTACAGCCAGCGGTTTGCGTGTGGAAGCGCAGCATCATTGAGCGTGGATTTCTAGCTTTAAACCTCTGGCTTATAATCTTCGCCCAGAGGCGGCGTGCAGCTCTAAACTTAGCCACCTCTTCAAAAAGATTGTTGTGGCTGTTGAAGAAGAAGGAAAGCCTGCCAGCAAATTCATCCACATCAAGTCCGGCATCAATGGCTGCCTGAACATAAGCGATGCCATTAGCCAGGGTAAAGGCGATTTCCTGAGCTGCTGTAGAGCCAGCTTCACGTATATGATAGCCGCTGATGCTAATGGTGTTCCACCGCGGGACATGCTTACTGCAATGAGCAAAAATGTCAGTGGTCAGTCGCATTGAGGGACGAGGTGGGAAAATGTGAGTGCCCCGAGCAATATATTCCTTAAGGATGTCATTTTGGATGGTGCCGTCCAGTTTAGCCGGGTCCACTTCTTGCTTCTTAGCCAGAGCAATGTACATAGCCAGGAGAATGGGGGCTGTAGAATTTATGGTCATGGATGTACTGACTTTGTCTAAGGGAATATCCTTAAACAGAATTTCCATGTCCTCTAAAGTGTCTATAGCCACTCCGACTTTACCGACTTCACCTCTAGCTAGAGGATGGTCTGAATCGTAGCCGATTTGGGTAGGCAATTGAAAAGCAATGCTCAAGCCGGTTTGGCCTTGCTCCAGAAGATAGCGGTAGCGCTTGTTAGACTCTTCGGCAGTGCCAAAACCAGCATATTGACGCATCGTCCACAGCCTACCGCGATACATAGTAGGCTGTATACCGCGGGTAAATGGGTATTCCCCAGGATAGCCTAAAGCGGTAGAATAATCGAAATCTGGTGTGTCTTCGGGGGTATAGACAGGCGAGAAATCAATCCCGGAGCTGGTCTCAAATTTTTCCTGTCTTTCAGGAGAACGCTTTGTAGCCGGTGCTAGCGTGATTTCTTGCCACTCTTGCTTGTTTTTGCTCGGCATGGGCTGACTCCTCTGCTAAGTCTGCAATTTTGGGCCAAGACATTTTAGCATAAGTTGCTAGCACTGATAAAGTATTAGCGACAGGTCTTTACTTGGTGAGTAGTTTACTTTGGCGTGTTACTGTCGGCTAGTTTTTGACCGATGGCAAATGCATCTTTCAGTGCTGTTGGATGCCGAAGTATAGCTTCCTTTTCGTCGATTCCAGAGAAGACCAGTTCGCCATCGTAGTTGATATCCAGGGTTGTAAACCAGCTTTTGACCGTAGCTATGGCTGGTTGGAACAGATTACGAAGCCTTGTTCCACCTACTGAGACAAAGATTCCCTTACGTTCCTTGTCAGGATTAATTGCTACTGGAAGCTTAAGTACATATTTTATTACCCACAGCGCCTGGCAGCGGTCAATCATGGCTTTGGTTTGGGCAGTAACCCCCATGAAAAAGATAGGTGAGGCCAGGACTACATAGTCAGCCTCTCTCAGGTCAGTGTGTAGCCATTGCATGTCGTCATCAACCACGCATTTACCTGTTTTGAGGCAGCCATCGCAGTGCCGGCAGGGCAAAATATTAAGTTCACTGAGGATGACTGTTTTCGTTTCAGTTCCTTGGCTGGCAGCGCCAGCCATTACTTGACGAAGCAGCAGGTCGGTATTACCATCCCGACGAGGGCTGCCAGCAATACCCAAAACCTTTAATTTAGGGACAGGTCTGCTCTCTGACAATTTTGGCGCACTCACTCCTTTCTGTTAATTATATGATAACATTTCCACCATCAATTTGGAGAGAATTCTTGTCTCCTTTAAGTTAGTGTATAATAAATCAGTGGCATATATCTAGAGCTTGCTGGTTATAGAGATGGCAAGCCAGAAATAACAATGTTAGGAGGATTGCTATGTGGTGGGACTGGTTTGGAGGCATGGGCTGGTGGATGATGTTCGGTGGCTTATTGATGCTGGTGTTCTGGGGAGGAATCATTGCGCTGATAGTCTGGGGTGTTAAAAAGTTGGTAGAGCGCGGGCCTGGCTCAGATATTACCCAGAAACATGACCCGCTGGACATCGCCAAGGAACGCTATGCCAGAGGTGACATTTCCAGAGAAGAGTTCGAGCAGATTAAAAAAGACCTATCTTGATTATAATGCGAGACTCGAAAGTGCCACCGGTATATGTACGTTGATAGAAGCACGAAAGAAGCCATTGACGTCAACACCCCTCTAGCTTCTGGATTAGGGCCTGGTACTGGAACCTACTGACAAGCCTCTTCGGATGCTTTGCAAGCAGTGGTGAAATAGGCTAAAATTGAGGTCGCTTTTATAACTGATAACTCTAAGGGGGAGAATAAATGACTAAAAACGAGATATTGAGACAGGCCAGGCAAGAAAACAGGGCAAAATTGACTGAGATCGAGTCTAAGGAGCTTATTAAGGGCGCTGGAATACCTGTCGTTGAAGCTAAACTGGCTCTGACAAAGACGGAAGCGGTTTCTCTGAGTAAGGCGATGGGATTTCCGGTGGTGCTGAAGATAGTCTCACCAGATGTTATTCATAAGAGCGATTCTGGTGGTGTCAAATTAGGCTTGGCCAATGCTACTCAGGTAGGCAAAGCTTATAGCGAGATTCTATCTGACGTCAAACGACACTACCCAAAGGCAAAAATTCAGGGGATATCCGTGCAGAAAATGGCTCGCCCCGGAGTAGAAGTAATCATCGGCATGACCAAAGATGCGCAATTCGGGCCGGTATTGATGTTTGGTCTGGGTGGGATACTGGTTGAGGTACTGAAAGACGTTTCCTTCCGAATAGTCCCGCTGGCAAAAAGAGATGCTCGGGAGATGATAAAGGAGATAAAGGGTTATCCTCTGCTTGAAGGTTATAGAGGGCAGGAGCCAGCTGACATTCCATTTCTGGAAGACCTGATATTAAAGGTCTCTGATTTCGTTGATAAGAATCCGGAGATAAAGGAGCTTGACCTTAATCCGGTTTTTGCTTACAAAAATAGGGCTGTAGCGGTTGATGCCAGGGTAATTCTAGAGCCCGCTTCGTAATAGTGAATATTCGTTTAGTCGGGCCAGTGCCCTCATGGCTCTTTCTGGTGTGGGGAACCCTACCACTTTACCTGCATCTTGCATTTCCTTTATAGCCTGTTCGGCACAAGGTCCATAGATGCAGCATACCAAAGACTTATCCTGATGCGTTGCCGCCAGTTCGCTCAAAAGGTGACAAAGTCCAGTTCCCCATTTTTCATCGAAAGCAGCGCCAATAAACAAGACAGCACCCAACTCATGGTCAGCTAGAAGAGCCTCTAAGCCATCAATCAGCGGTTTCATAACTGGCTGCGATGTCATCATTAGTGGCCAAATATCTACCGGATTACTAACCTTAAGCCAGGAAGGCGCCATCGTATCGAGCAGCTTCTGAGTCTTGGGAGACAGTCTGTCTATCCCTATGCCCAAGTTTTTGCAGGCATCTATAGCCATAATACCCAATCCACCGCTAATTGTGGTAACTCCGATTTTTGATTTTTTCATCAGCGGCAATACGGAGAATGCCCTGGCTAAGTCAATGAGTTCTTCTAAATCGCTTACTTGAATTACCCCAGCCTGTTTGAAAGCTGCTTGCCACGCCTCTTTTCTACCTGTCAGAGAGCCGGTGTGGGACTGAGATGCCTTAGCCGCTTGTTCGCTTTGTCCTGTCTTTAGGGCAAGTACAGGTTTCTTGGGGGTAATGCGCTGAGATATGTCAGCGAAAGCTTTCGGATTCTGCATGCCTTCGATGTGCAGGGCAACCACCTTCGTTTCCGAGTCATTCTCGAAATATTCTAAGCCCTCGGAGAAACTGATATCACAGGCATTGCCCAAGTCAATGCCCTTGCCGATAAACGCAATCTCTGAGAAGCCAACAAAGAAAACTCCAGTTTGGCAAATAACACCGATAGGTTGTTTCTTCATTTTTATTTTTACGAACGAAGAGCTGAAATTAATGAAAGCATTAGCCGTGCCAAAGGTATTAGGGCCTAATATTCTAACTTGACCAGCTTTGGCGATATTGCCTATTTCCTTTTGCAGTTGTTTGCCCTCTTCGTCGCTAGCATCTGAAAAACCTTGAGCGACTATTACTATGGCTTTGATATTGCTATCGGCGCATTCTTTAACTAGCTGTGGAGCCAGAGAGCGTGGTGTGGCTATCACGGCTAGGTCAATATCGTAGGCTACCTCCGCAACACTTGAATAGGTTTTCACACCGAGTATTTCACTAACGCTAGGATTTATCGGGTATATCCTGCCTTGATATCCATAGCTGAGCAGGTTTTCGAGGATGTTGAAAGCTCCCTCGCCGGTATAACGCGAAACTCCAATCAGGGCCACCGACTGCGGCTCCATGAATTGCTTCATTATCTTCAAACTTTGCATAACGCTGTGGTTTCTCACGCCTTTTGGCAGCAGTTTGTAAGTCTAGCTAATACTAGCTAAAATTGTCAATGAAAATCAGTAAAAGGTATCAACATGTTGTCAAAGAGCAGAACGATGGAGGGAACTCGGAATAGGTACGCTCAATGGACTTGACGGTGAGATGGTTGCAGTGGCAAGTGAATTTTATCAAATAAAGGCAGATGGCAAAGCCTACACTGTTGAGGATTCGATGAAGACACCGTTTGCGGTTGTTACTTTTTTTGAACCGGATAAAGCTGGTTCATTAGATAAGGTGTTGGACTATGAGCAATTAAAACAGCATTTGGATAGCATGTTGCCGACCAGAAATATCTTTTATGCAATCAAAGTGGAAGGAGTCTTTAAGTATATAAAGGCAAGAAGTGTCCCCGCGCAAAGTAGACCGTATCCGTCCCTTGCTGAAGCCTTGAAAGGACAGACTACATTCGAATTTTATGATGTAGCCGGCACTCTAGTAGGATTTTGGTGTCCGGCTTATATGGAAGGAATAAACGTGCCCGGTTATCATTTCCACTTCATAACCAGTGACAGACAAAATAGAGGGCACTTGCTTGATTGTGAGACAGAGAACGTAAAGATTGAAATTGATTACACCTCCGAGTTTTTTATGGAATTACCGAAGAGTGAGGTATTTTATAAGCTGAATTTAGAAGCGAGATAGGACATTTTGAGCTTGACCAAATTCACAGCCTTTGCTAGTATTGGTTTCTCGATGGGGATATAGCTCAATTGGGAGAGCGCCGCGTTCGCATCGCGGAGGTCGGGGGTTCGAATCCCCCTATCTCCACAAAGCTCAGTTTGTTCAAGCAAACGTCGTGACGTGAAATCAATATTCGGCGTTATTATTGTACATAATGTTAAGACTTTGAGGTAATGGACAAGTACAAGCACTTGATAGCAATTGCGATTTGACTTATACTCTCTTTGGTTAGGCATAGGCATAGAATCTCATCTGGCAGAATAGGCAGTGCTGTTTCACTCGGTAGTAATGAGCATTTAAGCAGGCACAAGTTCACAGGAGAAAGTAAATCATAGGTGAGGATAAAATGACTGAAGACTATGAAAGCAAGAGCTTCTGGCTGGCCAACTCGGGGCCGTACCAGGAAAGCCCGCCTCTAGCCGGAGACTTCAAATGTGATGTGGCTGTTGTCGGTGGCGGCTTCGCCGGTATCTCTACAGCGTATTTTTTAAAGAAAGCTGAGCCTTCGTTACATGTGGTGGTGTTGGAAAGCGAGGTGATTGGCTTTGGCGCTTCAGGCCGTAATGCCGGGTTTGCCATGACCACGTTTGGGCTGATGATGTCGCTGACCAAAGCCATGTTTGGTCCAGAGAAAACGCGGCAGTCGCATCATTACATGGAACGAGCGGTCGATCTTGTAGGGGAGCTGGTAGCTGAGCATAACTTAGACTGCGAATATGAGCGCACCGGCTTCTTGCGCGCTGCGACGACACCGGCCTATGTTAAGCGTATTCAGGATGAAGTTGAACTGGTGAAGTCATTGGGGCTTGAAGGTATCGAGTGGATTGATGCCAAAGCTACACGAGCGCGTGTAAACTCACCATTGTACTTGGGTGCGTGGTGGGAGCCGCGGTGTGCGCTGCTCAACCCAGCCAAGTTAGTGCGCGAAATGAAGCGCGTGTCAATGCAGTGTGGCGCGCAAGTTTACGAGCGTACGCCGGTGACCGAGATCCAGCGTCATGCCAACACTTTTCGGCTCAAGACTCCTGACGGCTGTGTCATAGCTGAGCGACTTGCCTTAACAACTAATGCTTACTCGCTTTCCATTCCGCAACTTCGGCGCAAACAAGTGCCGGTCTGGACGTACATTGTCCTGACCGAGCCACTTAAGCCGGAGCAACTGGCTCCAATTGGTTGGAAAGACCGCGAGGGAGTCGAGGATTACCGCAATCTCGTCCACTATTATCGGCTAACTGCTGAGAATCGCCTGCTTATGGGCGGCAGGGATATAAGGCTAACCTTCGGTGACAATATGGACAAGGATTTAGATGACCGCATCTTCGGTGAGCTGGAGCAGGATATCATCGAATTGTTTCCATCTCTGAAAGGCGTCAAAATTGCTGACCGCTGGGGTGGTCCGGTGTCTGTGCCGGTTGATATGACACCAGCGCTAGGTTGCCTGGGTGACCATCGAGCAGTTTATAGTCTGGGCTGCATGGGACATGGTGTCTCGCTGATGCATTTGAACGGTCAAGTCCTTGCTGACCTTCTACTGGGGAAAAAAACTCAGTGGACTGAATCCTTCCCCGTCGGGCGCCGAGTCATACCATGGCCACCTGAGCCCATCAGGTATGTTGTCAGTCAGGCTATTCTGGGGTATCTTCATGCTGAGGATGCCTGGGCAGAACGCAAAGGCTTTGGCATTTCGTGAGTGCGCTAGTTCCACCAATATGTGAAAATGGCAAATCACGACTGTTTTGTGCATGTCCTTAGAAGGATAAAACGAAAGGAGGCTGGCGATAATGAAGGTTTTAGGCATTGTGGCAAGTCATAGGCGATTAGGGAATACAGAGATATTGGTCAAGGAAGCATTGATGGGTGCTGAGGAACAAGGCGCTGAAGTTGAGATAATGCGATGGACGGACTACGAGATACTTCCCTGCGAAGGACTAGCAACGTGCTTGTTTGGTGGCACGGGTTGTAAGCTTAAGGACAAAGATGACCACCACTACTTACTGCAAAGGATGTATCAGTGCGATGGTCTGATTTTTGGTGCCCCTTGCTATTTGCTGGAAGTCCCTGCAATTGTTAAGCGGTTCATCGACCGGTTATTCGTGCTGATGAGTTCTCCACCTCCTCCCTCAATGAAGCGAAAGCCGGCAGCGATTATCATTCCCTATGCCACGCGTGGGTGGACATCTTACGCTTTGCTCCAGCCGAATCTCATGTTACTTGAATTAGGGATGGCAGTTATTGACCGGGCGCTCATTCACATTCAGGGCATGAGCGAAGCAACAGCCGATCAAAGAGCGCTTGACAGAGCACGCAAAATTGGAGTTGAAGTTGTCACAGCAGTTAAAACTGGAGATACCACGTATCGTGGGGAACCGGGGATATGTCCTGTTTGCCATGACCGTAACATCCATATCCTCAAGGATGACGAGACTGTAGAATGTGGTCTCTGTGGCATAAGAGGCAAGCTCAGCATAGAGAAGGGCAAGATCAAGGTTAATTTCCCTGAGGAGCAGGTTAAATGGCACCGCTTCTCGGTGGAAAATATATACCGCCACTTCACCTATGAAATAAAGCCCTCTAAAGATTACTTTGTAAGGACATGGCCACTTCTAAAGGAAAAGCGAAGGGAATATCGGGGCTATCTGCATATCGACCGTGAGCCTGTGACATCTGAAGGAGGAGGATGATATAGTGCCAGAAATCATGGCTAAAATAAGGTGGTATCCTCTTGGTCCTACCGCTGGCCCTTTTGTGCCTATCAAAAAGAATGACCTAGATAGCGTAGCCAAGAAACTTGGGGTGAACATCTCTTTTGAGGAGGTAGTGGGCAAGAATTATCAGGAAATAGAGGGTGTAATTCGAGAGGAGACAATGGATAGCACCCTCGAGGAGATTACCCAGACTGTGGTTACGGTCTCGGCTGATGATGAGCGAAGGTTTCGGGATGCAGTGCGAGCACTGATTAGGAAATATGGTGCGCCTCGTACTACGTATGCTACTTGGGGCAGCACCGACAGAGGCAAGTGGATTGTGGCTGAGTTGTGTGATGAGGAAAATGGCTGGTCTTAAAGGTGAGTTTAACTTCTCTCACGAAGATATTTGAAGGCAGACATAGCAGCGGTGGCACCATCGCCGACAGCGCTAGCTACCTGGCGGGCTGAGTTTTTGCGGATGTCGCCGATGGCAAAGATGCCCGGTGCTGAGGTTGCCATCAACTCACTGGTTTTGACATGCCCGGTTTTATCTAGCTCTACTATGTTGGCGAAGCGTTGACTATTGGGTTCAATCCCTACGGCAACAAAGACGCCAGCCACCTGTAGGTTAGTAATTTCACCCGTTTTCACGTTGCGCAGCCTGAGTCCGCTCACTTTACCCTCCCCGGTAACCTCATCGACCACCGTATCCCAGATGAACTTCATTTTGGGCTGGGCGAAGGCATGTTGTTGTAGAACTTGCCCGGCGCGGAGCTTAGCGCGCCGATGTATGACGTAGACCTTGCTGGCATGCTCGCTTAACTCTAGGGCATCAGTGATAGCCGTGTCACCACCTCCAACTACTGCTACATCCATGCCTTGGAAAAGGAAGCCATCGCAAGTAGCACAGTATGACACACCGCGGCCCAAGAGCTTGTTCTCACCGGGAGCTTCAAGCTTGCGATACTCTGAGCCGGCAGCGATAATCACTGCTTGGGCTTCAAAATTACCCTCGGTGGTGATGACATTGTAGGTGTGTCCTGGCTTAATGGCTGTGACCTCGGCAGTTATGGTCTCCAGTCCATATTTGGTAGCTTGCTGGTGCATGAGTGAAGCTAGCTCAAAGCCGGAGACGCCTTCAGGAAAGCCGGGATAATTATCTACTTGCCGGGCATTAACTATCTGGCCTCCGAACATGCCACGTTCTACGAGGAGAGTTTTGAGACCAGCTCGAGATGTGTACAGGCCGGCGGTGATCCCGGCTGGGCCACCGCCGATGATGATGACTTCGTATCTACTCATTCCCCTGTGTTCGCTTTAGCCTTAATTATAGCAGGCGGTTTGATTATTTGCCTTGGAATTTAGGTTGTCTCTTTTCCAGAAATGCCTGAACACCTTCCTCGAAATCGTCGGTTAGCTGCTGGTTTACTGATGCTTGGTAGGAATACTCGTAGCCTTCGAGACCTCTATTGACAGCCTCCTTGATGGTTCTTATTGATATCGGTGGCATATTTTTGATCTTGTTAGCCAGTTCCATAGCAGCGTCCATTAGTTTCTCGTGCGGTATGACTTTGCTTACCAATCCCCACTGGCAGGCATCCTCGGCAGTTAGATATCTAGAGGTCATCAAAGCTTCTTTAGCTCGGAATCGTCCAACTTCAGAGGCAAGACGAATGATACCATAGGGGCAAGCCATACCCAAGCTGGTCGCTGGGAAGGCGATGGTGGCTTTGTCTGAAGCTACCATGAGGTCGAACTGAAGTAACCATTGAGCTCCCTCGCCAGCAGCAACGCCATTAACAGCGCCGATGATTGGCTTTTCAAACCACAGGATTCGCTGTGGCTCTCTTTTCAAATTGATAAGGTTCCTCCTGATTTTAACAGGGTCAGTTTCAAATGTTGAGATATCAGCGCCAACACAAAAAGCCCGGCCGGCCCCGGTGACAATTACCACTTTGACTTCGTCATCTATTTCCAGCTCGTCGAGAGCGTTGAGAAATTCTTGCCTCATCTCGACATTGACGGCATTTAATTTCTCAGGGCGATTTAGGGTTATGACGGCTACTCCGTCTTGCTTTTCCACAAGGATGGTCTTATATGACATAAAAAATACCTCCTCACATTAAGCGCGTGCCACTGTTGCCTTTACAATTTAGAAGGGCACTCTCCATTCTATAACATTTTCTCGAGGTCTTTCAATAGTCGGGATTACGAGGCTGAAGGTTGCAGCTACGTCGAGACAGTTCTGGTCATGCCATTGCTGGTAGGTAAATTGAATAGGGCAGGGAGGATTACTTGACATAATGCTAGAGAACACGTAGGAGATTAATCCTGGGCACTAATAGGAATTTGGTCATGTTTTATCTATTTGTATCTATTTATCGCCATAAATGTCTTGACAACACACTTTTTGCCTGCAATTATAATAAATTGTTTGTTTTTGTTGTATTTTGTTCCTTGCTCGATTTGATGCAGATAGGAACTTTGTGAGGGTAAAATTGACCGAGTTGCTTACTACTAGGGAAATTGCCAGGTATCTCAAGCTACGGCCTGAAACTGTGCTTCGGAAGGTAAAGAAGGGGGAAATACCGGGTATTAAGATGGGTGGGCGCTTCAGGTTTGACAAGAAGCAGATTGATGAATGGCTAAGTCATAGTTCAACATCAAAGAAGCGTGTCTTAGTTATTGATGATGAGTTAATAAGGCGGCTGTTCAAAGAGACATTGGCGGGAAGCAACTATCATGTAATGACTGCTGAGGATGGAGGCAAAGCATTAAAGCTGGTGAAAAGTTGGAAATTTGACTCGATTTTCCTTGATCTCAAGATGCCGGGGACGAGTGGCAAGCATCTCTACGAAACCATAAAGCAGAAACAGCCGTCTCTGGCAAAAAAGGCGGCATTCATTACTGGAGATACGGTAACACCGGCTACTCAGGGTTTCCTTGATTCAACAGGAAGGCCATACCTCATCAAGCCTTTTAATCCTAATGTGGCGGTAGGGTTAGTCAAAGAGATATTGGGAGGGAATGGCAACAGCCAAAGTTACTTGACATAACATTCAGCGTTGTCACTTGTTTCTACTGTGGTAAGTCTGATGAACTTCTTTTAGATGCCTGTTAGTAACGTGAGTATACACCTGAGTTGTTCGGATGCTCTCGTGGCCAAGCATTTCCTGGACAGAGCGAAGGTCAGCCCCGGCGATGAGAAGATCGGTGGCAAAGGAATGCCGCAAGGTATGCGGGGTCACCTCGATCGATAGTCCACATTTTTTAGCGTAGTTTTTAACGATTTTTTGGACAGACCGCACAGTAAGCCGCATTTTTTCGCCGTCCTTTCGAAAATCTTTGGAACCACTGTATCTAATGAACAAGGGCTTGAAGCTGTCTCTCCGAGTTCGCAAATAACGCTCGAGCCAGTGTGCCGCCGCATCGGAGAGGAAAGCCACGCGCAGCTTATCTCCTTTGCCCCTGACGCTGAACTCTCTTCGCTCCAGGTCTATTTGGTCACGATTGAGACTGACCAGCTCGGATACCCTGAGTCCAGTACTGAACAAGGTCTCGAGGATAGTTTTATCCCTCAGGCCTATTTCATCCTCGATTTTGGGGCTGTTAAGCAGCCTTTCCACCTGCTCAGCGTTCAGAAAGGCCACCGAGCGGGAAGTTTGCTTTGGCAACTCGATTTTATCCGGAGAAAGGGTAGGGATATCACGCTGCACCACGAGATAGCGCAAAAAAGACCTTAGGGCGATGATGTAGTAGGTCTGAGTTATACGCTTCAGCGGCACGTCGTTTTGGTTGCGGAAGTGGGTCAAATATAGCCTGTATTGCCGGACTGTCTCCATGTCTATATCCGCTGGCCCAGCACCCAGATGAAATTCATTGAGCCAAACAAGGAAACGGCTCAGATAATGCCTATAATCTGCCACAGTGAGGACGGAGCGGTTTTTGGTAACCACCAAGTACTCAAGAAAATCGTTGATGAGAGGCGTCAAAGCTGTGGTTATCTCGGCCTGCAGGTGTTGTTTCATCTCTCCTCTTCGGTTCGCAAAAGTGCGGGTGTGCGAACCTAGCTAATGATACTGCTTTTATACCTAGCTGTCAAGATTGTGGAATGATAAGTGCTGTTTTTCCGCTGCGGTTGTTTGATGTCCAGCATTCAGGCCATCCAGTTCTCTCCATGCAAGCAAAACTTTTTGTTATCAGGTCTCGTTTTTATATTGGCGCAGCGTGGTTTGGTAGTCGCATGACCTACTTGCTTCGCGCCAGAGCCACAGCGATTTTGTCCAGGAGCTTGTCCAGCCCCCAGCCTTTTAACGCTGAGATGACTACTGTGGTATCGTCTGGTGGTTTAGCAAGCGCGGTCTGATCCAAGTCGTTCATTTCTTCTTGGTTTCCTACTACATCTATCTTGTTTAGGACTGTAATCTGAGGCTTGCTGGTCAGGTTGAGGTCAGCAAGTATTTCCTCTACCGTCTGGAACTGCTCAGCGGCGTCATGATGGGTTATGTCAACTACATGCAGAAGTAAATCGGCTTCGGCTAACTCTTCTAGTGTAGCTCTAAAGGCAGCAACTATGGGTGGTGGCAATTTGTGAATGAAACCTACGGTATCGGTTAGCAGAAATTGCTGGCCATTGGGCAAAGCCAAACGGCGAGTCACCGGGTCGAGCGTGGAAAAAAGTTTGTCTTCTACCAAGACATCGGCTTGGCTCAAGATGTTGAGCAAGGTGCTTTTGCCAGCGTTGGTATAGCCGACCAGAGCGACTACAGGAATACGGCTTTTCCTGCGCTTTTGGCGATAGAGTGCACGATGCCGTCTTACTGCTTCAATTTGACTCTGGAGGCGGTTGATCCGTTTGCGGATGAGACGGCGGTCTGTCTCCAGCTGTGATTCTCCCGGGCCTCTGGTTCCGATGCCGCCGCCTAGGCGTTCAAGATGGCTCCATTGCCCAGCAAGCCGTGGCAAGAGATATTGGTGCTGAGCCAATTCTACTTGGAGTTGGCCTTCGCGGGTGTGGGCTCGCCTGGAAAATATATCCAATATCAGCGCTGTACGATCGATGACCTTGACTCTCAGAGCTTCTTCTAGATTTCTCTGCTGCCGTGGTGACAGCTCATCATTGAAGATGACCACATTGTATGGACAATGCTCCCTCAGCTTAATTAGCTCCTCTAGCTTTCCCCTGCCCAAATAATAAGTCGGAGAAGGTTTTTTCAGTTTCTGGGCTAGTCTGCCAACTACTTCAGTACCGGCTGTCTTTGCCAGGTAAGATAATTCCTCTAAAGAACTGTCAATCGACCAGCTGTCAGCAGAGGCTTTGCTATCAACCCCAACCAGAAAAGCCTTCTCTATTTCAGCTTGAGTTTTAAGTAAGGTTTGTCGCATGGTTTAAAACATTATGTTAACTTATTTTCTTTTGGTCCTGTTCCAGTTCAACAGTCGGCTTATACCTTCATCAAGACGGTCATCGGGCAAGGTTAACGATAAGCGGACATAACCTTCACCGGCATTACCATAACCGACTCCTGGAGTCACTGCCACATTAGCCTTATCCAGTAATTCAGCGGTGAACTCTACCGATGTATAGCCATCGGGTATTCTAGCCCAGATGTAGAAGCTGGCTTTAGGCGACCTGGCTCTCAAACCTATATCGTTGAGAACTTTAACTAGTTTGTCTCTGCGTCGCTGATAAATAGCGTTGTGCTCGGCGACGCAGTCCTGGGAACTAATTAAAGCTTCGATAGCTGCTCGTTGAATTGCCTGAGGACTGCCTGAGTCCAAGTTGGACTTAAACCGAAATAGAGCATCTATCATCTGGGCATTGCCCACAGCCATGCCTATCCGCCAGCCAGTCATGTTGTAAGTCTTGGACAAAGAATGAAATTCTATACCGATTTCTCTAGCCTCAGGTACCTGCAAGAAACTCGGCGGTCTATAGCCATCAAAGGCAACTTCTGTATAAGGGGCATCGTGGCATATAGCCAGGTCATGTTTTTTTGCGAAACTCGCTGCCTTCTGGAAAAAATCGAGTTCGGCTACCGCTCCGGTGGGGTTATTTGGGTAATTCAGCCATAAGAGCTTAGCCTTCTCAGCTATTTTCTTAGGAATGCTTTCCAGGTCAGGCAAGAAGTCATTCTTCTCAGTCAGTGGCATGAAGTAAGGCTCGCCAGCAGCCAGTAATGTACTCATGGAGTAGACCGGGTATCCAGGGTCGGGCACCAGAGCTACATCGCCAGGGTCAATGAAACAGAAAGAAATGTGCCCTATGCCCTCTTTGGAGCCAAGGAGCGGCAACACCTCTTTATTCGGGTCAAGTGTCACTCCAAAGCGTTTCTGATACCACCGGGCGATAGCCTGGCAAAGTTCAGGCAGTCCAGCGGTCTCAGGATAGCGATGATTAGCCGGGTCGTTAGCTGCCTGACATAGCTGGTCTATGATGTGCTGTGGCGTTGGTATATCAGGGTCGCCGATGGCAAAGCTGATTATATCTTCTCCCCTAGCTCGCTTCTCTGCAATCTTTCGATTGATTTCTACGAATAAATATGGTGAAAGCTTGTCAAGACGATGCGAAAGTTTCATTTTAGCCACTCTCCAACAAAAACTTCTTCAACTGGTCCGCTCAGATATATCTCCCCTACCCCATCCCAGGTTATGGTTAGGTTACCACCTGGTAATATTATGTCAACTTCATTGTCTGTATAGCCTTTAAGCCTGGCGATTACGGCTATGGCACAGGCACCGCTGCCGCAGGATAGAGTTTCGCCGGCTCCTCGCTCCCAAACTTTTGCCTCAATTTTGTTTCGATTTAAGACTCTGGCTATCTCAAAATTAACCCGTTCTGGGAATATAGGATGGTTTTCTATCTGCGGGCCCATTACACGTAGAGGAAAGTCAGCTACAGGCTGGGATAAAAAGCTTACAGCATGAGGATTCCCTATAGATACAAATGATAGACATAGCTGTTTTCTAGCTATATTCAGAGGATACTCTAATATTGGTATTATGTCAACTTCTCCCCTGCCGTTTTGTGGCTTGTCTATTATGACTGGAATATCTTCAGCTCTGAAGCGAGGCATGCCCATGTTCACTTTGGCGCGGCTAACTTTGCCTTGGGACATAATAGCCTGGATGGTTCTAATGCCTGCTGAGGTCTCCACAGTTAAGTTCGGCTCCGGATTTATTTGTCTGTCAATGACGTATTTAGCGAAGCACCTCAAACCATTACCACAGACCTCAGCCTCAGAGCCATCGGGATTGAACGTTTGCATTCTCAGATTAGCGGCATTTGAAGGCATCACCAGAAGTAGGCCATCGGCGCCTATGCCGCAGTGGCGGTGGCACATATCTCGTGCCAACTTTGGCCAGTCCCGTTCCATATTTCGGGCATCTATCAAGATAAAGTCGTTCCCAGTAGCCTGCAATTTAGTGAAGTTCATGATTGACCTGCTTGTAGTTAAGACCAGCCAGAAAGGCTGCCACTAAGCTAGTTGCTTGGTTTTGTATGTCATCATATTCATCGAACCAGTGAATTCTGGCATCATCCAAGTGAAACCAGGCGTATTGATGTCGGGCAAAGCGATGTGTTTCATACTTCATCTGCTGAATGACTGAAGGCAAATCCAATTTTCCCTGAAGAAACATGCCTATCTGTTTATACCCTATGCCAGACATGGAAGGCAAATCCAGACTGCAGCCCTTTATCATCAAATGCCTCACTTCATCTACTAGCCCTTGTTTTATCATCTCGTCCACCCGGGAGTCAATTCTACGATATAAATTGTCTCTCTGCATAGTCAATCCGATAATTAACACAGGGTATGGTGGTGGTTGCTTCTGCCATAGTTGAGAAACTGGTTGTCCTGTTGCCTGGCATATCTCCAGAGCCCTGATGATGCGTCGCAGGTTGGTGGGCATAATGTTGGTGGCAGCTACTGAATCTACCTTCTGAAGTTCTTGATACAAAGCGTAGCCACCTTCTTCTTTGGCTCTCATCTCAAGGCTATGTCTAAGTTTAGCATCAGGAGCCACCGGCGGTATTTTCCAACCTTCTATTACCGACCAGAGATAGAGGCCGCTACCACCGACTAAGAGGGGAAGTTTATGCCGCTGCTGAATATCTTCAATTGCCTCAAAAGCTAGTTTTTGGTAAATGGCTAAGCTGAAGGACTCATCGGGGTTAATCAGGTCAATAAGGTGATGTCTAATCAAAGACAGCTCAGCATGACTGGGCTTAGCCGTACCGATGTCCATATAGCGATAAATTTGTCGACTGTCAGCATTTATTATCTCGCCATTGAAATCTTTGGCTAGGCGCAAAGCAAGCTGGCTTTTGCCTACTGCTGTTGGACCGATAACAGCAACGAGGCATTTCATCGGGATGATTTAATATTAGCTGCCTGGTGAACGATGCTCACAAACTCATTAGCCTTGAGACTAGCACCACCGACCAAAGCACCATCGATTTCAGGTTCGGCGATAAATTCAGCGATGTTGCTGCTGATGACGCTGCCACCATAGAGTAGCCTTACTGCTTGGGCTGTTTTCTTGTCCCACAGATTAGCCACAATACTCCGGATAAGGCTGATTGTAGCATTGGCTTGTTTGCCTGTGGCTGCCTTGCCGGTACCGATAGCCCACACCGGCTCATAGGCAATAACAAGCTGGCTCGTAGGACTTACCCCTGCTAAGCCTCCTTTTGCCTGTCTGGTAATTATTTGTTCTGTCCCGCCAGCCTCTTTATCTTGTAGGCTTTCTCCGACACATAGAATAGGCTTGAGCTCAAATTCTAAAGCCTTTTTTACCTTTTTGTTGATAATCTCATCTGTCTCGGCAAAATACTGTCTGCGTTCCGAATGCCCGAGGATGACAAAATCGCACAAATCAGTCAGCATAAGGGGTGATATTTCGCCGGTGTAGGCGCCTTTATCCTCAAAGTGCATGTTCTGAGCGCCAAGCTTGACTGATGTAGTCTTGGTAAGCTCTTTTATGGCAGCCAGAGAGATAAAGGGTGGACATAGCACTTTTTCCACACTGTCTATGCTATCCAGTTCAGGCAGTATAGCTCTGACGAGATTTTCAGCTTCTTCAAGTGTAGTATTCATTTTCCAGTTGCCAGCGATTAAAGGTATTCGCATGGTCAGGCTCCAAACTTGGTTAATTTCAGGGCGTTAGCCATAGCCAAAGGCATGATATCTGTAGCGGGGAGTCTACCCAGTCCGCCAGAGATACAGGCTGATTCAGAGAATTCCTTAACGTTGTCAGGCCGGCACCACTGGGAATATAGCAAGACGGGTACCGGATGCCAGCTATGGCCCTTCAGCACGGCCGGGGTTGAATGGTCGCCGGTGACAATAATAACTTCCGGTTTCAGGTTCAACAATTGAGGTAAAGCGGCATCGACTTGCTCAATAACTCTAACTTTTCTCTTGAAGTCGCCATCCTCACCGGCACTGTCAGTTTCTTTGACGTGGATGTAGAAAAAATCGTGCTCACCGTAGCAATGGGTCAGAATATTCAGTTCTTCGTTGATACCACTATCAGCGCTGAATATTTTCATCCCTACCAGCTTAGCAAGTCCCTTATACATGGGGTAGCTAGCTATAGCTGCTGGCGTTAGCTTATATATCTCACGCATAGAAGGGATATCAAGTAGCTTAGAAAAACCTCGGAGCAGAATCATGTTAGCCGGGTGATGTCTTGCCAGGATTTCTGAAGCCTCATTGATGAAAGTGTTCACAACATGTGCTGTGTGCTTTGCCTGTGGCTCTGTAGCCAAAGCCATATTAGGGGCGACCCCGGTTTGTTGAGGATCGGTGTCGCTAACCTCTGCAGCTAGGGCATCACCGCGTAGCGCAAGCAGAAACCGATGTTCTTTAACTGGCAAGACGAAGAGTTCCACCCCTTCCAATTTGATCTGGCCTAGCAGCGTACATAGTTTGGCGCATTTATCCGTGGTAATACGGCCAGCTCTGCGGTCGGTGATAAGCCCTTCGTCATCAACTGTGCAGAAGTTACCCCGGGCAGCAATGTCGCTTTTCGTTAATTCAAAGCCAACCCCTAACGCTTCCAGAACTCCCCGCCCGATGATAAACCTGAGTGGGTCATAGCCAAATAATGCCAGATGACCTGGTCCACTCCCCGGAGTAATCCCCGGGCTTACCGGGTCAATAAGTCCACATACCCCTTTCTTAGCAAGGTGGTCAAGATAAGGAGTACGAGCTGTCGCTAGTTCCGTCTTGGCAATTTTAGCATCGGGTAATCCGCCCAAACCGTCAATGACCAACATTGCTATCTTAGATGGCGAAACTATGCTGATTTGCCTTATTTCTTCCAGGGGAATCATTTCTCTTTATCCAGCAACACAGATACACCAGGCAGCGTTTTCCCTTTGAGGAAATTCAAGCTGGCACCGCCACCTGTGGAGACATGAGTCATTTTATGTACTAGGTTCATCTCTTCAACGATTTCAGCTGTTGAGCCACCACCAACAATGGTCGTTGCTTTCATGCTGGCCAGTAGTTCAACCATGGCCTTGGTTCCTCGGGCAAATTGAGGTATCTCATAAACCCCCATAGGGCCGTTCCAAAAAACCGTTTGACATTGTCTTATCTGTTGAGAGAAGAGTTCAACGGTTTTCGGTCCAATATCGACAATGCTTTTATTCGTTGGTATATCGGCTATTGGTACGATCTCGCCTGTAGCTTCTGCGCTGATGCTATTGGCTACCATAACATCTGCAGGCACGAGTAAGGATACCCCTTTTCGCTTGGCGGCTTCTATTAATTCGTGAGCTAAACCTTGTTTGTCGGTCTCGACTAAAGAGAGGCCTACTTCATAGCCTTGGGCTTTCAGGAAAGTGGCTGCCATGCCGCCGCCAATGAGCAGCAGGTCAACTTTGTCTGAGATATTTTGAATCAGGCCGATTTTATCGCTGACCTTGGCGCCTCCCAGCAGAGCGCCAAACGGGTGTTCAGGATTGGTTAGAAGGCTGCCGAGAGCCTTCAATTCTTTTTCCATCAAAAAGCCAGCGACTGCTGGCAGGTATTTAGCTATTCCTACTATTGAGGCATGAGCTCGGTGGGCAGTGCCGAAGGCATCATCTACATAGATGTCAGCCAGCTTGGCTAAGGCTTGGGCGAAAGAAGGGTCATTGGCTTCCTCCTCAATGTGAAAGCGTATGTTCTCCAGAAGCAGAATATCACCTTCCTTAATGGTATTTACTGTTTTTTCCACATCAGCACCTATGCAATCAGAGGCAGTTGAGACCGGCAAATTTATGAGTTGAGAAAGGCGTTGTGCTATAGGAGCCATTCGTAACTTCTCAACTACCTTGCCATCTGGGCGTCCCAGGTGAGAACACAAAATAACTTTTGCCCTATGGTCAACCAAGTATCTTATGGTTGGCAGAACAGCCCGAATGCGGCTATCATCGGTAATGGCACCGGTCTTCATATCCAGCGGCACATTGAAATCAACTCTAACTAGAACCCTCCTCCCCTCGACTTCTATGTCTCGAATAGTCTTTTTAGCCAACCTGCCTCCTTGATATGGTTTGTTCTAGCTTTCTCTTTATATTCTCGGCTTCGGCTACTGCTGCTGGAGCTGTTTCGAATACGCTTTTTCCTAGCCGGTCAGCTTTGGCGATTTCAGGGTGGTAATTGATAAAACCTAACACGTCAAAGTCAGGCAAGTTGTCAATAATAAACTGACGCTCATCATCATCGTGTGTTTTTGAGCCGACAATATAGCATTTTTTAACGCCCAAGTCTTTGGCTAAACCTCGAATTGCTCGAGCTGTCTGGAAACTGCGCTGTCCAGGTTCAACTACTATAATGAAAGCATTTACACCTTTAGCCGTCCCGCGTCCCAGGTTCTCTACGCCGGCATCCATGTCCATAATGACTACTTCAGACCTATTTAATATCAGGTGGCTAATCAGGCTCTTGAGTAGAGCTCCCTCTGGACATAGGCACCCGCTGCCTCCTTTTTTAACTGTGCCCATGACTAGGAGCTTTATGCCATCTTTTTGAATTGAAAATTGCTCGGGGATATCGTCAACCTTAGGATTAAGCTTGAAAAATGTGCCGAAGCTGCCCAGTTTGGCTCCGGTACGTTCCTGTATCAGCTCCTGGAGTTCGGCGATTGGAGTTATACGTCGAGCTTCGTCATCACTGATGCCCAAGGCTGTAGCTAAGTTAGCATCGGGGTTTGCATCAATGGCTATGACCTTGTCGCCTTCAGTGGAGTATATCCAGGCTAGAAGGCTCGTCAGCGTGGTCTTGCCTACGCCACCTTTACCAGTAATAGCCAGTTTCATACCCTATTGCCGAGCTCTGAAGAAGACTGGTTTGCCAGTGAATTATCCCCAATCTTGGGATTATCATTTTCGTAGCAAATCTATGTGGAGTATATCTGATACTGAAGACAAAATCAAGGCGTTTTTTCTATTAATTTAGTTCCCAAGTTAATTGGAGCAATGCTATAATAAAGCGGTGCGCCTTGCTATCATCGGGCTTGGTCTTATTGGTGGCTCTGTAGGTTTGGCTTTGAAACAAGCCAATTGGCGACAGGCTGAAGTAGTTGGCTATGTCCGCCGTCATGAAGTAGGTTCTTTAGCCCTGAAATTAGGCGCCATTGATAAGGCTGAATCAAGCCTCCGTGAAACAGTCAAGGATGCTAACATTGTTATCATTGCTGCGCCAATTCTGACCATAAAGGATATTTTCTCACAAATAGCTCCTGACTTGTCAGCTGATTCTATTGTTACCGATACTGCCAGTACTAAGCTACAGATCATGCGATGGGCGGAAGAGTTGCTGCCGCCAGAGATAAATTTTGTTGGTGGTCATCCCATGGCGGGTAAAGAAACATCAGGAATCAGCGCTGCCACAGCCGACCTGTTTCACAATTGCACTTATTGTCTGACACCAGCACCCCAGGCTAGGTCGGCAGCAGTGCGGACTGTAAAGGAAATGGTAAAAAAATTGGGAGCTATTCCTCTAACCATCGGCGCTCAGGAACATGACAGCTTAGTAGCTGGCGTTAGTCACCTACCATTATTACTGTCGGTGGCTCTGGTCTCAGCAACTACCAAAAATCCCTCTTGGCAGCAGATGTCACGTCTAGCAGCCGGTGGTTATCGCGACCTTACTCGCTTGGCTTCAGGGAATCCAGAGGTTAATGCACATATCTGTCTTAGTAATCAGGCTGCTATTGTCTCTTGGATTGATGCGTTCAGCGAGGAGCTACAAAGGCTACGTAAGCTGGTTGCTGATGAGAGTAATGAAATAGAGAAGGCTCTGGCTCTTGCTAATGAGGCGAGGCAGAAATGGCTGAAAAGGCGCGGTTGAAAAAGATCTTACCTCCCAAGGGATTGATTGGAGAGGTTTCTGTGCCTGGTGATAAGTCAATTTCACATCGGGCTCTTATCTTCAACAGTTTGGCGCTGGGTAGCAGTAAAATTAGTAATTTTTCGCCCGGGAGAGATTGTCTATCAACTATAAACTGTCTGAGGGCTCTGGGTGTAAGGTTTACAAGACAAGAAGGCAAGCCAACGGCTATGCTCATTCATGGAGTTGGTAACACGGGCTTAACTGAAGCTAAAAATATTCTCAATGCTGGAAATAGCGCTACAACCATGCGTCTTCTCAGTGGTGTGCTTGCTGTCAAACCCTTCCTTTCCATATTTACTGGTGATATCTCTCTTCGCTCTCGGCCTATGAAGCGGTTGATTGAGCCACTTCGTTTGATGGGTGCTGAAATCTATGGGCGTGGCGAGGATTCTTTTGCTCCTTTGGTTATCAGGGGTAAGAGACTCCATGGTGTGACATACTCGTTGCCAGTACCCAGTGCTCAGATTAAATCGGCAATTTTGCTGGCCGGCCTCTTTGCTGATGGGAACACTGCGATAGAGGAACCTCAGCATTCTCGCGACCACACTGAGCGACTGCTCAAACGGATGGGTGCTAAACTTGAAAGCGACAATTCTCGTATTTTCTTGACACCATTAACAGCCCCCTTAACTTCAGTCAATCTTTGTGTGCCCGGTGACATCAGTTCAGCAGCTTACTGGCTGGTTGCCGGAGCCATACATCCAAATGCTAAGATTAAAATAGCAAATTGCGGTGTTAATCCGACGCGGACTGGGATTATAGATGCACTTTTAGCTATGGGTGCCAAACTTAAAATAGAGAATCAACGATTAGAAGGTAATGAGCCACTTGCTGACCTATACGTAGAATCTAGCCGCCTGAAGG
>Ga0315282_10000650_pt1 | contig 68177 bp, 59 predicted proteins | sample YL17G07_20_MG_FD_203693 | JGI IMG/M metagenome (GOLD analysis project Ga0315282, IMG submission 203693) | Sediment microbial communities from Yellowstone Lake, YNP, Wyoming, USA - YL17G07_20 | ecosystem: Environmental > Aquatic > Freshwater > Lake > Sediment | place: USA: Wyoming | collected...
GCCAGGAGACTCAGACTTTCCTGTTGCATAATATTTGCCCCATTTAGCTAATTATTTTAGTAAATTATAGCTAATTTTAGGAGCAATGGCAATAAGCGATTATTTTATAAGCGTGCAGGAGTGTCCGGTACGAAAATTGCGCTGGCAGCCAGGACCTTTGCCCCATGAACTAAACATGATGAAGATTTAAGCAATTATGAAGGTGGGCCGTGCCCACCCTACATGTCTGGACATGATGTCCTTGGTTTTCCGAGGACTCCCATTTTCATCAAAAAAATCTTTGGCGGCACAGGCTTTCCAGCCTGTGCCGGCGCAGGCTAGAACCTGCGGCTACATTCTGTCAATTTACCCGCTTAACACCGAGTGCAAAATCCCTGCCGGACACTACTGATAAGCGTGTGAAATATTACACTAGAACGAGTATTTTTTTGTTAAAGGAGAGATGCTGCCATTTGACCTGCTAGCCTAATCTCTCAGCCACATGGGCCGCTTACCAGCACAAGGAGGTGCTATGGACCTGATCAGGAGTGATCACCGTGTGGTTCCCGGACCGGAGCAAGAGAGCGCTCCAGCCTTCCTACCCCTGTCAACCGACTTTATCACCGCCGATCCGCGTCTTAAGCAGAGCCTGGAATGGCTGCCCACCTACGCCAAATCAGATTTGCCCATTCTGCTTAGCGGAGAGCCCGGCACCGGCAAAGAACTGGTAGCCGAAGCCATTTGTGCCCTGAGCCGGCCCTGGCGCCGCACCATTCAGCGGCTCAACTGCGCCTCCCTCAACGAATCCCTGGCTTGCAGCGAACTTTTCGGCCACCTGCGGGGCGCCTTCACGGACGCCAACCGGAGCCGCCCCGGGAAGTTCAGGCTGGCCCATGGGGGGACCTTATTCCTGGATGAGGTGGGAGAGCTGCCCCTGGCCGTTCAGCCCAAGCTGCTGCGGGCCGTGGAGCAGGGCGAGATCGAGCCGGTGGGGGGCGACACCGCGGTCAAGGTCAATGTGCGGCTCATTGCCGCCACCAACCAGAATCTGCCCCAGCTCGTGGCCCAGGGCCGTTTCCGCCAGGACTTATTGGACCGCCTGGCGGTATTGACCATCAATCTGCCCCCCTTGCGGGAGCGCTTGGATGACGTGGCCCTGCTGGCCCGGCATTTCGCCCAGGAGGTGGGCCGGCGCCATGGCTGCCGGCCGGTGCGCTTCAGCCTCGCCGCGGTGCAACGGCTGCAGCAGCACTCCTGGCCGGGCAACGTCCGGGAATTGAAAAACGTCATCACCCGGGCAGTGCTGTTCAGTGCCGGTGGTTTGATCCGCCAGCAAGACATCGTTTTCACCTCCTACTTTAGCGAGCCGAAATTCCCCCTCACTCCAACCGGAGAATTTCTGACGACTCGGCCCACCGGAAGTCGGCTGCAGGAACTCCTGGAGGAGGAGCAGGGCAACATTTCCGCCCTGTCCCGGCGCTTGCAAGTCTGCACCAAGACCATCTACCGCTGGCTGCGGCGCCATGGCATCGACCTGGTGAGCCTCCGCACCTCCGCGGTGTAACAACGGCCAGGCGGTGACGGCAGGGGGAGAGCCGGGTGACAAGTGCGGATTGTGGGTAGAGGCGCACCCAGGGTCCAGCAAAACGCTTGTTTGGGTTATCCTGAAAGGCGCCAGGGGTCCCCACCGCTAGAAATCCCTGAATTATTCACGGTGCCCCGGACGTTATTTCATACCGAGTTAAGAACTCTGCAAAAGTATCAAGATCAATACTTTCGCGTGTGGAAGGTCTTATAATCCCCCCTCCCCCCCTTTAAGAAAGGGGGGTAATTAATGATAACTCCTTGATAAATCATGGTAACCCATCTTAAGTCCCCCTTTTCTAAAGGGGGATTTAGGGGGATTATTAACGCCTTCCTATTCCGACTAAGCCTTTTTCAGAGCTCTCAAAGCTTCTCATACCGAGTTGCATTCAAAGGATTGTTTTTGTAGCCGCAGGCTTTAGCCTGCGCGGCACAGGCGAGACGCCTGTGCCACGAAGAAAGTTGGGAGAAAAATATTCGATTGGCCGCAACTCGGCATCAGATTTTTTGAAATATAAAGCCGCCTTACCTCACGGCAGGGCGGCTTTGGTTTATTAACTCGAAACTCGAAACTACAATACCGATTTCACCGCGGCCTTGGCCAGCTCCACGATGCGGTCCGGGAAGACCCCGAAACCGATGATGATGGCGGCCATGGCGTAGTTCAGCAGCCGGATGGGCAGGCTCAGCTTAACCGGCGGCAGTCCCGGGTCGTCGATGAAATAAGCGGCGTAGATCACTTTGAGATAGTAATACAGGGATACGGTGCCGTTCACCGCGCCGATGAGGACCAGCCAGAAATACCCCTGGTTCATGGCTGAGGTGAAGATCAGCAGCTTGCCGGTGAAGCCGATGGAGGGCGGCACGCCTGCCAGGGCGAAGATCCCCAGGATCAGGCTCATGCTCAAGAGGGGACTGCGGCGGTGCAGCCCGGCCAGCTCGGCGATCTTCAGGTCCCGGCCGTCGGTGGCCACCTCCGAGAGCACCATGAAGACGGTGAAGTTCATCACCAGGTAAGCCAGGGCGTAATAAATGGAACCGATATAGCCGGACTCCTGCATGGTGAGAACGCCAATAAGAAAATAGCCGGCATGGGCGATGGAGGAGTAGGCCAGCATCCGTTTGAAGTCTCGCTGGACGATGGCCACCAGGTTGCCGAGGGTCATGGAGACGATGGACAGGACGACCAGGGCCTGGGTGAAGCCGTAGCCGTAAGCGGTGCCCAGGGCCGCCAGGCGCAGCAGCAAGGCCACCGCCGCCGCCTTGGAGGCCGTGGCGATGAAAGTGGTGACCTGGTTGGCCGCCCCCTGGTACACGTCCGGGGCCCAGAAATGGAACGGGAACACGGAGAGCTTGAAGAAAAAGCCCGCCATGGTCAGCAGCAGCCCCACCAGACCCACCGGGCTCTGGACCAGCTGGGAGAGCCGGGGCATGATCTCGGAGAGATAGGTGGTGCCGGTGGCCCCGAAGATGTAGCTCAAGCCGAAGAGCATGAAGCCCGAGGACACCGCGCCGATGAACAGGTACTTGATGCCCGCCTCCACGTCGATGCCGTCGCCCCGCCGCAGGGGCACCAGGATGTACAGCGAGTAGGAGGAAAGCTCCAGGGACACGTAAATGGTGAGGAGCTCCACCGAAGACACCAGCATCATCATGCCGATGGTGGTGGTGGTGAGAAAGAGATAGAACTCCGCGTGGTAGCGTTCCTCGATCTGGGGCAGGTTATGGGAGATGGTCAGCACCAGGAAGAGGCCCAGGGCCAGGGCGAACTTGAAGATCTGGCTGAACAGGTCCACCCGGTAGGCTTTGAAGAACAAGTCCCCCTGCTGGAACAGGCAGTAGGCGGTGATCAGCACCCCCACCCCCGACAGTCCCAGGGCAATCTGGTAATCCAACTGCACCTGCGGCACCCGCCGCAGGGACAGGCAGAAGAATACCAGGGCCGTGCCCAGATAGTAGAGTTCCGGTCCGAAGAGCATCACATTCATGGTTACATTCCCTGGAGAAACGGTACTACCGAGGTTTTAATCATGCTCACCATAAACTGCGGGAAGAACCCGAAAAATATCAGGGCACCGATGAGGATCATGCGGGGCAAACCCAGGAAGGGGCTGACGTCCTCAAAGTGTACGAACTTGGGGTTGGGTTCGTTGAAAAAGCTGTTCTGCACCACCCTGAGGGCGAACAGGGCCCCCACCACCAGGGCGGCGATGGCCAGCAGGGCCTGCACCGGGTAGACTTTGAAGGTGGCGATGAAGACCAGCAGTTCGGCCCAGAAACTGGCCATGCCGGGGACGCCGGCGCCGCACAACGCCGCGGTGATGAAAAAGGCCGAAGCCACCGGCATGATCTTGGAGAAGCCGCCCAGCTCATGGATGTCCCGGGTGTGGGTGCGGTCGTAGATATAGCCCACCGAGGAGAAGAAGAGGGCCGTCATGATGCCGTGGGCGAACATCTGGAAGACGCTGCCGTTGAGGCCGTCCACCGTGCCGGTGGCCAGCCCCAGGCAAACGATGCCCATGTGGGACACCGAAGAGTAGCCGATGACGTATTTCAAGTCGGTCTGGGCCAGCCCCACGAAGACCCCGTAGACGATGCCGGTGGTGGCCAGGAGCGCCATGAGCTGGGCCCAGTATTGAAAGCCCTCGGGGCAGAGAAACATAGCCACCCGGAGGATCGCGAAGGACCCCAGCTTCATCAACACGCCGGCGTGCAGCATGCTCACGGCGGTGGGCGCCGCCACGTGGCCCACCGGCGACCAGGTGTGGAACGGCCAGACCGCGGCCAACACCCCGAATCCGAAGAACAGCATGATGAAGGCCACCTTCTGGATCCAGGGGGAGAAATGGGCCGCATGCAGCTGCAACATGTTGAAGGTATAGAGGCCGGAGGTGGAGTACAGCAGCAGGATGCCGGGGATGATGAGGCCGCTGCCGGCCATGAGGTACAGCGTCAGCTTCATGGCGGCGTATTCTTTGCGGGTGGAGCCCCAGACCAGGATGAGGATGTACATGGGCACCACCGCGATCTCGTAGAACAGGAAGAAGAAGAACATGTCGTAGGACATGAAGACGCCGAACACCCCGGTCACCAGGGCCAGCATCCAGATGAAGTACTCCTTCGTCCGCTCCTGCAGCTCCCACATGGTGAGCACCCCGGTGAAGATGACGATGCCGGTGAGGAGCAAGAGCGGGGCGTTCAGGCCCTCCACCCCTACGAAGTAGGTGATGCCGAAGGTCTTCACCCATTCGTACTTCTCGACGAACTGCAGGCCTCCCAGGGCCTTGTCGTAGGCCACGAAGGTGTAGATGGCCAGACCCAGAGTGATGCCCGCCGACACCAGGGACACGGCCCGGATCAGGAACTTCTGCTCCTCCTTCAGGAAAAGGAGGATGAGCAGGCCCAGCGGCGGAGCCAGGAGCATGCAGCTCAAATACGGGAAAGTTGCAGTATGTTCGGTCATATCAGCGACCCATCAAGAGATATATCCCGACGCCAGCCAGGACCAGAACCATGAACAGCAGGTTGTACTGCAAAAAGGCGGTTTGGATAAAGGACAAGAGGCGGCCGCTGCCGATGGTGGAGAAGGCCACCGCGTCCACCCCGCCGTCCACCACCCGCCGGTCGTTGTAGGTGAACCACTTGGAGAACATGCCGTAAATGAAGGTGTTGAGGAACCAGCGCCAGAAATGGTCCATGTACCACTTCTGGATGAAGAAATTCTCCAGGGCCGGGGTCTTCTTGATGAAGCCCTGCCAGGTGGCGTTTTTGGCGCCCCAATCCAGCCAGGCCAGGCCGATGCCGGAGAGGGCCGCGCCCACCGCCAGGATCAGCAGGAGATAGTTCATTTCATGGGGATGGGATTCCCCCAGGAGGAACTTTTCCAAAGGCGTTTGCAGGAAGCCCAGAACCATGGTAAAGCCCGCCAGCACCAGGAGCGGGAAAGACATCACCCAGGGCACCCCGTGGTGTTCCTCATGGCCGTGCCCAGTTGCATGGCCGGAGGCGCCGTGGGCTTCCTCCTCATGGGCCTCCTCGTGGCCAGGGGAAGCATGACCGTGGCCCCCGGCTTCCCGGACGTAATACGTGCCCCAAACGGGGTGGTCATCAGGCCGGGGAAACAGCAGCACGAAGATCACCCGGAAGGTGTAATAGGCGGTGAGGAAGGCCCCGAAGAGGCCCAGGGCCACCCAAAACTTGTTGGGCAGGTGCCACAGTTGGGCCAGGACGGCTTCCTTGCTAAAGAACCCGGCAAAGGGAAAGATGCCGGACAGGGCCAGGGCGCCGATGGTCACGGTGACCATGGGGATCATTAGCTTGCGCCCGCCGTCTTTGCTCATGACGAAAAAGTCGTTGGTCCCGAAGTGGTGAATGAACACCCCGGCGCAGAGAAAGAGCAGGGCCTTAAAGGCTGCGTGGGTGGTGAGGTGGTAGTACCCGGCGAACATGGTGCCGCCCCCCAGGCCGGCGGCCGCCAGGCCCATGACCATGAAGCCCAATTGGCTCACGGTGGAGTAGGCCCAGACCTGCTTGATGTCCCGGGCCACCATGCCGATGGTGGAGCTTAAAAGCAGGGTGATGGTGGAGATGGCCAACACCACCGACATGGCCGTGGCCGAAGCGGCAAAGAAGGGGAAGATGCGGGTCAGGAGGTAAACGCCGGCGGCCACCATGGTGGCGGAATGCAGCAGGGCCGACACCGGGGTGGGGCCCTCCATGGCGTCCGGCAGCCAGACGTGAATGGGGAACTGGGCGCTCTTGCCGCAGACGCCGCAGAAAATCAACAGGGCGCACAGGGTGATCTGGGCCCCGGTGAGCTTCTGGGCGATGGCGGCGCCGTTGATGTCGGCAATGCCCAGACCGAAAAAGTTGATGTCCTTCATGAAGTAGGTGAGGAACACCAGGCCCATAAAGAACCCGATGTCCCCGAAGCGGGTGACCACGAAGGCCTTCTTGCCGGCTTCGGAGGCGGAGAATTTTTCATACCAGAAGCCGATGAGCAGGTAGGAGGACAGGCCCACCAACTCCCAGGAGACGAAGAGCTGGAGCATGCCGCTGGCGATCACCAGGCTCAACATGGACATGCCGAACAGCGACAGGTCGGCGTAGTAGCGGGCGAAACCCGGGTCTCCCCCCATGTAGCCGATGGAATAAATCTGGATGAGCCAGCTGATGGTGGCCACGATGACCAGCATCAAGAGACTCACCGGGTCCAGCATAAAGCCGAAAGGCACCACCACCGTGTCCGACACCAGCCAGTTGACCTGGGTGATGAGGGGCTTGGCCATGGTGGTGGCCCTCAACAGATAGAACAGGCCCCAGGCCAGGAGCAGGGGAATGGTGGAGCAGGTGAGAGAAATGGCCAACGAGAGTTTGGGCCGGTTCACGGTAAAGATCATGATAACCGCGAAAGACAGCAGCGGCAGCGCCACTATCAGTAAACAAACCAGGAAAGGACAATCAAGCGAGCCCATGATCAACCCCTAAGCTCGGTGGCTTGGTCGATGTTGACGGATTTCAGTTTACGGTACACGGCCATGATGATGCTCAAGGCGATGGCAGCTTCCGCCGCGGCCACCGCCATGATGAACAGGGTGATGACCTGGCCCACGGCCGGATGGGGGGCCAAGAAGCGGTTGAAGGCCATGAAATTGATGCTGGCGGCGTTCAGGATCAGCTCCACCGAGATCAGCACCGCGATGAGGTTCCGCCGGGCCAGCACCCCGTAGAGGCCGATGGCGAACAGCACCAGGGCCAGGTAGAGGTAGGTCTGCAATTGGTTGAACAGGAGCATCGTTAAAACCTCGTCATGGTTTGCCGCGGCCGCCCCGGGCCGTGACGATGGCGCCCAGCATGGCCACCAGCAGCAGCAGGGAGACCAGTTCGAAGATCAGGGCGTAATTGGTGAGCAGATAGTGGCCAATGGTGGTGACGGACCAGTCCTGGCTCTGCTCCGGGGCCGGGACCCATTTGGTCTTCTTGACCAGCAGGGCCAGGAAGACAAAGACCGCGCCGGCCCCCAGCGCGGCTCCCAGGAGCTTGGTCATACTCCGGGGCGGCCGGGGCAGGTGGAGCGGCTCGGACAGCATGATGGCAAAGCAGATGGCGATGCAGATGGCCCCCACGTAAATCAGGATTTCCATCAGGGCCACGAAGGGACTGTTAAGATACAGAAAGAGACCGGACACTCCCAGCAGCGACGCCGCCAGCCCCAGCACATTATGGAAGATGTTGCGGGCCGCCACCGCGATGAGGGCGCCCACGATGGTGAGCGCCACCACCATCAGGAAGGCCACGGTGGCCACTGCCTGGGGAGAGAATAAAGAGCTTAACCAGTTCATTCTTTGACCTCTTCAGCGGGCGCCTCTGCAGGTTTCGCCTCTGCCGCCGGGGCCTCGGCGGGCTTGGCTTCGGCCCCGGGTGCTTCTGCCGCCGGCGCTTCGGCCGCCTTTTTCGCCGCGGCTTTAGCTTTGGCTTCGGCAATTTGGGCTTCTTTGGCGGCCATCTCAGCCAGTTGCTCCGCGGTGGGCGGCTCCGGGATCGGAGTCACGGGCAGGCCCGCGGCCCGCTGCTGCTTCTGCAGCCGCACCAGGAGATCGTAGACCGAGTCCTCCCGGTGGAAGTTGGCCAGCAGGTACTCCTTGGACCACTGCAGGGCGTTGGTGGGGCAGGATTCGAGGCACAGCCCGCAGAGGCTGCAGTAGTAGTATTCGATGACGTACTTGAGGGGCACCTTCTTCTTGGGGTCCAGCTTCACCCCCTCCACCTGGATTAGCTGGGAGGGGCAGATGCGGGCGCACATCTCGCAGGCGATGCACTGGTGGGTGCCGGTTTCCGGGTCGATGAGCAGCTCGATATGACCCCGGTACCGGGGGGACATGGTGAGCTGTTGCCGCGGGTATTGGACAGTGACGATGGGTTTGACGAAATAGCGGATGGTGACCGCCATGCCCGCCAGCAGACTGTAAAATCCCACCGCGATCTCTTTGAAATAATTAATCATCGCAATCCAACCTTAGTTCCGGCAAAAAAGACCTGCCACCTCATCTGAGTTTCAGGACCAAAGCGGTTATGAGCAGATTGGCGAATGCCAACGGGATCAGGATCTTCCAGGCAAAGGTGATCAACTGGTCGAAGCGCACCCGGGGGAAGGTCCAGCGGAACCACATCATCAGGAAGATGAGGGCGTAGACCTTGAGCAGGAACCAGATGACCCCGGGCAGGAAAGGGCCGTGCCAGCCGCCCAGGAACAACACGGTGGCAATGGCCGAAACGATGAACATGTTGGTGTACTCCGCCAGGAAGAACAGGGCGAAGCGCATGCCGCTATATTCCGTGTGGAAACCGGCCACCAGCTCGGATTCGGCCTCCGGCAGGTCGAAGGGCGCCCGGTTGGTCTCCGCGGTGCCGCAGGTAATATAAATGATAAAGGCCAGGGGCTGCAGCAACACGTACCAGTATTGGCTCTGGGCCGCCACGATGTCGCTGAGCTTAAAAGACCCCACCATGAGGATGATGCTCATGACCGTGATCAGCAGGGGGATTTCATAGGCGATGTTCTGCGCCACCGAGCGGATGGCCCCGAAGACCGCATACTTGTTGTTGGAGGCCCAGCCCGCCATCAGGATGGCCAGCACCGGCAGGGTGGAGAAGGCCAGGATCAGGACGATGCCCACGTTCATGTCCCTGATGATCCAGGTTTGCGAGAAGGGGACCACCAGAAAGGAGAGCAGCACCGGCAGGAAGACTACGATGGGGGCCAGCCAGAAGATGGGCTTGTCCACCTCATCCGGGGTGATGAGCTCTTTGCCCATGAGCTTCAGGGCGTCGGCCACCGTCTGGATGGCGCCGTGGGGCCCCACTTCCATGGGGCCGGGCCGGAGCTGCATGTGGGCCGCCACCTTCCGCTCCATCCAGATGAGAAACAAGGCGTTCACCGAGACCAGGGCGATTACCGCGATGAGGCCCACGATCATCCGGGCCCCTTCTATTCCCAAGAATTGCGCCAGCAGTTCCATAAGTCGCGCTCTTAATCCGAGTTATCGGTCGATTTCCGGCACCACCACGTCGATGGAGCCCAGGATGGCCACCAGGTCGGCCACCAGGGTGTCCACGGCCAGCTCCGGCAGGATGCTCAGGTTGCCGAAGGACGGCACCCGCAGTTTGATGCGGTAGGGCTTGATGTCGCCCTGGCTGACGATGTAGCAGCCGAACTCGCCCCGGGCCGTCTCTACCGCCTGGTAGACTTCGCCGGCCGCGGGTTTTAACCGCTTGGGCACCTTCTCCGCCATGATGGGGCCGTTGGGGAGCTTATCCAGGGCCTGCTCGATGATGCGCAAGCTCTGCTCCATCTCCCGCACCCGCACCACGTAGCGGTCCAGGATGTCGCCCTTATCCCCGATGGGAATCACAAAGTCGAACTGCGGATAGGCGGAATAGGGCTCGCTCTTACGGATGTCGTAGGCGATGCCGCTGCCCCGCACCATGGGGCCGGTGAGTCCGTACTTGACGCACTGGTCCTTGGTGATCACGCCCACGTCCTTGGTGCGGTTGATGAAAATGACGTTTTTGGTCACCAGGTTGTCGTAGTCCTTGAACCGGGTGCGCAACCGCTTGATGAAGGCCCGGGTGCCGGTGATGAACTCGTCGTCCAGGTCCTGGGGCACCCCGCCGGGCCGGAAAAAGCAATAGGTGAGGCGGGAGCCGGTGATCCGGTCCAGCAAGTCCAGGAGGTTTTCCCGGTCATCGAAGCAGTAAAGGATGGGGGTGAAGGCGCCCAGGTCCAGGAGGTAGGCCCCCAGCCACACGAGGTGGGACGAGATGCGGTTGAGTTCGGCGGTGATGACCCGGATGAACTCGCCGCGCTCCGGCACCGCCAACCCCATGAGCTTTTCCACCGCCATGCAGTAGCCCTGGTTGAAGGCCAGGGCGTGGAGATAATCCACCCGGGCCATGTTGGGCAAAAACTGCAGGTAGTTGCGGTTCTCGGCCATGTGCTCGTGGCCCCGGTGACCGTAACCGATGACCGGCTCCGCCTTGGTGATGAACTCGCCTTCCATCTCCAGCAGCACCCTTAAGACCCCGTGGGTGCTGGGGTGCTGCGGTCCCAGGTTCAGGGTGTAGGTCTTTTCTTCCAGGCTGTACTCAATCATTGCTCTCGGATGCTCCGAAATCTTTCAGTAAGGGGTGGAAATCGGCATCTTCCGGCAGCAGCAGGCGCTTCAAATTGGGGTGCCCGAAGAAGTGGATGCCGAACAGGTCGAAGACTTCCCGCTCGTACCAGTCGGCCCCGGGATAGATGGCGGAGAGGCTGGGCATGCCTTTCTTCTTGCCCAGGGGCACGTGGACCACGGTGCGGCAGAGCTCGGAGAAATTGGCGAAGTGGTAGACCAGGTCGAATGATTCCCTCAGGTCCACCGCGGTGAGGGACTCCAGGAAGCAACCCTCGTCCAACATGGCCTGGGCGACGCCCTGAATCTGGTCGGGCGGGGCCGCCACCGCAAGGTGGCAGCCGGTCTTGGCGTAGTCGCCGTCCGCCACTTCCAGGTTCAGGGGAGCCAGTGCTTGTTTAATCTTATCTATTAACATCTTGTCTGAACTTCCTGAGTCGACCCCGGTTGGTGATCTTCTCTTCCAGGAGCAGGATGCTCTCGATGATGGCTTCGGGCCGGGGCGGGCACCCCGGGATGTAGACGTCCACCGGGATGATGAGGTCGGCGCCGGGGACGATGGCGTACTGGGTGGGATAGTAGAACGGCCCGCCGGAGATGGCGCAGTTGCCCATGGCGATGACCCACTTGGGGGCCGGCATCTGCTCGTAGAGCCGCACCACCGCCGGGGCCATCTTCTTGGAGATGGTGCCCGCCACGATCATCAGGTCCGACTGCCGGGGCGAGGGCCGGAACACCCCGGCCCCGAAACGGTCCAAGTCGAAGCGGGCCATACCCGCCGCCATCATCTCAATGGCGCAGCAGGCCAACCCGAAGGTCAAAGGCCAGAGCGAATTGGCCCGGGCCAGGTTCAAGGCCTCGGTAAGGAGGCCAAACCGGATTAGGGGTTCACCTGTTTTCGCTTCCAAATGAAAACTCCTCTACACCAAGCATAGACGATCACGAGGGCGAGAATGCCTATGAAGATGGTGATTTCTATAAAGTCCCGCCAGACGTAACCCTTGCCGTAGGCCAGCAGCACCGGGAAGAGGAAAAGCACGTCCACGTCAAAGGCCAGGAACAGTAAGGCGAAGAGGTAGTAGATCACCGCCACCTGGATCCAGGCGCTGCCGATGGTGGGCATGCCGCATTCGTAAATGGCGTCTTTGGCGGCGCCGTAGCTGCGGGGGGCGATCAGGTAGGCGAGAATGATGGGACCCAGGGCGAACAGAGCCGCCGCCACCAGGTATACCAGGACAAACCAGAAATCGCTCAAGGCCTCCGGAATTTCCAACGCCGACTCCTTGTGCTTTTTGGTACAACCTCGGCCTTTTATACCCAGGCAGGCAAGGTTAGTCAAGGAGTTTTTTGTCGCGAAACTAAAAATCTGCTTGCTCCCCCGGCGGCACCGGCGTATTAACTAGCCGTATGGCAATCAGTTATTGGGAAAACTTGAACATGCCGGCATTGGCGTTTCGGGATTTGACTCAAATCCTATAACTTAGGGACATCTAATCAGGGACATCGGCTGGAGTTTGGGTGATGAAATAAAGCCATGGAGCGGCCATTGCCCGCCATTGAGGGTGATCCGGGGCGCCCCCGGCAAAGGACGGGTGGGACGCCGGTGCCACCAATTCTTAGCAGGAACATAGGGCGGCCCGTGGCCGCCATAGATAGGCGTGCACGGCACGCCCTATATTTTTCCTTGTTCCCAAGCTGAGTGCCCGATTTCATACATTTCCGATAATTTATTCATTAACGTGACCAGAAAGTGATTTTATCCCCCCTCTCCCCAACCCTCTCCCCCGATGGGGGAGAGGGAGTTTGAAGAACTTTTCCAACAGGAGTTTACCTGGATATGACCAATTGGGAAGACCTGACCATGGTCGCCTTCGAGGAACTCCGGGGCCGGACCCGCACCGTGATTCTCCCCGTGGGCTCCGTGGAGGAGCACGGAGCGCACCTGCCCCTGGGCACCGACACCTTTCACGCCCTGGAGGTGGCCCGCCGGGTGGCGTTGCGGCGCCCGGTGGTGGTGGCGCCGCCGCTGTTTTACGGGATGTGCCGCTCCACCCGGGAGCACCCGGGCACCGTCAGCATCTCCGGGGATACCCTGCGGTCCCTTTTGGTTGACCTGGGCCGGGAGTTCCACCGCCAGGGCTGGCGGAACCTGATTTTCCTCAGCGGCCACGCCGGCGGCACCCACATGGGCGCCCTGTTGGAGGCGGCAGAGACCCTGCTCGGCGAGCTGCCCCAGGCCCGCCTGGCGGTGGTCAACCTGCTGGACCTGCTGCGGGAGGTGCTGGCCGCCCGCCCCGACCTGGTGAAAACCCCGGGGGACGCCCACGCCGGCGAAGTGGAGACCGCCCTGATGCTGGCGGCTTACCCGCAGTTGGTGCAGGGCACCGCCCCGGCGGAGTGGCCCCGCTTCCCCAAATACGTGCTGGTGCGGGACAAGAAGCGCTACTGGCCGGGGGGCGTCTGGGGGGACCCGGCGGCGGCCAGCGCTGCCCAAGGAGAAGAGATTTTAGAGGCGGAAGCCCGGCGTTTGGCGGAAGTCGTGGCCGCTCTGGAAGAAGCCGAGAGCTTCTAACCGGCGTTAAAAAACGGGTCTTCCAGGTCATCCGGAACAACGTGCCGGCTCTCAACCAGCCGCAAACACGAGATCTGCGCTTCTCTCAAAGTGGCCATTTAATCCCGCGGAAAGTTTTTCATCAGCCTGCGAAGGTACGCTCGTAATTTCTTTAACAAATGGTTTGGGTCGCGCCTGTCCTCCAGGTGGAAGGAAGAATACGGCTTGTTTTGGGGACCCTGGCGGGCTGTTGCAAAAGGCCAACGATGCTTCTACAGGGTAGGGCGGGCGCAGCTGATAAATTAATTAAGACAAATAGTTAAGGCCATGGACGGCGGTGGTGGCCACCCGAATACGTGCTTTTCTCTCCCCTAAAGGGAATCCCTTAGGATTTTCCTTGACAAGATTTGCTGATTGTTGATAGATACAAGTGAACTTAACGTTATCGAAACAAAAAAGGGTAATCGTTAATGATCTGCGAAGCCATTGAACGCATCGCCGACCGGGTGCTGGCCTACGAGGAAACCGACCTTACCGCTCTCCTGAACCATTTTAAAAACCGCATGGAACAATTCGAACCCAGTCCCGCCTGGGAAAGGGCGGTCATCGCCTATTTCCTGATCAACGGGGTCCGGGTCAAAAATGCGCTGAAACACGGAAAGACGCACGGCAGAGCAAGAAGTGCGGGCGGGCGCCCCGCACTCCGACTGGTCAAGTAGAGCCGAAACCCAGCAGGTCACACCCACTCATCTCCCACCTTCTGCACCGCCAGGCAGGTTATCATTACGTATTACTCCCCAAGGCAGAGGTAAGCCCCCATCTTTGCCACCCCTGAGTTATCTGCTGATATACCGATGGCAAAAGTTTGCGCCTTGCATGAACGTTGCAAAGTGCAACATAAATAGCACTCCCACCCAACACCTGCACCGGCCAAGGCCAGGGGACCGATGGGGGCCGGTTTCGTCCGCTGAATATATTGGTAAATCAGGCAGATATGGTTTTAGCGTTGCGAATCTGCAACGCATTTCGACCTCTGGCGGCTGCAAGCCGGGGCGGCAAACTAGCGGAGCGTATCATAATCAGATGGACATAAAATCAGTTGCGGCGTGCCGGGCTTGGCAGGGTTAAGTCCCCCTTTTCTAAAGGGGGATTTAGGCAGGAGTGTCCGGTACGAAAATTGCGCTGGCCGCCAGGGCCGTTGCCCCATGAACTAACCATGATGAAGATTTAAGCAATTATGAAGGTGGGCCGTGCCCACCCTACATGTCTGGACATGATGTCCTTGGTTTTCCGAGGACTCCCATCTTCATCAAAAAAATCTTTGGTGGCACAGGCTTTCCAGCCTGTGCCGGCGCAGGCTAAAACCTGCGGCTACATTCTGTCAATTTACCCGCTTAACACCGAATGCAAAATCCCTGCCGGACACTACTGGGATTTAGGGGGATTTCAGACGCTTATAAAAATCCCCCCTGCCCCGCCTTTAGGAAAGGAGGTAAAACACCTGCCTTTCCGAGGTTACCTTAGTTATGAAACAGACCACCAGCAGCGTCGATGTGGGGTAGGGGGAGGCCCGGGTTCCAGTGGCTTACTTCCGCTGGCGTCCTTTAAAAAACAGGCGGACGGGAGCATAAGGGATGCCCACTCTCTCCCGCAACTGCTTCACCAGAAAGCGGCGGTAGTGGTCCGGCACCCCCTGGGGGTGGTTGACAAAGGCCACGAAGGTGGGCGGCTGGACCTCCGCTTGGGTCAGATATTTAATTTTTACCGGGCGTCCCCGGTAGCGGGGGGGCGGGAGGCGCTCCGTGATTTCCTTGATGAGGAGGTTGAGCTCCCGGGTGGCCAGGCGGCGGCCGCTCTGGTCATGGATCTCCTTGATGAGGGGAAAGACCTTTTTCAGGTTGTAGCCGGTCAACACCGACACCGGCAGCATCGGGACATAAGCCATGAACTCCAGTCCCCCGACGATGCGCTCCAGGAAGTCCCGGCGCCGCTGGGAGTCCCGGGGGGCCAGGTCCCACTTGTTCACCAGGATGAGGCAGCCTTTGGCGTGGTCTTCGATGAGGCCGACGATGCGCAGGTCCTGGCCGGTCAAACCCTCCTGGGCGTCCAGCAGCAGGACCGCGATCTCCGCCCGGCCCAGGGCCCGGATGGTCTTGAGGACCATCTGGCGCTCCAGTCCCTCCCGTCCCACTTGGCTGGGGCGGCGCAGTCCCGCGGTGTCCACCAGGATGTAGTCCTGGTCGTCGTAGGTAAGGGGGGTGTCGATGACATCCCGGGTGGTTCCGGGGCGCTCGCTCACCAGCAAGCGCTCCTCTCCCAGGAAAAAGTTGATGAAGGAGGACTTCCCGACGTTGGGCCGGCCCAGGATGGCCACCCGGATGCCCGGCGCCGCCGCCTCGGCTTCCCTCTCCGGCAGGTGGCGGGCCAGGGCCTCCAGGAGGGTCCCCATGCCCAGCCCGTGGGCCGCGGAAACGGGGAACAGGGGGGCCAGGCCGAAGCGGTAGAAGTCCGGCAACTGGTCCTCCAGGGAGGGGTGGTCAATCTTGTTCACCACCAGGAGGACCGCCTTGCCGGTGCGGCGGAGATAGTCCACCACCTCGTCGTCGCCTTCCTGGGGGCCGGCCCGGCCGTCCATCACCAGGAGGATGACGTCGGCTTCCGCCACCGCCACCTCGGCCTGGCGCCGCACCAGTTCCCCCAGCTGCGCGTCGCCGCCCACCAGGCCGCCGGTATCCACCAGGATAAAGGTGCGGTCTTCCCAGGTGACGCGGCCGTAGTGACGGTCCCGGGTTACCCCCGAAACATCGGCCACCAGGGCCTGGGAGGAGCGGGTCAGGCGGTTGAAGAGGGTGGACTTACCCACATTGGCCCGGCCGATGATGGCGACCAGGGGCAAGCCCTCCGGGCTCGGGGGTTTTCGGTTTTCGGTTTTCGGTTTTCGGTTAAAGGAATAAGACATTGTGAGTCCAGAACCGCCCAAAAGAGTATACTGGGTGCAGCTTTAAACTAAACTAAGGTCGAGGAAGTTCAAAGGGGCAGTAGAAGGCGAAGGTAGCGATTTTTTATAAAATACTCCCCCCTTCGAAAATGGGGGAAATGAACCGCCGGGTTCTCAAATCACTCTTTGATTTTACCGAAAACCGTAAACCGTAAACCGGAAACTCAAGGGGCCGCAGGCGGTCCGGGCTGCTGGGCCAACTTCTTGGGGGGCCAGTTCCGGAGGAGGTCCACCGCCTTTTTCAGTTGCTGGTCCCGCTCCAGTTCGTCCGCGGCGATGGGCTGATTCCAGGCTTTGTCCGTCAGACCTTCTTTGCGCATGTGGCGGTCCAGGAGTTCATCCCGGATTTTCTGGACGCTCTTGTCAGTGGGCAGCGGTTTCTCATCCACCACCACATCGGGCACGATGCCCTTCTCGTTGATAGTGGTGCCGCTGGGGGTGTAGTAGAGGGCCGTGGTCAGGCGCAGCGCCGAGCCGTCCTCCAGGGGGATGATGGTCTGGACCGAGCCTTTGCCGAAGCTCTTGGTGCCCACGATCAGGGCCCGCTTCTGGTCCTTCAAGGCGCCGGCCACGATCTCCGAGGCCGAGGCGCTGCCTTCATTGATGAGCACCACCATGGGGGTGCTGGCAAACTTTCCTTCACCCTCGGGCCGGGCGTAGAATCTCATGGACTGCTGGCGGTTGCGGCCCTCGGTATAGACGATGAGGCCGGACTTCAAGAACTCATTGGACACCCGCACCGCCTGGTCCAGCAAGCCACCCGGGTCGTTGCGCAAATCCAGGATCAGACCATTGAAAGGCACCAGCTTCTGCCGCATCTTCTTGAGGTAAGCCTGCAAATCGTGATCCGTCTGGTCTTGAAAATTGGTCAGCCGGATGTAGCCGATGCCGCCGTCCAGGATGCGGGCTTTGACGCTGCGGATGGGGATGATTTCCCGGGTGATGGGGAAATCTCTGGGCTGGGTGAAGCCCTCCCGATTAATGGTGAGGACCACTTTGCTGCCCTTGGGCCCCCGGATTTTTTTCACCGCCTCCATGAGGGTGGCGTTTTTGGTGGAGGCGCCGTCGATTTTGAGGATCTGGTCCCCGGCCTGAATGCCGGCTTGATAGGCGGGCGTCCCCTCAATGGGGGAGACCACCGTGAGGATTCGGTCCTTCAGGGTGATTTCGATGCCGATGCCGCTGAATTTCCCCTTGGTTTCAATCTGCAGTTCCTTGAACTCTTCCGGAGACATGAACGAGGAATGGGGGTCCAGGGTGCCCACCGCGCCCTGGATGGCTCCGTAAACCAGGTCCTTGGTGGTTTTGGCCTCCGGATAATGCTCTTCAATGAGGGCCAGGGTCTGGGCAAAGACTTTTAACTTGGTGTCGCTGATCGTGGGCGCTCCCGAGAGCCCAGGCCCCACCTCGGGGCCCGGGGCCTCCAGGGCCGCCGTCCCCGGAGGTTGGGGCGGCGCCGCCACCAGAGCCGGCTGCCAGCAGAAAGTCAACCCCAACAGCAAGGCCACGCCGGCCATGCCAGTCAGAAGCCATAATTTACGCCGCATCGTCATTCCCTATGTTCCAGAATTGGAGCTGGGTTGGGACTGCTACCCGGCCCGCTGCTAACCTTCTTCTTTCTTTGCCACCTGGGGAGGTTTGCCGTTCGTTAAGATATCCACCGCCTGCAGCACCCAGGGGTCCTGATCTATGGGCACCGGCTTGGAGAGCTTTTTCTCAGTCTGCTCCGCCGGCGCTTTGCCGGTGATCTCCGGGTCCAGCCCCTTGCCCTGGATTTTCTGCCCCTTGGGGGTATAGCATTGCGCCACCGTCATTATCAGGGCGGAGCCGTCCTGCAGCGGCAGGATCTTGGTGAGTCCGCAGAGGCCCAGGGTCTTGGCGCCCAGCAGGGTGGCCTGGGATTGGTCCCGCAAAGCCCCGGCCAGGATCTCCGCGGCCCGGGCGGTGCCCTGGTCCACCAGCACCACCATGGGCAACGCCGCCTTAAAGACCAGGTCCCGGGCTTTGCCCTGAAAGGTCTCCGCGGTTTTGGCGGCCCGACCCTTGGCCGAGACAATTTCCTTCTCTCCCAGCAGTACCGAGCCGGTACGCACCGCCTGCTCCATAGTCCCCCGGGCATTGTTGCGCAAGTCCAGAACCAGGCCCTTAACCGGCGGCCGGTGGCGTTTCAGGGACTTCAGGGCCTTCTCCAGATCCCGGGGGGTGTCGTCGTTGAAATACCGCACCCTGAGGTAGGCCAAGGAATCCTTCAGGTATTGGGTGGTCACCGTGCCCGGTCCCAGTGGCTCCAGAAGCACCGCCAGATCCAGGGGCTTGACCTGGCCGTTGCGAATCACCTGCAGCTTGATGCTGCTGCTGGCCGCGCCTTTGAAGCGCCGGGCGGCTTCCTGGGTGGTGAGGTTGCGCACCAGCTGGCCATCAATCTTGATGATGTGGTCTCCCGGCTGCAGGCCGGCCTTGGCCGCGGGGCCGCCGTCGATGGCGGAGACCACGGTCAACAGGTTGTCTTTGATAATCAGATCCAGCCCTGCTTCCGCCACCGGAGTCTTCTGACCGTTCTGATAGTCCTGGTATTCCTGGGGGGTAAGGAATGAGGAATCGGGGTCCAGAGAGTTCATCATGCCCCGGAGAGACCCGTAGATCATTTCCTCTTCGGTCTTGGGATGCACGTACTTCTGGGAGATCTCGAAGAGGGCTTCGGTGAACAGGCGTAACGAGTCATAGCTCTGGGACTGGGCCGAGAGTCCCGGCCGGGTTAAGCCCGCCGCCAGGACCAGGACCAGGAAAATCAGCAGCAAAAAGCCCGGCAAACAGCAGCGCCCCTGCTTCCGGTGTGGCTGCAACCTGAGATTCTTCACCTTATTTACTTTCCCCCGTCAGGGCGGCGGCTGGCTGCAGGTGGGGGCCGGGGGCGGCACAGTTTTCCCCTTTTCGGCGCCAAACCTGCCGGGCCGCCGCCATTATGTCAGCGGCGGTGAGGCCGTAGTGCTTTAACAACACCTCGGGTTTCCCTGAGATGCCGAAAGTGTCCCTGAGACCGATGCGTTTCATGGGCACCGGACAGTGTTCGCTCAAGATTTCGCTCACGGCGCTGCCCAGGCCCCCGGTGGCCATGTGCTCTTCCGCGGTGACCACCGCGCCGGTCAAGCGGGCCGAGTCCACCAGGAGCTCCCAATCCAGGGGCTTCAGGCAGGAGCAATTGATGACCCGGGCGGCCAGGCCGTCCTGGGCCAGGGCCTCGGCTGCCTCCAGACAGGCGTGCACCATGACGCCGATGCCGATGAGGGTCACGTCTGTCCCGTCCCGCAACACCGAGGCTTTGCCCAGCTCAAAGCGGTGGCCGTCGTCGTAAATCACCGGCACCGGCATGCGCCCGGTGCGCATGTAGACCGGGCCCTGATAGGCCGCGGCCCACCGCACCATGGCCCGGGTCTCGGGCCCGTCGGCCGGCACCAGGACCACCATGTTGGGCAGGATGCGCATCAACGCCAGGTCTTCCAGGGCCTGGTGGGAGCCGCCGTCCTCCCCCACGGTGACCCCGCCGTGGGAGGCCACGATCTTGACGTTGAGGTTGCCGTAGGCGATGGTCTGGCGGATCTGCTCCCAGGCCCGGCCGGTGGCGAACATGGCGAAGGTGCTGGCGAAGGGGATCTTGCCGCCCAGGGCCAACCCCGCGGCGGTGCCCATCAGGTCCTGCTCGGCGATGCCCATATTAAAGAAGCGGTCCTTAAAAACCTTGGCGAAATGATGGGTCTGGGTGGAGCCGGACAGGTCCGCGTCCAGGACCACGATATCCGGGTATTCCGCCCCCAGCTTGGCCAGGGTCTTGCCGTATTCGACTCGGGTGCTCTCTTTAGCGGACAAGCTGCCTCTCAATCCATATTCTGCGTCTTTGCCTCTTGGCGCCTTGGCGTGACATATTCCTCACCCCAGGACCCCAAGAGCGCCAAGGGAATAATTATCCTCCCAGTTCCCGCAAGGCCTGGCGGTATTCTTCTTCGTTGGGGGCCACCCCGTGGTATTTGACCTTATCCTCGAAGATGGAGACCCCTTTGCCCTTCACCGTGTGGGCGATGATCATGCTGGGGCGGCCCTTGACGGCCCGGCAATCCTTAAAAGCCGCCAGCAATTCGGCGATGCGGTGGCCGTCCACTTCGACGGTGTGCCAGCCAAAGGCGGTCCATTTGGGGGCCAACGGCTCCAGGCTCATGACTTCGGCGGTGCGGCCATCGATCTGCAGGCGGTTGCGGTCCATTACGGCCACCAGGTTGTCCACCCCGTAGTGGGCCGCGGTCATGGCCGCCTCCCAGATCTGCCCTTCCTGGACTTCGCCGTCCCCCAGCAGCACGTGGATGCGGCTGCCGTGGCCGTTGAGGCGGGCCGCCAGGGCCAGGCCGTTGGCGATGGACAGTCCCTGCCCCAGGGACCCCGTGGGAATTTCCACTCCCGGGGTGCAGCCGGAGTCGGGATGGCCCTGGAGGATGGAACCGAACCGGCGCAGGGTCAAGAGTTCCTCCCGGGGGAAGTATCCCAGCCGGGCCAGGACGGCGTAATAGGCCGGGGCGCCGTGCCCCTTGGAGAGGATGAACCGGTCCCGGTGGGGCCAGCACGGCTCCCCAGGCTTGCAGCGCATTTCCCCAAAAAATAGGGCCACCAGAATGTCGGCGGCCGACAGCGATCCTCCCAGGTGCCCGGAACCGGCCTGATACAGCATTTCGATGATGTCGAGGCGAATCTGGCGGGCAATCTCCTGGAGTTGAGCTTCATCCGGAATGGCGTTCATCTCCCCTTAAGCCGGCTGCTCATTAAGCATGCCGTAGCAACACCTGGCCCCGACGGCGGGGTTGCGTCCCACCGCCCCCTGATGCCGCCAGTGACCATCATTTTATATAATGTATTAAAACTATAACCCTTTGAAATAATTTTTTCCACCATATCGCCAAAAAATCCTGGCCCGGCGGTAAATCTTCTTTTATCCCCAGTAGTGTCCGGTAGTGATTTTGCAATCAGTGTTAAGCGGGTACATTCACAGAATGCAGGCGCAGGCTTTAGCCTGCGCCTGCACAGGCTGGAAGCCTGCGCCACTAAAAATTTCCCTGATGAAAAGGAAATCCCGGACGTGAAAAGATTCCATGTCCAAACATCCATGGCGGGCAGTGCCCGCCCTACGAAAAACCTTGAATCCTGTATCCTCCATGAGTCAGCTTTGTAGGGCGCGTCTCACGCGCCATTGTTGGTGCGTAAGACGCACCCCACGAAAAGGGGCCTTTCCAGACCGAATAATAAATGCTTGCATATCTAATATCGTGCCGGACACTACTGTTTTATCCTTAAAGACTGCCCAAGAAGAAGGCTTGTTACGGTGCCGGGCCGAGATTTTTCTGTTCAAAGAAGTTTTTTGGTGGCACAGACGTCCCGCCTGTGCGGCACCGGCTGAAGCCTTCGGCTACAGGTATAGCTCGAGATAGTTGTGCGATGGCCTGACCATCTTCATGGCTTCGGGCTGGCTGCAGGTCAGGGAAAAGATGGCGGGTGGTCCTGGCCCCGCCGGAGGTAAGGGGCGGCTGACGCCGCCCCCTATTTTCTCCCGGGGGCATGCCAGGAGCCTTTAGGCAAAATAAATCAACCCCTTGTCCCCCGGGACCGGATTTCTCCTTGGTCCCCGGGCCGGGCCTGGGTATAATAATAGACTGATGAAGATGTCCCTGGGGGTATTGATCTGATCCGATGATCCGAAGTCATGAGCCTGGAGCCGGGTTGGTTGGCCGCCAGGGATGCGGCAGGTCGAGCCATGACCCCCTGTTCCGTGCCCCGGTAGCCGCCGCCAAGGTTCTTGGCCGGAGACCATTATGGCGTTGACCCGTGAAGAAGTGCTGCATGTGGCCCACCTGGCCCGCCTGGCCCTGGGGCCCCAGGAGATCGAACTGTTCACCCGGCAGCTCAACGACATCCTGGCCTACGTGGAACAATTGCAGGAGTTGGACACCGGGGAGGTCGCCCCCATGGCCCACGTGCTGCCGGTCTATAACGCCTTCCGGGAGGATGTGGTCAAGGACGGGCTCTCCCGGGACCTGGCCCTGGACAACGCCCCGGCCCGGGAGGAGGGGAGTTTCCTGGTGCCCCGGGTCATTTAAAGTAGCCGCAGGCTTCAGCTAAGCGGCGCACAGGCTGGAAAGCCTGTGCCACCAAGGAAAAGGGAATGGCGGAACCGTTATCCAGCCTGAGCATCAGCCGCCTGGCGCCGCGGTTGGCCCGGGGCGAGGTGTCCCCGGTGGAGGTGACGGACCACATCCTGGAGCGCATCGCCGCCAAAGACGGGGTCATCAATGCCTATATCACCGTGGATGAAGCCGGGGCCCAGGCCCAGGCTCGGGAGGCGGAAGCCCGCCTGCGCCGGGGCCAGGCCACGCCCCTCACCGGCATCCCCCTGGCCCTCAAGGACGTCATGGTCACCCAGGGGCTCCGCACCACCTGCGGCTCCCGCATCCTGGAGAACTTTGTGCCGCCCTTTGACGCCACGGTTTGTGAACGCCTGCGGGCCGCGGGGGCGGTCTTTCTGGGGAAGGTCAACATGGACGAGTTCGCCATGGGCTCGTCCACGGAAAATTCGGCCTTCGGCCCCACCCACAACCCCTGGCGCCGGGACTGCATTCCCGGGGGCTCCTCCGGGGGCTCCGCCGCGGCGGTGGCCGCGGACCTGTGCACCGCCTCCCTGGGGTCCGACACCGGGGGCTCCATCCGCCAGCCCGCCTCCCACTGCGGGGTGGTGGGCCTGAAGCCCACCTATGGCCTGGTCTCCCGCTACGGGCTGGTGGCCTACGCCTCCTCCCTGGACCAGATCGGCCCCCTCACCAAGGAGGTGCGGGACGCAGCCCTCCTGCTCGCCTTTATTGCCGGCCACGACCCCAAGGACTCCACTTCTTTTAACCCGGGGGCCGGAAACGGCTCTAATTATCAGAAACTGCTCCAGGGGCTTAAAGACTGCATCCCGGAATATGGGCCCCAGTGGCCGGGCGTGAATCTGGACCGCGAAATCAAGGGCCTGAAGGTGGGGGTGCCCCGGGAATATTTCGGGGAGGGACTGGACCCCGAGGTGGACGCGGCCATCCGGGGGGCCTTGCAGACCCTGGCGGGCCTGGGGGCGGAGCTCCTGGAGGTCAGCCTGCCCCACACCGAGTACGCGGTGGCCGCCTATTACGTGGTGGCGGTGGCCGAGGCTTCCTCCAATTTAGCCCGCTACGACGGGGTGAAATACGGCTTACGGGCCGAGGGCCAGAATCTCCTGGAGATGTACGCCAACACCCGCGCCCAGGGGTTCGGGGCCGAGGTGCGGCGCCGCATCATGTTGGGCACCTACGCCCTGTCCGCCGGCTACTACGACGCCTATTACAAGAAGGCCTCCCAGGTGCGGGCCCTGATCCGGCGGGACTTTGACGCGGCCTTCGCCCGGTGCGACCTCATGGCCACCCCGGTGTCCCCCACCCCGGCCTTCCGGTTGGGGGAGAAGCTGGCGGACCCGCTCACCATGTATCTGTCGGACATTTTCACCATCTCCGCCAACCTGGCGGGGATTCCCGGGATTTCGGTGCCCTGCGGCTTCAGTGCCCTGGGGTTGCCCATCGGCCTGCAACTCCTGGGGCCGCCCTTCGGGGAAGCGACCCTGCTCCGGGCGGCCTATGCCTTTGAGCAGGCCACCGACTTTCACCGGCGCAAACCGGACTTGTCAGATTGAGCTTCCCACCAGGCGGCGGCGTGCTCCATGGGAAGAAAGAGGCCGGTTGACATGAAAAAGTGGTGGGTGGAAGAATTCCTCTGGTGGCTGGAACCGGAGGTCGAGAGAAAATGGCGCCGGAGAGACCTCCTCTGGCCGCCGGTGGACACACCGCGCCTGGGCCACCACAGTAGTTTGCAAACCTGGGAAGGGGTGTTAAAATAGCTATCCCAGGCGGTTTTTACCCCCCCCTTTAAAAAAGGGGGACTTAAAGCACCCGACCTTGATATTGGGACTCGATTCAGACCAGGCAATTTATGAATCCGGGACACCTGGCCGCGGAAAGCTCCGGTCCCCGGCAGCAGCCATTTCGCCCGGATCCACCTCATGGTGACGCACGACTCAAATAGGGATATGAGAAAAACGGCCCAAGGAATTCTCCCGGTTCTTTTCGCGCTGCTGCTGGTATCCGCCCTGTCCCCTGTTGCCTCCGTCAGGGCTGCCGTGGAAGAGGCCGGAGGCAGCCTTTCGCTGCCGCAGGCCATTGACCTCGCCTTGAAGGAGCATCCCTCCCTGAAGGAATCCCGGGAGAAGGTAACCGCGGCCCGGTACCAGATCGGGGCCAGCCGGGCCGCGTACCTACCGCAAGTCAGCTATACCAACAATCTCTACTTCGGCAACTCCTTTCCCGCCACTTCCGGGGCCGGAACCGCGGGCGGTCCTCCCGGCCTGGGCGGCGTCGGGGCCCAGACCACGGACTATTATATCAATCGTTTCTCCCTGACCCAGTTGATTTATGATTTCGGCAAGACCCCGGGCCTCATCGACCAGTCCCGGTCAAATTTCCACCAGACCCGGGAGGACTACGCCGGCAACCGCCAGAAGGTGGTGCTGGACGCCCGCACCGCTTATTACGGGCATCTGGCGGCCCAGCGGGCCCTCAAGGTCCAGGAGGAGACGGTGCGGCAGAACCAGGAACTCCTGAAGCAGGCCCAGGGGTTCTACCAGGTGGGGTTAAAGGCCAAGATCGACGTCACCAAGGCGGAAGCCAACCTGTATGACGCCGAGGCCAACCTCATCAAGGCCAAGAATGCGGTGGAATTGTCCCGGGTCACCCTGATGACCGCCCTGGGCCTGAAAACCTGGCCTTATAAGAAGGTGGAAGACATCCTGGAGGTGACCCCCCAGCCGCGCTCGCTGGCGGAGTTGAAATCCCAGGCCTTGAGCCTGCGGCCGGAAATTGTCAAGAACCGCTACCAGCAGGATTACAGTCAGGCGGCCCTGCGAGTGGCCAGGGCCGGCTATTTCCCGACCTTGAGCTCACTGGCCGCCTACGGCTGGTCGGGGCCCGACGCGCCGTTCTCCGATACTACCCTTAGCAACCGCTCCTGGTGGGTGGGGGCGGGGTTGACCGTGCCGATGTTTGACGGCCTGCTCTCCTACCATAACGTGCGGGTGGCCAAGGCCAATATCCGGGCGACCCAGGCCAACGCCGAGGTTCTCAGCCAGGACGTCTCCAAGGAGGTGGACCAGGGTTACCTGGATGTGAAATCGGCCTGGGAGCTGATCCGGGCCTCGAAGAAAGCGATGGAGGCGGCTCGGGAGAACCTGCGCCTGGCCTGGGGCCGGTATCAGGCCGGGGTGGGCACCATTATCGAGGTCACCGACGCCCAGGTGCAGTTTTCCCAGTCCGACTTGAAGTTCGTCCAGGCCCTCTATGACTACCGCGTGGCCGAAGCCAGGTTGGACAAGGCCATTGGCCGGCAATTTTAGGTTTTAGGTTGTCAGTTTTCGGTTTTCGGAAAACCGAATGATAGTGTTCCTGTTTCATAATTAAAGTAACATCGGAAAGGCAGGTTTTATTACCCCCCTTTGCTAAAGGGGGGCCAGGGGGGATTTTTATAAGAACTTGAAATCCCCCTAAATCCCCCTTTTTCAAAGGGGGACTTAACCCTGCCAAGTCCAGCGCTCCGGATCTGAATTTATGTCCAGCTAATTATGAAACACTCCACTGTCATCCCGGAAACGGCTTCACCAGAGACCGTGCCGCCTCAGGTCCTCCTGAAAATTCCGGGGCGTGGTGAAGTGCCACGCCCTGAGCCCCTGAGCCCGGGCCGCGGCCACAAAGGGCAGCTTGTCATCCAGATAGAGGATGTGCTCCGGGGGCCTCTCGCACCGCCGGATGAGGGCTTGATAGATGGCCGCCTCGGGCTTGCGGCTGCCCACCCGGTAAGACAGGATGAAACCCTGGAAATGCTGCAACAGTGAGGGAAAGCGCTGCTTGATATAATCAAAGTGCAACGGATTGGTATTGGACAGCAAAAACAGCGGGTAGCGCCTCTTTAAGCGGGCCACCGCCTCCTCCATGTCTTCCAGGGCCTCGAAGATATCGTTCCATAAGGCGCCGAAATCGGCATAAGAGAGAGCCAACCCGAATCGGGCCATGAGGCGCCGGTAAAATTCCCGGGAAGAGATGCGGCCGGTATCATAGCCGGGTTCCAGGTCGGTTTCGAAGACCTCGGCGTAGACTTCCCCGGGGCTGCGCCCCACCAGGGGGGCCAGGCGGCGGCAGAAGCGCCGGTGGTCCACCCGGACCAGGACGTTGCCCAGGTCAAAGGCGATGACGGTAATGCGAGGGGGCGAAGCAGCGCTCATAAAGATAACTTTTTTATTGTACACCATTTTTCGGTGGGGGCGCACCCCCGGGTTCGCCCCCTGGCGATTTAACGGTAGGGGCGCCATTCATGGCGCCCCCAAAGGCGTGATTAATCCCGCCTCCACCTAAGCGGTTGGTGGCCGCTCTAAAAATGGTATTATCTACCGCAGCCTGAGAGGCCAGGCAAATTATGGCATATTTCACCGTGAGGGTCGAGGCGCCGCAAGCGAGGGCGGCCAGGCAACCGGGAAGTGGTGACATCTTTGGCTGAATCGGGCGCCGGTCAGAGCGGCAGGGCAGACCCCCCCCTGAGGCGCCGGGTCTTGCGTCAGGACCTGGCCTGGGCTGCCTTCATCCTGGTCATCGCCGCCATCACCGGGTTGTTGCACCACTGGCAACTGGTGCAGGTGTCGTGGCGGGGCGAGCTCAGGCCTTACCTGGAGAAGCGGCGGGCCCAGCACCGGGAAGTCAGGTTCCAGGGGGTGAAAACCGTCAGTCTGGAGCAGGCCTACGCCCTGTATCAAGAAGGCCAGGGTATTTTCATTGACGCCCGGCCCGCCGACGAATATGCCGAGCTGCACATCGCCGGGGCCATCAACCTGCACCCGGACAGCCTCCAGGCCGGCGGGGAACCGCCGCTAACCGCGGTGGCCAAAGACCGGAGCATCGTGGTCTACTGCGGCCAGGCGTCCTGCGACGCGGCCCTGAAGGTGGCGGAAAAGCTGCAGTCCCTCGGATACACCCAGGTCACGGTCTTTTTGGGCGGCTTCCGCCTCTGGGACGAGGCCGGCTACCCGGCGGACACTAAACAATAAGGGCGAAAAGGCGCAAAGGCGAAAAGGGAAAAAATTCTTAATGAAAAATTCCTCCCTTCGCCTTTTCACCTTTTGCCCTTTTCCCCTTAAGGTTATTGAGGGAGGAGGAAATCTGATTGCAGGGCTGGGTTAATTGGGCATTGATGCGCTTCCTGGAGGTAACTCTGGGGGCGGTCTTCATCTACGCCGGCATCCAGAAGCATTTTCATCCCCATGAGTTCGCCGAGGCGGTCCTGGCTTATCGCCTCTTGCCCGAAGGCTTGGTGGGGGTCACCGTGGCGGTGCTTCCCTGGGTGGAGATCGCGGCCGGCCTCTTCCTGGCGGCGGGCCTCCAAAAGCGCAGCTGCCTGCAACTCCTGACGGTCCTGACCGGCGGCTTCCTGCTGGTGATGCTCATCACCCTGGCCCGGGGGCTGAAGATCGACTGCGGCTGCGGCCTTTTTTTCCAGCGGCAGGTGGGGCTGCTGCCCGTCCTGGAAGACCTGGTCTTTCTCATCTGGGCCGCGGGGCTTTACTGGTGGGAGCTCAAGGCCGCGGGGCAGTCTGCTGGCATGGTTGCCGCTTCCCTAAACAATTCGCCAGCGATCGGGGCTGGGAAAAACCGAAAACCGAAAACCGAAAACTGAAAACCGTCTTTTATGGCCCGATTTTTCGACTTTTACGATCCCCTGGAAAAGCGTTACGTTTTCAACAGCTTCCTGGTGGTGGTGGGGCTCGTTGAGGTCCTCATCCTAATCTTTACCCTCATCTGGCAGATGGACGAGGGCATGTTCAGCGGCCAGGTCAAGGTGATCCCCTTTCCCTGGAAAGAGTACCTGCTGGCCGCCTTCATGGCGCCCATCGCCCTGCTCTTCCTCTTTGGCCTGATAATCCAGGGATTCGAGAGGTTGGGGCGGGAGGAGGCGGCGGCGCCGGCGGCCGGCCAGGTTCGGCGGGGTCTGGCCGCCAGGCTGGGGCGGGGCCGCTACCTTCTCGGGTTGGCGGCTTTGATGGCCCTGGTGCTCTTCCTGGTTCAGGGCAAAGCCGCCTTGGCGCGCCTCACCGCGGGGATCAAAGCCCTGGGGCTGGGGGGCTCCTATCTGCTCATCGCCCTGTTGGCCCTGGCCTTCCTGTACCTGCCGCTGCGGCTCTGGCTGCGCTACCGCCTCCAGAAAAAGGCCATGGAGTATAAGTATCTTCTGATCCTGGCCCGGCGCCACGGGGTGGTGGTGGATCCCAATCTCCATCCCGAACTGGCGGCGGAACTGCAGGCGGAAAAAACTTTGCCTGCCGCCGGGCCGGCTTCCCCGTCTGCCCCGGATTTTACTGAAGATCCGGAGCACCAATAAATCATTTACTTGTGAAAATTTTCCTTTACAGCCGGTGGCATTCTAGGGTATGAATTGTCATTCGGCTAGGGGATTGCTGGCGGGACCCCAAACAGGGTAGGGGAGGTGAGACGCGTTTCACCTGGCTCCTTTGCAATGCCCTTAAACCATTAAGGAAATCATTACATTATTAGGAGGGATGCGGACGGATGGATATTATGACTTTTGCCTTGATTTGTGGCGCGGTGGGCATCGCCTACGGCCTGTTCACCACCACCTGGGTGTTGAAACAGGATCCCGGCAGCGCCCGGATGCAGGAAATTTCCGCGGCGGTGCGGGAAGGGGCCAACGCCTTCCTGAACCGGCAGTATAAGACGGTGGCCATGGTGGGTGCGGTCATTTTCGTGCTCCTCTTCGGGCTGGGCAAATTCACCGCCATCGGCTTCGTCATCGGCGCCGTGGGCTCGGCTCTGTGCGGCTACATCGGCATGTACGTGGCCGTGCGCAGCAACGTGCGCACCGCCCAGGGAGCCTATACCAGCATGGCCCACGCCCTGAAAATTGCTTTTCGGGGCGGCTCGGTCACCGGCTTGCTGGTGGTGGGCCTGGCCCTGTTGAGCGTGGCCGGTTACTACAAGTTCCTGATGGCGGTGGATCCCAAAGTGGCCATGCACGCCCTCATCGGTCTGGGCTTTGGCTGCTCCCTGGTGTCGGTCTTCGCCCGGTTGGGCGGCGGTATATATACCAAGGCGGCGGACGTGGGCGCCGACCTGGTGGGTAAAGTGGAAGCCGGCATCCCCGAAGACGACCCCCGGAACCCCGCGGTCATCGCCGACAACGTGGGTGACAACGTGGGGGATTGCGCCGGTATGGCCGCGGACCTCTATGAGACCTACGTCGTGACCGTGGTGGCCGCCATGCTGCTGGCCTTCACCATCTACGGCGCCGGCTCCCCTGCCATCCTCTTCCCCATGGTCATCGGCGGCGTCTCCATCATCGCCTCGGTGATCGGCACTTATTTCGTCAGGTTGGGAAAATCCCAGTACATCATGGGCGCCCTTTACAAGGGCCTCATCGTGTCTGGGGTGCTGGCCGTTATCGCCTTTTATCCCCTGGCCAACAAGTTCATGGCCGGCGTGGCGGCCAAAGCGGTGGGCAATACGCCCGGCTATGTTATTCCGCCCTTTAATGTCTTTCTGCTGGCGGTCATCGGGGTGATCCTCACCGGGCTCATCGTGTCCATCACCGAGTACTTCACCTCCAAGAGCTTCGCTCCGGTGAAGTCCATCGCCCTGGCCTCCACTACCGGCCACGGCACCAACGTCATCCAGGGCCTGGCCATCTCCATGAAGTCCACTGCCCTGCCGGTGCTGGTGATCGTGGCGGCCATCCTGGCAGCCTTTCATCTGGGCGGCGGCCAGGCCCATGCGGGCACCGGCCTCTACGCCATTGCCCTGACCGCGGTGGCCCTGCTCTCCATGACCGGCATGGTGGTGGCCATCGACAACTACGGGCCCATCACCGACAACGCCGGCGGCATCGCCGAGATGGCCGAGCTGCCGGAGGAGATCCGCAACATCACCGATCCCCTGGACGCGGTGGGCAACACTACTAAAGCGGTGACCAAGGGTTACGCCATCGGCTCCGCCGCTCTGGCCGCGTTGGTGCTCTTCGCCGAGTACTCCCGGTCCTTCCCCGGCGGGCTGAGCTTTGAGCTCTCCGATCCCCGGGTGCTGGCCGGCCTGTTCATCGGCGGCCTGCTGCCCTACATCTTCGCCGCCCTGTGCATGCAGGCCGTGGGTAAGGCCGCCGGCAGCGTGGTGGAGGAAGTGCGGCGGCAGTTCCGGGAAATCCCGGGCATCATGGAAGGCACCGCTAAACCCCAGTACGGCACCTGCGTGGACATCGTCACCAAGGGCGCCCTTCGTGAGATGATGGTCCCGGCCCTGATCCCGGTGCTCTCGCCCATCATCGTGGGCTTCATGCCGGGTCTGGGCCCCGTGGCCCTGGGCGGCATGCTCATCGGCTCCATCGTCACCGGCCTGTTCGTGGCCATCTCCATGACCTCCGGCGGCGGCGCCTGGGATAACGCCAAGAAGGCCATCGAAGACGGCCTCTACGGCGGCAAGGGCTCCGATGCCCATAAGGCGGCAATCACCGGCGACACCGTGGGCGACCCCTACAAAGACACCGCCGGCCCCGCCATCAACCCCATGATCAAGGTGGTCAACATCGTCGCCCTCTTGATCGTGCCCTTGCTGGTGAAGTAAGAGTGGTTGACCGTAGGGGCGGGTTTCAAACCCGCCCCTACATTGTCCGACAAAGCCGACCCCTGAGGGGGCCGGCTTTTTCTTTTACCGTCCGGGTAGCGAACTTGTGATAGAATGGACCAACCAATCTTCGAGGTAATGCGGTTCCCTTGTAGGGGCGCAGCCAGGCGTGCGCTTCTGCACAGGCAGGAATGCCTGTGCCACCGGGAAAAGGGCGGACACGCGGGTCCGCCCCTACAGAAAATCCCCCCATACCCCCCTTTGATAAAGGGGGGCTTTGAATCCCGGAGCGTAAAAATCCCCCTTTTCTAAAGGGGGATTTAGGGGGATTATCAGAAGGCTGCTCAGGAAAAAGGTTGTTTTGGGTGATGACCATGCTAGTATCGTGTTTCACAAGTACCTTTACTAAGTTTTGGCAATAAATCTCCCCCTCCCCTGGTGGGAGGGGGTTGGGGGGAGGGGGAAAGATGTTGAAATTGCAAGATATTTTCACCCCCACCCTAACCCTCCCCCATCAAGGGGGAGGGGAAAAAGCCGATTTCTTAAGGCAAGGTATTTCTGAAACACAACTCTAGAGATATTTAGAGGGATATAGATGGATACCTGGAAAAACCAGCTTTATTTCGGGGACAACCTGGAGATTTTAAGGAGCGGGCGGATTCCCGTAGCAAGCGTGGACCTGGTTTACCTGGACCCGCCCTTCAACTCCAAGGACAGGGAGGCTAATTCTCGTGCATGCTTTTTTTGATGAGAGTGGGAAGTTCCATGACCACGACTTTATATGTATAGCGGGATACATCGCCGAGGATCCCAACTGGGATGCTTTTTGCAAGCAATGGCAAAGTCTATTGAAAAAACACAGACTTCAGACAATCCACATGACGGATTTGATGGCTCTGAAAGGCGAATATAAAGGTCTTGGATGGTCAGAGGAAAATAAGGTTTCAGTGGTGAAGGATTTCATTGGTGCGATAAGGGATAATGTACTTGCAGGATTTGCTGTTGGCCTTGATGCTAAATATTACCGGTCAATGATGAAGGAAACTAAGAAAAGATTTCAGCCACAAGTGTTCTGCTTCGCACGACTTATCAAATTGCTTATGAACAGACTCAACGCATGGGGCTGGACAGAGCCCATATCGTCGGTCTTCGATGACTGCAGACAATACTCGATGAAATGCTACAGCGCTTTATGCGACATTAAAGAAAAGCACGGCGAAGTCAGAAAATTGATTGCAAGTATAACATTCGCGGATGACGAGGTTTTTTATCCCCTTCAGGCGGCTGATTTGTTAGCGTACGCTACAAGGCAAGAACAGAGAATGGGAGATGGGGCATGGTCTGAGGGGAGCATTTTCTACGATCTTCTCAGAGAGGAAAAGTCGGGTTATGGAATTCTCTATGAGAGTGAATATTGGGACGGCCCCGAGTTGGATAGGGTTGAGAAGGCATATATGGCAGATTTGGAAGCCATCATAGCGATGACTTCCCGGGACGCAAGGGGAAATTGAGACGCCATGGATAATTGGAAGAACCAGCTTTTCTTCGGGGACAATCTGGAGATTCTGCGAGGCGGCCGCATCCCGGTTTCGAGCGTGGACCTGGTTTACCTGGACCCGCCCTTCAACTCCAACGCCACCTACAACGTGCTCTTCGCCGAGAAAACCGGGGAGAAGTCCGCGGCCCAGATCACCGCGTTCGAGGACACCTGGCACTGGGGGGCGGAGGCCGCCGCGGCCTTTGACGACGTCATGCAACTGGGGCCGCCCCGGCTGGCGGACCTGCTCCGGGCTTTGCGGGCCTTCCTGGGCCAGAACGACATGATGGCCTACCTCACCATGATGGCGGTGCGCCTGGTGGAGCTGCACCGGGTGCTTAAGCCCTCTGGAAGCCTGTATCTGCATTGTGACCCCACTGCGAGTCATTATTTGAAAATGATATTAGATGCAATTTTTGGCGTAGCTAATTTTAAAAATGAAATTATATGGAAAAGATCATCTGCCCATAGTGATTCATCTGCTTGCGGAAGGGCACATGATGTTATTCTTTTTTTCTCTAAGGATAGAAGTAAATTTAAGATAAATAAACAATATCAATCATATGATGAATCCTATGTTTCTTCACATTATCGTTATAAAAATGAAGAAGGTAGATGTTACAGAACAGATAACCTCACTGCTACAGGACTTAGTGGTGGCGGTTACGAATATGAATGGAATGGGGTAAAGCGCATTTGGCGTTGTCCTATTGAAACTATGCAGCGTCTTCATAATGAGGGAAGGATTAAGTATACGAAAAAGGGAGTAGCTGAATATATTAGATTTTTCGATGAGATGCCGGGCGTTCCACTTCAAGACATTTGGACGGATATTCCTCCAATCAATTCCCAAGCCCGCGAACGCCTGGGCTACCCCACCCAGAAGCCCGAGGCCTTATTGGAGCGCATTATTAAGGCCTCCAGCAACGAAGGGGACCTGGTGCTGGACCCTTTCTGCGGCTGCGGCACCACGGTCACGGTGGCCGAAAGGTTAAAGCGCCATTGGATCGGCATCGACATCACCTATCTGGCCATCAATCTCATCAAAAAGCGCCTTCACGACAGCTTTGCTCCGAATGATTTGGCAGACTTTGAAATCATCGGCGCTCCGGCTGACGTTGCCTCAGCCGAGGAACTGGCTAGGTTGAACCGCCACCAGTTCGAGTGGTGGGCCCTCAGCTTGGTTGACGCGGCCCCGGCCCAGGACAAGAAAAAGGGCGCGGACCGGGGGGTGGACGGGGTCCTCTACTTCCAGGAAAAAGACGACGGTCCGTATCAAAAGATCATTGTCCAGGTGAAAAGCGGGCACGTGGGGGCTAAGGAGGTGCGGGAACTGGAAGGGACGCGGAAACAGGAAAAGGCGGAGATCGCCGCACTCCTCACCCTGAAGCCGCCCACCAGACCCATGAAAGAGGCGGTGCCTGCCGACTATTACGTTTCGGCGCTGTTCCCGGAGCTGCGCTTTCCCCGGCTGCAAATCCTAACCATCGCCGACCTATTCGCCGGCAAACAACTGGAATACCCTCCCTGGGTGCCCCCCAAGACCTTCAAGAAGGCGGCCCGCCGCCGCAAAGGGCCCAGCCCGGAAGAAAAGCAAGGTGAGTTGCTATAGGGCGTGCCCTGCACGCCGGAAAAAGGCGGCCACGGGCCGCCCTATATTCTTTTCCAGGTGGGGCGGGCCTCCGTGCCCGCCTAAATTAACATTTTCAGGTGGAGCAACTTTAGGCAGGCACGGAGGCCTGCCCCACCATTTTCAGGCATGACCGAAAAACCTAAACCGAAAACCGAAAACCGAAAACCCCAAGACTGGCTTTTCCTCCTGGGCCTGGCCCTCATGGGTCTGGTGATTTTCGGCTACCGCCTGGGGGCGCCGGGGTTGATGGACCCGGACGAGGGGCGCTACGCCGAGATCGCCCGGGAGATCCTGGCGCTCAAAGACTGGCTTATTCCGCACCTGAATCTCCTTCCTTACCTGGAGAAGCCGCCCCTGGTCTACTGGCTCACCGCCCTGAGTTTCGGGGGCCTGGGCGAAACCGAGCTGGCGGCCCGCCTGCCCGCGGCCGTCAGCGCCCTGGCTGGGCTGTTCCTGACCTACGGCCTGGGGAGGGCCTTCTGGGGGCCGGGGGCCGGGTTCCTCAGCGCCGTGGTCCTGGCCACCTGTCCGGGCTACGTGGCCCTGGGACGGATCCTCACCCTGGACATGACCTTTTCTCTCTTCCTCAACCTGGCAGTGGGGCTGGGATACCTGGCCCTGAGCCGGCAGGGGCCGGGGCTGTGGCCCTGGGCCTACCTGGCCCTGGGGCTGGCGGTGCTCACCAAGGGGCCGGTGGCCGTGGTCCTGGCCGGGCTCATCTGGCTGCTCTGGGTTTTATACCGGAAGCTGCCCCTGAAATCCCTGGTCGCCCCCGGCGGCTGGCTCATCCTGGGGGCCTTGTCTCTCCCCTGGTTTGCCTGGGTGGGGTGGCGCTATCCGGAATTTTTCCGGTTTTTCCTCCTGGAGCACCACCTGGGCCGGTTTCTCACCCCGGCCATCCACCCGGAGCCTTTCTATTACTATGCCCTCATCATCCTGGGGCTCATGCTGCCCTGGAGCTTTCTGTTGCCCTGGGTCCTGGCGTGCCGGGGGCGGCTGCCGGAGCCCAACCCGCACCGGCCCTTTCTGGTCCTCTGGGCCGCCGCGGTCCTGGTCTTCTTTTCCCTGTCCCGGGGCAAGCTGGTTCCTTATATTCTGCCGGCCCTGCTGCCGCTGGCCTTGCTCCTGGGGGAGGGCCTGGCCGGTCTCCTGGGCCCCGGGCGGCGGTTTCTCTTCGCCGACCGGGGCCTGAGGATCAGCCTCCTGGTCTGGGCGGTGGCCGGCCTGGGGCTGGCCGTGGTCTATTTCTGGCCGCCGGCGCCATTTGCCCGGGAGCTGGTCAAGCTCGGCAACTTCTCCCCCTTTCTGATTATGGGCCTGCTGGTCTTCGCCCTGACCCCCCTGGCGGCGCTCTGGTGGCGCCAGGCGGGGGTCCTGTTCCTGGGCGCCTTGCTGCTGAGCGCCCTGGTGCCGGTGGGCGTGGAAACCGTGAGCCTCAGGCGTTCCCCCCGGCAGATCGGCCAGGCGGTCAAAGCCCAGTGGCAACCGGGCGGGGCCCTGGTGGGGGTGAATCTCTACTCCCAGGGGGTGTCCTTTTACAGCGGCCAGGTCTTTCATCTCCTGGATTTCAGGACCGAGCTGGAATTCGGCCGCCGGCTCCGGCCGGGCAGCGGTCGCTTCTTCGCCGCGCCTGAGGAAATGGCGGCCTTTGCCGTTTCCCGGCCCCGGACCCTCTTTTACCTGAAGGTTCATGACCTGCCCCTTCTGGAGCAGGAATTCCCCGGAAAATTGCGCCTCCTGGCCCGGCATAAGGATTGTATTTTGCTGGGTTATGAGGGAAAATAAAAAAGTTATTGAGAACTCAGTAAAACTCCCGTTTTAAGGGAATGGAGCTGCTGCAAGATATTGTGAAATCCCCCCTAACCCCCCTTTATAAAAGGGGGGAATTTTTAAAATCTGGGTTTTTACCAATTCGGCTTTATAAGTCCCCCTTTGAAAAAGGGGGATTTAGGGGGATTTTAAAAGGAATTTTTCCATTGGGTCTTCACCAAAGACTTTCTCAGGGCTCTCTATTTTGGTGGGCAGTGCCTACCCTATATTGGGCCGGCTTTCAACCTATTTGGTACTTGATGAAAGCTGAAAGCTGACCGCTGATAGCTATATCATGCCCCAGATCCTTTACCGCTACCTGCTGCTGGAAATCCTGCCGCCCTTTGGGGTGAGTCTGCTGGCCTTCACTTCCATCGTCTTTCTGGGACGGATGATGAAGCTCACCCAGATGATCGTAGTCAAGGGGGTGGGGCTGGTGGAAGTCCTGAAGACCTGCGCTTATCTGCTCCCCTATCTCCTGGTCTTCACTCTGCCCATGGCGGCCACCGTGGGGATCTTGCTGGCCCTGACCCGCCTGTCCGCCGACCAGGAAGTGGTGGCCATGAAGACCGCGGGGCTGAGCTACACCCAGCTGCTTCCCCCCATTCTGGGGTTTTCCCTGGCCGCCGCCTTGCTGACCTTGGGGCTCACCGTCTTCGCCAGTCCCTGGGGCCAGCACGCCACCAAGGAACTGCTGCGGGAAGTGGTCAAAAAGCGAGCCGACCTGGGGATCAAGGAGCAGGTGTTCAATACCGACTTCCAGGGGCTCATGCTGTTCATCAATCATGTCTCCTCCAAGGATGGCGGCCTGGAGGGCATCTTTGCCTACGACTACCGGGACCAGGAAAATCCCCAGGCGGTCTATGCCACCAGAGGCCAGCTGAGCTTCGATCCCAGCCAGGAGGCCATCATGATGGAACTCTTTGACGGCCGGGTGATCCGCTGGGGCAATGACCCCCGCCGATGGCAGGCGGTGGAATTCAAGCGGTATCGGCTGCCCCTGCAGCTGTTCAGCTTCACCCTGGAAAAGGAGAAGTCCGAGTCCGAAATGTCCCTGGGGGAGTTGTGGGCTACCCGGTCGCAACAACCACGGAATTCCAAAGCCTACAACCGGGCCGCGGTGGAGTTGCACCAGCGGTTCGCCATGCCGCTGGGGGCCCTGCTCCTGTGCCTGATGGCCATGCCCCTGGGATTGAGTCCCCGCCAGCACGGGCGCACCTGGGGCCTGATCCTGGGGCTGGTGATCTTTCTGGTGTATTATGTGGTCTTTACCGCGTCGTGGCGCCTGGCCATCAACGCCCGCATCAACCCCTCCCTGGCCCCCTGGCTGTCCAACTTCCTGTTCGTCTGGGTGGCCCTCTACCTCTGGTACCGCACCGTGCGGGAGCTGCCCCTGGTCCCCGGCGGTTTAAAGATATGGGCGAAAAGGGGAAAAGGGTAAAAGGGTAAAGGAAAAGGAGTCAAGAGGATTTTTCGCATTGAAATTCACCTTTTCGCCCCTAAGGTAAGGTTCAATCGCCCGGAAAATTTAAACTGAAAATAAGAGGTGTTTTATTACTGACTTGGCATCATTAAGGGGCGCCCGGGTGTTGATCACCGGGGGCGCCGGCATGATCGGCAGCACCATGGCGCACCTGGCCGTGGGGCAGGGCGCCCGGGTCACCGTGCTGGACGCCATGTTGCCCATGTATGGCGGCAATCTCTGCAATCTGGAGGGCATCGCCCAGCGCCTCGAATTTCTCCAGGGAGACATCCGGGACCTGGACCTGTTAACCCGGCTGGTGCCCGGCTTCGACTTCATCTGCAGCCTGGCCGGCCAGGTAAGCTACGTGGACAGCAACACCGAGCCCTTGCTGGACCTGGACATCAACTGCAAAGGCCATATCCAGACCCTGGAAGCCTGCCGCCGGGAGAATCCCCGGGCCCGGCTGCTTTTCGCCAGCTCCCGCTTTGTCTACGGCCGCATCGAATACAACCCGGTGGATGAGAATCACCCCTTCAACTGCCTGAGCATCTACGGCATCCACAAGCTGGCCGGGGAGAAGTATTACCGCTTCTATCACGAGGCCTACGGGTTGCCCACCGTCAGCGTCCGCATCGCCAACCCCTACGGCCCCAGGCAGCAGATGAAGCACAGCAAGTACGGCATCGTCAACTGGTTCATCCGCCTGGCCCTGGAAGGCAAGCCGTTGACGGTCTTTGGAGACGGCCGGCAGCGCCGGGATTACGTCTTTGTGGAAGACCTGGCGGAGGCGGCCCTGGCCCTGCTGCTGACCCCGGGGACCGAAGGCCAGGCCTATAACCTGGGGTCCGGCACCGGCACGCCCTTCATGGAGATGGCCCAACTGGTGGCCCAGGCGGTGCCGGGCACCGAAGTCCAGCAGGTGCCGTGGCCCGCGGACCGCTATTTCGTGGAGACCGGGGACTACCTGAGCGACATCGGCAAACTCACCGGCGCCACCGGCTGGCGGCCCCGCACCTCACTCCAGGACGGCATCGCCCGCACCGTGGACTTTTACCGCCGGCATGGGTCAAGATATTGGTAGGCAGGCCAATTTCTGGTAAGGGAGCACCCGGTATCGGGTCCTACAAATATTTTCATGGCAAGGCCGTGCTTTACCCTCCCCCTTGATGGGGGAGGGTCAGGGTGGGGGTGATCCGGTAGGGGCGGTTCGCGAACCGCCCCTACACCCACTCCCCCCAACCCCCTCCCCTCGAGGGAGGGGGAGTTTGGAGAGCAAGAGATTGCTATGGTAGTCGCGGGGCAAAAACCTAGGTTATGCTTCGCCGGTAGTTTTGAATCTCTTAACGAGGTGACGGCAGCATGGAGCAAGGCGGCAATTTATCGGCCCACACCTTTCTGGTCACCGGCGCGGCCGGGTTCATCGGCTTTCACGTGGCCCGGGCCCTGCTTTCCCGGGGCGCCGGGGTGGTGGGACTGGATAATTTCAACGATTATTACTCCCCGGCCTTAAAGCGGGACCGGGACCTGGAGCTCCGGAAATATCCCAACTTCGTGTCCGTCGCCGGGGACCTGGCCGATCTGGGTCTCCTGAAGACACTCTTTGAAGCCCACGCCCCCCGGAAAATCTGCCATCTGGCGGCCCAGGCCGGGGTGCGCTATTCCCTGGTCAACCCCTTTGCCTATCAGAAGTCCAACCTGGAAGGGTTCCTCAACCTCCTGGAGTTGGCCAGGGAGCGTCAGGTGGAGCGTTTCGTCTACGCCTCCAGCTCCAGCGTCTATGGGGGCTTGACCGAGCTGCCCTTTTCCGAAGACCAGCGGGTGGACACCCCCATCAGTCTCTACGCCGCCACCAAACGGGCCAATGAACTGATGGCCCATGCCTATTCCCACCTCTTCGGGCTTCCCACCATAGGCTTGCGGTTTTTTACGGTGTACGGGCCCTGGGGCCGCCCGGACATGGCCATGTGGTTGTTCACCGAGGCCATGCTCCAGGGCCAACCCATCAAAGTCTTCAATTACGGGCAGATGCGCCGGGATTTCACCTACATCGACGACATCGTCCAGGGAGTGGTGGCGGCCTTGATGACGGAAGGGTTGGAACCCTATGAAATCATCAACCTGGGCAATCACCGCTGCGAAGAGTTGCTCAGGGTCATCGCCCTCCTGGAGCAGGAGTTGCACCTCCAGGCCCGGCAGGAGCTCCTGCCCATCCAGCCGGGCGACGTCGCCGCCACCTTTGCCGACATTGGCCGGGCCCAGGCCAAGCTCGGTTTTCAACCCACCACCCCTATCGAGGTTGGAGTCCCCCGGTTCGTGGCGTGGTACCTGGATTATCACGGCCTGGCGCGGCCCTGAGGGGAGCCGGAAAGACTTGAGGGGAGGGCCGGGGGAATTTTTCGTAAGTATTCCCCCGCCCTCCCCTCAACCTCCCCTCCCAACCCCCTATATGGGGGTTGGGGGAGGGTTGCAGGGAGGGATTGTCAGAGGGCCGTCGGCCTCTATCCCCCTCCCTGAAAAGCCTTTTTCAGAGGTCTCAATCGGCTATCAGTCCAGCAGGTTGAGGATTTCGGCGGTCTTTTCCCGGAGCAGGGCCGGGTTCTGGCGGGTTTCCACGTTAAGGCGCACCACCGGCTCGGTGTTGGACTTTCTCAGGTTGAAGCGCCAGTCCTGGAACTCCAGGCTGAGGCCGTCGGTGCGGTCCAGCGCCATGGCTTGGGGCCCGTAGTTGGCCTCCACCCGGGCCAGCGCCGCGTCGGGGTCGGAGAGCTTGCGGTTGATCTCGCCGCTGACCGGGTAGCGTCTCATTCTCTCCACAATCAGGGCCGACAGGGGCCGGCCGGTGCGGCACATCATCTCCAGGGCCAGCAGCCAGGGAATCATGCCGCTGTCGCAGTAGGCGAAATCCCGGAAGTAATGGTGCCCTGACATTTCGCCGCCATAGACGGCATTTTCGGCCCGCATCCGTTCCTTGATGAAGGCGTGGCCGGCTTTGCTCATCACCGGGACCCCGCCGGCGGCCCGCACCAGCTCCACGGTGTTCCAGGTGAGCCGTGGGTCGTGGATGACCGCGGCGCCCGGATGGTGAGCCAGCAGGGCCTGGGCCAGCAGACCCACCAGGTAATAGCCTTCCATGAAGGCGCCCTGCTCATCAAAGAAGAAACAACGGTCAAAGTCGCCGTCCCAGGCCAGGCCCACGTCAGCCGCGTGGGCCCGCACCGCCCGGGCGGTGGCCTCCCGGTTCTCCGGCAGCAGGGGATTGGGGACCCCGTTGGGAAAGGTCCCGTCCGGCTCGTGAAACAGTTTGATGAAGCGGCAGGGGAGGTGCGGCTCCAGCCGGTCCAGCACCGGCCCGGCGCCGCCGTTGCCGGCGTTGACCACCACCTTCAAGGGTTGCAGCACCTGGGGGTCCAGGTAGCCCAGCAGATGACGGACGTAAGCCTCCTGGGAATCGACGGCCCGGCGCTGCCCCCGGACTTTGGCTTTTGCCGAAAAGATATTGGCCGCAGCCAGACGTTCAATATCCTGGAGGCCGCTGTCGCCGCTGAGGGGCCGGGACTCTTGCCGCACGAACTTCATGCCGTTCCAGTCCGGCGGGTTGTGGCTGGCGGTGACCATGATGCCGCCGTCCAGCTTCAGATGCGAAGTGTAGAAATAAACCTGCTCGGTGCCGCACTGCCCCAGGTCCAGGACTTCCACGCCGCTGTCCTGCAAGCCCGCGGCCAGGGCGTCGGCCAGCGGCGGGCTGGAGAGCCGCACGTCCCGGCCCACCGCCACCCGGGAGGGAGAGAGGAAGGCGGCGTAGGCCCGGCCGATGCGGTAGGCCAGGTCGCGGTCCAGTTCCTGGGGAACCCGGCCCCGGACATCATAGGCTTTGAAACAGGGAAGGGTGTGCATAAGCCCGCCGTAATCCGGTGCAGGTCCAAGGTGGCGGCCGCGGCAAGCGCCGCCCCCACTCCTGGATGCCATTACCATGATTTCTCAACCTTCACAATTGTACCTGATCAGGCTTGCCTGCCAAAGACAAAAGGCCTGATCTGCGGAACTTGCTGGACTATGGATGCAAATGCCGATAAAATTCGGTAGCATCACCGGAAGGCCTCGGGGTCGCCACTGGTAATTTCAACCACTTGAGGATAATTCATGGTGGACGCCGACCTGCAGGCGCGGCTGGAGAGGCGCCAGTGCCGGGAGGTGATCCGGCGACTTAGTCAAGAGAATTAGAGCGGTTCTCCTTAGCAAGCGGGCGTGACCTGCATTATCTCAGCCTTGAACGGCCATCAGCCTTAAGGGTGAGCAACTCAAGCACGAATAGGAATCAGGACATGCAAACGCCGGCAGCGGCCGACGGTTGGAAAGGCATCATCCTGGCCGGCGGGGCCGGAACCCGCCTGTATCCCATCACCCGGGTGGTCAGCAAGCAACTTTTGCCGGTATACGACAAGCCCATGATCTATTACCCCCTGTCGGTTCTGATGCTGGCGGGCATCAGGGACATCCTCATCATCTCCACCCCCCAGGACCTTTCCAGGTTTGAGGCCCTGTTGGGGGACGGGGCGCAGTTGGGCCTGCGATTCAGCTATGCGGAGCAGCCGCGGCCCGAGGGCCTGGCCCAGGCTTTTATTATCGGCAGGGAGTTCATCGGCCAGGACCGGGTATGCCTGATCCTGGGGGATAACATCTTCTATGGCCACGGCTTCCAGGAGATTCTCAGGCGGGCGGTGCAACTCAAGCAGGGTGGGCTGATCTTTGGCTACTGGGTGCGGGACCCCGAAAGGTACGGCGTGGTGGAGTTCGATGAGTTGGGGAACGTCAGGGAGATCGTGGAGAAACCTCCCAGGCCCAAGACCAACTTCGCGGTGCCGGGGCTCTATTTCTATGACAACCGGGTGGTGGAGATCGCCGCCTCCTTAAAGCCCTCGGCCCGGGGGGAGCTGGAGATCACCGACGTGAACCGGGCCTATTTGAAACGGGGCGAACTGCGGCTGGAGCTCCTGGGCAGAGGCTTCGCCTGGCTGGATACCGGCACCCACGAATCCCTCCTGGAGGCCTCCACTTTCATCGAGACCATCGAGAAACGCCAGGGCCTCAAGATCGCCTGCCTCGAAGAGGTGGCCTACCGCCAGGGATATATTGACGCCAGCCAGTTGCGGTTGCTGGCCCAACCCATGGAAAAAAACGGCTACGGCCAGTATCTCTTGAGCATCCTGGCGGAATAAATCCTACCAGTTGCCGGTCCAGGGCGTGTCCCCCTTTGGCCGCAGAGGGGCCATGCGGCCTGCCGCCACCGCGATCCAACCCTTGGGGAATATGGCAAATCAGGTGGTGGTTTCCAGATCTTCCGGTGAGTTTACGGACGGGGCCGCGTTCTTGGAGCCCGGGCGTGCCTCACCGGCCATGATTAACAGGGAAATCAGCAGAATACCCAGGGGCACCCCTAACAAAAATCCGAGATAAAAAAGGGCCATAAGTTTACCTGGTAGACCTATCGGTCGCCTCAGGCCAAGACTTTAAAATGCCGACCAGGGAAAAAGAGAAGGGCCTTCACAGGCTCCTGAGCTCTCGCGCCGGCCGGTTTGACAGGCCCGGAGGCGTGCGATATAAGTAACTAATAGTCTGTTTCATAATTAAGGTAACATCGGAAAGGCAGGTTTTTTTATCCCCCTCTCCTAAAGGGGGGTCAGGGGGGATTTTCATAACCATTTGAAATCCCCCTAAATCCCCCTTTTCAAAGGGGGAATTAGCCCTGCCAAGTCCAGCGCTCCGGATCTGAATTTATGGCCAGCTAATTATGCAACACTCCATTAGCGAGTGCAGCCGGGCTGTCTAAATGGTGGGCCTGGTTGGCCAACTTCGAAAACCGCGCTCCCGGGGGCATCCTCCGAGGCGGCCTCAAAGGCAGAGCCCATGGGTAATAAAGAGGCCATTCCCATCTCAGGCATCATCCTGGCGGGGGGCTCGGGGACCAGGTTCTGGCCTCTGAGCCGTTCACTTTACCCTAAGCAGGTCTTGCGCCTGCTGGGCTCCGAATCCTTGCTCCAATCCACCGTCCAACGGCTGCTGCCCCGCATTCCTTTGGCCCGCCTGGCGGTGGTGACCAATGCCGCCCAGGCGCAACTCATTCACCAGGAACTTAACCGCCAGGGCTGGGACGAGATCCGCATCTGGATTGAGCCCCAGGCCCGCAACACCGCGGCCGCGGCGGGACTGGCCGCAGTGTTATTGGAGGACGAACCCGAGGATCACCTCATGGCGGTGTTCCCGGCGGACCATTTCATCCGGGAGCGGGAGAGTCTCCTTCAGGCCCTGGATCTGGGGGCGGTGTGGGCCCGGGCCGGTTATCTGGTCACCTTCGGGATTCCCCCCAGCCGCCCGGAAACCGGCTATGGCTATATCAAACAAGGATCTGCCCTGGATCCGGAAGCAAAAGTGTTTGGCGCCGCCCGGTTCATCGAGAAACCACCTTTGCCTCAGGCCCGGGCCTTTCTTAAAGCCGGCGGCTATTTCTGGAACAGCGGCATTTTCATCTTCCGCCGGGATGTGCTGCTGGCAGCCTTCTCCCGCTACCTGCCGGAACTCTACCAGGGGCTGGCCCGGTTGCGGCTCCCAGGCAACCGCCCCTCCCTGGAAGAGGTCTACCGGAGTTTGCCCAGCATCTCCCTGGACCACGGCATCCTGGAGAAGGCCGACAACGTGGCGGTGGTGCCGGTTACCATGGGCTGGAATGACGTGGGTACCTGGGAAGCCTTGTACGACCTTTTTCCCAGGGATGAACGGGGCAACGTCTTTCTGGGCCGGACCCTGGACCGGGGCAGCCGGGATTGCCTGGTCTATGCGCCAAACCGTCTGGTGGCCACCATCGGGCTGGAGCGGGCCATCGTGGTGGACAGCCAGGACGCCACCCTGGTGTGCCACCGGGAGCGGGTCCAGGAAGTCAAGGATCTGGTGGCGGAGCTCCAGCAGCAAAGCATGGTGGAGTCCGTGCAGCACCCCACGGTGGAACGCCCCTGGGGCCGGTACACGATAATGGATGAGGGGCCCGGTTTCAAAGTAAAGCGCATCGTGGTAAACCCGGGCAAAAAACTGAGCCTGCAGATGCACAAGCACCGGGCGGAACACTGGGTGGTGGTCTCCGGCAGCGCCCTGGTCACCATCGGCCCGGACGTGAGATTAGTGGCCAGCAACCAGAGCGTCTATATTCCCTTAAAAACCGCGCACCGCCTGGAAAACCCGGAAAACGAGCCCCTGAAAATCATCGAGGTTCAAACCGGTGCCTACCTGGAGGAAGACGACATCATCCGCCTGGACGACGATTACTGGCGCCCGGACGGGAAATAACGAGATGAATGGGGGAGGGGGCTAAGGGCGCGCGCCCTTACCCCCTCCCCCCAAAATATTTCCTCTCTTTTTTCACCAACCGCGCCGGGTTGGGGGATTTCTGGGGTTTATAGAGTAAAGCCCGGAGCACCGGGCTTAACCATCTCAGAAAGAGATAGAGGAGATAATTGCATGAGAAAAAGTAAGATGTCGCTGGCGCTGGTGCTGGCCCTGGTGTTGACCCTGGGTCTGGCCGTCTCTTCCTGGGCCCGTCCCTGGGGGGGCGGACCTGGGGGCATGAACCTTACCCCGGAACAGGCCGGCCAGTTATTCGACCTCAAAGAAAAGTTCCATAATGACACCGCCTCGCTGCGCAAGCAGATGTGGGTCAAGCGGGCGGAGATGGCGGCCCTGTGGCGCGCCGACAACCCGGACGAGAAGCAGATCCAGGCCAAGCAGAAAGAAATCAGCGCCCTTAAGGGTCAGCTGCAGGAGAAGGCCGTGGCCTTACGGCTTGGAATCCGTAAGATTGCCCCCCAGGCCGCCTTTGGCCCCGGCGGGTTCTGCGGTATGGGTCGTGGCGGCGGCTTCGGTATGGGACATGGCGGTGGCTTCGGCATGGGACCTGGCGACGGCCCCGGCATAGGTCCTGGGGGAGGCCCCGGCATGGGTCCTGGCCCCAAGTAAATCAGGTCAATTACCCCCAACTTAGCCAGGGGCGAGGGCCGGCTCAGGCCCCCGCCCCTTTTTTGCGTTCTCCACCCGTCCGGCTGCCCCTCCTTGAAAGAAGCTTGTGCAGAGTTTGGCAGCGTGTGTAATTTTGTGCCGCCATGTGGTCCGGTTCTTGAAAATCACCCGCAAATGTTATAAATTTACTAATAAGCAGAATTGATTTAGGAACTTTTCCGGATAGCTATCGACATGGCGGTGTTACCGATTCGCAAGTTGCCCGACCCGGTTTTAAGGGAGAAAGCCGAGGACGTCACCGAGATCAACGGCGAGATGCAGCGTCTCATCGATGACATGGCCGAAACCATGTACGCCGCGCCGGGGTTGGGGTTGGCGGCCAACCAGGTGGGGGTCCGGCGCCGCCTCATCGTGTTCGACGTCTCCCACCGGGAAGGGAGCCCCCGGGACCTGCAAGTGCTCCTCAACCCGTGCATTACGGCGGGGGAAGGGGAGATCACCCGGGAAGAAGGCTGCCTGTCGGTGGCTGATTTCAGCGCGGAAGTGAAGCGCCATGCCCGGGTGACCGTGACCGGCCTGGACCGGCAGGGCAAACCCGTGGAAATGACGGGGGAGGGACTGCTGGCGGTGGTACTCCAGCATGAAGTGGATCATCTAAACGGCATTCTGTTCATCGACCGGATCAGCCGGCTTAAACGGGGGCTCTATTTAAGGCGGCTCAAGAAGCAGGCGGCGGCCAGGTGAAAGCGGGCCCCTGGCGCCTGATCTTCCTGGGCACTCCCCAGTTTGCCCTGCCTTCTCTGGAGGCCCTGCTGACCACCGGCGAAGACGTGGCCGCGGTGGTGACCCAGCCGGACCGGCCCCGGGGCCGGGGCCAGGTCGTCAGCCCCTCCCCGGTGAAAGAGCTGGCCCTGGCCTGGAGAGTGCCGCTGCTGCAGCCCCAGCGCCTGAAGGACCCGGAGCTGCTCCGGCGCCTGGCCGCAGATGCGCCGGAGCTGATGATCGTGGTGGCTTACGGCCGGATCCTCACTCACGAAATCCTGGCGTTGCCGTCCGTGGGCTTTCTCAACGTGCACGCCTCCCTCTTGCCCCGCTACCGGGGCTCGGCCCCCATAAATTGGGCCCTGATCAACGGGGACCGGGAAACCGGGGTCACCATCCAGTGGGTGCAATACGAGGTGGACAGCGGCCCCATTTTCCTCCAGGAGAGGATGCCCATCAACGACGAGGACAACGCCGGCACCCTGTACCGCAAGCTCTCAGAGCGGGGGGCGGCCTTGTTGGTCCAGGCCCTGGACCGGTTGCGGCGGGGGGAGGTCATCAAGGAGCCCCAGCCCCAGGCAGAAATAACCTATGCGCCTCCCATCACCCCTGAGATGCGGCACCTCAACTGGCAGTTGCCGGCCCCGGAGGTCTGCGGCTGGATCCGCGGCCTGGACCCCAAGCCGGGGGCTTTTGGCCGCTGGCAGGGCAAGGTGCTGAAACTATTCGGAGCCCGGGTGAAAAAGTCCGCGGCGCCCCCGGCGCCACCGGGCACGGTACTCCGTCTCACTCCCCAGGGCCTGGAGATTGCCTGCGGCCAAGGGAGCGTCACGGTTAAGGAGCTGCAACTGGCCGCGCACAAGCGCCTGCCGGCCCCGGAATTCCTCAGAGGGCACCACCTGCTCCGGCAGGTGCTGGAATAGGGGAGTGGTATACAATTTGTCTTTCATAGGCGGACAGTAAGTAATTATTAAACAGGGAGGTTCAAATGGCTAACCTGCCTGGTCCACAACCAGACATAAAGTACTGCCCCGTCTGCAAGTCAGATTTAGTAACCGTTCATGGAAACAAAATGATATCAAGAGGCTAGGTGATAAAAGACGGCACTGTTTCAGAGCACACCCATACTTACGATTGACTAAGTTGCTTAAATCGGTTTGAAATTAACCAAGACAGAAAAGCCGTCTGACTCATTATTAAAGCGCACGGGGTATTTCTTGTTTCTTTTAACTGAAAACTGAAAACCGAAAACTGAAAACAGTCTTATGGGTGAACCTGTCAAGATCCTGAACGGCGGCAACTCCATCCGGCCCCAGAAGCGCATTTTTCTGGGATTGCTGGTGGTTACCTGCCTGCTCCTGACCGTTATCCTGGGAATCCTCTGGTACGTCCCCTATGTGGGCCTCACCAACCTGCACCCCGATCTGCCCCTGATCCTGGGGGTCATCTTTGGCGTCCTGTTGTTGGTGGTGGGAGGCGGCCTGATCCTCCTGGCCCTGACGGTGGTTCTGGGCCGGGACCTCTTCTTTTCCCGGAAACTCCGGGGGGTGGTGATCAAGCTGCTGCTGCCCCTCATGAGCGGCGTGGGCAAGCTCTGCGGCGTCTCCAAGGACCGGGTGCGCCATTCCTTCATCGAAATCAACAATCAGCTGGTCCTGGCCCAGCATCCCCGCACCACCCCGGACAAGCTGTTGCTGCTGATGCCCCACTGCCTCCAGTTCCACGAATGCGAGTTCCGCATCACCGGCAGCACGGTGCATTGCCAGCGCTGCGGCCAATGCCCCATCACCGGCCTGGTGGAGCTCTCCGAGAAGTACGGGGTGGGGCTGGCGGTGGCCACCGGCGGCACCCTGGCCCGGCGCATCGTGGTGGAGCGGCGCCCCCAACTGATCATCGCGGTGGCCTGCGAACGCGACCTCTCCAGCGGCATTCAGGACAGCTACCCCCTGCCGATTTTCGGGATCATCAACCACCGGCCCCACGGCCCCTGCTACGATACCCTGGTGGACCTGGAAAGGGTGGAAGAAGCCCTGCAAACTTTCCTGGTGCCGACCGCCCCTCCAGCCTCCGACGCCTCCCGTGGCCAATCCGCCTAGGATCGTGTCCCATAAATATCTTCACATAGAAAAGCCATCTTTTTCCCTCCCCCTTGATGGGGGAGGGTCAGGGTGGGGGTGAGTGATTCTCAGTTATTGCACAATGATCCAAATATCAATTCCCCCCCCTAACCCCCTCCCGCCAGGGGAGGGGGAAATATGGGCAAAAATAAGTAACTCTAATTATGAAACATACCACTAGGTCTCCCAAACTTCCCGGGGCCCGGGACCTGGCCCTGGATATCCTGGCCGCGGCCCGGCGCCGGGAGCGCTCGGTGGAAGACCTCCTGGCTGCGGCCCTAAGGCGCCACCGCGGCCTGCCCCGGCTCGAGCGGGCCCTGCTGCTGGAGCTGGTCCAGGGGGTGAAGCGCTGGGAAATCAGGCTCGATTATTTCCTGGCCCGGGTTTCTGACCTGCCCCTGAGAAAACTGCACCCCCTGGTGCACCAGATTCTGCGCCTGGGGGCCTACCAGATATTGATGCTGGATAAGGTGCCGGCCCGGGCCGCGGTGCACGAGGCCGGCCGCCAGGCCAGGGGCCGCGGTCTGCCGGCGGCGCACGCCGGCTTTATCAACGCGGTGCTCCGGCGGCTGACCGCGGGGGAGCTGCCCCCCATCCCACCCCTAAAGGCCGACCCGGTGCAGTCCCTGAGCCTGGAGCACTCGCACCCGGCCTGGCTGGTCCGGCGCTGGCTGGAGCGCTACGGCCTGGAGCAGACCCGGGCCCTGCTAGCAGCCAACAACCGCATCCCGCCCCTGACCATCCGGGCCAACCTCCTGAAGACCGACGCCGCCACCCTGCAAGCCCGTCTGGCCCGGGAGGGAGTGGAGGCCGCCCCCTGCCGGTTCTCCCCGGAGGGCCTGAACCTGCTGGCCCTGACTTCGCCTCCCCTGGAGCTGCCGTCTTACCGGGACGGCCTCTGGCTCTTTCAGGATGAGGGGGCCCAGCTGGCCAGCCGGTTGCTGCCCCTGACGCCGGGGGCCCGGCTCCTGGAAATCGGCGCCGGCCGGGGCGGCAAGACCAGCCACCTGGCCGCGGCCCTGGGGGACCGCGGCTTGATCCTGGCGCTGGACCGCCATTTCCGCCGCCTGAAGGAGCTGAAAATCAACCTGGCCCGGCTGGGGGTGAGGGCGGCCCAACCGCTGGTGGCCGACGCCACCGCCGCCCTGCCTTGCAAGTCCGGGGCCGCGGACGCGGTCCTGGTGGACGCCCCCTGTTCCTCCCTGGGCATCATCCGGCGGCACCCGGAAATTAAAGGCCGCGTCACCGAAGCGGACCTGGCCGCCTTCCCGCCCCGCCAACTGGCCATGCTGGCGGCGGCCGCGCCCTGCTTGCGGCCCGGCGGCCGGCTGCTCTACATCACCTGCACCTCCGAGCCCGCGGAAAACGAAGCAGTGATCCGCGCCTTCCTGGCGGCCCACCCGGAATTTCATCTGGCCACCGACCTTAGCCGGCTGCCGGCCCCGGCCCGCTCCCTCATCGAGCCCCCGGGTTTCTTCCGCACCTCCCCTGAAGAACACGACCTGGACGCCTTCTTTGCCGCGGTGCTGGCGAAGGAATAGTAGGGCGAGATGATATCTAAGAAATATTAACTACTCTTTGTTTGGCTTAAAGCGCGAATAAATAGCAGATAGTGAATCCTGCCCCCCATTTACTCCTCGACAAATTTTAGATTTTTGGCCCGGATTATCCTATAATCTGTCTATCTGAAAGGGTTCCGGGAAAAGGGTAGAATCTGGTCAATATAATGTTAGACGGCTCGAGGGGCAATCGTGAGCAAAAAGAAGTTGTGGCTGACATACGCCTGGAAGGACAACGAAGACAAGGACATTGACTTCATTGTCCAGGAGCTAGACAAAGCGGGAATCGACGCCCGCTTTGACCGCCGCAATCTCGTTCCGGGCCAGCGTCTCTGGACCCAGATCGGAGGGGCAATAACGGACCCTGCTGAGTGCGAAGCTTGGGGTATCGTGCTCACAGCGAACAGCGTGGCGAGCGAAGCTTGTATTGAAGAACTCAGCTACGCTCTCGACCGCGCTCTCAGCGTAAAGGGCGAAAAGTTCCCAATATTCGCCCTACTGCATGGCGTGCCGACAAAGTCCTTACCACCCGCTCTGAAGATTCGGCTTTGCATTCCCTTAGGGAACAATGACTGGGTAAAACAGACATTGGCGGCGGTGGAGAAACGCGCACCCGGGTTGCCGATTACGGGCCTAGATCAGTGGATCATCAAGGAGCACCCTGCTCAGGGTGGATATGTCCTTGAAATTCGCCCAAGGTTTAATCGTATCAGTCCGTTTGCGGTTGCAGTCGATCTAGACGAGAAAACGTCGGGGAACGTAACGAGCTGTAGCCCGGGTCCGGCGAACATGGTGCCAAGTGGCCATGTCGCCTTTAATTGGACCGATAGTAAGACTACCCTGACCGATGGAACGCCTGCTTGGGTATGGGGAGGAAATAACGAAGCAAATCCGACGGCCAGCTATTACTTGTTCTACAAGAAGCGTCCTCGACGAGTCTGGTTCGGACATCAGCAGGATCTCAAGTTGATCACCTTTTAATGATTGAGGAGCCGTCTAACAACTAACTTGCCATTATCTGCACTTTCTCATTTCTATCGATAGCTAAAAAATATCTTTTCCGGTCCCAAAATCTTCGTCTTTCTCTCGGGCCCGGGTTGGGGTATAGTAAAATTTTAAGAAGATTCTGAGAGGCACAGATAGGGAGAGTTATGGCGGTGCGTTTGGAAATCGGCTGGCGTCCGGAGCTGCCGGACGCGGAAGGGGAGGGGGTGCGGCGCCGGGCCCGGGAGTACTTCGGCCTCAAGGTGGAGCAGGTCAGGGTCCTCCGGGTCCTGATGCTGGACCTGGAGTTAACCCCGGAGGATCTGGAAGCCGTCCGCACCGGGATCTTCACCCATCCCGTCACCCAGGTCTCCGATTTTTCACCCCTGGCCCGGGACTTTGACTGGGCCATCTGGGTGGGCTTCAAGCCCGGGGTGCGGGACACGGCCGGGGCCGTGGCCAAGGAGGCCGTGGCGGCCTTTCTGGCCCGCCCACTGCCGCCGGCAGCCGCGGTTTACACTTCCAAACTCTACCTCTTTTCCGGACGCCGGCTCACCCAGGCCCAGATGACCCAGGTGGCCCGGGAACTCCTGGCCAACGACATGATCCAGGAGTTCCGGGTCTTCTCCCGCAAGAATTGGGATGCCGCCGCGGGGGTGGGGATTATCCTGCCCCGGGTGGTTTTGGCCCACAGCCCCCAGGTGGCGGTGTTCGAGCTCGATTCCCTGGAGACCCTGCGGCAGATCAGCCGGGAGCGCCACCTGGCCTTGCGGGAAGCGGATCTCCCCATCATCCGGGATTACTTCCGGCGCCCCGAGGTTCTGGCCCACAGGCAGGGGCTGGGGCTGGGGCCCCCCACCGACGTGGAGCTGGAGTACCTGGCCCAGGCCCGCAGCGACCACTGCAACCACAACACCTTCCGGGGCCGCTTCCACTACCGCGACCTGGACAGCGGCGAGACCTTCGTGCTCAACAACCCCTTCAAGGAGTGCATCGAAGCCCCCACCCGGGAGATCGCCTGGAAGAAGTCCTGGGTGGTCTCCGTCCTGTGGGACAACGCCGGGGTGGGCCAGTTCGACGACGACTACTCCTACGTCATCAAAGGGGAGACCCACAACTCCCCCTCCAACCTGGAGGCCTACGGCGGCTCCCTCACCGGCATCGTGGGGGTTTACCGGGACCCCATGGGCACCGGCAAGGGGGCAAAGCTCATCGGCGGCCTGTACGGCTTCTGCGTGGGGCCCCGGGACTACCCCGGCCCCCTCCAGCCCCGGCTGCACCCCCGGCGCCTGCTGGACGGGGTCATCGAAGGGGTCAAGGACGGGGGCAACAAGAGCGGGGTGCCCACCGTCAACGGCGCCCTCTACTTTGACGAGACCTACCTGGGCAAATGCCTGGTGTTCGTGGGCGCGGTGGGCCTGCTGCCCAAAGAGATCCTGGGGGAGCCCGGGGCCAAGAAGGCGGCCCGCGCCGGCGACCTCATCGTCATGTGCGGCGGCCGGGTGGGCCAGGACGGCATCCACGGAGTCACCGCCTCCTCGGAGGTGGCCTCCCCCGGCACCCCCGCGGGCCACGTGCAGATCGGCGACCCCTACACCCAGAAGAAAGTCCACGATTTTCTCCTGGAGGCCCGGGACCAGGGGCTCATCACCTTCATCACCGACTGCGGCGGCGGCGGGCTGTCCTCGGCGGTGGGCGAATCGGCCCAAATGGCCGGCGGGGTGGAAGTGGAGCTGGCCAAGGTGCCCTTGAAATACCAGGGTCTGGACCCCTGGGAGATCTGGGTCTCCGAGTCCCAGGAGCGCATGGTGGTGGCCATCCGCCCGGAAAGCGAGGCGGCCTTCCAGGCCCTGGCCCGGAAACACGCGGTGGAGGCCACCGTCATCGGCGCCTACACCGACCGGGGCGTCCTGGAGGTCAGCTACCAGGGCCGCCCCTGCGCCCACATGGACCTCTCCTTCCTGGAGGAGGACTTCCCGCCCTGGGAGTTCGAGGCCGAGTGGCTGCCGCCGGAGCGACGCCTGGCCGAGCCGGTGCTGGGCGAGCCGGGGGACCACCTAAAGGTGCTGCTGACCCTGCTGGACCGGCCCAATATCTGCGCCCGGGAGTGGATCACCCGCCAGTACGACCACGAGGTCCAGGGGACCAGCGCCCTCAAGCCCCTGGTGGGCCGGCAGGCGCCGGTGCCCGGCGACGCCGCGGTGCTGCGGCCCCGGCTGGACTCCCACCGGGGCCTGGCCCTGGCCCTGGCCCTCAACCCGGCCTACTCCAGGATCGATACTTACCACATGGCCGCGGTGACCATCGACGAAGCGGTGCGCCGCCTCCTGGCCGTGGGCGGGACCCTGGAACACCTGGGCGGGGTGGACAACTTTTGCTGGCCCAGCATCGAGTACGACCCCCGGGGCAACCCCGACGGCAAATACAAGGCGGCCCAACTGGTGCGGGCCTGCTACGCTTTACGAGACCTGTGCCTGGCCTACGGCATGCCGCTGCTCTCCGGCAAGGACAGCATGTACATGGACGGCCTCCTACCCGGGGCCTACGGCGAGATGCACCGGGTGAGCGGCCTCCCCACCCTCTTTTTCACCGCGGTGAGCCTGCTGTCGGATGTGCGCCGGGCCGTGACCCTGGATTGGAAGAAGCCCGGCGACCTCATCTACCTGGTGGGGGAGACCCGGCCGGAGCTGGGGGGCTCCGAGTTTTACGAAATGTTGGGTTACGTGGGGCTGAGCGTGCCGGAAGTGCGGCCCCGGGACTTTTTGGCCTATTACCGCCTGGTGGAGCAGGCCGTCCGGGAGGAACTGCTGGCTTCATGCCACGGCCTCTACCGCGGCGGCCTCATGGTGCACCTGACGCTGGCGTCCCTGGCCGGGGGGCTGGGGGCCGAGCTGGACCTGAGCCCCGTGGCCCCGGAGTCCCCGGCCTACGCCGCCTGCTACTCCGAGTCCGCCGGCCGCTTCCTGGTGAGCGTGGACCCGGCCCGCCGGGGCCGCCTGGAAGAGCTTTTTCAGGGGCAGCCCTGCTATTTGCTGGGGGAGGTGCGCCGGGAGCCCACCCTCAAGGTTAGCCGCCAGGGCCGCACCTTGCTGACAGCCTCCCTAAACGCCCTCCAGACCGCCTGGCAACAACGCTTCGGCGACCTGATTTGAGGTAAGAGATTTTTATGATAGAATAAATTGGGGGAGGGGGCTAAGGGCAGCAAGCCCTTACCCCCTCCCCCACAAATACCATTCGAGGTTCTAACCATGCACGCCGAGATGTTGGTACTCAGGTTTCCCGAGGAGGTGGTGGATCAGCCCATCATTTACCGGTTGGTGAAAGACTACGACCTGGAGTTCAATTTGCTCAAGGCCACCATTTACCCCCGGAAGGAGGGGGTCATCGTCATGGAGCTGCGGGGCCACCCCAAGAATTTCCGGCGGGGCCTCAAGTATCTCCGGGACTCCGGGGTCAAGGTGCAGCGCGTCGCCCGGGACGTGCGCCGCAACGAGGAGCGCTGCTACCAGTGCGGCACCTGCACCGCGGTCTGCCCCACCGGGGCCCTGTACATCAAGCGGCCGGAGATGGAAGTCCTGTTCGACGCCGGCAAATGCAGCGCCTGTGAGCTATGCTGCCCGGTTTGCCCGGCCCGGGCCATGGAGGTCCGGCTCAACCGCAGCGCGGTATAGTTCAGGCCCCCGGTGGTCTCGTTCTTCATCGGCGCTTATTCCGCCGTCGTCTCCTGCGTCTACTTCCTGTTGCCCCTGTATTTGAAGGGGACCCTCCATTTCACCGGGGCCCAGATCGGGGTCCTCTATGCGGTGCTCAGCCTCAACGCCATCCTGGTGAGCTTCCCGGTGGGGGTCACCGGGGACCGCTACCCGGCCCGTATCCTGACCCGCCTGGGGTTGCTGGGGATCGCCGTCTGCCTCTGGGGCCTGGCCGGGATGGCCAGCTTTGCGCCTTTTCTGGCGGTGTTCTGGGGGTTCGGGTTGAGCATGCAGCTCTTTCGGCAGTCCCTGGACATCCTGCTGTTCAAAGAAACCTCCGGTGACCGGGCCCGGCGCTTCGGCGAGTTCAACGCGGTGCGCATGGGCGGCATGGTGGCGGGGGCCCTGGCCGGGGGCTTCCTCTTCTCTACCCTGAGTTTCCCCGTGACCCTGAAGCTGTTCGGCGCCGGCATGCTGCTCATGCTTTTGCCCACCGGGTGGCTGCCGCGCACCAAAGGGGTGCGCAGCCCCCTCCTGCAGTATGGCCGGGACTTCCTCACCCGGCCGGTCCTGTTTTTCGCGGCCTGGCTTTTTCTGTTTACCCTGCATTGGGGGGCCGAGGCCACCAGCTTGGCCCTTTTCCTGGAGCACAACCTGGGCCTCCAACCCCTGGGGGTGGGCGTCTATATGGCCGGGGAGTTCGCGGTGGTTTCGGCCACCGCCTATCTTTACGGCCGCTACTGGGCCGGGCGCCTCAAGCCCCTCACCTTCCTGGCCCTGGCCCTAATGTGCTCCGGCAGCGGACACATCCTCATGACCTACCCGGTCCTGCCCTGGTCCTTCGCCATGCGGGCCCTGCACGGCTTCGGCGACGGCTTGATCCTCATGGAGACCTACACCACCATCGCCCGGCTCTTCCACCTGGAGCGCATCGGCGGCAGCGCCTCCCTCATGTCGCTGACCACCACCCTGGGGGTCTTCGCCGGCTCCCTGATCTTCGGGCCCCTGGGGGCGCACTACGGCTACGCCTTGCCCCTGATGGTCTCCGGCGCCATCAGCCTGGCCCTGTTGCCCATGGCCTACGCGGGGTTGAAGGATTGAGGCAATGAGAGCTCTGAAAAAGGTTTAGTCGAAATAGGAAGGCACTAATAATCCCCCTAAATCCCCCTTTAGAAAAGGGGGGAAAAGGATGGCGGGCACGGAGGCCCGCCCCACCTGCACGGAGGCCCGCCCCACCTGCACGGAGGCCCGCCCTACCTGTACAGAGGGCCGTGCCACCATGGTCTTAGCCCCTCCGTCGTCATTCCTGAGGCAGTCATCCAGGAGCTCTGCGGCTATCACGAAACCAGGAAAAATTATCCCCCTCACCCCAGCCCTCTCCCCCAGCGGGGGAGAGGGGGAATTTGAGGAACTTTTCGGAACCGAACTCTAATTAAGGGGTTGGGGGAGGGGTTTCAAGGAAGGGGGCAGAGGCCCTAAAAGGCTGGAAAGCCTGTGCCACCCAAAAAGGAGATTCTTCGCGGCGCTCAGAATGACAACAGAGGCGAGGCGCCGGTGCCACCGGAAAAGCCCCCTCCCCCTAACCCCCTCCCGCCAGGGGAGGGGGGATTGGAGGGACTTTTCAGAACAGAATTAATATGGGGCGCAAGACGCATCCTGCATGAACCTTGTTCTTCCGGGGAAGTCGGGGTTGAAAATCCCGCCTTCCCGGCTCGCTTAAAGGGGGTTGGGAGGGGAGATTGAGGGGAGGGCGGGGGATCGTTGATCCCCCGGCCCTCCCCTCAAAACCACGTCAAATATGCCAAACGAACCATCCGAAGTCATCTGGGTCAGCGGGCCGGTGATTAAGGCCACGGGCGGCCAGGTCCTCGCCATGTACGAAATGGTGGAGGTAGGGGCCGAGCGTCTCATCGGCGAGGTCATCGCCCTGGACGGCGAGGTGGCCACCCTCCAGGTCTATGAAGACACGGCCGGCATCCGTCCCGGCGACAGGGTGGCGGGCCAGGGTGCGCCGCTCTCCGTGGAGATCGGGCCGGGCCTGGTGGGGCAGATTTTCGACGGCATCCAGCGGCCCCTGAAGTTCTTGCGGGAGCAGCGCGGCGCCTTCATCTCCCGGGGCTTGCTGGCCACGGCCCTGAACCGGGACCGGGCCTGGTCCTTCACCCCCCTTCTGAAAGTGGGGGACCGGCTGAGCGGCGGCGACATCCTGGGCGCGGTGCCGGAGACCCCGGCCATGAAGCACCGGGTCCTGGCGCCGCCGGGGGTGGCGGGTGAAGTCGCCTGGGTGGCCCCGCCAGGGGACTACACCCTGAAGGACGTGGTGGCCCGGATCAAAGGCCCCAAAGGCAAGGAGACGGAGCTCTACCTGTGGCACCGCTGGCCGGTGCGGCGGGGCAGGCCCTACCGGCAGCGCCTGCTGCCCGGGGAGCCCCTGGTCACGGGGCAGCGGGTGTTGGACGCCTTATTCCCCCTGGCCAAGGGCGGCGCCGCGGCCATCCCCGGGGGCTTCGGCACCGGCAAGACCGTCACCCAGCACCAGTTGTCCAAGTGGTGCGAAGCCGACCTCATCGTCTACGTGGGCTGCGGCGAGCGGGGCAATGAGATGACCGGAATTTTGAGTGAACTACCCGCCTTAAAAGACCCCCGCACCGGGCACGCGCTGCTGGAGCGCACCATCCTCATCGCCAACACCTCCAACATGCCGGTGGCGGCCCGGGAGGCCTCCATCTACACCGGCATCACCCTGGCCGAGGCTTTCCGGGACATGGGCTACGCGGTGGCGCTGATGGCGGATTCCACCTCCCGCTGGGCCGAGGCCTTGCGGGAAATTTCCGGGCGCCTGGAGGAGATGCCGGCGGAGGAGGGGTTCCCGGCGTATCTGGCCACCCGGTTGGCGGAGTTCTACGAGCGGGCCGGGGCGGTGGTCACCTTGAGCGGCGCTCAAGGCTCGGTGTCGGTCATCGGCGCGGTGTCGCCGCCGGGGGGCGATTTCTCGGAGCCCGTGACCCAGCAGACCAAGCGGTTCGTGCGCACCTTCTGGGGCCTGGACAAAGAGCTGGCCGCGGCTCGCTACTTCCCGGCCATCAACCCCATCGACAGCTACAGCGAATACGCCGACCTGGTGCAGGCCTGGTGGGCGGAGCACGTCGACCCCCAGTGGCTGGCCATGCGGGCCGAAACCCTGAAGCTGCTCCAGGAAGATTACCAATTGCAGCGCATCGTCAAGATCATCGGCGAGGAAGCGCTCCCCGATGCCCAGCGCCTGACGTTGGAGGCGGCCCGCTGGCTCAAGGAGGGCTTCCTGCAGCAGAGCGCCTATGATCCGGTGGATATGTTCTGCACCCCGGCCAAGCAGATGAAGATGTTGAAGCTCATCCTAAAAGTTTACCATAAGGCCCGGGAGGTCTTGGGAAGAGGGGTGCCTTTTTACCAGATCCGGGAGATTGAGGAGCTGCCTGATCTCATCAGGATGAAGTCCACGATCAAGGATGACGAGTTGGAGAAGTTTGACCAACTGGAGCAGGCGTTGACCGCGAGGTTGGAGGCGCTGGTGAGTTAAGGGTTTTCGGTTTCCGATTAAACAGCAAAGAATTATTCAGGTGGCACAGGCGTCTCGCCTGTGCGCTCTACCAGTTCCAAAATTTTGAAAATTTAACCACATATCGTTATCAGATGGATTGTTCTTAACTTATTTCTTTTGGGGGACAAATTGGCACAGGCGAGACGCCTGTGCCACTAAATGATTTGATCTTCTCAGAATCAACCTGATGGATTAACTTGATAATCTCATCTCAAGAGATTTAACTATTGAATACTGTGCCGAAAACCGAAAACCGCAAACCGGAAACTGACCCCATCTCCCCCTCGGGGCGGGAATACCTGGGCTTGAAGAGCATCATCGGGCCGCTGCTGGTGGTGGCGGGGGTCAAGGGGGTGGGCTTCGACGAGAGCGTGGAGGTCACCGCCCCGGACGGCCACCGCCTGCAGGGCCGGGTGCTGGCCGTGGGCCGGGACCAGGCGGTCATCGAACTCTTCGGCGAGACCGGGGGCCTGTCGCTGGCCGAGACCCGGGTGCGCTTCACCGGCCAGCCCCTGACGGTGCCGGTGTCCACGGATCTTTTGGGGCGCGTCCTGAACGGCCTGGGCCAGCCTCTGGACGGCGGCCCCCTGCCGGTGGGGGAGGCGTCCCGCAACATCAACGGTCAGCCCATCAACCCCACGGCCCGCACCTATCCCCAGGAGTTCATCCAGACGGGGATTTCCGCCATCGACGGCATGAACACCCTGGTCCGGGGCCAGAAGCTGCCCATCTTCGCCATGAGCGGCCTGCCGCACCATGAGCTGGCGGCCCAGATCGTGCGCCAGGCCAGGATCCTGGGGGAGGAGGCGCGCTTTGCCATCGTCTTCGCGGCCATGGGGGTGCAGCACGACGTGGCCAATCTCTTCCGCCAGTCCTTCGAGGCCAGCGGGGTGCTGAACAACGTGGTCATGTTCCTCAACCTGGCGGACGACCCGGCCATCGAGCGCCTCATCACCCCCCGGCTGGCGCTGACGGTGGCGGAGTTCCTGGCCTTCGATAAAGACCACCACGTCCTGGCCATCCTGACGGACATGACCAACTACTGCGAGGCCCTGCGGGAAGTGGCCAGCTCCAAGGGCGAGGTGCCGTCCCGCAAGGGCTACCCCGGTTACCTCTATAGCGATCTGGCGTCGATCTACGAGCGGGCCGGGAAGATCGAGGGCAGCCAGGGCTCCATCACCCAGCTGCCCATGCTCACCATGCCCAACGACGACATCACCCACCCCATCCCGGACCTCACCGGCTACATCACCGAGGGGCAGATCGTCCTGGACCGGGGCCTGCACCAGCGGGGGATCTACCCGCCCATCAACGTGCTGCCGTCGCTCTCCCGGCTGATGAGCGACGGCATCGGTGAGGGGCACACCCGGGAGGACCATGCGCATGTGTCCTCCCAGCTTTACGCGGCCTACGACCACGCCCGGCGCATCCAGGCCCTGGCCGCCATCATCGGGGAGGACAGCCTCTCCAAGGGCGACCGCCAGGTGCTGGCCTTCGGCCGGGCCTTTGAGGAACAATTCATCCGCCAGGGACCGGGGGAAAACCGCAGCATCACCCAGACCCTAAACCTGGCCTGGCAGGTGCTCCAGGAACTGCCCCGGGGCGGCCTGACCCGGGTGACGGAAGAGGAAATAGAGAAGTATGGGAAGTTTGGGGGAGGGGTCTAAGGACTTTTTCGTAAGTGGTCCCTGCCCTCCCCCCATGAACCATCTGGTAACAGTTATGGCGCGTTTAACTCTATCAGCCACCAAGGGCAATCTTCTCCGGGTAAAGGATGAGGAGGTTCTGGCGGCGGAGGCCCTCACCTTCCTGGAGGAAAAGCGCGACCTGCTGCTGGGAGAGCTGCTGCGGCTGCAGGGCCAGGCGGTTAGGTTCCGGCGCCAGGTGGAGCGGTCCCTGGAGGCGGCCTACGCCCAGCTCACCGAAGGCCTGGTGACCCTGGGCACCGAGGCCGTGGGACGGGCCGCCCTGGGGGTGAAGAGCGGCGACCGGGTGGCCTTGCGGGACCGGGCCTTTTTGGGGATGCCCATGCCGGTGGTGGAGTTTCACCCCGGGGAGCAGCGGCCCCAGTTCAGCTTCGGCGGCACCGTGGGGGCCCTGGACCGCTGCGCCCTGGCGGTCAAGGAGGCGCTTACGTCCGTGGCCGAGCTGGCCGAAGTGGAAGCCATCCTGTGGCGCCTGGCCGAGGAGCTGCAGCGCACCGTCCGGCGCACCAACGCCCTGAATTACCTGATCATTCCCACCTATCGAGAAACCATTCACTACCTGGAGGGCGCCCTGGAGGAGCGGGAGCGGGAGGGGCTCTTCCATCTCAAACGGGCCAAGGCCCGCCAGGCGAAAGGAGGTTGAAGGTGGCGGCCATAAAGAAGATTCTGGTCCCCATTGACGGCTCGGCCGCATCCCTGAAGGCGCACCGTTTGGCCCTGGAGAGCGCCGCGGCCTTCGGGGCCGAAGTGATTTTGCTTTACGTGGTGGATTCTTCGGCGCTGGACGAGATCTCCCGCCTCTCGGGCCGGGAGCGGCCGCGCCTGTTGCACGAGATGCAGGAGTCCGGCATGAAACTCCTCCTGTCCCTGAGCCGGGAAGCGGAAAAGCGGGGGCTGGCGGCCCGGGTGGACATACAAACCGGCATGCCAGACGAGGTCATCATGGATGAGGCCAACCGGCACCAGGTGGGCCTCATCGTCATGGGCAAGATCGGCCGCAAGGGGCATCGGCGCTCGCTGCTGGGCTCGGTGACGGAGCGGGTCCTGGAGGCCTCGGACATCCCGGTGCTGGTGGTTAGCCCGGCCGGGGAATAAGGTCGTCCAGGGTGATGGCGGCACCCGGCCCGCAGGGTCCGCCGCGTCTCCGGCGGTTTGCTCATCCGTCCTGGCCGCAGCAAATTATCTGTCCGTCCCAGGGGGCTTTCGGTATCCTTTTGCGTTAGGTCCATTTTCCCGGTAGAATAAGGGCCGGTCCCGACAGGGGAGGACCTGGGGTCAAGATTGCTCCAGGTGGGAGTGGAGAAAAAATGAGAGGAAAACGGCCGGTCATCGTCGGCATCGTAGTTCTGGCGGCCATCCTAAGCGGTTTGGGCTACTGGCTGTTCTTGGAGGGCAACCGGACCCCGGCCAACCTCTTGAAGCTCCAGGGGCACATGGAGGCCACCGAAACGGACCTGGCCTTCAAGGTGTCCGGCATCATCGAGTACATCTTTTTCCAGGAGGGCGATTGGGTCACCAGCGGCCAGAAGGCGGCGGGGCTGGAGGCCAAGGACCTGAAGGACGAAGTGGAGCGGGCCCGGGCCACGCTGGCCGCGGCCACCGCCAACCTGGCCAAGATGGAGGCGGGCTACCGGCCCCAGGAAGTCAAAGAGGCCGAAGCCCAGGTGGGCAAGACCAAGGCGGACCTGGCCAACAAAAAGATCGACTACGAGCGCTATGAAAACCTCTACCGCCGCAAGGTGGTCCCCGGTTTGACCCGGGACAAGCTCGAGGCCGACTACCTGATGGCCAGGGAGACCCACAAGAGCGCCCTGGAGGAGTACAGCCTGCGCCGGGAAGGGTTTCGCAAAGAGGACATCGACAAGGCCAGGGGCGAGTTTGAGCAGGCCAAGGCGTCCCTGGACCTGGCCCTCACCCGCTTGGGGTACGCCACCATCAATTCCCCGGTCACCGGGGTGGTGCTGGTGCGCCCCATGGAGCCCGGCATGACCGCGGCAGTGGGGGCCCCGGTCCTCACCCTGGGGGACATGGACAACATCTATTTTGAGGGGTACATCCCGGAAACCGACCTGGCCAAGGTCAAATTCGGCATGAAGGCCGAAATCACCACCGACGCCTACCCGGGGAAAAGGTACCCCGCCTGGGTTTCCTTCATCAACTCCAAGGCGGAATTCACCCCCAAAACGGTGGAGACCTACAAGGAGCGGGTGACGTTGGTCTACCGCACCAAGATCCGGGCCAAGAATTTGAACTACGACCTCAAGCCGGGCATGCCGGCGGAAGCGGTAATCTTTCTTGACAGCCAGCCAGAAGAACCGGCGCCACAATGAGGTGGCCATCCGGGCCCGGGGGCTGACCAAGCGCTTCGGGTCCCTGGTGGCGGTGGATAATTTCCATCTGGAGGTAGCTGCAGGGGAGGCCTTTGCCCTGGTGGGCCCCGACGCCGCGGGCAAAACCACCACCATGCGCCTGCTGGTGGGCATCATGGACCCGGATGCGGGCGAGGCCCAGGTGCTGGGCCTGGACACGGTCAAAGACGCCGAGCGCCTCAAGGAGCAAATCGGCTACATGCCCCAGCGCTTCGGCCTGTACGACGACCTCACCGTAGCCGAGAACATGGCCTTCTACGCCGACATCTACCGGGTGGACCGGGCGGCGCGAGACCGGCGGATGCCGGAGTTGCTGAGCTTCTCCAACCTCACCCCCTTCCAGACGCGGCTGGCCCGCAACCTCTCGGGGGGTATGCGCCAGAAGCTGGGGCTGGCCTGCGCCCTCATCCACACCCCCCGGGTGCTCTTTCTGGATGAGCCCACCTTCGGGGTGGACCCCATTTCCCGGCGGGAGTTCTGGGAGATTCTCCACCGGCTGCTGGGCACCGGCCTCACCATCTTTCTGTCCACCGCCTACATGGACGAGGCGGAACGGGCCCACCGGGTGGGGCTGATGCATAACGGCAAACTGTTGGTGGTGGACACCCCCAAGGCCATCAAGCGCTCCTTTGAGGGAGAGCTGCTGGAGGCCCGGGCCTCCAACCTGTGGACCGCCCGGAAGGTTTTGCGCGGCCATCCCCTGGTGCTGCAGTGCCTGGCCATGGGGGACCGGCTGATGCTCACGGTGGCGAGCGCGGCCCAGGCCACGGCGCCGTTGACCGCGACCCTGGAGGAGGCCGGCCTCACCGGGGTGGCCATGGCGCCGGCGGCCGCCAACCTGGAAGACCTCTTCGTCCAGATCGTGCGCCGCCAGGAGGTGTAAGGGGCGAAAAGGCGAAAAGGGAAAAGGCGAAAAGGGTAATTTGTGGCAAGGCCATATATGTAGGGTGGGCACTGCCCACCATAAATCTTTTGGGAACCGGAATAAATCCCCCCTAACCCCCCTTTAATAAAGGGGGGAATTAAAGTCCCCCTTTGAAAAAGGGGGATTTAGGGGGATTTGATTTTGTCTTTTGGATTGTTCTCACATTATGCCAACCGAACCGGCCATCGTGGTCAAGAACCTCTCCCGCCACTTCGGGGACTTCAAGGCGGTGGACGATATCAGCTTTGAGGTGCACCGGGGGGAGATCTTCGGCTTTTTGGGGCCCAACGGCGCGGGCAAATCCACCACCATCCGCATGCTCAACGGCCTGCTGCTGCCCACCAGCGGCCAGGGCCGGGTAGGCGGCTTCGACATCATTCGCCAAAACGAGCAGATCAAGAGCCACATCGGCTACATGTCCCAGCGCTTTTCCCTTTACGAGGACCTCACCGCGGCAGAAAATCTCGATTTCTTCGGCGGCGTCTATGGGCTGTCGGCCTCCCGGCTCAAGGAACGCATCACCGAGGTGTTGACCCTGGTGGGTCTGGAAGAGCGTCGGGGCGAGTTGACCCGGAACCTGCCTTTGGGGCTGAAGCAGCGCCTGGCCCTGGCCTCGGCCATCATCCACCAGCCCCCCATCCTGTTTCTGGATGAAGCCACCAGCGGGGTGGACCCCATCTCCCGGCGCAACTTCTGGGACCTGATTTACGCCATGGCGGAGGAGGGCCGGACCATCCTGGTGACCACCCATTACATGGAGGAGGCGGAGTTCTGCGACCGGCTGATGCTCATCTACCAGGGGCGCATCATTGCCCAGGGCACTCCCGGCGAATTGAAGGGGGAGGTCAGGGAAGCCATCCTGGCGGTCTTCCCCGATGACCTGGACGGGGCCCTGCAGCTCATCAAGAAGCTGCCCCAGGTGGCCGAGGCCGCGGTCTTCGGGGACGGCCTGCACATCGCCACCACCCGGCCCCAGGAGGTGGAGCCGGCCATCCAGGAGATTTTGTCCGCCCACCACATTGCCTTTGGGCGCATCGAACCGGTGCCCCCCAGCCTGGAGGATGCCTTCATCTCACTGGTGCAGCGGGCGGGGGAGGCGTAAGGAAGCAGTCAGCTATCAGCTGTCAGCAGTCAGCTAACAAAATGAACTCAGAACTGTTAGTAGCGGCTATCAGCAAATAAAAAACCGAAAACCGAAAACCGAAAACAGAAAAGGCAAGCTGGAAACTCCAAGCCATGGATCTCGGACGCACCTGGGCGGTTTTTCGCAAGGAAGTCATTCACATCCGGCGGGACCCCTTCAGTCTCCTGCAGATCATCCTCATGCCGGTGATCCTCTTGCTGCTTTACGGCTATGCCCTCACCTTCGATATCAAGAACGTCACCCTGGCCATTTATGACCAGGAGAACAGCCAGCTCAGCGGGGACTTCATCAACCGGTTCCGGGGCACCGAGTACTTTCAGATAGTACGGTTCACTGCCAGCTACGCCGAACTGGAGCAACTGGTCACCAGGCGCAAGGTTCAGGTGGGTTTGCTGCTGCCCTTTGACTTCTCCCGGAAATACCAGACCGGCAAAACCGCGGTGGTGCAGGCCCTGGTGGACGGCACCGACTCAAACACCGCCAACATCGTCCTGGGCTACGTGCAGGCGGTGGCCACGGCTTATAATCAAACCCTGCTGGCCCGGCGGCTGACCACCAAAGGGCCGGCCCGCCTGGAGATGCCGGTGGATAGCCAGGTGCGCTACTGGTTTAACGAAGACCTGGAGTCCCGCAACTACATCGTCCCCAGCCTCATTGCGGTCATCATGATGATGGTGGGGGCCATGCTCACCTCGCTGACGGTGGTGCGGGAGTTGGAGCGGGGCAGCCTGGAAGGGCTGCTGGCCACCCCCATCAAGAAAACCGAGCTGCTGCTGGGCAAACTGGGGCCTTACTTCTTCATCGGCATGTTCGATATGTTAATCATCATGGCCATGGGAAAGTTCCTCTTTCAGGTGCCCCTGAGGGGGAGCCCCCTGCTCCTGATCGGATTGTCGGCCATCTTCATGATCGCCACCCTGGGGCAAGGCTTGCTCATTTCCGTGACCTCGGATAACCAGATGCAGGCTTTCCAAATGGTCATGCTCACCACCTTTTTGCCGGCGTTCTTCCTGTCGGGGGCCATCTTCGCCATCTACCTGATGCCCCTGCCGTTGCAGGTAGCCTCCTTTTGTGTGCCGGCCCGGTATCTGGTAACCATTTCCAAGGGCATCTATCTCAAGGGCATCGGCCTCAAGGTGTTGTGGCCCCACGTCCTGATGCTGTTGGGGTCCGGCATTTTGCTGGTGTTGGCGGCCATCGCCAAATTCGCCAAAAAAATTAGATAGTTATGTTCAGGCGCATCCGGCATATCATCATCAAAGAATTCATCCAGGTCTGGCGGGACAAGAAGATGCGCTTCTTCCTGGTTTTCCCGCCCCTGGTGCAGCTCCTGGTCTATGGCTATATCATCAACTTCGATATCAAACACGTGACGGTGGGCATCTTCGATGAAAGCCGCAGCATGGAGAGCCGGGACCTGATCAACCGCTTCCGGTCCAACGAATGGTTCAGCGTCGGGTACGATATTCAGAGCCAGAAGGAGTTGCTCAACCTGATAGACCGCGGCGATATCACCATGGCCGTGTGGGTCCAGTGGGACTTCGCCAAGCGGCTGCGGGCAGGCAAGAGCGGCCATATCCAGCTCATTCTGGACGCCACCGACTCCAATTCGGCGCTGCTGGTCTCCCGCTATGCCGGTACGGTGATTGCCGATTACAATCAGAAACAGTTGGAGCAGCGTCTGGCCCGCCAGGGGGCGGAATGGGCCGGCAAGCTCAGCACCCCACTGGCCATCGAACCCCGGGCCTGGTTCAACGCCAACCTGATTTCCCGCTACTCCATGGTGCCCGGGGTCACCGCCATGGTGGTGTTGCTCATCAGCCTGATGCTGACGGCCCTGTCCGTGGTGCGGGAGAAAGAGATCGGCACCATGGAGCAGATTCTGGTCACCCCCATCCGGCCGGTGGAGTTGATCCTGGGGAAGACGATTCCGTTTGCCATCATCGCCCTGATGGTGGGCATGGTGGTCACCGGGGTGGGAATCTTGTGGTTCGGGGTGCCCTTCCGGGGGACGATGGCGGCTCTGGTCCTGGGGACCGTGGCCTTCCTGTTCAGCTCCGTGGGCCTGGGACTGTTCATCTCCACCATCTCCTCCACCCAGCAGCAGGCCATGATGGCGGCGAACCTGTTTCTGACCCCGGCCATCCTCCTGTCGGGGCTGGTCTTTCCCATTGCCAACATGCCGGTGTTCTTCCAGTATCTCACCCAGCTCAATCCTTTGATGTATTTCATCATCGTGGTGCGGGGCGTCTTTCTGGTGGGCGCCGGCTTGAGCCTGCTGTGGCTGGAAATGGTGGCCATGGTGGTCCTGGGCGTTGCCATGCTGGGCCTGGCCGTGGCCCGCTTCCAGAAGCACGTGGCTTAGGTTTAGAATTTGACATTGCCTTTTTAGAAATTAAGCTTTTTTAGAGGACAGGTATCAATTTGAATTATCAATACAAACTATGTTATCTTTAATTAGCGTAGCCAAAGCCCACCAAATTCCTTTAGGCGGAGAAGGATGCCGGAAATAAATTTACCGCAGGCTGAGGCCGATGCGCTTATTGCCATGGAGAAGCATAGAATAGACGATCAATTATGGGACTACCCTGAACCAGGCGGATCAATCCATATACCTCTAATATCAAGCAATGGAAGGGAAAACTTCCATCTCGATATGAGCCGTAGCAATATAAACTTAATGAAAGGAACATATCAGAATCGTTCAAGACAAATTGTGGTATTAGTTCGGTTAGATTTTGGCGGCCAACCCCATCGCAATCCAGATGGGGAAGAAGTATCTTCACCTCATATTCATATTTATAGAGAGGGTTATAGCGATAAATGGGCCTTTCCTATTTCAAATGCAGACTTTACTGACCTAACTGATAGTTGGCAAATGCTTAAAGATTTCATGAGATATTGTAATATTACGAGACCTCCAAAGATACATAGAGGTTTGTTCTCATGCTAGTCGAGATACAAAGTTTAATAGACCAATATATCCAATGGTTGAGAGATAGAACCAAGCTAAGATTAATAGATGATTGGGTTGAAATTACTACACCTTATTTAGATAGACACAATGATTACTTGCAAATTTATGCTAGACGGGAAAATAATGGATATACTCTTACGGATGGTGGGTATATTATTCAAGATCTCGAGAATTCCGGATGCAGATTAGATAGCAAGAAAAGACAGGACCTCCTAACCATTACTTTAAATGGATTTGGTGTCCAGAGAGTTGGCAGTGCCTTAGAAGTTCACTCATCTCTTGATAATTTTACGTTAAAGAAGCATAATCTTATACAAGCTATGTTAGCGGTAAATGACCTTTTTTATTTAGCTGAACCATTGATTGTAAGTTTATTCTTAGAAGATGTTACATCATGGTTGGAGCTACATGAAATACGGTATGTATCAAAAGTTAAGTTTACTGGTAAAAGTGGCCTCGACCATACCTTTGACTTTGCGATACCTGCATCGAGAAGACAGCCTGAGCGTATATTAAGAGTGATCAATCGCCCTGCACGTGATACGGCTCAAGCAATGGCTTTTGCTTGGATTGATACAAAGGAAGTTCGTCATCCAGATTCAAGGGCATATGCATTTTTAAATGACTCTCATAATGGATTATCTCCATTTGTGCTGGACGCATTGCGAAATTATGATGTTAAGCCAGTTCTTTGGAGTAAGCGTGAGGTTGTAAGGGATGAATTGGCTGCATGATAACAAATTATTTAATACGCTTATTGCCTTAGCTCCGAAAAGGTAACGGTTTGAGCATTAAGACACGCAGTGATCATCCGGTTAAACATTTGGGGTTCCCAGAAGCGCCGGTTGAAGCGGTAGCAAAATTCCGCCAGATAAC